>ENA-OZWA01000334-OZWA01000334.1-human-gut-metagenome-genome-assembly--contig:-NODE-334-length-9477-cov-5.957971_pt1 | contig 9477 bp, 10 predicted proteins | sample MGYA00243448_ERZ654051 | MGnify/ENA primary metagenome ERZ654051 (study PRJEB26926, sample SAMN06164908) | human gut metagenome | biome: ENVO:00009003; feature: ENVO:2100002; material: ENVO:00002003... | reverse complement strand
CTCTCTCCGTCGTCGGCAGCGTCAGATGTGTATAAGAGACAGATAATATCTAATATCTTATTTTTCCAGCATAAAGAATCAAAATACGGTATGTAAAATTTTGATAGGGGAGGGAATCCGCGGAATCTTTGAACAATGGTCGGGAAAAAACGCTGTTGATTTTTGTTTCCTGCCAAGTAGAATTACGGTAGTTAAAATCAGGGCGGAGAATTTGATGAAAAATACCGAGTTGTTTTCTAATAAGGCGGGAGTATATGCTGCCTCCCGCCCGGGGTATGCCCGTGATGCCGTTTTGTATCTGATTTCCTTGACGGGGGTTTCGGCTCCGGTAATTGCGGACGTGGGGTCGGGAACAGGGATATTTTCCCAAAGCCTGTTGGAGGAAGGTGCGCAAGTTTTTGCCGTTGAGCCTAATGACGATATGAGGCAGGTAGCGGAAGAAAAACTTAAACATTTTCCGTTGTTTCATTCCGTTCGGGGAAGCGCGGAGAGTACGACTTTGGCTGATTGCAGCGTTGATATGATTACTGCTGCAACATCGTTTCATTGGTTTGATTTTGACGGGTTTAAGCGTGAATGCCTGCGGATTGCAAAACCGGGAGCGAAAGCCGCAATCATTTATAATCACCAGCAGAAGAATGATTTTACAGAGGCGCGGCATGAAATCGTCGTAAAGTATTGTTCGCATCGCAGCGGCTTTGACGAAGGAAGAGACACCTTCTCGAAGATAGAAAGTTTTTTTGCCAAAGGGTATGATGTAAAAGAAATTCCGAATAATTTGCAGTGGGATGAGGACGGATTTGTTGCGAGATGTTGTTCTTCATCCTTCAGTCTGCTTCCGGGAGACGAGCGGTTTGAAGAATACGAAAATGCATTGAGGCTGTTGTTTCGGGCGTATGCAAAAGATGGCGTCATTACCCTGATTAATCATACCCGGCTGTTTGTCGGCGACATTGCTTAACTGCGGATTATGTTTTCTGCTTGTTTAAGGACTTTTTTCATCAGAGTTGAAAACGGATAAGAGCCGAGGTCGGAGAATGTTGTGAAAAAGCCGTCGGCAAAGGGTTGCTCACGTTGCACGCGATATATTCTCAGCGTCAGTTTGAAATGGGTGAAAACGTGGATGACCTCCCGCCCGGTATCAACGGCGTTGTTCAATTCCGGGTAGTTTCCTTCGTCACGCCAGGGAAATTCGTAGAGTCCGGAAAGCAGCCCCTTTTCCATTCGTTTACGGATAAGAACATCTCCTTTGCGGTTGCAAATGAGATATACGCTGCCATGCTTTTCTTTTTTTGCCGGTTTGGTGCGGTTGGGGATATTTTCGATATCCGGGCGGTTTTTTGATTGGCAGTGTTTTTGCCAGGGACAAAGCAGGCATTGCGGTTTTTTTGGGGTGCAGACGCCGGCGCCCAAATCCATGATTGCGGAGGCATAGTCGGCAGGATGTTTTGTGCTGGTCAAGGCTTGGGCTTTTTCACGAATAAGCGGCATTATTTTTTCGACAGGTTCCGTGAAGCCATACATACGACAGATAATGCGAATGACGTTTCCGTCGATAACGGTTTCGGGTTGGTTGAAAGCCAAGGCTAAAAAGCTGGCGACGGTATATTCTCCGATACCTTTCAATTTAAGAACATCCTGGCGATTATCGGGAAACCGTCCCCCGTATTGTTCCATGATGGTTTGAGCGGTTGCGTGCAGCGAACGGGCCCGGGTGTAATATCCCAGTCCCTGCCAATAGAAATAGACTTCTTCCAGCGGGGCGGCGGCCAAGTCGGCTATGGTGGGGAAACGCTCCATAAACCGGTGAAAATAGGGAATGACGGTTTTAACGGTGGTTTGCTGAAGCATCAGTTCCGAAACCAAAATAACATATGGATCGGGATGGGGACCGCCTTTGATCCGCCAGGGCAGGTTGCGGCCGTTTTGATTGTACCATTCAAGAAGCTGATTTGATAAAGTTTGTTTTGACATGCCTGCAATTATATTCTTTTAATTTCTTGATGTCTATGCAATCGGAGGAAAATTAACATATCGATTTGAGAAAGTTTACGGTTGTTTTTTTGGTATGTTGACGGTCTTCGCTCGGAAACCTTGTGAAAAATGTTACAAGGTTTACTTGTTTTTTGTTTGATAATGTGATAATTCGGGCAAACGTGTTTATTCATTATTTTATAAATTTAAATTATTAATGTTATGAGAGGAAAACTCAGTTTATTATTGTTGGGGCTGTTTTTGAGCATCGGCTCATTTGCCCAAAGTTTTACACCTTCGTTTGAAAAAGAGTTTTTGGCGCAGATGTTTGCGCAGTGTCCGGACTCTTTGAAAGAAGATTTTCTCAAAATGGAAACTTCTTACAGTACGTATAAGTTTAAAGAAATACGTTCCATAGAGCAGATGAAGAAGTTTTATCAGAAGAAGTATAAAGATAATCCCGAAGTTATCGGATATATTACCGATGAGGTCAATGCATATGTTCGACACGGCGACGGGGAATCAAATTTGCGGGTTGATTTTTATTATGTTGACCGGCAAGATACTTTAAACTGTTTTCGCATAAATAATGATTACGGTACGTTGTCCAAGTCGTTCGTTACGAAGTCCGGCAAGCGCTATGAATTGAGGCATGCCTGGGGATTTCTGAAGTTGAGCGAAGACGGAATGACATTGTTGGATTGTTACTGTTCCAGAACAAGTGCCGACAATCAGGAGGAGCGGGAACTGACGATTATTCCGTTTACGGGAACGAATCCTTTTTGTTGGACTACTCCTGTCAATCAGGGGCGTATTCCCGCTTTTTGAGCTTATCTTTGACGAAATGTATTTTGTCCCGTTCGGAACTTTGTTCCGGCGGGATTTTTTATACATATATTTGATGTGGGGATAAACTTTGTCTACGGATGTTTCGTGGCAATATGGCTCAGGTGTTTTTATCATAACAAAAAAGCTCCGAATGGAGCTGTTTTGTTATGGTGCCCTGGAGAAGACTCGAACTTCCACGACCAAACGGTCATAAGTACCTGAAACTTACGCGTCTACCAATTCCGCCACCAGGGCATCAGGCAACGAATCGTTTTCCTGATTCGCTTACATATTTATACTTATTATTCCGTAAGAATCAAGTATTAAATATGATCCAAGTAAAATTCTGTATATGACAAAAGGCAGAAAGGTTGATTTCTTCAGCCACCACATAACGATGTAAATGGCTATAATTGAAGAAATAAATGAATATGTGATGCCATCAATCGTCTCTGCGACAGCAGCCAAATTTTCCTGTTGATAAAGTTCGAACGCAACCAGGGAAGCAGCAGCAATAATGGCGGGAATCGATAATAACATCGAAAATTTTGCCGCTTCGCGACGTTCCATACTTAAGAATCGCGCCATAGTAATCGTGACTCCGGAACGACTGGTTCCCGGAATAAGGGCCAGGCATTGGGCGCAGCCGATTAAGAATGCATCCAGCGGACTTAAGTGGTTGATTTTGCGAATAGTCATTCCGAATTTATCGGCAACGAAGAGCAACAAGCCGTATCCTAAAATGGTCCAGCCGATGATTTTGGTACTGCGCAGCCATTCCATACCGTTTTCTTTTAATAAAAGGCCGACAATTACAATGGGAATCGTACCGATAACGATAAGCCAGAAAGTTTTGGCGTCAGCATTTTTCATCGTCGGAATAAAATAGGTTTTAAGCAGGCCTTTAAACATTTTCCAGAGTTCTTCGGAAAAGTAAATCATAACCGCAAGAATAGAACCGACGTGGACGGCAACGTCTAACGCCAGTCCCTGATCAGGAAACGTGGTAAACTTTGAGAATAAAATAAGATGTCCAGATGAACTGACGGGCAAAAATTCGGTAATCCCCTGCAGGACGGAGAGCAAAAAAATGTGGAAGTTCGATAACATTATATTCTTTCTTGTTTAAGGCCAAATGCAGTACAAATTCTTTTTTTGAGGGCGAGCGGAGAAATCGGTTTGACCAAATATTCCTGAATGCCCAATCCTTTGGCATCTAAAACAGTTTTTTCTTTGGTGTCAACCGTAATCATGATAATGGGGATGTTTTTGGCACCGTCGATTTTGCCGGATTTTAATTCCCGGGCGAATTCCAAACCGCTTTGGTTGGGCATCTGCTGGTCGAGAAGAATCACGTCAATTTTAAAATTGTGGAGAAGCTCTGCCGCTTCTTCGGTGTTGCCGGCTTCTTTGGTGTTTTTGATGCCTATCTGATAAAGGGCCGTCTTGACGAAAGTTCGGGAAAACTTGTCATCATCCACAATTAAGCAGACGATGGAATCCCAGATGATTTGTTTATGCGACGTTTCTATCATTGCCAGACCTCTTTGCTACTGTAAGTATTTATTTTATCCTACTATATTCAATTATAAAGTAAAACAAAAATCATTGTTTTTGTTTATATTTAATAAAGACTGCGGGTTGAACTTGACACCGTTTAACGAAGCTCCCCAGTGCAGGTGGGGGCCGGTAACGCGTCCGGTTTTGCCGACCAGGCCGATAACCTGACCTTTTTTTACGACGTCTCCCGGCTGTACGTCCCTTTTGCTGAGATGGGCGTAGATGGTGTGCAATCCATAGCCGTGATCCAAGATGATGACGTTGCCGGAATAAAACAAGTCCGGCTCAGCCAAAGTGACGACGCCGTCGGAGGCGGCTTTAACGGGGGTGCCTTCCGGCGCGGCAATGTCCATACCGCTGTGAGGATTTTTTTTGACTCCGTTCATAATCCGCTGACCGCCGAAATTTCCGCTGATACGTCCCTTGACCGGTTGAATAAATCCGGCCTGCCAGTTGGCCAGTTCGCTGTCGTTTTTTTGTGCTTTGCGTACCAAAGACTGTTCTTTTTCGATGGCGCGGAGGTCTGAGTTTGAGGGGGTTACCTTACGCGGAGGAATGCCTTTGAGGTTTTGAATGTCCCAGGCGGCGGGAGAGACTTCCAGCTTAACGCGATAGCTTGAATTTTGGGAATCGGTGAGGGTGAGGTACTGGGTCTTTTTGTCATCGCGGCCAAAAGCAATCAAAAATTCTCCGGAAGGGGACATCCGCAGCTTTTGTTTGTTGAAGACGATACTTTCGCCTTTATCGGCGTGCCCGACGAGGATTTCGCCTTGTTTGGCCTTGCCGCAGAGTTGAAGGGCTTGTGCCGGGGCAAGGCTGGAAAAAAAGCAGAAGAGACTAATAGTTAAACAAATCGATTTGCAGTTCATCGGTTTTCCTCGGTTTGACGGCTTTTTTGCGAGGGGCGGGCGGGTTTTTGCTTTCCGGAGGCGGAAGCCCGTTTTCGCTGCGCCAGCAGCCGTCATAAAATTGTATTTCAAAATTGTGGGTTTGACGAGCCTGTTCCAGGTTATAGACTGTTTGTCCGTGTTCGTTTCGAACCCAGGCAAAGCCGCGACGGAGGACGGACTCAACCGAAACCGACTGTAAGCGTAACACTAAATTATTTAAATTTTCTTGCTTTTTTTCCAAAATGTTTTTGATGTAATAAGGACGGAGGTTTGTCCGTTCAATTTGGTTGTTTTTGTTTGACAAAAGGTTTTTGAAAGCCTGGTTGAGGCGTTCAATCCGGTCATCCAGTTTTTGAGCCGCTTCAAACAGTATCTGTTCCAGATTGGGGATGCCCCGGGCCAGCCCTTCCAGCCGGGTACGGCGTTCTTCAAAATAGCGGATTCCGCCGTTGAGCAGCCGTGCGGTAAGATTATTGAGACGGGTTGAGAGTTCTGCTTTGACGGGAACGGCAAATTCGGCAGCGCCGGTGGGCGTGGGTGCGCGCAGGTCGGAAACATAATCGATAAGCATAGTATCGGTTTCATGACCGACGGCTGAAATCAGGGGAATTTCCGAAGCATAAACTGCCCGGATGACACATTCTTCGTTAAAAGGCCACAGGTCTTCCAGGCTGCCGCCGCCGCGGGCAACGATAATGACGTCCGGTCTTCGGGGATGTCCGTCGGGGCGAAGATTGTTAAACCCTTCAATGGCGGCCGCGACTTTTTCAGCGGCTCCTTCACCCTGAACCGGAGCAGGCCACAGCAGAATGTGGGTCGGAAAACGGTCACGCACGCGGTGGATTATATCGCGGATAACGGCTCCGCTGCCGCTGGTGACAACGCCGATGGTTTGGGGCAAAAAGGGAATCTTTTTTTTGTGTGCAGCGTCAAACAAACCTTCCGCTGCAAATTTTTTCTTGCGTTCTTCCAGCAGCTTGAGCAAAGCGCCGGCTCCGGCTATTTCCATTTGTTCGATGATTAGTTGGTACGATGACTTGCCTGCAAAGGTGGTGATTTTTCCGGTGGCGACGACTTCAATTCCGTCTTCCGGTTTAAATGGGAGATGAAGGGCAACGCCTTTCCATATAACGGCGGAGATAACGGCGTTTTCATCTTTTAAGGATAAATACCAATGCCCGGAATCAGCTCGTTTACAGCCGAAAATTTCTCCACGGATGCGGATGCGGCTGAATTTTGTCTCGACAAAGCGTTTGATTTCGGCAGAGATTTCGCTGACCGTAAATTCTTTTTCCTGTTCTTGCTCCGGTTTGGCGGCGGGAGCGGAGACCGGTGCCGAATCTTGCATAAAATCCAATAAACTTTCCATTTTGTATCCTTATTTCCAGCCCATTAGGTTGAGCGCGAATTCTTCGGCATTGAACTTGTCCAAGTCATCTATGCTTTCGCCAACGCCGATGAAATAAATCGGGGTAGGATATTCTTCGGCAATGGCTATCAAGATTCCGCCTTTTGCGGTTCCGTCGAGTTTGTTGACGACAAGGCCGTTGACTTCGACCATTTGCTTGAAGGCTTTGACTTGTTCCAAAGCGTTTTGTCCGGTGGTGGCGTCCAGGCAGAGCAAGGTGTGGTGCGGCGCTTCGGGTATTACTTTTTTTATGACTTTAACGATTTTGCGGAGTTCATCCATCAGGCCGGTTTTGTTTTGCAGACGGCCGGCGGTGTCAATAAATACAATGTCATCATTTTGGCGAAGGGCTTCTTGCAGTCCGTCAAAACACAGGCCGGCGGCATCACATCCGGGAGCGCCCTTGATGACACGGATGTTGTTGCGCTCTCCCCAAACCGAAAGCTGTTCGACGGCTGCGGCGCGGAAAGTGTCGGCGGCGATGAAGGAAATCTTTTTTCCTCTAAATCTGGCAGCGAGTTTTCCGACTGTGGTGGTTTTGCCGGCGCCGTTAACGCCGACCATCAGAATGACGCAGGGGCTGCCTTCAATTGCAAAATCCTTTTCGCAAGGTTTTAAAATATTACTGACGACGTCGGTAATGCGAGTTCGAATCTCCTCGGGTTCACCGCTCTTGTCAACGCGTACGCGAGAAAGGCTGTCGACGATTTTGGAGGAAGCCTTAACTCCCATATCCGAAGTAATCAGCAATTCTTCAAGCTCTTCCAGAGTGGCATCGTCGATTTTGCGTTTGGTAAAGATATCGCTGATACCGCTGCTGAGGCGGGAAGACGACTTTTTAAGGCCCAGACCTAATTTTTGCAGCCAGCTAGTCATCGCAATGCTCTCCTTGTTCTCTTAAAATTCGGGCGCGTTCTCTTCGGACTTCTACCGGAACCTGTGGCATCAGGGCGGCCGGCGTACCGCTGCGTTCGGAATAGGGAAAAACGTGCAAACGGGTTATGCCAGCTTCGCGGACAAGGTTGACGGTGTTTTGGAACTGTTCGTCCGTTTCGGTCGGAAAACCGCAGATGAAATCGGAGCCGAATGTGGCGTCAGGGCGTACGGCGCGAATTTTGGCACAGAGGTTGATAACATCTTCCCGCGTATGCCGCCGTTTCATCCGTTTTAAAATCATATTGTCGCCGGATTGAATTGAAAAGTGAAAATGAGGGTGGATGTTGGCATATTTTTTTACCAACTCGATAAAGTCGTCATCAAGTGCAGCAGGATCCAGCGAGCCAAACTGCAGGGAAGGCAAATGGGGAAACGTTTCGAGAATTTTGCGAACCAAACCGCTGAAAGAGGGCTGATATGAGCAGGCGTCAACACCGGTGAGACAGATTTCTTCAAACCCTTGTTCAAGCAGTTCCCGAATCTGCCGGAGGATTTCGTCTTCCGCTACCGAGCGGTTGTTGCCGCGGGCATAGGGGACGATACAGTAGGTGCAGCGATGGTTGCAGCCTTGCTGAATTTGTACGAAAGCCCGCTGCCGTCCTTCGAATCCGGTAATCAGGTATTTGTCATAGGAATCGTAATTGAAAATGTCGCCGACAATGGTTTTTTCTTCCAGCGGGGCGGAGATGTACTTTTCGATTTCGGCTTTTTCGCGGTTGCCGAGAACCAGATCTACTTCCGGCATTTCGGCAAACTTTTGGGGCGCAACCTGAGCCGCGCATCCGGTGACAACAATGCGTGCATCGGGATTTTCCCGGCGGAGTTTGCGGATGGTTTGCCGGCATTGGCGTTCGGCTTCGCCGGTAACGGCGCAAGTGTTGACGATAATCAGGTTGTCGAGGCCGGAAAGCTTTTCCTTCAGAACTTCGGACTCATAACTGTTGATGCGGCAGCCGAGGGTAACGATTTGTACCATATTTAATTCCAATTTATCCCATATTTTGTTGTAACCCTCAAAATATATAGGAAAAGCGCAGACAGTGCAAGGGGGAAGTATTTGTTTTTAGATTAAATATAAGTTATTGATTTATTAATAATTTGAGGTTAAGCTCTTATCTGTAACGCTTTATGCGTTTTGCAAAACTACATAAGGAGACTATACATGAAATTTAGAACTATCTTATTGGCTTCAGCTGCTGTTATGTTTGCCGGTTCAGCCATGGCTGCCGACTTGACCAACCCGTTTTATCTGCCGGGTCAGGGCAAATTCGCTTCTGATACGACCGTAGATTACAGCCGTACCAAATTAGAACACAACAGCGCTAAGTATGACCAATGGAATGCCGCTGAGAAGATTAGTTACGGTATTAATGACAATCTTGCCGTTTTCGGTCGTATCAGCAATGATTTCGACACTGAAGGCGAGTACAACAACGACCATAACTTTGACTATGAAGTTGGCGCTTCTTACAATATGAAGATGGACAACGTTCTGGCTCAGCTGAGCGGTTCTTACTATACCTATAATCCGAAATCTTTTTGGGGTCATCATGAAGATGCCAGATGGCAAAAATACATTAATGGCGAAGCCAAATTGGGTTATGACATGGGTGACGGTTTAGTTCCTTATGTTTCTTACGGTTTCAACGGACAGATTGACGAATCCGACCGCGCCTTCTATCAGAGCGCTTTTGCCGGTGTTCATAAATATGCCGGAAAATGGGCTGCCGATGCAGGCGTTCGTTATGATTTCAGCACCGACGGCAAGAACAGCAACGCTGTTTATGCTCAGGCCGAATTTGACTATTATCCGATGGATAATCTGGCTCTCGGTACTGTCTCTTATACACATCTCCGAGCCCACGAGACTCCTGAGCATCT
>ENA-OZWA01000324-OZWA01000324.1-human-gut-metagenome-genome-assembly--contig:-NODE-324-length-9770-cov-6.752856_pt1 | contig 9770 bp, 8 predicted proteins | sample MGYA00243448_ERZ654051 | MGnify/ENA primary metagenome ERZ654051 (study PRJEB26926, sample SAMN06164908) | human gut metagenome | biome: ENVO:00009003; feature: ENVO:2100002; material: ENVO:00002003... | reverse complement strand
GTCTCGTGGGCTCGGAGATGTGTATAAGAGACAGGCATACACCTTGTCGGGTGTCTTGGCCATGCGCGTCTCCAGCGCCAGCGAGGCATAGTCTTCGTACCCCATCAGGCGGGCCTTCTCCAGGCGGGCCTCCAGCAGCTCGCGCACCACGGCCTTGTTGTCGGCGTCATTGCCGTTGTTGCCGCGGTTGGTGTAGGCCTTGAAGATCTGTTCGCGCAGGGCACGGTTGTCGGCATATTGCAGGAAGGGCATCACACTGGGATTTTGCAGGGTAAACACCCACTTGCCCTCCAATCCCTGCTGACGGGCCGTTTCGGCGGCCGAGGCTACCAGCGTGGCGGGCAGGCCGGAGAGGTCGGCCTCGTTGTCGATGACCAGCTTGTAGGCATTCGTTTCCTGCAGCATGTTCTGCCCGAAGGTGAGCTGGAGCAGGGCGATGCGGCTGTTCAGCTCGCGCAGCTTCTGCTGGTCGGCCTCGCTGAGGTTGGCGCCGCTGCGCACAAAGTCCTTGTAGGTCTCCTCGAGCAGCTTCATCTGTTCCTTGTTCAAGCCCAGGCGGTCGCGATTGTCGTAGACCTGCTTGACGCGGGCGAAGAGGGCGGCGTTGAGCGAGATGTCGTCGCTATGCGCCGAGAGCAGGGGCGAGAGCTCCTTGCTCAGGGCCTGCAGCTCGGGCGTGGTGTTGCAACTGTTCTGTCCGCCGAAGACGAGGGATACGCGCCGGAGCAGCGCACCGCTGCGGTCGAGGGCGGCGATGGTGTTGTCGAAGTCGGGCACGGAGCGCTGGCGCACGATGGCGTCTATTTCCTGCCGCTGCTCTTCCATGCCTTTCAGGAAGGCTTCGCGGTAGTCGGCCACCTCGATTTGTTCGAAGGGCGGCACGCCGTAGGGGGTGGTGTACTCGGTGAGGAAGGGGTTCGTCCGCGCGTCCGGGGCGTCGGCCTGGCCGTAGGCAGCCATCGAGGCGCCCAGCAGGGCGGCTGCACAAAGATTTCTGCAAATGTTTGTTTTCATATCGTTGGATTTGATGGTTTTTCGCTGCACAAAGATAGGATTTTTTTGCCAATCTCCCTTTCGGCAGGCCGGTTGTACCGATTTTTGTTCACTTGCAGGGGTGCAAACGATTGAAAATCGCGATTTTTGTTCACTTGCAGGGGTGCAAATGATTAAAAATCGTGATTTTTGTCCATTTGCAAGGGTACAAACGATTAAAAATCATGATTTTTGTTCGCTTGTACCGGTTCAAACGCTCAAAAATCGGATTTTCGGGCCGGCCGCAGCGGAGCGGACGGGGGGCGAGGAGTCGGGACGCCCTGCCGAAAAAAGCGGGGAGCGTGCCGGCGGCCTCGCAAGGCTTCGTCGGGCACGCTCCCCGTATCAGCAGGAACGGCGTCAGGCGTCAGCGCAAGGCTTCCACCTCGTCGGGTGTCAAGGGGATTTTCTTGCCGAGGCGGCGGGCACCGTCGGCGGTGATGAGGTAGTCCTCCTCGTTGCGGATGCCGCCGAAGTGGCGGTATTCTTCCACCTTGTCATAGTTGATGAAGTCGGTGAATTTCTTCTCGCCGCGCCACAGGTCGATGAGTTCGGGGATGAAGTAGATGCCCGGCTCCACGGTGTGCACGAAGCCCGGCTCCAGCGGGATGGCCAGACGCTGGCTCTTGCGGCCGAACTGGGTGCTCTTGGGCTGGCCGTTGTAGCCCACCCACTGTTCGCCCAGGTTCTCCATGTCGTGCACGTCGAGGCCCATCATGTGGCCCAGGCCGTGCGGATAGAACAGGGCGTGGGCACCTTCGCGGACGGCGTCTTCGGCGTTGCCCTTCATCAGGCCCAGCTCCTTCAGGCCTTCCACCATGACACGGGCCGAGAGGTCGTAGACGTCCATGTAGGGGATGCCGGGGCGCAGGGCCTTGACGCTCTCCAGGTGCATGGCGTTCTGAATCTCGTAGACGGCACGCTGGCGGGGCGTGAAGGTCTTGTCGGCAGGGATGGTGGACGACATGTCGCCGCAATAGCCTGAAGGCAGTTCGGCGCCGGCGTCGATGAGGAAGAGGTCGCCCGGCTTGATCTTATTACCGTGATAGTGGTTGTGCAAAGTTTGTCCGTTGATGGTGGCGATGGTGGCGAAGGACAACTCGCAGTTCTGGCTTTCGGCCACGTGGTTCATCTCGGCCACCACCTCGTATTCGTACATGCCGGGACGGATGAAGCGGGTGGCGGCGATGTGCATGTCGGCCGTCACGTTGCAGGCCTTCTCTATCTCGGCTATTTCCTCGTCGGTCTTGTAGTTGCGCTGCGCCACCACGGCACGGACGAAGGGCACGGAGCCTTCCTGGTGTGCAGGCGGCAGGCCGAGCCAGTCCATCAGCTTCAGCTTGTGCTCGGGGCGGTAGGGCGGCAGGTAGTGGATGCTCTGTCCGCGCTGTACGGCCTTGTGTAGGTAGGCCATGATATCGGCCGCAGGGCGTGTGTCGGCAATGCCCACGGCTGCGGCTTTCTCGCGTAGCGTGGGCTGCGTACCCATCCAGACGATGTAGTCGATACTCAGTTCGTCGCCGAAAATGATTTCACGGTCTTCGTCGATGTCGATGATGGCCGACAGCCCGGCGAAGGAAAGTCCGAAATAATAAAGGAAAGTAGAATCCTGACGATAGCGGAACGTATTGTCCTCGTAGTTCAGTCCCTGTTCGTCGTTTCCCAGGAACAACAGGACACCCGAGCCCACGGTTTTCTTCAGCTGGGCTCTGCGCTGTACATAAGTTTCTTTGGCAAACATGGCGTTTCTTGCTTTAAAGGTTGATTGATTGCAAAGATAGTGAAAGGCGAGTGTAGAAGCAAATGAAAACACAGTTTTCAGTTTGATTATGCCGAGCCGCATCCTGTCTTATTGAAAGATAGTGAAAGGCGAGGGCAGAAACAAACGAAAAACCTTGTTTTTCATTTGCCAGTACGCTCACCTTTCACTATTTTTGCGCTACTATTTAAGAAAAGATATGGCACAAAGCTCCCGACAGATACAGACCCAGGCGCAGCAGCAGGTACAGACGCTCTCGCCCCAACAAATTCTGGTAGTGAAACTGCTGGAACTTCCCGCCGTGGAGCTGGAAGACCGCGTCCGGGCTGAACTCTTGGAAAACCCCGCCCTCGAAGAAGGACGTGAGGAAACCCACGGAGAGGAAGAAGATGTCCGCACGGCCGACGAATCGACCATCAGCGAAGAAGACGGCGGCGACACCGACTACGACTCGCTGAGCGACTACCTCAACGAAGACGACATCCCCGACTACAAGCTCCAGGAAAACAACCGCAGCCGCGACGAGCAGGCCGAGGAAATCCCGTTCTCCGACTCCACCTCCTTCTACGAAACTCTGAAGGAACAGTTGGGCGAACGCAACCTCACTCCCCATCAGCGCGAACTGACCGAATATCTCATCGGCTCGCTCGACGACGATGGCCTCCTGCGCAAGCCGCTGGATAGCATCGCCGACGAACTGGCCATCTATTCCGGCATTGAGGCCACTCCTCAGCAGTTGGAAGAGGCGCTCAAGGTCATCCAGGACTTCGAACCCGCTGGACTGGGAGCCCGCGACCTGCGCGAATGTCTCCTCATCCAGCTTCGCCACAAGAAGGAACAGCTGCCCGCCAAGGCCGACGACAGCCTACTCCGGCTGGAGACCACCATCATCAGCGACTGTTACGAAGAATTCACCCGCAAACATTGGGATAAGATACAGCAGAAGCTCGGCATCAGTGAAGACCAGCTTGACCGTGCCATCAAGGAGCTCTGCAAACTCAATCCCCGGCCCGGTGCCTCGCTGGGCGAAGCCGTGGGGAAGAACATGCAGCAGATTGTACCCGACTTCATCGTCGAGACCGAGGACGACGGCACCATCAACCTTTCGCTGAACAACCCCAACGTTCCCGAATTGCGCATCAGCCGTGATTTCTCGGAGATGGTCGAGGAACACACGAAGAACAAGGCCAACCAGTCGAAGGAATCCAAGGAGGCCATGCTTTTCCTGAAGCAGAAGATGGACGCTGCGCAGGGCTTTATCGACGCCGTGAAGCAGCGGCAGAACACGTTGCTCACCACCATGCAGGCCATCATCGACCTCCAGCGCCCCTTCTTCGAGGAAGGTGACGAGTCGCTGCTTCGCCCCATGATCCTGAAGGACGTGGCCGAGCGGGCCAAGCTGGATATCTCTACCATTTCGCGCGTGAGCAACAGCAAGTACGTGCAGACCAACTACGGCATCTACCCGCTGAAGTTCTTCTTCAGCGACGGCTATACGAAGGAAGACGGTGAAGAAATGTCGGTACGCGAAATCAAGAAGGCCCTGAAGGAATGTGTCGACAGTGAGGATAAGAAGAATCCCTACACCGACGACGAACTGACCGAGATGCTGGCCGCCAAAGGTTATCCAATAGCCCGCCGCACCGTAGCCAAATATCGTCAGCAGCTGAACATCCCCGTAGCTCGTCTGCGGAAATAGACATAACAAAGAAAGATGGAAGTAAAACTCATAGAAGAAAAGACTCTTATCCGGGTAGCCCGCATGGTATCGGCCGTATTCACGCCGTTCTCCATACCTTTCCTGGCTTTCCTGATACTGTTCCTGTTCTCATACCTGAGCATCATGCCCATTCAGTACAAACTCATTGTGCTGGGCATTGTCTACTGCTTCACCATCATGATTCCCGTACTGGCTATCTTCATCTTCAAGAAGATCAACGGTTTCAGTGCGCAGGAGTTGGGCGAGCGCAAGAAACGCTACGTTCCCTTTTTCCTCACGATAACCTCCTACGTATTCTGCTTGCTGATGATGAACCGCCTGAACATTCCGTGGTACATGAGTGGCATCATTCTGGCAGCCCTTATCATGATGGTTATCTGCATTGTGGTCAACCTGAAATGGAAGCTGAGTGAGCACATGGCCGGTGCCGGTGCCGTCATTGGCGGACTGGTGGCTTTCAGTGCCCTGTTCGGTTATAATCCGGTCTGGTGGCTTTGCCTCTTCATTCTGGTGGCCGGTGTGCTGGGTACGGCACGTATCATCCTGGGACATCATACACTGGGCGAAGTGATGGGAGGATTTGCTGTGGGCTTCATCTGTTCGCTGATGGTGCTCCATCCCATCGCCAACAGCTTCTACTTCTTCTTCCGTCAGCTGCTGTTCACCTATTAAAAGTCAATTATCAGTGATACACTTATATTTTTAACCTCTAAAACTAAAAATCATGAACTTTCCAAGCAACGTAAAGTACACCAAAGAACATGAATGGATCCGCCAGGAAGGCGACGTAGCCTATGTAGGCATCACCGACTATGCTCAGGAACAACTGGGTGACATCGTATTCGTAGACATCCAGACCGAAGGCGAGACACTGGAAGCCGGCGAAACATTCGGTACCATCGAAGTAGTGAAGACCATCTCCGACCTCTTCATCCCCGTAGCCGGCGAAGTGCTGGAGCAGAACGCAGCTCTGGCCGATCAGCCCGAACTGGTAAATCAGGACCCCTACGGCGAAGGTTGGCTCATCAAGATCAAACCTTCTGCTGATGCCGATTTCGACAGTCTGCTCGACGCCGAAGCCTACAAGGCACTGGTCAACGAATAATAATTGATAAACGGTTGGCGGTTAGTGGTTGACGGTCAGCAAGCTGTACGTAAACATCACTAACCGCTGATTATTAACCACTAATCACTAACTACTAATCATGACTCCAATCGTAAGCATCATCATGGGTAGTACGTCCGACCTTCCTGTCATGGAGAAGGCCGCCCAGCTGCTCAATGACTTTCACATTCCGTTCGAAATGAACGCACTCTCGGCTCACCGTACGCCCGAGGCCGTAGAAGAGTTTGCCAAGAACGCCCGCAAGCGTGGCATCAAGGTCATCATCGCTGCCGCAGGTATGGCTGCAGCTCTGCCAGGTGTCATTGCCGCCAATACCACCCTGCCCGTCATCGGCGTACCCGTCAAAGGCGCTGTGCTCGACGGTGTGGATGCCCTCTATTCCATCATTCAGATGCCTCCCGGCATTCCTGTAGCGACGGTAGCCATCGACGGTGCCATGAATGCCGCCATCCTGGCCGTACAAATCCTGTCGCTGAACGATACAGCTCTTGCACAAGCCTTCGCCGCCTACAAGGAAGGCCTGAAGAAGAAAATCACCAAGGCCAACGAGGACCTGAAGGACGTAAGATACGAGTACAAGACGAACTAAAAAATGAAGAATGAAGAATTAGGAATGAAGAATCGGTCATCGCATCCCCATTCTTAATTCTTCATTCCTAATTCTTCATTCATTATGGATTTATTCAACTATTCCCGCAGGGAAACATCTGTAGTCAATATCGGTGCCACTCCGTTGGGAGGCGACAATCCTATCCGCATACAGAGCATGACCAATACCGCTACTCAGGATACCGATGCCTGCGTAGCCCAAGCCAAACGTATAGCCGATGCGGGCGGAGAATACGTGCGGCTCACGACACAAGGCGTGAAGGAAGCCGAAAACCTTCGCAACATCAATGCTGCCCTGCGCCGCGACGGCTACATGACACCGCTGGTAGCCGATGTACACTTCAATCCGCGCGTGGCCGACGTGGCCGCTTTCTATGCCGAGAAGGTACGTATCAACCCCGGCAACTACGTAGACGCTGCCCGTACCTTCAAGCACCTGGAGTATACCGACGAGGAATATGCGCAGGAATTGCAGAAGATACGCGACCGCTTTGTCCCCTTCCTGAACATCTGTAAGGGGAACCACACGGCCATCCGCATCGGCGTGAACCACGGCTCCCTGTCCGACCGCATCATGTCGCGCTACGGCGATACGCCCGAGGGCATGGTAGAATCGTGCATGGAGTTCCTGCGCATCTGTGTAGACGAGCATTTCACCGACGTAGTCATCTCCATCAAGGCTTCGAATACGGTAGTTATGGTGCGGACGGTACGCCTGCTGGCAGCCGTCATGGAAAAGGAAGGCATGCACTTCCCATTACATTTGGGTGTGACCGAGGCAGGCGACGGCGAGGACGGACGCATCAAGTCGGCCCTGGGCATCGGCGCCCTGCTGGCCGACGGACTGGGTGACACCATTCGTATATCGTTGAGCGAGGCGCCCGAGGCCGAGATTCCTGTGGCCCGCAAGCTGGTGGACTACGTGACGCGCCGCAAGGATCATCCTTATATCCCCGGTCCGAACATCCTGACCTTCAACTATCTGGCTCCTTCGCGCCGACAGACCGTGGCCGTGCGCAACATCGGCGGCGACAATGTGCCCGTTGTCATTGCCGCCCGTCTGGACGGTGACCTGACGACTGACCCGCAGTTCGCTCCCGACTATATCTATACCGGCCACCAGCTGCCTGCCGACGTACGAGAAGGCGTACAGTACATTGTCGATGCCGACGTGTGGGAAGGAAAGCCCAATACCTGGCCTGCCTTCAAAGGCGACCAAATGCCTTTCGTAAGCAGTTGCAACGCCGCACTAAAGTTCCTTTTCATTACCTACATGGGGTTGAACGACGAGGCGCTCGCCTGTCTGAAGTACCATCCCGAAATTGTACTTGTGGCACAGAGCAACCATCCCAACCGGCTGGGTGAGCAGCGTGCGCTTGTCCACCAACTGATGCAGGAAGGCCTGTCCAATCCTGTTGTCTTCTTCCAGCACTATGCCGAGGAGGAGAAGGAAAATTTGCAGATCAAGGCGGCGGCCGACATGGGCGCCCTCGTCTTCGACGGCTTGACGGACGGTATTTTCCTCTACAACCAGGGCAGTATCCCTTCCACCACGCTGGACGCCACCGCCTTCGGTATCCTACAGGCCGGCCGCCTACGCACCAGCAAGACCGAATACATCTCCTGCCCCGGCTGCGGACGCACGCTCTACGACCTGCAGAGCACCATCGCCCGCATCAAGGCCGCCACGTCGCACCTGAAGGGGCTGAAGATAGGCATCATGGGCTGCATCGTCAACGGCCCGGGCGAGATGGCCGATGCCGACTACGGCTACGTAGGTGCCGGGCGCGGCAAAATCAGTCTCTATAAGAAGAAGGAGTGCATCGAGAAGAACATTCCCGAAGAAGAAGCGGTGGAGAAGCTCATCGAGCTCATCAAGGCCAACGGAGACTGGCAGTAAGCATCGCAAACCTGACGCAAAGGCATGCTCAGATTGAGGCATGCCTTTGTGCCGTGTTACACAATCGGTTATAAAACCTACGACTTGGAATCTTTCCCGAACCATTCTTACTGATAACTGTCGTTGTCTTCCCTTTCTTAATTGTCAAGTTCAACTCGGAACTATAGCGGAAAGACACATTTTTAAGAATAATGTCTGTGAGGAGCTAGTAACGAAAAGAATTTGCGGACCATGCTGGTCTTCATATTGCCTTTTTTGAAACTTTCTTCCGGTTCCATCAGGATCAGTACGCCTGTCCACATACTTACGAATGTTTCATTGGTCACTTTGTGCATCCGGCCATCGCCTGGATCCATGTAAGTGATATGTTCCTTCTTCACTTTATAGATGACTACAAAATGCTGCAACCGTTCGTGCACAATGACGTGGGCAATGGTGGGCTTGGGTACGATACGCAATGCCTCGAACAGGGCTTTAACTCCTTTGGCTGAAAGTCCCAAGCGATTGGCCGCTTCAATCACCCCTCCCAGTACATTGGTGCTTTTCCGGGCGGTAAACGCGTATTGTCGGATGTGTGCTATGGAAAATTGTAGTCCGTAATGGGCGCACACCGAAGCCAAACACGCTGCTCCGCAGTCCGTAATATCGTGTTGCCTTATTTCAATTCCTTTTCTATACATATCGTTGTCTGCTATTTAGATGCTTGGTTTCAGTTCAATTTTGCCACCATTGTTTCACTCTTATATTGCCGTAGTGGCTAATGAAATCACTTAATAGATAACTTGATTATGTGTGTGAGCAATTGTTTTTATTTAGAATATACCGATAAATCCAGATACTTATGAGGGTAATAAGCGAACCAATTAGAGACCAAAATATTACTGAAAAGCCTTCCTCTAAGTTAAAACAATATGTTAATAAATAGAAGGCTATAGCCACTAGTGTGGAAAATAACCATTCTTTATAAATAGACTGTTTTTTTAGAAAAAATCTGAACATAAGCAGGCGGGTACAAACACAATGTAATTTATGTTGGGAATGTGGATGTAGTTTTTTAATGCGGTTGCAATAATCGTTAATGCTATTATTGCTATAATAATCTTTGCTAATTTATTCATATCAGTATTGTAAGGATATCCATCGTTAATAGTTGCAGCAAAATCTTCTTCCTTAATGGAAATAAGTTGCAATTATTTTAAACTTTTCATGACTTGATAAATAATTGAATTGTTAATATTTTGGTTCTGCAACCTATTAAAACTTATCTGAACTCGATTTTTTTGACAACTATGATACCTATGATTAGTATGGCTATAGCTGACATACATGCTCCGAAACCAATTGCATGCAGGAAATGGTCTTCTATAAATTTAATGTATATCCAAAAGGATAAATAGGAAGATAGTGCCCCTATGCAAAAACACGTCCAAAATGGTAATGGCTCTTTGGAAGGACGGAGTGTCTTCCCACATTGTTGACATTGTATGGGATAATTTGTTCCGTGCCAACAATATAACAATCTTGTTCTAAGATCGATGGTATTGTGGCAATGTGGACATTTTCTTTTCATGGCTTTCCCCTTATCTATTTCTGTCTCTTATACACATCTCCGAGCCCACGAGAC
>ENA-OZWA01000316-OZWA01000316.1-human-gut-metagenome-genome-assembly--contig:-NODE-316-length-9855-cov-5.784082_pt1 | contig 9855 bp, 9 predicted proteins | sample MGYA00243448_ERZ654051 | MGnify/ENA primary metagenome ERZ654051 (study PRJEB26926, sample SAMN06164908) | human gut metagenome | biome: ENVO:00009003; feature: ENVO:2100002; material: ENVO:00002003... | reverse complement strand
CCGGGGCTATTTGATTAATTGTTTAACTCGTCCCATTTTAACGGGACACTAATGAATCTAACGAATAAATACAATAAAAAACTGTTATCCCTTCCATCAAAGATAAATCCCAATCCTGATTTGCCAGCCGCATTTATTCCTTTTTTCAGGAGAATTTTCCTTATGGCTTACGCCATGAGAATTCACCTGAAAAAGAATGCGGCGGCAAAAGGATTAGAATTAAAGGAAAGATTCCAGCAACAGGAGCTTCAGACGGCAAGCACCCTACTCCGCGCAGCATTGTCACGGCCCACTACACAGGGTGGACCATCAACGGCAAGAAATTCGACAGCAGTCGTGGCGGTACACCCGCCGCTTTCCGCCTGAGCGACCTGATAGAAGGATGGATAATAGCCATGCAACAAATGTGCGTGGGTGACAAATGGGAAATCTACCTTCCTGCCGAAATGGGATATGGCAAGTGCTCGCAACCAGGCATACCCGGCGGTTCCACACTGATATTCGAAATCGAACTGCTGGGCATCGGCTGACACTCCCCCCTGACAGGCATGGTTATCACCACACTTCGCATTATAAATATTTTCACTACTATAAAAACATTTGTCGCAAGAAGTTGCTACATTTGTAGCGACAATCATTTTATATTAAACCTCTAAAAACAGAAAAAAACGATGCTTACACAGATTATAAACGGACGCATATTCACGCCACAAGGATGGCTGAACGAAGGTTCCGTACTGATGCGTGACGGAAAGATATTGGAAGTGACAAATTGCGACCTGGCCCTCATCGGTGCCAAGCTGATTGATGCCAAGGGAATGTACATCGTCCCCGGCTTTGTATGCATGCACATACACGGAGGCGGCGGACACGACTTTACCGAATGCACAGAGGAAGCTTTCCGTACAGCTACCCATGCCCACCTGCTCCATGGAGCCACGACCATCTTCCCCACCCTGTCCGCATCGCCTTTCGACAAGCTGCATCAGGCAGCCGCCCTCTGCGAAAAGATGATGCAGGAGCCGGGCAGCCCGGTAGAAGGCCTCCATATCGAAGGTCCCTACCTGAACCCCAAGATGGCAGGCGAACAATTTGCCGGACAGGTGAAAACCATTGACGAAAAAGAATACAAGGAATTGCTGGAAAGCACAAACTGCATCCGCCGTTGGGACGCCTCACCCGAGCTGCCTGGCGCACTGGAGTTTGCCAAATATCTACATGAAAAGGGGATTCTGGTAGCCGTATCACACACCGAAGCCGAATACGATGAGATCAAAGCTGCCTACGAAGCTGGATTCACACATGCCGCCCACTTCTACAATGCCATGCCCGGCTTCCACAAACGCCGCGAGTACAAATATGAAGGTACTGTAGAAAGCGTCTACCTGACCGACGGCATGACCATCGAACTGATAGCTGACGGCATTCACCTGCCTTCTACCATCCTGCGCCTGGCCTATAAGCTGAAAGGAGTGGACCACACTTGCCTCGTCACCGATGCCATGTCCTGTTCGGCAACTGCCGGCAAGGAAATCAACGATCCTCGCTACATCATCGAAGACGGCGTATGCAAGCTGGCCGACCGTTCTTCCCTGGCAGGCAGTATCGCTACAGGCGACGTACTGGTACGTACCATGGTGAAGGCAGGTATTCCGCTGGGCGATGCCTTACGCATGGCCAGTGAGACTCCGGCACGTATCATGAACATATTCGACCGCAAAGGCTCCCTGCAGAAAGATAAGGATGCCGACATCCTCGTCATGGACAAGGACCTGAACATACGTGCCGTATGGCAAAACGGTCAACTCATTGAAGAGACCAATACGTTATTCTGAGAAAGAAAAACCTAATCCTAACTTTTAAAACAGAGAAAAATGAAGAATGTTAAGTTAATGAGTGTAGTGCTCAGCATGGCCATTTTGGCCGGCAGTTGTGGAACAATGAACAACACAACCAAAGGAGGCATCATCGGCGGCGGTGGTGGCGCCGTAGCAGGTGCAGCCATTGGAGGTCTGATCGGTAAAGGGAAAGGAGCCGCCATCGGCGCAGCTGTAGGAGCTGTAGTAGGTACCGGCACGGGTGTTGTCATTGGTAAGAAGATGGACAAGAAGGCAGAAGAAGCAGCAAAAATTGAAGGTGCAGAAGTCGAAAAAGTAACAGATACCAACGGACTGGCCGCTGTCAAAGTGTCGTTCGCATCGGGCATCCTTTTCGGGTTCAACTCTTCCACACTGAGCAACGAAGCCAAGGCCTCTCTGCGCGATCTGGCACAGATATTGAGAGACGATCCGACCACTGACATCGCCATCATTGGTCATACAGACAAAGTAGGCACGTATGAAGCCAACGTCAAGGTATCCAAAGATCGTGCCTATGCGGTAGAGAACTATTTACAGGATTGTAATGTATCTCCTGCGCAATTCAAAGTCGTCAAAGGTGTAGCCTACGATGAATACGACGAGAGCAAGTCGGCAGATGAAAACCGACGCGTGGAAATCTACATGTATGCCAGCGAACAGATGATTCAGGAAGCTGCACAACAGTAAGAAAAGATACATGCAAATACAAAAGAGGCGCGGATGCTATGCAATCTGCGCCTCTTCTTTTTTATATTCACAGAAGATTATTTGACCAACTGCTCGTATTCAACAGAAGCTAGAATAAAGGTTCCGACCGCTTTCCCTTCGTTCTCCACTACCGTCACATCCTTACCTGCCAGGTAGTAATTGACAGTTCCCGTACGAGACGGATCTTTGGCCGGCCCCAGACCAGCCGATGCACACGTCTGCACCACGTCCAACTTACCGTCTTCTCGCTCACGAATAAAGGTCTTAAGCAAACCTTGATACGCCTTTTCGGCTACTGGAAGATAAATCTCGCGATCAAGCAATCCCAAACGGATTCCCTTCAGATAAGCATACGTAAAAATGCCGGATGCAGATGCCTCCAGATAATTGGCCTCCGTTCCTACATTATATACTTTCCCATTAATTGTATCTCCTTTGCCATCGGCAGCCGTTTGTGCATCGTATTGAAGCAACTGATACCACACACCAGAAACCGGATCTTGCCAACGTTTCAGCCCAGCTGCCACCTGATTGAAGATAGCCAACACGTCAGGATAGTCTGCATGATCTTTTGGCATATACTCAAGCACATCGGCCAAAGCCGCAAAATACCAGCCCATGCCACGCGCCCAAAACTCTTTACTACATCCTTTGAAAGGTTCTTCCTGATTGGCCCAGAAAGAATTTTCATCCTCGGGAGTAGCCGACCATGCGTGATAGTTCAACTGCTTGCCTTCGTCATAGGTATATTTATTGATAGTCTTGAATTGTAAAGCAATGTCAGCCCAACTCTGTGCATTGTCCTCAGCATCATCTTGTCCGAACACATGTTGCCACTGAGCATAAATCGTAGAACCCATATATAACCCATCAAGCCACATCTGATTGGGATATACAGCCTTGTGGAAAAATCCACCTGCCCCAGGAAGTCCTTCTGGTATACGGGAATGATCATACTTCAATTTGTTACGGATAAGCGAAGCTGCGTTCTTATACCGATTGGCATCTTTCGTATTTCCTTTCTTCAATTCCTCCTTATAAAGAGTAAAGAAAACATTGCCCGCAGGCAAATCATCAATATTGCTTGGACGAAGTGCCGACTCTCCCTTGGCATTCAGGATAACAGAACCATCGGGCGTCGTGCTGTTGTCAGCAAAAGCTTTTACTGCATCGTAATATTCCGTCTTTTCAGGATAAAGTGTCCATGCTTTCAGCACAGCATTCGCAACCAAACCAGACACATAATCCCAAGATGCACTGTCCAATTCCGTCTGATGATGACGGTTGCAATAGAAATCTACCAGGCCGTGAGATTCCACCATCCGTTGTGAATACTTTTCCGGTTGGGAAACCTTCTGCCCAGAACCACAGCCTACCATCAAACACATGGAAGCTGCCAATAAAAGATAATTTTTCATGCTATTATAATTTTACATTCAAAAAACATTCGTCAATAAAGAAACTGCATTCACCTATCAGAAAGAGATACCGTGTTCGCTAACGGTGCAAATATAGCATTCCCCATCCAAAATAAAAACTTTTAGAACACATCTTTACAGGCACAATCCTCCACATATCGAGAAAAAACCTATTTTTGCACTATCATTAAACAAAAAAGACAACTCAACCATGAAATTCAAGAACAAAGTTTGCATCATTACCGGAGGAGCGGCAGGTATCGGCAGATGTCTGGCCGAAAGTTTCAGCGCTGAAGGAGCCCGTGTATATGTCATAGACAAGGAACAGGTCACAATAAAAAATGATCTGATCCATTTTTTCCAAGGTGACATTGCCGAACAGACTGTAATAGATACTTTCGTCGACTGGATACTTGCACACGAGTAACAAATAGATATCCTGATAAACAACGCATGCCTAATGAAGGGCGGTATCCTGTCCGGCTGTACATACGATGACTTCCTGTATGTGCAACGTGTAGGCGTGGCAGCCCCTTTTGGCTGACCAGCCGGCTAAAGCCCCATTTTGCATCGGGAGCCAGTATCGTCAATCTGTCATCTACCCGTGCTTTCCAATCTCAAGCGAATACAGAAAGTTATTCGGCTGCCAAAGGTGGCATTACGGCCCTGACCCACGCACTGGCTATCAGTCTGGCGGGTATTGCACGCGTCAATTCCATCGCACCAGGATGGATCGAGACAGCCCGTTTCCACGAAGGGACAGACGTACCTCATTATACAGAAAGCGACCTTCTGCAACATCCGTCAAGACGTGTAGGCGAGCCGGAAGACATCGTACAGGCAGCATTCTTCCTGTGCGACGAACGGAACAGCTTCATCAATGGTACCAACTTAACCGTAGACGGCGGCATGAGCAAACTGATGGTTTACCACAACGATGAAGGTTGGACCCTGGACAAGTGACATTTTTGCCGATAAAACGTCATTCTGACAGACAGGACACTTTCTGTCAGAAGCCCCAAAAGCCAACAAAGTATGCAAAGTTTTAAAAGAAAGAGATTGTTGATTAAAATTCTTTTCACAAGTTAAAAAGTGCCGAAACCTAAACTGACATTTCGGCAACCGGCACAAAGTTTGCAACTCCTTATGCGAACAACGAAACCGAAAGGTGGAGGAGTTCAGAGAAAAAATGATAATTAACAACTTAAAAATAGGAGATTACAACTATGATGCCGATTAGAAAGTACAACAATCAGAACTGGTTACCAAGTATCTTTAACGATTTCTTTGATAACGATTGGATGGTAAAAGCCAACGCTACTGCTCCTGCCATCAATGTAATAGAAAACGAAAAAGATTACAAAGTAGAAGTTGCTGCTCCGGGCATGACGAAGGAAGACTTCAACATCCATTTGGGCGAAGACAATGAATTGGTCATCACAATGGAGAAAAAGAACGAAACCAAGGAAGAAGACAAGGAAAACAAAAAGTACTTGCGTCGTGAGTTCTCTTACTCAAAATTCCAACAAGCTTTTGTTCTGCCTGAAGATGTCGAGAAAGACAAAATCAGCGCCAACGTCACAGACGGTGTGTTGACCATTGAGTTACCTAAACGCACACCCGAAGAAAAGGCTAAAATCAACCGTGTAATTGAAATCCATTAATTGCACAATACCTTGTAGTAATTTGTCCAAGGCTGCTTTCCCCGCGAGGGAAGAGCAGCCTTTTTTTATGTTTTATTCCGGTTGCAACTCGTTGGCAGACGAAGGCAATTGCTTCCACCCTTCGCCAAAAGCATCGTAAGCATCGGTCACTACTACAAAAGCACGAGGATCCACTTCCTTTATCTTCAGCTTCACGCCCGCCACTTCTTTATAGCTTACCACGAGGAAAAGCATTTCTTTATCAGTGCCCGTATACAGTCCACTGCTCTTGATACACGTAGCAGTACGATCCAGATCCTCAAGGATGTATTTGTGCAAGTCAGTCATCTTGATATCGCTGATGACAAATATCAGCTTGTCATTCTTCGACCCGTTTATCATATAAGCAATGACACGCGAATAAATGAAAATGGAAATCAATGAATAGAAAGAAAGGAACAAGGCCGGTTGCACCATATCTTCAGCACTTCCGATGCCAAAACCGATCACAACAAGACCGAAACACACCACTACCCCATCGGCCAACAGAATGGCTCTCGAAAAACGGATGTGGCAATACTTCTGCAACAACATCCCCACAATGTCTGTTCCTCCCGTAGTAGCCTGATTACGAACCACAATACCACCACCGATACCGATAAGCGTAGCACCGATAACTGTCGTCAGCATCAGATGATCGGACAAGTCCATACAGCCTCCCAGCAGTTGCGTAGGGTCAAGTGCCTCCAGGGCTTCCTGCGTAGGATAAGCCACCCGCGACAGCATATTCATTATAAAAGGTGTAACCAAGGCAGCCGCTATGGTACGCGACCCCAGCTTGGCTCCGAGCAAAACGACTGAAAGGATAAGCAGCGGGATGTCGAACATATAACCGAACGTACCCACCTGAATGGAAGGGAAAAGATTGTGAAGCACAATACTCGCTCCATACACTCCTCCCGGAATGATATTATAGGGGTTGATAAAAAACACAAAACCGGCTGCAAGAATGGTACATCCTAACAGGATGCTAATCCATGGATAGATTGTTTTCTTCATATAGTATTATTTTTATGCAGCAAAAATACAGAATTCCTACGGATAAACCGCAACAACCCCTGAGAAAAATCTCATTTCTCCATTACCTGGCTCCACATCTTCCGGCTACTTCAATCCACGGGCCTTATAGATGCGTTCCTTCGCTTCGTTGATTTCCTGGAATTTCATTTCGGCAGCCTTACGGATATCCTCACCCAGTGCCGCCACCTTGTCCGGATGATGCTTCAAGGCCAGACGACGATAAGCCGCACGAACCTCGGCATCTGTAGCTTCGGGAGAAATTTCAAGCACCTTGTAGGCATCTTCCAGCGAACTGCCACGCAGGTTGAGCATTGACTCTACCTCTTTCACCGACAGTCCCATGGCTACAGCTACCTCCTTCAGTGCTTCGATCTCGGCATGGCAGACATTTCCATCGCTCTGCGCTATCTTCACCAGAAAATCCAGCATTTGCAAACGCTGTTCGTAGGTCAGGTTGACAGCTATCTGCGCACCACAGTCGTGGATCGTATTCTTGAATGCCATCGGATCGGACCGCTCCATCTGCTTCCGCCGTTCAAACAGGTTCAGCAGAATCTGTTCACCTTCAGCCACGGCACCTTCACCAAAGTTTACCCGCAGGAAACGGCGCACAAACTCCATCTCGCTGTGCATGATACGCCCGTCGGCTCGGATAATGTACGAAGCCATGACAAGCATGGCGAAAAGGAAACTGTTGCGCTGCCCAATGTCTTCGCACCCCGATGAAGTCGGCCCATAATATTCACGTCCTGTCGCACCCTGTGCTTCCGCGTCCGTTGCCTTATCGAACAGTGCTCCTATCGCATAACCGGCCAGCGCCCCCAATGGTCCCATGGCCATAAATCCAACGACGCCGCCAATCCATTTTCCGTATCCCATGACTCTATAATTTTATCCTAGTATAAAAAACAAATTTTCACAAAGGAACGCATTTTTCAGCTGTTCGCCAAAATCGGAAACAACAATTAAAACAAAATCATATTTTTGTAACAAATCGAAATAAACAAAACCTGCCTTATTTGCGATTATAATATGCTATTAACCAATAATAAACAAAAAACGATTGTATGAAACATCCTAAAGATGATTTTATCACCTACATGGCTGCCGTAACAGACCGACTCCAAAGTCAGGAGCGCTTGGGTACGGCACATGTCTATCGGAGTACACTCAACCGTATCAATGAATTTATGGAAGGAAAGCATTTACCATTTGAGGACATTACCCCTTCATGGCTACAGACCTTCCAGAATTACCTGCTGAAGCAGATGCTCAATTGGAATACGGTTTCCACCTACATGCGCATGCTTCGCGCAGTCTACTACCGTGCCGTCGACGAAGGCCTTGCTTCCTTCCGTCCGCGTCTGTTCAAAGGAGTCTACACCGGTACACGCGTCACGGTGAAGCGTGCGCTCGACGAGCAGGCTCTCCGCCAACTGGAGAAGCCTCGCCCTCTGCCCGACCGTCTGGAACGTACCCGCCTCCTTTTCATGTTGCTCTTCATGCTACGCGGCATTCCTTTTGTCGACATCGCCTACATGCGCCGCTGCGACCTGAATGGCGACGTGCTGACCTACCGCCGTCGGAAGACCGGTGCCTGGCTGACGGTACGTATCGAACCCGCAGCCATGGAACTGATTGAAAAGCTAAAAAGCCATGATCCTGATTCCCCCTACCTCTTCCCCTTCATCAAGTCGACCGGTGAAGAAGGGTATAGAGAATACTGCAATGCACTGCGCCGGTTCAACTACCAGCTGAGGCGACTAGCATCGCGAATGACAAGCGATGTGAAACTGAGCAGCTACAGCGCCCGTCACAGCTGGGCCACTCTGGCCAACTACTGCAACTTCCAACCAGAGCTGATCAGCAACGCCATGGGGCATTCGTCGGTCAAAGTCACCGAAACTTACTTCAAACGCCACACCGACGACCGCATCAACGAGATGAACCGAAGCATTCTCGCGTACTTATTTATATAAATAAGGGAATAAGAAAAAGAAAAACACATCCGTTACTTTATAGGTAACGGGGAGTTGGTCGTTTATGGTTGCAAAGAACGTTTTTTTTTACATAAAAACCAAATATCTTTATAAATTTAACGCTAAAAGAAGAGATTTTTTTTATTGTACTTTTTCTTTCGCTTGCCCGAAAGAAAAAGATACCAAAAAGAAAGGGCCCCGTCTGCACTTCCGGGGCTGCTCCAGACGACTTTCAGTCTAAAGGACAGAAACTCGCTACGCTCAAACAGTCTGTCCTTCTTCACGCCTGAAATTCGCCCTCCACTTCACGCCCCTACAGTGAGGCCGGATAGCCATGCGGACTATGTACGCAGATATCTAAAATTCAGACACATACAGATTCTCCTTTCAATGCGCAGCTCGGGCCTAATCGGAGGGGCGTAAAGCGAAGCCACGCTGTTTGCGTAAAAAAAGGCAGGCTGTCTGAGCGTAGCGAGTTCCTGCCTTTTTTTACGCAAACAACGGGAGCGAAGTAGCCCCGGAGGTTCAGCCCTTGATTTTTTCTTTTGGTATCTTTTCTTTTGTATCAAGGCAAAAGAAAAGTACATCCGTTACCTATAAAGTAACGGAGTAAAAAAAATAAAAACCATCGACATCAATCAATATGCATCGGATTCGACACTTTTCGCTACTCTGCCTGCTCGCCTGCTGCCTCTCTGCGGGGATGCAAGCCCAAACAAAAGGGACCAACGAAGCGGCTCCCTGGTCTATCAAAAGCAACCTGCTGTATGACGTCGCGCTCATGCCCTCGCTTGAAGTGGAATACCGCTTCAGTGAACACTGGTCCGCAGCCGTCGAAGGAAACATGGCATGGTGGACCAACGACAGCAAACACCGCTACTACCAGCTGGCCACCATCATTCCCGAAGCCCGCTGGTGGTTCCGTCCGCAAGGCGAACGCAAGGGACACTATCTAGGTCTCTTCGGTGGAGGCGGTTGGTACGACCTGGAAGATGGCGATAAAGGCTACCGCGGCGAAGGCGGTATGGTGGGCCTCAGCTATGGCTACCAGTTCCCCGTCGGACGCCACTGCGCCTTCGAAGCAGGCATCGGCGTGGGCTTCATGACCACCAAATACGACGAATACCTGCCCATCGACGGCCACTACGTCTATCAGCAGACCAGCCGT
>ENA-OZWA01000293-OZWA01000293.1-human-gut-metagenome-genome-assembly--contig:-NODE-293-length-10472-cov-5.322358_pt1 | contig 10472 bp, 6 predicted proteins | sample MGYA00243448_ERZ654051 | MGnify/ENA primary metagenome ERZ654051 (study PRJEB26926, sample SAMN06164908) | human gut metagenome | biome: ENVO:00009003; feature: ENVO:2100002; material: ENVO:00002003... | reverse complement strand
CTGTAACCGGCTGATCCGTAGTCAGCTACTCTATTCAGTTGAGCTACGCGGCCATATTTTTTTTACGGGTGCAAAGATACGGACATTTTCTGTTTCTGCAAACTTTTCACCGTTTTTTTTCGCAAAAAATCATTCGATAAATCGATAGTTAAACAATTGCCAACCCAAAGTCAATCCAACATTCCACTCGCCCTTAGGTGAACTATAGTGATTTACATACGCAGAGACAGCCCCGAACGACAATTTGCAGACTAAAGAAATTTCTCCCATATATTGGAATTCAGAAAAGGCTTTTCCATAATAAGCGTGATTATTTTCGTTCCTTTTTATCGGGAAAATAGGTGCAAACCCATAGAACTCGGTGCGAAGATGGAACATGTCATTGAATACGAAAATAGGCTTTATACCCGCAGCTATAAACTGATTGGCCCGAAAAGCCTCGTTATACATAATCTGACTGTGAGGAGTCGGTGCAAATTCTCCGGCCTGCATCATGGTGGCAGTGTAGTTTTCTGAGAAATTTCTCGATGAATACAATAATTCCGTCATCCAGCCTAACGTAAACAGAGGACTCAGCCGATGATAGGCGTCCTTCATATACGAGATTTGCAACCAGGCTTGATGCTTTTTTTCGACAGCCTTTGAGCTTCCGTCTTCAGAAGGTGTACCGGGATTGAACCATTCGTGTCCGGTAAACACCTGGGCTATAAGACTTTCATGATACCCTCGTGTGGCATACTGACGGGAATCGGTCGTGCTGCCATAAAAGCCAATACTTCCCCCCAACAGTTTGTGGGTACTTTTGTCTGCACGGTCTTTGGTGAAGTCGATAGTGGTAGACTGATAATAATTGTCTGTCAATACGCCGTATCCAAATCCGAACTCCGCACGTTTGTTGGCCAAGAAGGGTAACGCACACATGAGTTTCACAAACCGTTCATCCTTCGAATTGAAAGAAGGGCGGTCGTTTTTGGAGAAAAGCTTGTCTTTCTTGTAATAATCAAATGTGCTGATAGATCCCAGCAAACGAAGAGAGATCGGAATACGGGTAGGCAAATCCAGCCTTCCCATCAGTTGAACGTTATTGTAAATTTTCCCAAGCTGTCCATCAAGCATGATTTCTTTGGAATAATAGTTCAAGTTTTGATATCCAATGCCCAGATAAATCTGATTGGAACTGGTGGTAGACACGCTTCCACCTATGCGGACAAAGAAATCTTTCTCCATCTTGACTTGAAGATGGAGTTCATATAAATCGGACTCAGGATCATAAACTGCGTGAGGGATAATCTCCGAAATCATATTGTCTGCCAACAGTCGAAAATATCCCCTTTTTAAATCTTCATAAGTGAAGATCTGATGGTTGTCGCTATGAAATTCCTTTCTGATATACGACTGCTGGTGTTCGTTGGCTCCTTCAATATAGATATCACGAAAACGCAGTTGAGGCAAAGTGTTACGATAGGTCATGCGCCTCAGTCGGACGTTTTCAGCACTTTCGCGACGGGATATCCGCATTTTGATGGAGTCCATCAGACTGATGGTCCTGTTGTATCCAATATCGTGAAGTTCCTGCAGACGGTCAAAATCCAGCAGATTGACGTCGTTATATTTGAAAGTCATTACAATACCCAACGAATCGGGAATGGAATAATCCGTTTTCTGCATAATCATGTTTTCAAGCTGGCTCATGAGATTGCCTTCCTGAGGTTTTCCCGGATTGGCGGCAACTACGCTGCCGATAATGACATCGGGATGGAAATCCTTCATCATTACATCCGTAGGGAAGTTATTATAAATGCCACCATCATAAGCCAATACGCTGTCTATCTCAATGGGTTTGAATACGAAAGGAAAACTCATTGAGGCTCGCACTGCATCTCCTAAATCACCTTGACGCATGACCAAAGGGCGCTTGTTGTATACATCGGAAGCTACACAGCGGAAAGGAACAAACATTTTATCGAAATTCCCCCGACAAGCAGCCGTAGCCTGTGCAAACAGCTCCACAAATACAAGATTCATCTGAATAGGGCTCACAATGTTGGTCGGAAGGATTTGAGGACGAATATGAATGGAATCGCCAAAAGAAAAACGGATATTGGCAAACTCTGGTGTCGGTCTGCTCTGCTTGAAATAATATCCGTATTGCGACTCAACCTGCCCGGAATACCATCTTTTGAAATCAGGTGAACGAAGCAGGGCTTCCATATCGTCGGGTGAATAGCCCATGGCATAGAGCGATCCAATGATGGCACCCATAGATGTCCCTGCAATATAATCAATGGGGATATTGTTCTCTTCCAATGCACGGATGATACCGATGTGGGTCATACCCTTGGCACCGCCACCGCTCAATACAAGTCCTACTTTCTGCGCGTTCAAAGCGGAAAGCAGACAACAGCAACACAAGAGGAAGGTATATAGTTTCTTCATATTCTGTAAATAATCATACTTCAATTCAACAGAAAGAGTATCACACAGATTGTCAAAAGAGTACAGATCCCCATCACCAGATAGGCAAAAGTGACTTCTTGTTTCAAGTCCTGTTCTTGTTTGTCGGCAATCTGTTCCTGAGCCTGTTTCATATCATCGGCTGTGATTCCTTCCGACAAATACAATTTCTTTCCGCAATACATCCGGTCGAGACGATCTTTACGACGTTCTCTTCCCAATTTCCGCAATTCACGGTTTTCCTTATCCCGTTGAATCATGTCATTGATACAGCCTAACGTTCCCATAATACCGAATGATTTTTTTCAAATATACGAATTTGTTTTGAACTGTATTCAATTTAGCGAAGAAAAAAAGATTTTTTCGATGAAAAGGGCAAAAAAAGAGGATGTACCATGAAGATACATCCTCTTTTGGAGAGTATAGAAAGTGTTGAAGGGGCTTTATTTAATCAGCTCGATGCTTCGTTTTACGAAGTTATTGAGTGCTTCGCCTTTCAGCATACCGTTTTGCAACAGAGCTAGATCGATGAGCTGGCGGACAACCGGATTCTGGGCGGCATAACCGGCCAGGACGGCTTCCTTCTTCGTCTTCAGTTCGTTCCATTTCTTGTCCAATTCGCTGAGCTCGTCCTTCTCGGCTGTGGGGATTTCCTCGTCCTTTTTGCCTTCGTGGCTCTTCTTCAGCGCATTGCGACGGTTGTTGGTGTCGTCCATAGAGAGCTGAATGGGCACGATGTCGGCTGCGCAGGCCTGTTCTTCACCAGCCAAGACCTCCTTAACCAACGGATGGTCGGCATTGAGTACGAGGTTGAACATATCGGGCATGTCGCCATAGAAACTCATACCGGCCTGAATATTGGCCATTTCCTTCATACGGCGCATGTATTCACTCTGCGTAATCATGACCGGAGCGGCACCTTCGCCCATAGCCTGTGCCACAACGTAGAACTCAGTCTTGTCCATCTTGGGCAGCTGGCTCTTGAACATGGCCGAAAGGGCTTCCTGCTTGGCGGCCTCGAGCACGTCGTTCTTCTTGTCTTCCTTCACGATGAGGTTGTCGATGACGTCGCTGTCCACACGGGTGAAGCGAACTTTGTCGAACTTCTGCTCGAGCATGCTTACAACAGCAATGTCCAGCTGGCCGTCCATCAGCAACACATTGTAGCCCTTATTTTTAGCAGCCTCGATGTAGCTATACTGCTCGTCCTTATTGTTGGCATACAGATAGATCAGGGTATTGTCCTTATCGGTCTGGTTGTCCTTGATGAGCGTCTTGTACTCGTCGAAGGTATATTGCTTGCCGTCGGTGTCGGTGAAGAGGGCAAAATCCTTAGCACGGTCGTAGAAATCTTCTTGCGTCAGCATACCGTAGTTGATGAAGATCTTCAGGTCGTTCCACTTTTCTTCGAACTGTTTGCGGTCGTTCTTGAAGATGGACTGCAGACGGTCGGACACCTTCTTGGTGATGTACGTCGAAATCTTCTTGACGTTGGAGTCGCTCTGCAGGTACGAACGCGACACGTTCAACGGGATGTCGGGTGAATCAAGCACGCCGTGGAGCAACGTCAGGAAGTCGGGCACGATGCCTTCTACAGAATCCGTAACGTATACCTGGTTGCAGTAAAGCTGTATCTTGTTCTTGTTCAGCTCGATGTTGCTCTTCACTTTGGGGAAGTAGAGCACGCCGGTGAGGTGGAACGGATAGTCTACGTTCAGGTGAATCCAGAACAAAGGCTCGTCGGACATGGGATAGAGGTCACGATAGAAGGCTTTGTAGTCTTCGTCCTTCAGTTCGCTGGGCTTGCGTGTCCAAAGCGGAGTCGTTTCGTTGATGACGTTGTCTTCAGCGGTTTCTACCTGTTTGCCGTCTTTCCATTCCTTCTTCTTGCCGAAAGCTACGGGCACGGGCAGGAAGCTGCAGTACTTCTTCAGCAGCGTAGAGATGCGGGCTTCTTCGAGGAACTCCTTGCAATCATCGTCGATGTAGAGGACAATATCGGTACCGCGGTCGGCCTTGTCGCAATCCTCGATAGTAAACTCAGGACTGCCGTCGCAAGTCCATTTCACAGCCTGTGCACCTTCCTTGCACGACTTAGTGATGATTTCTACCTTCTTGGCAACCATGAAAGCCGAGTAGAAGCCCAGACCGAAGTGGCCGATGATGGCGTTCGCGTCGTTCTTGTACTTCTCGAGGAAGTCATTGGCGCCAGAGAAAGCTATCTGATTGATATATTTGTCGATTTCTTCGGCGGTCAGACCAATACCACGGTCGGACACGGTAATGGTGTCCTTGCCCAGGCTGACACGGACCGTCAGGTCGCCCAACTCGCCTTTGTACTCACCAATGGAGGCAAGAGTCTTCAGTTTCTGCGTAGCATCAACGGCGTTGGACACCAGTTCGCGCAGGAATATTTCGTGGTCACTGTACAAAAACTTTTTAATGACGGGGAAGATGTTTTCGGTCGTTACCCCAATGTTACCTTTTTGCATAATTCAAACAGTATATTATAGGTTTTACTTATTTTTTCTCTGACGGTAGGGATACAAAAAAAATGCCAGTCCGTCGGGGACTGACATTTTGTCTGTATGATGGCCGTTTTACGGTCAAAGTTTCTGCATCGTCAACTCGTCCTTGCCGTCTTCGTGGGTCACGCTGACGGTATCACCTAGCTGTACGTCGCCCGAGACGATGAGTTCGGACAAGCCGTCTTCCAGGTAGTTCTGGATGGCACGCTTCAGCGGACGGGCACCAAACTGTACGTCATAACCCTTCGTAGCAAGGAATTTCTTGGCCGCATCGTCCACCTGAAGATGGTAGCCAATGCCTTCAAGACGCTCATACAGTCCCTTCAACTCGATGTCGACGATGCGCGTGATGGCGTCGAGCGACAACTGGTCAAAGGTAATGATTTCGTCCAAACGGTTCAGGAACTCGGGCGAGAAAGTCTTGTTCAATGCCTTCTGGATGACGCCACGTGAGTACTCTTTGTCGTCCGTACGGTTCTGAGCAGCAAAGCCTACACCACGGCCAAACTCCTTGAGCTGGCGCGTACCGATGTTGGAGGTCATGATGATAACCGTATTCTTGAAGTCGATGGTGCGCCCCACGTTGTCGGTCAAACGACCTTCGTCGAGCACCTGCAAGAGGATGTTGAAGACGTCGGGATGAGCCTTTTCGATCTCGTCCAGCAGGACAATGGAGTAGGGTTTGCGGCGCACCTTCTCAGTGAGCTGTCCGCCTTCCTCATAGCCCACGTAGCCGGGAGCGGCACCTATCATGCGCGACACGGTATATTTCTCCATGTATTCACTCATATCGATACGTATCAACGCATCGTCCGAACCAAACATGTAGCGCGCTAACTGCTTGGCCAGATGCGTTTTACCCACACCCGTCGGTCCCAGGAACATGAATGTGCCGATAGGACGGTTGGGGTCTTTCAGCCCCACACGGCTGCGTACAATAGCCTTCACCAACTTCTCGATGGCTACGTCCTGGGCAATGACCTTTTGCTGGAGTTCTTCCTTCATGCCGGCCAGCTTCAGTCCTTCGGCCTGTGCCATACGCTGTACGGGTACACCCGACATCATGGACACCACAGAGGCTATTTCTTCCTCGTCCACCGTCTGACGCTGCTCCTTGAGCTGCGCCTCCCAGTCGGCTTTCATCTGCTCCAGTTGCGTCGTGAGCTCTTTCTCGCGGTCGCGGTAACCGGCAGCCAACTCGAAATTCTGCGCCTTCACAGCTTCGGTCTTTTGCAGGCGGGCGTTTTCTATCAGGCGTTCCTGTTCCTCGATTTCCTTGGGGGCACTGATGTTGGTCAGGTGTACACGCGAACCGGCTTCGTCGAGGGCATCGATGGCCTTATCAGGGAAGTTGCGGTCGTTGATATAACGGGCTGACAACTTGACACACGCCTCGAGGGCAGCATCGGTGTAGCGCACGTTGTGGTGGTCTTCGTATTTCTCCTTGATGTTCTTCAATATCTGCAACGTCTCTTCGGCAGTAGTGGGCTCCACAATAACCTTTTGGAAACGACGCTCCAGCGCACCGTCTTTTTCGATGCTCTTGCGATACTCGTCCAGTGTGGTGGCACCGATGCACTGTATCTCGCCACGCGCCAGGGCGGGCTTCAGCATGTTGGCGGCATCCATGGTGCCTGCGGCGGCTCCTGCACCGACGATGGTATGTATCTCGTCGATGAAAAGGATGACATTGGGGTTCTTCTGCAACTCGTTGATAATGGAGCGGATGCGCTCTTCGAACTGGCCGCGGTACTTGGTGCCTGCCACGACGGACGACATGTCGAGCATGATGACGCGCTTGTCGAAGAGTATGCGCGACACCTTGCGCTGCGTGATGCGCAGGGCCAATCCTTCGACGATAGCCGACTTGCCCACGCCGGGTTCGCCTATCAGCACAGGATTGTTTTTCTTGCGACGGCTCAGAATTTGTGCCAGACGCTCAATCTCGCGTTCACGGCCTACAACAGGATCCAGCTTGCCCTCGGCAGCGGCACGGGTGATGTCGGTGCCGAAGTTATCGAGTACAGGCGTGTCGTTGGCAGGGCGGCGCGTAGCCGTCTGTGCCGAGGCAGACGAATTGCCCATATTGCCACGCCCGCTTTCCTGTCCGGAGCGCGAAGGGCCGACTTCCTCTTCTTCGTCATCGTCTTCGGTAAAGCCCATGCCGGCATTCGGATTGGCCGATTTCATCGTAAGAACGTCGTACACATCCTGATAGGTAATACCATTGTCTACCAGCACTGTAGATGCCACACTGTTGCCATCTTTCAAGATAGCCAGCAGCAAATGCTCCGTGTCGGCCAGTTCGCTCTTCAGCAAGCGGGCTTCGAGCATGCATATTTTAAGGATTCGGGTAGCAGTAAGCGAGAGGGGTACTTCTGCCTCAGGCAGGAAATCACCTTCCGACTCAATGCTCTCCTCCAAGTTTCTTTTGATTCGATTTACATCCGCATCAAGCTTCATGAGCACTTCCATAGCTTTTCCGCCGCCATCGCGCAAAATGCCAAGCAACAGATGTTCAGGGGCTATAAGGCTGCAACCCAGCCGATTGGCCTCTTCCTTGCTATAGGTCAGTACGTCCGAAACTCTTTGTGAAAATTGACTGTTCATTGATTTACTCCTTTTGTTTGGGTTATAATCCGGGGCAAAGATACGCATTTTTAGCGGCTTTGCCACGATGTTTCAAGTAATAATCAGCAAATCCTGTGCCAAAAAGAGCAAAGCTGTCTTTTCTTCATATGCCTACATAACAAAGTGTCATTCATTTTTGCAAAATATATACTTTTCGAAACAGAAAAAGACATCTTGCTGACTCGTCCGTTTTTCTATCGACACGAAATAGAAAGAAAAAAGCCTGTAAAATGCTGCTTGGCAAGCAAAAAAGAGCATGTCGCGAGGCATTATATTGCTTTTTCTGAAGGAAAACATCGCTTTTTCACGATGAAAACATTGCTTTTCATGCGAAAAAACACCGTATTTTCCATCCATAAACATCTACTTTAGCCCGCTAAAATCTTACTTTGGCTTCGAAAAGTAGGGGATAGAGGGGTAAAAAGCCTTGTTTTTGCCCTATTATTTCTCTCGTTGGAATGTAAAGATTTCGCTATCACACTGAGAGCGAGACAATAAGCTGCTTTGCGCTTTAAAATTTGCCATCAACCTTTACCTCGGGGCGAAAGAAGCGATTCTCAGCGCATTAAGAAAGCAAAATGTCAGATTGTCAAAACAAGCGGAGAGAGGAGATTATTCAAAACCATGCGTTATAGCTTGGGCATCCCAATAGTCTAAATCGGCAATGATGGAGTCCTGTTGTTCTTGCGTAAACGTGGAGTCTTTTGTCCACCCCTTGAACTGCTCCTCAATGAGGGCAATCTTCTCCTGTCTGAGGCGGCGGTAAATGGAAGGCAAATCCATCGGACGGTCGGGAGAAGAAGATACTTGGAAGTTGCCGCTCTCTATCCGCGCATGAACCTTCGGACAGCAAATGACCGTATCGTTGAACACAAATGCCAGGCAACGGCCGATGGCTTTTTCCGTCTGATCGGCCCAATCAGCCTGTTTGTGGGGGCTAATCCGCCCTGTAATGACATATCGGCCAAAGGCATCGGAGTCCAGACGGAGCTCGTTGAAGTCGTGAACGGTGGCAATAGGCTCCAAAGCAATGCTGTCCATGTCTGCGGACGCAGCCAGATACCAGCCGTTTTCGCGATGAACGGTCGGATGGGATGTGCAAGACAATAACAGGAATGCACAGCAGGAAATCAAGAAAAACAGCTGTTTCATAACGATTTGTACAGTAGAATGATGCAACAAAGTTAGACAAAATATTTTAGTTCGACAACCCCAACAAGCGTTTTGATCGGCTTCTAGCAGAAAATCTCAACAAAAGTTGTTCTGCCTTTTTCGCTTCAAGCGACTTTGCTCCGTACACCTTATATTATTTATAAGGTCTTTCAGCCTTTCACTTCGTGCTTCCGTCCATCTTCCTTCTGAAACTTTCTTTCCGAAATGTTTTCGTATGTCGTAAAAAAGCAGTACTTTAGCGTGGTTTTTCACGAACCATGCAATGTATAATTAATAATCTTTTTAAATGCTTGAACAAGACAGAATTATAAAGATTAACATCGAGGAGGAAATGAAGTCATCGTACATTGACTACTCCATGTCGGTCATTGTTTCGCGTGCCCTTCCGGATGTTAGAGATGGTTTTAAGCCTGTTCACCGAAGAATTCTTTTCGGTATGATGGGGCTGGGAAATACGTCGGACAAACCTTATAAGAAATCGGCCAGAGTAGTAGGTGAAGTGTTGGGTAAGTACCACCCGCACGGCGACTCGTCCGTCTACGGCGCATTGGTACGTATGGCACAACCGTGGGCCATGCGCTACATGCTGGTAGACGGCCAGGGCAACTACGGCTCGGTAGACGGCGACAATGCAGCGGCCATGCGTTACACGGAATGCCGCCTGCAGAAGATCGGTGAAGACATGATGCAGGACCTCGACAAGGAAACCGTCGACATGCAGAACAACTTCGACGACTCCCTCCAGGAGCCCACCGTGATGCCTACACGCATCCCGAACCTGCTGGTAAACGGTGCTTCAGGTATCGCCGTCGGTATGGCCACCAATATGCCTACACATAACCTCTCGGAGGTGATCGATGCTTGTGTAGCCTACATTGACAACAACGATATCGAAATTGAGGAGCTGATGAACTACGTCAAGGCTCCTGACTTCCCCACAGGAGGTTACATCTATGGTATGAGCGGTGTACGCGAAGCCTATCTGACGGGCCGTGGTCGCGTAGTGATGCGTGCCAAGGCCGAGATTGAAACTGGGCAGACGCATGACAAGATTGTCGTTACCGAAATACCTTATGGCGTAAACAAGGCTGAGCTCATCAAGAGTATCGCCGACCTGGCCAACGAGAAGAAAATCGAAGGCATCACAAACGCCAACGACGAATCCGACCGCGAAGGTATGCGCATCGTCATCGACGTGAAGCGCGATGCCAACGCCAGCGTAGTGCTGAACAAGCTCTACAAGATGACTATGCTCCAGACGTCGTTTGGCGTGAACAACGTGGCACTGGTACACGGACGTCCGCGCCTGCTGAACCTGAAAGAGCTCATCAAATACTTCGTAGAGCATCGTCACGACGTTGTTATCCGCCGCACGCAGTTCGACCTGCGCAAGGCTAAGGAGCGTGCCCACATTCTGGAAGGTTTGATCATCGCTTCGGACAATATCGACGAAGTAATCCGCATCATCCGTGCCGCCAAGACGCCAGCTGATGCCATCACGGGCCTGATGGAGCGTTTCCTGCTGACTGAGATACAGAGCCGTGCCATCGTCGAGATGCGTCTGCGCCAACTCACCGGCCTGATGCAAGACCAACTGCACGCCGAATACGAGGAAATCAAGAAACAGATTGCTTACTGTCTCTTATACACATCTCCGAGCCCACGAGACTCCTGAGCATCTCGTAT
>ENA-OZWA01000274-OZWA01000274.1-human-gut-metagenome-genome-assembly--contig:-NODE-274-length-11405-cov-5.991894_pt1 | contig 11405 bp, 7 predicted proteins | sample MGYA00243448_ERZ654051 | MGnify/ENA primary metagenome ERZ654051 (study PRJEB26926, sample SAMN06164908) | human gut metagenome | biome: ENVO:00009003; feature: ENVO:2100002; material: ENVO:00002003... | reverse complement strand
CTACAAGTATCTTCGACCAGTGCATGGCGCTTCCTTATCACCTCTACGTCATCTCTACCAGCGGCACCGATATGGAAGCGCAGCTTCCCATTGCCTACGGCACGGCACTGGTGCTGATACTCATTATCCTCCTGGTGAACCTGCTGGCGAACGCCCTGCGGAAATACTTTGAGAAGAAGATTAAGACGAATTGAAAACATATACAATAGGTATGAAGAACAAGATAGAAACCCTTGACGTGAACTTCTGGTATGGCGATTTTCATGCGTTGAAAAATATCAGCATGGATATAGAGGAAAAATCCGTGGTGGCTTTCATCGGCCCGTCGGGATGTGGCAAGTCTACCTTCCTTCGTCTGTTGAACCGGATGAATGACCTGATACCCGATACGCGTCTGACCGGAAGCGTTCAAATCAACGGGCAAGACATCTACGGCAAAGGGGTGAATGTGGATGAGTTGCGTAAGGACGTTGGCATGGTTTTTCAGCGTCCCAACCCGTTTCCCAAGAGTATATTCGAGAATGTAGCCTATGGCCTGCGCGTGAATGGGGTGACCGATACCCAATTCATTCGTCAGCGTGTGGAGGAAAGCTTGCGTGGTGCCGCCTTGTGGGATGAGGTGAAAGACAAGTTGAAAGAGTCGGCGTATGCTCTTTCGGGTGGTCAGCAGCAGCGTTTGTGCATAGCTCGGGCCATGGCAGTATCCCCCTCGGTGCTTCTTATGGACGAACCGGCTTCGGCGCTCGACCCCATCTCGACAACCAAGGTAGAGGAGTTGATACACGAGCTGAAGCACGACTACACCATTGTTATCGTGACTCATAACATGCAGCAGGCCGCCCGTGTAAGCGATAAGACGGCTTTCTTCTACATGGGGCAGATGGTGGAGTATGGCGACACGAAGACCATCTTTATCAACCCGAAAAAAGAGCAGACGCAGAATTATATCACAGGACGTTTCGGTTAATGGGGATTTTGCTTAACTTTGAGGCAATTTTAAAAACGAATTAGTAACTAAAACAGAATAGTATTATGGTAAAATTCATCGAAAGTGAACTGGTTTTGTTGAAGAAAGAGATAGACGAAATGTGGACGTTGGTTTACAACCAACTGGATCGTGCCGGCGAATCGGTACTTACGCTGGACAAGGAGTTGGCTCAGCAGGTGCTTGTGCATGAACGTCGGGTCAATGCCTTTGAGCTGAAGATAGACAGCGATGTGGAGGACATCATTGCGCTTTATACGCCGGTAGCCATCGATTTACGATTTGTATTGGCCATGCTGAAAATCAATACCAATCTGGAGCGTCTGGGCGATTTTGCCGAGAGCGTTGCCCGCTTTGCTCTCGAAGAGAAAGAGCTGACACTCGATGCCGACCTCGTGAAGCGTCTTCGTCTGCAGGAGATGATCGATCAGGTTCTCTCCATGCTCGAACTGGCAAAGCGTGCTTTGCAGGAAGAAAGCCAGGAGTTGGCTACATCAGTTTTCGCGAAAGACAATGTGCTGGATGAAATCAATGCCAACGCTTCTACCTTGTTGGCAGAATATATCCAGCAACATCCTGAAAGCGCTTTGTCCTGCATCAATTTGGCAAGCGTTTTCCGCAAGTTGGAGCGTGCCGGCGACCACATCACGAACATAGCAGAAGAGATTGTCTTCTTCATCGACGCCAAGGTATTGAAGCATCACGATACGGCAGAAGAGGGATACGGACAAGAGAAGTAGTCAGAGAAGCCTCTTCTTAATAAAGAATAAAGCATTGTTTTCTGCCTCACAAAGCATTGTTTTTCGAGGTGGAAAGCAATGCTTTCTTTTTGCATTTATTCTCCATTCTTTCGTTTCAAGAAATCGGTGGGGTTTTCGCCGAAATATTCTTTGTAGCATTTGGTGAAGTAGGAGGGCGAACTGAAACCTACCTCGTAAGTGATTTCAGCTACCGTCTTTTCGGTGGAAGCCAATAGCGCAGATGCACGTTTCAGGCGTGCGATGCGCAGCAGTTCGTTGGGTGCATGGCCACAGAGTGCCTTCGTTTTGCGATAAAGCTGTACGCGGCTCAAACCTATTTCTTCCCCCAAATCCTCTATGCTTAGGTTAGGATCGGACAGGCGGTCGTTGATGAGGCGATGGAGCTTTTCCATGAAACCTTTATCCAGCTCGGCCACGGGGGCCTTTTGCATGGGTGCTTTCACGCCGTCCGAGAAGAAATTTTGTAAACGTTGGCGGTTTTCGATGAGGTTGCGCAGGCGGACGGTAAGTAGCTGGGCACTGAAAGGTTTGGATATGTAGGAATCTGCTCCACACTCGTATCCCTTTATCTTCTGTTCGTCTACGGCATAGGCCGTAAGCATCATCACAGGGATATGCGATGTCTGCAATTCTGACTTCAGGCGGCGGCAGCACTCCATGCCGTCCATGACGGGCATCATCACGTCGCAGATGATGGCGTCGGGCACGTACTTCATGGCTTGTTGAACGCCCTCTTGTCCGTTGGCGGCTTCGATGACGTTGTATTTTTCCTGAAGGACGGAGCGGACATAGTCGCGTATGTCCTGATTGTCGTCTATTACGAGAATGGTTTCTTTGTCTTCGGGTTTTGTGTCGTGATCGGCCACTTGTATTGTTTCCTGGTCGGCGGCCAGTACGGCGCCTTCTTTCAGGTTGGCTAACATGGCGCTACGAGTAGTGTTACTGTCTAATGCACCTGTTTGATGAGCTGGCATCTCAATGCAGAAGCGGGTACCTTGTCCTTCTGCGCTGTCCACGTGGATGGTGCCTCCGTGCATCTCTACAAATGCTTTCACCAAAGCGAGGCCAATGCCCGATCCTGCATGGTGGACATCTATCTGGTAGAAGCTTTCGAATATGTGCTGTATGTGGTCGGCAGACATGCCTACTCCAGTATCTGTCACTTGCAGGCGCATCCAACGGACATCTTCCTTATTGAAAAATTCGAGACAGACGTGGACGCTTCCGTTTTCGGGAGTAAACTTGAAGGCGTTGGACAGGAGGTTGTACAAGATACGTTCTATTTTTTCGGCATCGGCGGTGATGACGCTTTCTTCGTTGTCTTTACCTTCAGGCTCAGGGGTATCGATGCTGAAGCGGATATGTTTTCGATAGGCCAAAGTACGGAAGGCGTCTGTCCATTCGTGTAGCGAGGCAGCCAGATCAAATCGAGAAAGATGCATATCCAGTTTCCCTTCTTCAAATTTGCGGAAGTCGAGTATCTGATTGACGAGGCGTAGCAGTACAGCTACGTTCTTATGGATAATATTCAGCAGGAAGCGTTCCTGCTCGTTCAGGTTGTGACTTTGCTGAAGTTGGTCGACGGGGTCGGCGATGAGGGTGAGGGGAGTACGGAAGTCGTGGGATACGTTGGTAAAGAAAGCCAGTTTGGCATGCGTAGCTTCTTCTAGTTGCCTCGATAGTGTGATGAGTTGGTCACGTTGTTCCTCCAGCTGCTTTTTCTGTTGGGACAGTTCGGCATTCAAGCGGTTTTTGGTCCAAAAAGCACGTACTACGAAGACCAGCAATGCACCTACCAGCAGGATAATGATGATGCAGGCGTAGAGGAACATGCGTTGGGCGGAGTAGCGGAGCAGGAAGGCATCCAACTGGCTGTTGAGTTTCTCAATTTTTCCGTCCAACGTGGCGATGTGATCCGTTTGCATCTGCATTACGTGGGCGTTTTGTCGGTTGACAGGAGCGGTGGAAAGCAGATTTTCGCGTTGATATTTCTTCCCTTCCAGAATGCTCATGGCTACTTGTACTACACGGTCGCCGCCCGTGGGATAAATGAAAGTGCCGTCCAATATGCCATTGGCTACCAGTTCTACTCCCAAGCCTTTGCCAGGCAGGGCATCTACACCGACGAAGAGCATTTTGTTTGCGCGTCCATGCCGAAGGGCTGCTGTGTGTGCTCCTGCTGCCATGCGATCGTTATGAGCAAATACCAGATCGATTTTCGGCTGACAGGTCAGGATGGAGTCAAATGCTTGTTCTGCTGATTTTTGGAACCACCCGGCATCGGCACTGGCCACTATCTGTATGCCAGGTGTACGAGATAGTACGTCCATCAATCCTCGATGGCGATCGGCTGCAGGTGTGGAACCTTTTAAGCCTGTCAGTTCTACAACATTGCCTTTGCCTTCCAAACGTGTAGTAATGTAGTGGCCTATCTGTCGGCCCATTTCGTAGTTGTCTGCTCCTACATAAGCAGTATACTGGTCGGAGTTAATCCGTCTGTCAACCAGTACGACGGGGATTCCCTTGGCATATGCTTTTTCTATCACAGGAGTGATGGCTTCTGCTTCGTTGGGAGCTACAACAATCAGATCTACTTTTCGGCGGATAAATCGTTCGATATCTTCTGTTTGTTTCCGATTATCGTCGTTTGCTGAACGGATATCTACTTCCACGCCAGGATAGAAGAGTGCTTCGCGGCGGATTTCCTTGTTCATTTGTGTGCGCCATTCGTCATCACTGCATTGTGACACACCGATAACGTAACGGTTTTTCTCTTGGCTGCATGAACTAAATAGCAGTAGATAGAGTGTACAAAGGATGGTTACAAGAAAGACAAAATGGCGTTTCATGGATTTTTGTTCTTTGGTTATGGATACAAAGATAGACAAAAATCCATGAAACTATCATCTCTATGCCAGTCTTTCCGTCAGCGATTGAGGTAATACGGGCATAGCTCCTTGTTGCGTACAAACATAAGCCGAAGTTTCTACGGCCAGTTGATGGGCTTCTGCTACTGGATGTCCCTTAAGGATAGCGGCCGTAAAGGCAGCTGTGAAAGAGTCGCCTGCACCTACAGTGTCAGCAACTTGTACCTTGGGAGTTTCTACAAATGATACGTGGCCGGGAGTAAAGACGTAACTGCCGTTTACACCACAAGTCAGAATCAGCATTTTCAGATTATACTTGGCCAGCAGAATCCAGCATTTGTCCTGAAGGTCGATACCCGGATAGCCGAACATTCGGCTTACGGTAACCAGCTCTTCATCGTTAATCTTCAGTACGTTGCAACGACGAAACGAATCACACAGAATTTCTTTCGTATAAAATCCTTGACGCAGGTTGATGTCAAAAATGCGGAGTGTATCTTCGTTTTCCGGCATTGCGTCGAGAAAATGGTGAATGGTTTCGCGTGATACGATGCTGCGCTGTGCCAGTGAACCGAAACAGACAGCGCATGTCTGATGGGCCAGTCCCTCAAGAGCTTGTGTGTAGGGAATGTTGTCCCAAGCTACACCTTCTTTAATGTCATAGCAAGGAACCCCTTCAGCATCCAATTCAACTTGAACCGTTCCTGTGGGATAAGGTACTGTTTCTATCAGTCCGTATAATTGTTTTTCGCGGAAGTTATCCAAAATTTCTGAACCCAGCTTGTCCTGTCCTACGGCACTTACTATGCGGCTTTCCAATCCGAACTGCGATACGTGATAGGCAAAATTGGCGGGTGCTCCACCCAGTTTTTTCCCTTCGGGCAGCACGTCCCAAAGTGCTTCGCCCATTCCGACTACGATTGATTGATTATTCATGGCTATTGTTTTTTTGTGATTTCATTTTCAAAGTGTAGGCAATCAGATAGAGTACGCCGATCGTCATTACAGCGACAGCGCCGCTTTGTCCGACAGCGTCACTGGCCATACCCATCAGCAGCGGGAAGATTGTACCGCCGAAAAGACCCATAATCATCAGTCCCGAAACCTCGTTCTTTTTGTCGGGTACAGCAGTGAGGGCTTGTGCAAAGATGATAGGAAAGACATTGGAGTTGCCGAAACCGATGAGGGCGATGCAGACGTAGATGACATGATGCGCGTCGGACACCAGCAGGCCAGCCATGGCTACCAGCATACACGCTACGCTGATGCCCAGAAAGCGGCGTGCTGACAAATGCTGCAGGATGAACGTGCCCAACAGGCAGCCCGCCGTACGGAAGATGAAGTAGAGGCTCGTGGCAAAACCAGCTTCGTCGAGTGTCAAGCCTACACGCTCCATCAGTAGCTTGGGTGCAGTTGTGTTGGTTCCTACATCGATACCTACGTGGCAGACAATACCCAAAAAGCAAAGCAGGATAAACGGTTGTCCTAACAGACGCAGGCAGTCTGCAAAGCCTGATGCCTGATCGGGCTTTTCTTCTTCAATAGGGGTAGATGAGAGCCACAGGATGGCGATGACAGCCACTATCATGTAGACAGGGAATAGCACACGCCAGCCCAATCCGAAAGTAGGCATGGCCTGCGTAGCACCCCACATGGCGATGTAGGGAGCCAGGAACGAAGCGATGGCTTTGACAAACTGCCCGAAAGTAAGCGAACTGGCCAGACGGTCGCCCGAAATAATGTTGCTCAATAGTGGATTGAGCGAAGTTTGCATCAGGGCATTGCCGATACCCAGCAGCGAGAAGGAGCAGAGCATCAGTCCGTAACCATCCCCAAAGAAAGGCAATAGGAGTGACAGAGCTGTCACGAAGAGGCTCAGCAGTACCGTGTTTTTTCGTCCGATACGATTCATCAGCATTCCTGTGGGTACAGAGAAGATGAGGAACCAGAAGAAGACAAGCGACGGAAAAATGTTGGCCTGCGAGTCCGTCAGTCCAAGGTCGGCTTTTACGTAATTGGAAGCGATACCCACCAGGTCGACAAAGCCCATGGCGAAGAAGCAGAGCATGACGGGGATCAGCCTTCCGTATTTCATTTGTTGTTTTGCGGTCATTGTTTTTAAGAATTTAAAGAAGTTTGAGAAGTGATATTCATTCTACCTCCGTCAGTTCCACCACATGACTTTGCATCGGGCGGAAACCAAAGATATCGAGACCGATTTTCATCAGATAGTCACCTGAAAGAATGCGGCCGTTAGATGGAAGTGAAGATTGGGCCTCGGGCATCAGGTTGATTTCCTCTACCTTGTAGCGCTTCGTCGGGTCAAGTCCCTGCAAGCGGACGGGCAGCAGTTTCTCCTGATAACGCGGATAGACATCGTAAGCAAAGAGTACGGCCTTGCGGCTGTCTGTGCTCACGTAGTTCACCGCCATGTGGTTACTTTCGTAAGGCGATACCAGACGGTATTGGTTACCGTCCAGGATGACGGATTGCAGACGCTTCCAGTTGGCTACGGCCGTCTGGCAGTAGAGCAGTTCCTCGGCACTCAGTTCTTTCAGTCCCAGGTCGAAGCCCAGCTTACACATCGAAGCCACATCGGTGCGGAACTTGAGGGAAGCTGCCTTGTTCCAGCTCGTCACATGGGCGCACATGGCCTTGGCCGGGAAGAACTGCGAGAAGCCCCATTGGATGTAGATGCGCTCCACAGGATCGGTATTGTCGCTACACCAGAATTCGGTGAAATACTTCAGCGCCTCGTAGTCGCAACGTGCACCGCCGCCCGAGCAGAGCATCATGGGCACGTCGGGATAGTTGTCCTTCACGCGCTTCATCACGTTATAGACGCCGCGGACATGGTCGATGTACAGTTGTCCCTGTTCAGCTTTGAGGTAGGGCGAATAGATGTTGGTGATAGGGCTGTTGCAGTCCCACTTGAAGTAAGCGATGTCAGGATTCTCCTTCAGCAGCTTGTCCACAATGCTGTAGACATAGTCCTGCACGGCCGGGTTGCTCAGGTCAAGTACCAGCTGGTTGCGATAGTAGTACGTCTCGCGGTTAGGATAGTGGATGGCCCAGTCGGGATGCTGCTCGAAGAGTTCGCTTTTGGGATTCACCATTTCCGGCTCTATCCACAGTCCGAACTTCACGCCCGCCTCTTTGGCTGCGTCGGTCAGGGTACGGATGCCGCCGGGCAGCTTGTCGTGCGTCACTTCCCAGTCGCCCAGTCCTGCACGGTCGTCTTTGCGCGGATATTTGTTGCCAAACCATCCGTCGTCCAGCAGGAACATGTCCACACCTAGGTCCTTGGCTTCCTTCATCAGTTCGGCTAGGATGTCCTGATCGAAGTCGAAGGCTGTGTTTTCCCAGTTGTTGAGCAGTGTCAGGCGTGTGCCTTTGCCGTCCTTCAGCTGATAGTTGCGTGCCCAGGCCTGCAGGTTGCGGCTGCCCTGGCCGGTACCTTCAGTGCTTAGTGTAAAGATGAATTCAGGGGTAGTGAAGACCTCATCGCGTCCCAGTTTGTAGGCCGACGCATACGGATTGATGCCGGGAATGATGCGCAGGTTGCCCACATTGTCCACCTCGAAGGTGAAGCGGAAATTGCCTGTCCACGCCAGTGTGCCCATCAGCACTTCGCCCTGCTGTTCCTGGGCGGGTTGGTCCAGTCCCACGATGAAGAAGGGATGCGTGTGCATGGCAGCACGGCTGCCCAGCTTGGTGTCGATCACCTTCTTGCCGAAAAGCAGGGGCTGCGTGCTCATCTGCGCTTCCTTGGCCCAGTCGCTGCTGAACTCCGTCAGGTAGTAAGCCGGACGGCTGAAGTAAAGCATGGTCGAGGCATAGGCCGACAAAGTAACGGGCTTCTTCTCCTGATGGCGGATTTCGCTCCACGTCTTGATGACGTTCTCCTTCGGATAGGCCACGTAGTGCAGCGTCACGTCGACGGGATACTTGTCGTCGCGCAGCTGGATGTCGGTCTGCACGCCTCCCTCCACGGGGTGCGAGGAGGAAGAAACGTAGTAGAGCCATGTGGAAGGATTTCCGTCGTTGTGGGTGACGGCCAGGGCGGGTTCGAAGAAGTCTTCATTGCCCGAACCGCTGTACACCTCCCATCCGCGGCGGCTGACACTGCCGTCCGAGGCGGGGTGTACGCTCCAACCCAGTTCTTTCAGGTCGGACTCGTTCAGCAGCCGTTCACCAAAGTAGCTCTGGTAGAGGCGGCCGTTGTCGCCCACCTGCAGTACCAGGTCGGTGCGATCAGTGGAAATGCGTATCTGTTTCATGTCACTGGCATTCAGTGTAGTGGTGGCGAGCAGTGCAAGTGCCGCCGTTGCGATGAGGTGTTTCATGGGATATAAGGGCTTTTAGTGTTACAATCCTAACTGATGTACTTTCAGGTTCTTCACTTCGGCCTCACCTCCCTGGGTATAGAAACGCAGAGCGTTGTAGGGCTGGGTGGGGAACACGAGGTTGGTCATGGCGATGCGGCCACCGTCTACGAAGATTTCGACAGAGCACTTGTCTACGAACACATCGAGGTGATATGTCTTGCCTTCGCACAGAGAGAGTGGTGCCCAGGTGCCCAGAGCGAAATCGTTGATGTAGTTCACTGATTCGGTCTTGCGGTGGTCGTCGGTTTCTTTGGCGTGAGGTTCTGCTTTCTCGCCGAAAGCGGTCAGTCCGCTTTGGGTACGATCCATGACGAGGCGGCCAGCCTTCATGTCGAGGTAGATGTCTACCTTTTCGCCCTTGTCGTTCAGCAGTTGGAAGCCTGTGGTTTGTGCTTTGCCCGGGGTGATGTCCATTTCCAATTCGCAAGCACCTTCAGCACCGGTAGCCAGCGGGCTGACCAGATGTTCGTCGGCCAGGGTGAAGTCGTTGACGGGAGTAGTGCCTTTACGCAGGCCTTCGGTCTCTTTCACGGCATTGGCGGCCATGTAGATTTCACCGTTCTTGGTATAGAGTGAAAGCTCGCGAGGCAGGGCGTTGGCACCGCGGTACTGGCGGATGGGGGTTACGTTGGCATACTGCCAGTTGCTCATCCAGGGAACTGCGATGGTGCGGTCGCCGGTGTTCGAGAAGCAGACTGTGGCGTAGTGGTCCTTACCGAAGTCGAGCCACTTGGTAACGCTCTTGTCCGTGTCGCACTTGAATTCCTTGCCGTCGAACTCGCCTACGAAATATTCCGTAGCACTACCGCCGAAGGGGCAGCCGGGGTTGATGTTGACAATCATCACCCACTTCATGTTGTCCTTGTTGCCGTCGACAGGCAGCTGAACGAAGTCGGGACACTCAAACTGGTTGGGTTGTACGCCGTAACCTTCGCCAAACTGGCTGAGGTATTCCCAGTTCTTCATGTCGGTGGACGAGTAGAAACGCATGTTTTTGTCGGCGGAAACAATCATGTACCACTTCTGTGCGGGTTCGTACCAGAAGACTTTCGGGTCGCGGAAGTCCTTCAGTCCGTCGAACGGCGTCAGGATGGGGTTCTTTTCGTATTTGGTATAGGTGCGGCCGTTGTCGTTGCTGTAGGCCATGCACTGTATCTGTCCGTGCTCGTCGCTGGCCGAGGTGTAGAAAGCAATCATGGCGTCCTTGCCGTAGCCGGCACTGTTGTTTTTGTCGACAACGGAGCTACCCGAGAAAATGTGTCCCAGTGTGTCGCGGGCGATAGCCGGATCAAGGTGTTCCCAGTGGATGAGGTCGCGGCTGACGGAGTGTCCCCAGTGCATGTTGCCCCACTTCGATCCGTAGGGGTTATACTGGAAGTACAGGTGATATTCGCCGTCTTTATAGACCAGACCGTTGGCGTCGTTCATCCAGCCGTAGAGCGGCGTGTGATGATAGACGGGGCGGTAATAGTCGGTATTGGTGGTGTCGAAGGTGTCGGCCAGGCGGATGCTGTCCCAGCAGATGGCGTTAGCAGCCACACGGCCGATGGTCACCGTGGCTTCTTTGGCTCCCTGCGGCAGGGCGAAGGGCACGTAATATTCTACGCTATCGACTGCCAGACGTACGTCCATGGCCATGTCGGCGGGGCTGCCCGTGATGAGTTTTACCTTGCCTTCGTTGCAAGACTCCTGGATGGGGAGGATGAGGTATCGGGTTGGGTTTGTGATGTGAACGATGGTGAGCGTGTCGCCTTGGTGTTCCAGGCGGATGCCGTTGCTCTGCGGCTGGCAGGCTGTCAGTGCGGCAGCTGTTGCCAAAGTCATTGTCAGGTGATTGAAAATCCTTTTCATGGTTCTATTGTTTTTGAGCGTTTAAATGTACAGATTATTTTTGAATTAGCCTCACCGGTGTGGCGGGTTTCCGCAGGGCTTCGGCGATGTGCCTCACCGGTGTGGCCCGCTGCCGGCGGCTCATTTTGCGTTCAGCATCCGGTCGATGTCCGCGGCGGCGCGACGGCCGGCGGCGATGCACTTCACCACGAGGCTGGGGCCGGTGGCAGCGTCGCCCGCCACGACGGCGTTCTGCGGCAGCTCGGGAAGCTGGGGGCGGAGGAAGCCCATGGCGAGCAGCACGAGGTCGGCCTGGATGACCTCCTTCCGGCCGGTGGACTTCATCACGGGGCGTCCGCCGTCGGGCGCGGGCAGCCACTCCACTTCTTCCACCTCGACGCCGGTGACGCGGCCGTTCCGTCCGATAAACCGGTTGGAGTTCAGGCTCCAGCGGCGCGTGCAGCCCTCTTCGTGGCTGGAGCTGGTCTTCAGCACCACGGGCCACTGCGGCCAGGGGGTGGCGGGGTTGTGGCCTGTCTCTTATACACATCTCCGAGCCCACGAGACTCCTGAG
>ENA-OZWA01000263-OZWA01000263.1-human-gut-metagenome-genome-assembly--contig:-NODE-263-length-11940-cov-6.352125_pt1 | contig 11940 bp, 8 predicted proteins | sample MGYA00243448_ERZ654051 | MGnify/ENA primary metagenome ERZ654051 (study PRJEB26926, sample SAMN06164908) | human gut metagenome | biome: ENVO:00009003; feature: ENVO:2100002; material: ENVO:00002003... | reverse complement strand
ATTGCCGGCCGATCAGGAAATCCCTTTAAAGTACGGTGCCAATCGTTTAGGAAAACGTTCGGATGCTGCCATGAAGAAATTCCGCGACAACAGATTGGGAGCTTTCATACATTGGGGGCTTTATGCCATTCCCGGAGGAGAATGGAACGGAGAAATGTACAATGGAGCAGCCGAGTGGTTGAAGTCGTGGGCTAAAGTTCCTGCAAATGAGTGGCTGAAGCTGATGAGTCAGTGGAATCCTGAAAAATTTAATGCCAAAGCTTGGGCAAAGATGGCCCGAAAGATGGGAGTGAAGTACGTAAAAATCACAACCAAGCATCATGAAGGTTTCTGTCTGTGGCCAAGTAAGTACAGTAAATATACAGTGGCTCAAACCCCTTATAAGAAAGATATTTTGGGTGAATTGGTAAAAGCCTACAATGATGAAGGCATTGACGTTCATTTCTACTTCTCGGTGATGGACTGGAGTCATCCGGACTACCGATATGACATCAAATCGAAAGATGACGAAATCGCCTTCGCGCGTTTCCTTGAATTTACAGACAACCAACTGAAAGAGCTTGCCACCCGTTATCCTACCGTAAAAGATTTCTGGTTTGACGGCACGTGGGATGCCAGCATCAAGAAAAACGGCTGGTGGACAGCTCATGTCGAGAAGATGTTGAAGGAACTGGTTCCGGGCGTTACTATCAACAGTCGTTTACGTGCTGATGATTATGGTAAACGTCATTTCGATAGTAACGGACATCTGATGGGGGATTATGAGTCGGGGTATGAACGTCGTTTGCCCGATCCTGTGAAGGACTTGAAGGTGACCCGTTGGGACTGGGAAGCTTGTATGACCGTACCCGAAAATCAGTGGGGATATCACAAAGACTGGTCGTTAAGTTATGTAAAGACTCCGTTGGAGGTGTTGGAGCGCATTGTCCATGCCGTTTCGATGGGAGGTAACATGGTGGTGAACTTCGGTCCCCAGCCTGACGGTGATTTCCGTCCCGAAGAGAAGCAGCTGGCAGAAAGCATCGGCCGCTGGATGAAGAAGTATGGCGAGTGTATCTATGGTTGCGACTATTCCGGCTGGGAGAAGCAGGCGTGGGGATACTACACCCGCAAGGGCAAGGATGTATATATGGTTGTGTTCAATCCTCCTTATTCCAAGCATTTGGTTGTAAAGACTCCTGTTGATACAGAGGTTGTTAAGGCAGTGACTTTGAATGGGGGAAAGGAAGTAAAAATCACTGAAACTGCTCGTAACGAATACAATGTGGATATGCCGGATAAAGATCCGGGTGAACCGTTTGTCATCAAACTTGAAACAAAAGAAAAAACGTCAGAAACGGACAAATATCGGGATGCTTTGACTTGATTGTAATATATTGAGTCCGTTTTTATTTTAAGAAAAAGAGAACTTCTAACCTGATTTATATATAGTTGATATCTAAAGAAAAACATTTAGTATGATGAAAAGTATAAGTTTATGTGTAATCTTGTGGCTAGTTACAGCTTCACAGATAGTAGCTCAGCCTAAATTTGACAAAGCTGAAGTGAAATCTTGGATGAAACGGGTAGCTGATTGGCAAATAGCCAATCCTAATAAAGAGGCCGAACACGATGATCTGGACTGGACCCACGCAGCACTTTATATGGGGATGATAGACTGGGCCGAACTGACGGAAAAGGAAGACGCTGACAGTTCTTACTATCAATGGTTACTCCGTATTGGTCGGAAGAATCATTTTCAAGTAGGTAAGTGGATGTATCATGCAGATTTCATAGCTGTAGGCCAATCGTTTATTGACTTGTATCGGAAGTATGGTGAGATAAAGATGATAGCTCCTGTGATGGCGCGTGCCAATTGGGTAGTGGATAATCAGCCCGAGACGACGTTGGAGCTGGACTACAGCCGCCAAGAAACGTTGAACCGTTGGTCTTGGTGCGACGCACTGTTCATGGCACCCCCTGTCTATGCCAAGCTCTATGCGCAAACGCTTGACAAAAAATATCTGAACTTTTTGAATAGGGAGTATAAGGCTACCTACGATTACTTGTATGACAAAGAGGAACAAATGTTCTACCGTGACCGCCGTTATTTTGACAAGCGGGAAGCCAATGGTAAAAAGGTGTTTTGGGGACGGGGTAACGGTTGGGTCTTGGGAGGATTGGCCGAGATTCTTCAGGCGCTTCCTGGTGACGAACCTTCGCGCAAATTCTACCAAGACCTGTTTGTCACACTGGCCACTCGTGTAGCCGGCTTGCAAAGTCCGGACGGATATTGGCATGCCAGCCTGCTCGATCCTGAATCTTATCCTTCGCCCGAGACAAGTGCTACAGGTTTCATCGTTTATGCTTTGGCTTATGGAGTTAACGAGGGATTACTCGATAAAGCTACATTCCTGCCAGTTGTAGCAAAGGGCTGGAAGGCATTGGTTGATGCAGTCGATGCCGACGGTAAGTTGGGATATGTTCAACCTATCGGCGCCGACCCGTGTAAGGTGACCCGCGATATGACTGAAGTCTATGGCGTAGGTGCTTTCCTGATGGCAGGATGTCAGATTTGTCGTTTAGCAGAAAGTGCTGATTAAGTTAAAATAGAAGACCATGAAAACACAGATAATAAAGAAGACTATATTGTTGTCAGTCGTATGGCTGATATGCTTGCTGGGCTTTGCACCGAAGGCGGAAGCCCGCGATGTGACGTCGTTCAACGACGGATGGGAATTCAAGAAAGGGCCGTTTGCGGCGGATGCCATGCAGGTGGCGGCCAAGTGGAATGCCGACTGGGAGAAGGTGACCGTGCCCCACACCTGGAATGCGGACGACATGCAGAAGAAGACAAACAGTTTCTATGCAGGTGTGGCCTATTATCGGAAAAAGCATGTCTTCCCCAAGTCGCTGGAAGGCAAGCGCATCTTCCTGCGCTTCGAAGGCGTGGGCTCTTGTGCCGAGGTCTATGTTAACGGCTATCTGGTGGGGACGCACAAGGGGGCCTATTCAGCTTTCGTCTGCGAAATCGGCGCACAGGTCAAGTATGGTGAGGAGAATGAAATCGTGGTGAAGGCCGACAATACGGCGCGGCCCGACGTGATACCGGTCAACCACGGCCTGTTTGGTGTCTATGGCGGTATCTACCGTCCCGTGTGGCTGGTGGTGACCGAGCCCTGCAACATCGTGGTGAACGACTGCGCATCGCCGGGTGTATATATCACGCAGAAGAATGTGTCGAAGAAATCGGCCGAGGTGTCTGTCAAGGTGAAGTTGGACAATGCCACGTTGGCGCCGGTTCCTTTGGAGTTGGAGAATACTATCTATACCTGCGAAGGCAAGCTGGTCAAGACGCATCGCCAGTCTTTCGACCTGACACCTCAGGGTGTGCAGAGCTATGTCTCCCATTTCAAGATCAGCAATCCCCATCTGTGGCAGGGACGCGAAGACCCTTATCTCTATAAGGTAGTGTCGCGCCTGAAGCAGGACGGGCAGGTCATCGACGAAGTCGTACAGCCCCTGGGTTTGCGCAAGTATGAAGCCATCGCAGGCAAGGGCTTCTTCCTGAACGGCAAGAAGTATCCCATGTACGGCGTTACCCGCCATCAGGACTGGTGGGGACTAGGCAGCGCGCTGACCAACAAGGAGCACGACTTCGACCTGGCACAGATTATGGAGGTGGGAGCCACGACCGTGCGCTTCGCCCACTACCAGCAGTCGGACTACATCTACTCGCGTTGTGACACGCTGGGCCTTGTCATCTGGGCTGAGATTCCTTTCGTGAACCGCGTCACGGGACAGGAGTGGGACAACGTCCACCAGCAGATGCGTGAGCTGATACGCCAGAGCTTCAACCACCCCTCCATCTACGTGTGGGGCATCCATAACGAAGTCTACTATCCGCACGGCTATACGGCGGCGCTCACACAATCTGTTCACGACCTCTGCAAGCTCGAGGACCCTGACCGCTATACGGTGGCCGTCAACGGCTACGGCCATGTGGAGCATCCCGTCAACGAGAATACCGACATACAGGGCATGAACCGCTACTTCGGCTGGTACGAAAAGAAGATACAGGACATCAAGCCCTGGGTCGAGAAGATGGAGAAAGAATATCCTTGGCAGCGGCTGATGCTGACCGAATATGGCGCGGACGCCAACATCGAGCATCAGACGGAGATACTGGGCGACGCCCTGAACTGGGGCAGCGACTTCTATCCCGAGACTTTCCAGACCAAGATGCACGAGTATCAGTGGAGCATCATCGCCCAGCACCCCTATATCCTGGCATCCTACCTGTGGAATACGTTCGACTTTGCCGTGCCCATGTGGAAGCGCGGCGGCGTGGATGCGCGCAACATGAAGGGCCTTATTACCTTCGACCGCAAGACGCGCAAGGATTCCTTCTACTGGTACAAGGCCAACTGGAGCAAGGAACCTGTGCTCTACCTGACGCAGCGTCGCAACACGGAGCGCGAGCGCAAGGAGACTTCCGTAACCGTTTACTCTAACCTCGGCACGCCCCGCGTCTACCTGAACGGCCAGGAACTGGAAGGCATCCGCAAGGGCTATACCGATGTCCACTACGTTTTCGATAAAGTGACTCTGGCCGAAGGACGCAACGTGCTCAAGGCCGTCATCACCTCCGATGGCAAGGAATACACTGATGAAATCGTATGGAACTATAATGGCGATCGTGTACGTCAGGCTGATTCCTACGAACATAAGAAAGAACATGCTGGCTGGTAATTTTTAATGGTTTTTTGTTAGGCAAAGAGGATCGGACGCAGGGAGCCGGTCCTCTTTTGTTTTTCTTGAGTTTAGTCATTTTAAACTCCTGGTTTAGTCGCTTTAAACTTCCAGTTTAATCGTATTAAACTCTCAGTTTATCACCGTTAAACTGTCAGTTTATTATGGATAAACTGAAATAAACTCGTAGGCAGTGGGGAATATTGTGTACGAAAGGCATGAACAAAGAGGTCGCATCTTGGGAAATAAAGTTGGCATGATGGCTGCTTTGATGAACTTGCTGATGATAAAAGGAGAGTTTTCTTTGCTCTTTTCTTACGATTCTATAGAAAAATATGATTTTTTTCTTCAAACTGTTTGGATATTATAAAAAAGCCCTTACCTTTGCATCACGTTAAGCAACAAAAGATAATAGAATTACCAATTTTAAAGAGATAAGAAAGATATGATGCTACATACATCCATTAACCTGGCAGTCCTGCATATTATTCGCGTCGTGGTCTTGAAATCAAGAGCGTGAGAAAGGTTTTGTGTATGTATTCATACGTCGGAAGATAATTATTGAAGCCTTTCTCACTGATGAGAAAGGCTTTTTTCATTGAAAGGAGAACAACAAAGATGAAACACCAGTTACGCAGTTCGTTCAGTACGCAGGGCCGCCGCATGGCCGGGGCACGTGCGTTGTGGGTGGCCAACGGCATGAAGCGCGAGCAGATGGGAAAGCCCATCATTGCCATCGTCAATTCGTTCACGCAGTTTGTACCCGGTCACGTCCACCTGCACGAAATCGGTCAGTATGTCAAGGAAGAGATTGAAAAACTGGGCTGCTTTGCCGCCGAGTTCAATACCATCGCTATCGACGACGGCATCGCCATGGGACACGACGGCATGCTCTACTCCCTGCCTTCGCGCGACATCATTGCCGACAGTGTGGAGTACATGGTCAACGCCCACAAGGCCGACGCCATGGTGTGCATCAGCAACTGCGACAAGATAACGCCGGGCATGCTCATGGCCGCCATGCGCCTGAACATACCCACCGTCTTCGTCTCGGGCGGACCGATGGAGGCGGGCGAATGGAAGGGACAGCACCTCGACCTGATAGATGCCATGATCAAGTCGGCCGACACGACGGTGAGCGACGACGACGTGGCCAAGATTGAGCAGCATGCCTGCCCCACGTGCGGATGCTGCTCGGGCATGTTCACCGCCAATTCCATGAACTGCCTGAACGAGGCTATCGGCCTGGCCCTGCCGGGCAACGGCACCATCGTGGCTACGCACGAGAACCGCAAGAAGCTTTTCAAGGACGCCGCCAAGTTGATTGTGGAGAACGCTTACAAATACTACGAGGACGGTGACGAGAGCGTGTTGCCACGTAGCATCGCAACCCGCGAGGCTTTTCTCAACGCCATGACGCTGGATATCGCCATGGGCGGCTCCACCAACACGGTACTCCACCTGCTGGCTGTGGCTCATGAGGCGGGAGCCGATTTCAAGATGGAAGACATCGACATGCTGTCGCGCAAGACGCCCTGTCTCTGCAAGGTGGCACCCAACACGCAGAAGTACCATGTACAGGACGTGAACCGTGCAGGTGGTATCGTAGCTATCATGGCCGAGCTGGCCAAGGGTGGACTCGTCGATACCAGCGTGAAGCGCGTGGACGGCTTGACGCTGGCCGAAGAGATTGACCAGTATTGCATCACCAGCCCCAACGTCTGCAAGAAGGCGCTGAAGAAATACGCCAGCGCTCCCGGCGGCAAGTTCAACCTGAAGCTGGGTTCGCAGGACAACTATTATAAGGAATACGACACCGACCGTGCCGAAGGCTGCATCCGCGACCTGGAGCATGCCTACAGCAAGGACGGCGGACTGGCCGTGCTGAAGGGAAACATCGCACAAGATGGCTGTGTGGTAAAGACCGCCGGCGTGGACGAAAGTATCTGGAAGTTTACCGGCCCTGCCAAAGTCTTCGACTCTCAGGAAGCTGCTTGCGAAGGAATTCTGGTCGGCAAGGTGCAGAGCGGCGACGTGGTGGTTATCACCCACGAAGGTCCCAAGGGCGGCCCCGGTATGCAGGAGATGCTTTATCCCACCTCTTATATCAAGTCGCGCCACCTGGGCAAGGAGTGTGCCCTCATTACCGACGGGCGCTTCAGCGGTGGCACGTCGGGCCTGAGCATCGGCCACATCTCGCCCGAAGCAGCAGCCGGCGGCAACATCGGCAAGCTGGTGGACGGTGACATCATCGAGATAGATATCCCCAACCGTACCATCAATGTCCGGCTGACCGATGCCGAACTGGCGGCACGTCCCATGACGCCTGTCACTCGCAACCGCGAGGTGTCTAAGGCGCTGAAGGCCTACGCCAGCCTGGTGAGCTCGGCAGACAAGGGAGCGGTGAGGATTATATAATTGAAAATTGAGAATTGAAAATTAATAGCCTTGTGATTTCGCAGGCAATTTTCCATTTTCAATTCTCCATTATCCATTAAAGAAATGAAAGATACAATTACAGGCGCAGAAGCCCTGATGCGCTCCCTGGAGCACGAAGGGGTACAAACGATATTCGGTTATCCGGGCGGCAGCATTATGCCCGTGTTCGATGCCTTATACGATCATCGGAAGACGTTGAACCACATCCTGGTGCGCCACGAACAGGGTGCTACCCATGCCGCGCAGGGTTTTGCCCGTGTGTCGGGTCAGGTAGGTGTTTGCCTCGTGACCAGTGGGCCGGGTGCCACCAATACCATTACCGGCATTGCCGACGCCATGATAGACAGTACGCCTATCGTGGTTATTGCTGGGCAGGTGGGTATAGGTTTCCTCGGTACGGATGCCTTTCAGGAAGTGGACCTCGTAGGCATCACGCAGCCCATCACCAAGTGGAGTTACCAGATCCGTCGGGCCGAAGATGTGCCTTGGGCCGTGGCGCGCGCCTTCTACATTGCCCGTAGCGGTCGGCCGGGACCTGTGGTGCTCGACTTTGCCAAGAACGCGCAGGTAGACAAGATGGAATATGCTCCCGTGACAGTCGATTATATCCGCAGTTACCAGCCCGTGCCCGATATGGATATGGAAGCCATCCGCGAGGCAGCCGACCTCATCAATGCCGCCGAACGTCCGTTGGTACTCGTGGGGCAGGGGGTAGAGCTGGGCAATGCCCAAGCCGAACTCCGGGCCTTCATCGAGAAAGCCGGACTGCCTGCTGGACGTACCCTGCTGGGACTTTCGGCCCTTCCTTCCGACCATCCGTTGAACAAAGGTATGCTGGGCATGCACGGCAATCTGGGGCCGAACATCAATACCAATAAGTGCGACGTGCTGATAGCCGTGGGTATGCGCTTCGACGACCGTGTGACGGGCAACGTAGCTACTTATGCTCCGCAGGCTAAAATCATCCACTTCGATATCGACCCTGCCGAGATAGACAAGAACATCAAGACCGACGTGGCCGTGTTGGGCGATTGCAAACAGACGCTTCCTGCTGTTACCGAACTGCTGAAGCCCGCTACCCATCAGGAATGGCTCGACAGCTTCCGTACCTACGAGGAAGTGGAGGAAGAGAAGGTTATCCGTCCCGAGCTTCATCGCACGACCCGCGAACTGAGCATGGGTGAGGTGGTACGTGCCGTGAGCGAAGCTACAAACAACGAAGCCATCCTGGTGACCGACGTAGGCCAGAACCAGATGATGTCTGCCCGCTACTTCAAATATACCCGCGAGCGCAGCATCGTTACCTCTGGCGGACTGGGTACGATGGGCTTCGGCCTTCCTGCCGCCATTGGTGCCACCTTTGGTCGTCCCGACCGTACCGTCTGCGTCTGTATGGGTGACGGCGGCCTACAGATGAACTTGCAGGAGCTGGGCACGGTGATGGAGCAGAAGGCACCTGTCAAAATGATATTGATGAATAACAACTACCTGGGTAACGTGCGCCAGTGGCAGGCCATGTTCTTCAACCGCCGCTACTCGTTTACCCCCATGCTGAACCCTGACTACATGCAGATAGCCGCCGCATACGGCATCCCTTCGCGCCGCGTTATGGAGCGATCGGAGTTGGCCGATGCCATCCGCGAGATGCTGGCTACAGACGGTCCCTTCCTGCTCGAAGCCTGCGTGGAAGAAGAGGGTAACGTAATGCCGATGACGCCTCCGGGCGGTTCGGTGAACCAGATGCTTTTGGAATGCTAAAAGATATAGACTATGACTGACAAGACATTATATACCATTATCGTCCATTCGGAAAACATTGCCGGTTTGCTCAATCAGGTGACGGCGGTGTTTACCCGCAGGCAGATCAATATCGAAAGCCTGAATGTGTCCGCTTCTTCCATTCAAGGTGTACACAAGTATACTATTACTGCGTGGACGGATAAGGACACCATCGAGAAAGTCGTGAAGCAGATTACCAAGAAGATGGATGTACTGCAGGCTCATTATTTTACCGATGACGAAATCTATCAGCACGAGATAGCCCTTTACAAGGTAGAGACTCCTGCGCTGGAACAAACGCCTGAGGTGTCGAAGGTCATCCGTAAGAATCATGCTCGCATTGTCGAGGTGAACCCCGTTTTCTCCATTGTCGAGCTGAATGGTATGAGCGATGATATCACGCACCTGTATCAGGAATTGCAAGCTTTCGGCTGCGTGCTTCAGTTTGTCCGCTCAGGGCGTGTGGCTATCACTACGAGCTGCTTCGAACGGGTTAACGAGTACCTGGCCGAACGGGAAGCAAAATATCTGGAAAGTAAAAAAACAGAAAAGCAATGAGTGAAAATAACAAAATAGGAACCTATAACTTCGTGGCCGAACCTTTTCATGTAGACTTTACGGGACGGTTGACGCTGGGAGTGCTGGGCAATCACCTGCTCAACTGTGCGGGTTTCCACGCCACCGAACGTGGTTTTGGCATGGCCGAGTTGAACGAAGAAAACTATACGTGGGTACTGTCCCGTCTGGCTATCGACATGGACGAGATGCCTTTGCAGTATGAATCATTTTCGATACAGACCTGGGTAGAGAACGTTTACCGCCTCTTTACCGATCGTAACTTTGCCATCCTCGACAAGGACGGCCGCAAGATAGGATATGCCCGTTCTGTTTGGGCAATGATTAGCATGCAGACACGCAAACCCATTGACCTGCTGGCCATAAACGGTGGCGATATTGTAAACTACGTGTGCGATGAACCTTGCCCCATCGAGAAGCCTTCACGTATCAAGGTGATGGCTACGGAGCCTGTCGCTTCGCTCACGGCTAAGTACAGTGATATTGACATCAACGGCCATGTGAACAGCATCCGTTATATCGAGCACATCCTCGATCTTTTCCCGTTGGAAAAGTATCGGACGCAGCGTATCCGTCGCTTTGAGATGGCCTATGTGGCCGAAAGTTACTATGGTGACACTCTTTCCTTCTTCTTAGATGACGATGGTAACGATGTGTATGGTGTGGAAGTGAAAAAGAACGGCGATGAGACCGTATGCCGTGCAAAAGTGATATTTGAATAAAAGGAAATATATTAACCGGGCGAAAGCCACAAATAAAAACAATAACAACAATGGCACAATTGAATTTTGGCGGTGTTATCGAAAATGTGATGACCCGCGAAGAGTTTCCCTTGGAAAAGGCACGTGAGATTTTGAAAGACGAAACTATTGCAGTAATCGGATATGGTGTACAGGGGCCGGGACAGGCTTGCAATCTGCGCGACAATGGCTTCAACGTCATCGTTGGCCAGCGTCCGGGCAAGACTTTTGAGAAAGCTATTGCCGATGGATGGGTACCCGGCGAAACCTTGTTCGGTATCGAGGAAGCAGCCGAGAAGGGCACTATTGTGATGTGTCTGCTTTCCGATGCAGCCGTCATGTCTGTATGGCCTACGTTGAATCCGCATCTGACGGCTGGCAAGGCTCTTTACTTCTCTCATGGTTTTGCTATTACTTGGAACGATCGTACAGGCGTGGTTCCTCCTAAAGATATTGATGTGATTATGGTGGCACCGAAGGGGTCGGGTACGTCGCTCCGCACCATGTTCCTCGAAGGCCGTGGCTTGAACAGCTCTTACGCCATCTATCAGGATGCTACAGGCAAGGCAATGGATCGTACACTGGCTTTGGGTATCGGTATCGGTTCCGGTTATCTGTTTGAGACCACTTTCCAGCGCGAGGCTACTTCCGACCTTACCGGTGAGCGTGGTTCGCTGATGGGCGCTATTCAAGGCCTGTTGTTGGCACAGTATGAAGTGCTCCGTGAGAATGGCCACACACCTTCCGAAGCCTTCAATGAAACCGTTGAGGAACTGACGCAGTCGTTGATGCCCCTCTTTGCCAAGAATGGTATGGACTGGATGTATGCCAACTGCTCTACTACTGCCCAGCGCGGTGCTCTTGACTGGATGGGCCCGTTCCACGATGCTATTAAACCGGTTATGCAGAAGTTGTATGAGAGCGTGAAGTGTGGTAACGAAGCTCAGATATCTATCGACAGCAACTCTAAGCCCGATTATCGCGAAAAACTGAATGCTGAGCTGAAAGCTCTGCGTGAAAGCGAGATGTGGCAGACGGCTGTTACCGTTCGCAAGCTACGTCCGGAGAACAACTAAACGTAAAGGATTGAAGAACTCCAAGGGAGTGTATCGGCGTGCTTGGCACGGCTGGTACACTCTTTTTTTTAGGTATCAAATATCAAGCATAAACGACTTTGCAAAGTCCCTCTTTACGTTCGCCAAGTTCATGTTTAGCGAGCTAAAGTAGGTGTTTAGGAACGCAATATCGGTAGTGAGTAATGGATTGCCCTAATCAGGTTTCAATCCTTCATTTGTAGTGTAATCTGTTGCAAAAAAGGGACGTAGGTTGAAAGATAGAGTTTCACGGCGGTGTTCATTGTCTTCGGCTTGTACGGTAATGTGGCATCTTGATCAATATGGTTGTTTCAATATAAGTATCTTATTATCAGTTGCCTGTGGTGAAATCACATTAGGGGAATCTTTGAAATCAACTTGTGAAAGCATTGCAAAGTTGATTTCCGTTGATTATGGTTGATTATCGTCCGTTATTTACGCTGAAAAACTTGACTTCGCCTTCTTGATGTCGTATCTTTACGACAGGATAAACAACTACTTTTATGAATCTGATCTGTCAACTGAAAGATTTCTTTTTCCGTGAAGAACCATCCGTTTCGTCGTACGACCGGCTGCTTGCC
>ENA-OZWA01000259-OZWA01000259.1-human-gut-metagenome-genome-assembly--contig:-NODE-259-length-12046-cov-14.990493_pt1 | contig 12046 bp, 26 predicted proteins | sample MGYA00243448_ERZ654051 | MGnify/ENA primary metagenome ERZ654051 (study PRJEB26926, sample SAMN06164908) | human gut metagenome | biome: ENVO:00009003; feature: ENVO:2100002; material: ENVO:00002003... | reverse complement strand
AGTCTCGTGGGCTCGGAGATGTGTATAAGAGACAGATTATATCCCTCCTAATAAAACTAAAATTTTATTTACATTTCTAATTCTAATTCACAGCATAATTGGTTAAATAAATGTTGTAATACATCTTCCATTTCATTTTTATTCATATTTAAATTGTACTTGTCGATAATATATTTTGTATCTTCTATACCTTGCACACCTAGAAATGACGCTAGTGCATAAGCGTAATCTGTTCTTAAATTAATATTTATTGTTTCAACTTTATTTTTCATAATATCCCTCCTCAATTCTTTCCAATGTTCTTTGTAGCTTATATTCTAGTTGTTCTCTTGCTAATTCTGCTGCTCCTTCTTCGGCTAAATATAATATTTGTTCAATTAGTATAGCTACATCAACTATTTCTGATATTGTAGCAGTAGATATATTTCTACCTACTGCTATATCTTTAGATAATTCTCTTGATAATTCTCCCAGTTCTTCAATTAACTTAAGTTGTTGCGATGGATTCTTAAAATTATCTGCTATTTCTTTTATAGCTCCATTAATTTCTTCTATATTCATCTATTCATCCTTTCCTAGTAACTTTTTCACATATTGTATTTCACAACTTTCTTCATCTTCAAAATCAAGTTCACGTTCTCCTTTTGTTTTTCTTCTACAAGCCATTATTCTAACCCCCTATATTTTTTAACCTCTTTTCTAAAAGCTTCAGTTTTATCATACTCGCATCCTTTAAATTCTGGGCAATGCCCTCTATAAACACATTCTGGTACACAACAATCAGCTAATGATTTATCTATTTGAGCTAAAGTATTAATAACTTCTTTCCATATTTCTCTAGTTTCTTTTGAAGCACAGTTGCATAATCTTTTTCTTGATATATTTATCATTGCTTGAGCATTACAATTCATTTGCAATCTTACAGGTGCATCCTGTGGTAATTTATTTCTATCTATTCCTGTTCTATCCGTTCTTTGAGTTGATACAAACTTTTCTACTCCTATGTGATGTCTTACAAAATGAGTTGCTACCCATGAAGGACAATTTTCTATTACTATCTTAAATTCTCTTAATCTGATTGGACTATGTTCACATTTATACATTTTGTACATATAACTTTCTGATATTTCTTTTTCTCCTTCTTCCAATCCTATTGTAGTTCTTGCTGCATCTGCTACATCTCTATAAGTTCCTCCGATATCTGTTACAGTTATTTTAACAACCTCCATATTATTCATCCTCCCCTGTTCCTAATATATCTATGCCTGTTAACTGTCTACAGTAATTTCTTAACTTGTCCAATTGTCCAGCAGTTTTACTGTGTTTAGTTTTTAACTGGCTCAATTCCTTTTCCAACATTGCATTTTCATTTATAAGTAATATATTTTGTTTTTCTAAATAAGTATTTGCTAGGCTTAACTCTTTATTTGCATCTAATAGATTTTCGATTGTGTCTTCTTTTACTTCTATATCTTCCTTTAATTTGTTGCTTCTTTCTCTCCAGAATTCTATTATTTTAAGACAATCTTTATTTGTTTCTTGTGCTCTCTCTAATTCTTCTGTAAGGTCATTTATATATTTTCTATTTAATAGCATGTTTAAATTCCCCTTATTTCATCTCTTGATTAATTAGTTCATCTATTACTTGTGACAGTCTTAAAATGTCATCTGTCAATCCTAGTTGGCAATATAAACTGCTAAGTATATCTTTTAACTCGTCTAGCATAATATCACCTCCATATTTTCATTTGATAGTCAAATAAGAATAGGGAACTACACTAGTATTGCATAATCCCCTATTTAATTGTTTATTTTATTCCCAAATATTCTTTTATTACTGCTATTGCATCATCTGCTGAATAGCATATTTTACACATATATCCCTGCTTATATAACCAATCTAGCCATTTAACTTGTTCTATGGTGCATTTATTCTTTCCATATTTCATCTCTATTGCTAGTCCTATGTATTTACCTTTAGGCGATAAAAGTAGTAAATCTGGAACTCCAGCTCGCATACCAAGTCTTTTTAATTCTACTCCTGTTATCTTACTTCTTTTCGCTTCATTTGGACAATGAAAAATCCATTTAAGTTCTTCAAACCTATCAGAATTCCAACTGCACCATTCTATGACTGCTTTCTGCTCTTGTGCTTCACTCATATTTACTCATCTCCACTTCTCTAGCTATATTAATAGCCATAGTTATCGCTTCATTTAAGCTATAGCCTAGCTCATAGTAGAATTTAGCAAACTTTATAACCTCTTTCATCTAATCCCCTCTAACAATCTATGATAAACCTTATATAGTTCAGCATATTTGTTTTTATTTAATAAATCATGCTCTATCCTTTTTATCTCAAGTTCTTTTATCATTTTTTCTAGGTCCTGTAGCATTTGCATATTTCTTATTTGTAATCCTGTTAATTTCATTAATTTATTTCCTCCGCACTTAATAATTTTCTTTCGTATTTTTTATTTAGTGTTTCAGTTACTAAGTGATTATTTTCTAATACTTCATATAATTTTAAATACTCATCTAACACTTTTTCCCTAACTTCTAACATTTCATTATTCATTTCTTTTTTTCTTAACATTTTAGGAAATCCAAATATATTTGATGTGACCTTGTTGACTACTGTATTTGCTTTTATGTATGATACTTTTTCTTGTTTTAGTTCTTCTGGAAGTAAATCTTGTAGTATTTCCATGCATTGTAATTGATGTTTTTTATCACCTTGTCTGAATTTTAAATCTTGAAGTGCTTGTTCTAACGCTTCTATATATTGTTGGGTTTTGTATCTTACTAATGCACTTTCTTTATTGCACATTTGCATTACCCAACTTCTATCCATTACAAAACAAGGTCTTTCTTGATTTTGTTTATCTTTATATGTGCCCTCCTTAATTTTTAGGGCGGATATTTCAACACCAGCATTTTCAAGTGATTTAATTTCTTTTCGTATACTAGCCATAAAGTTGTCGTGTCTTACTGCCCCTTTATTTCCTTCTTCCTCTCTAAATTTATTTATCAAGTCTACTACTTCTAAAGATGTCATTGTAATTTCTATACTTAATAAGTTCATACAATCAACTCCTTTTAAAGTAACTTTTATTTAACTGTTAATAACCTCTTTTGTTATTGGATCATAACTCCATACTCTAACTTCATCTTTTATTCTTCCATTTACTAAATTACCGCATTCTCGACACTGGCTTACTACGCCTAGTCCTTTTACTTTAAGATGTATCATTGTGCCTCCACAGTTTATGCAGCTTTTTTCTTTATCTCCTAGTACCTTTTTCATTAGTTTTCATCCCCTTGACTAATTTTCTTTTTCTCTAACTTTTCCAACTTGCTAATGACTTGTTTTATTGTTAGGCATACATTTGCCCTATGTATGCCTAATCTTCTCGCCGTTTCAGCCTGTGTTAGTCCTTCAATGAATACTAGTTCAATTACACTTCTTTGACGTGCTGTAAGGCAATTTAAATCTATTGTGGCTACATCTATAAATCTATTCTTATTTCGATGTATTGAATTATCTTTTTTATTTTCACCTTCAAGTATTCTTCTTAGGTTTTTTAATGCTGATATTTCTACTCTTGATATATGTGATTGATAGTCATTTAGTAGTACTGCTATTTCTGATTGTGTTTTTCCTTCGAAAAATTTCATCTCTATTACTGTTTTTTCCAATTTTGAAAGTTTTTTCATAGCGTTTAATAGATCTATTTCGGAAATTATTTTGTCCTCTGATATGCTTATATCTCTTATCGTTTCTGAATAGGTAATTTTTCTTTCATTTGGGCATAATTTTATCGGACTATCCATAGGAATTTTGCCCTCCATAAGGTGTAGCGTCTTTGTAATTTCTTGTATTGTTACTCCCATAATTTCTGATAATTCTTTTAATGTAGGCTCTCTTTGTAGGCTTTCAAATTTTTTTCTAATTTGCTTGATTTGTTTGTATTGGTCGTAATTTCTTCGTGGTATCCTGAAAGGTACATCTTCTCTATGATCTCTTACAGTATGCATTATTTTACCTATTATATTGCTTGTTGCATAAGTTGAAAATTTTATTCCTAGTTCTGGGTCATAATTTTGTATAGAATGTAATAATCCTAGACTCCCAACCTGAATTGCATCATCGTAACTTATTGCTTTACCTTTGAATTTCTTTGCTTGCTTATATACAAGCCCCATATTATCCTCAACAATGCTTGTTACAGCCTCTCTATCGCCATTTTGAGCCTTTCCAAACAATTCAACAATATTTTTATCGATACTCATAATTACTCCCCCTATGGACCAGGGGAAATCCCCTGGAATATAATTATTTGGCATAAAATCTATAGTTTTCTATATCTGTTCCAAATTCTATTATGTTTCCTTGAGCCATTTCAACTAATCTGCTTGCCACTGCTTCATCCCAACTAACTATTTCATCAATTGACTTTTCTGTACTAATAATCATAGGTTTTTTCTTAAGATATCTTTCATTTACTATTTCAAATATATATTTTAAATCTGCATCTGTTGGCTTTCCTTTTAAAAAGTCATCTAGAAAAAGAACTCTTGGAACTTTGTACTTGTCCATTTCCCTTATAAAATTTGTTTCATCCATTACTGATTGTTTGAGATTTATTAACATAGTTGTATATAGTTCATATTTACAAAGTACATTTTTACTAATCAAATTAACCATTGTCGCTGCTCCTAAGTGTGTTTTCCCCACCCCAGGTCTTCCTGTAATAATTAAGCTTGAGTTTGTATCAAGGAAATTATTACAATAACTTATAGCTTTATCTCTCGCCGCTAATTGAGTTTCATTATTCACTTTATAATTTCTAAATGTTTTATTCTTGAACACTTCATCTAGTCCACATTTTTTTAATTTTTCTTTGGATTCAAATTTATCTTTACATTTGCACGGCACCGCTTGCCCTAAATCATTAAATGTATAATGTAAATCCCTACATATAGGGCACTCATATTCTTTTATATCATCTCTTTTAGGGATATTATTAACTCTCTCCATTAATATCTTTTTAAAAGTTTCATTCATCTAATCACCCCATATATTTTCATCTAGGCTATCTAATAATTTATTACTTTCTTCCAATCTTCTTTTAAACTCAGCATCATCACATTGTTTTTGTGTTGCTGGTATATTTTTCTGTTTTGAGGTAATACTATTATTAGATGTTTTATTATTTTGAAGTTCATATGCTTGTAATTGTTCTAAACTGGTTATATTTATATCTAGCCAGTTTTTTATTATGCCTTTTAAGTAACCAAAATTTAATTTCCCTTTTTCAGTACATATTTCTAATGCTTTTTTAAATAAATCAACATCTATTTGATTACTTATATCTATAAGCCATTCTCCTACTATTCCATTAGCCATTCCTATATTTTTTTGATATAGCTTACTCATAAAAGATAATTTTTCACTTACATACTTATTTACACATTCTTCCTTTGTAGGTATATTATCCTTACCTAACCTATCCTTACCTAACCTATCCTTACCTGGGTATGTCACTTGGTTGTCACTTGACTGACACTTGGTTGTCACTTGGCTGTCATTTAATTTATCCCAAATTTCTATTACCTTTTCAGAGTTTAAAGGACCAGTTTTATCATTTCTTGTAGAAGAATTACAACTCAAGCATATTACTGATATATTACCAAGTTCATGTTCTCCCCCTTTTGATAAAGGAATATTATGCTGTATTGAAGGTTTTACTAAATTATTTTCATAACTCATTGTGCATCCACAAATAGGGCATTTATCTCCGATAAATTCTTTTTTTATTTTATATTCAAAACTATAAGGCAATGAGCTTTCTTCATACGCTTTTTTTCTTATATCTGCTGAGGAAAGTTTTTTTATTTCTTGTTCTTCTTGAATATAATCTCTTTTTATATAAGCTCCATTTTCATCTACTTCTAGTAATTTTACTTCATCTTTAAAAATAGTATCTTTTTTTCTATCACCTCTTATATAATTGTGTATTTTCCAATGTTTTATCACTACTACTCCACTTTCAAAAGGTATTATAAAGCTTTTAGCAATTAAAAGTTTAATATCATCATCATTACATCCAATCATTCTTTGAATTTTTTTAGGATTATTTATAAAACCATCATCATCTGCCCTCATATTTAGATGAAAGTATAAACATTGAGTAGACATAGGCATATCTAAAAATAAATCACTATCTATAATTGTTTTAGCTATCATTCTGCGTTCAGCCATTTCTTTCACCTCACTTTGTCTTTTGATTAGGAAGAGGAATTAATCCTCAACCTATTACAATAAACTAACTTGTCCTTCTATATTACTTTCATCAGTTTCAGTAACTTCATTAAACTCTACATCTTGTATTTCATCATCATCTACAGTTACATCATCAACCTTTGGATCATATTCAATTAAAAGTTGCAATACTTCATCTGCTTCTTCAAATTTAAGATGTTTTAAATCATATCCATTGCTAGTACAGAAACACTCTAACTCTTTTATATCTTTAGGATTATTGAAATCATATAATCCCTTTTGTGATGCCATTGCCATTATCTTATTCTTTTGCTTAGTTGATGCCATTCCTGGAACTATTTCTTTTTCTGGTAACTTAGTATCTATTCCCATTTCTTCTTTTTCGTATAATCCTCTTAATTCATTTGGAAAAGCTTCTCTTAAAGCTTGAGATTGAGCTACTTTTCGTATCATCGTACATGGTTTGCTACTCCACATACTATTTACTGTTCCGTCCTTTTTCTTTTGTATATATTCTTCTAAACTAACTAAACACTTAGTAGGATATTCTCTATTTTTTAGATATACTTCACACCATCCGCCTATTAATTCATCTCCTGGAACTTTCAATGAGCCTTCACGTTCTTTTACTTCTCCATTCTTATCAACCACTACTATTCCAGCCTTTAATCCATCAAAGTATGGATTTTCTCCAGCTTTTTTAAGAAATACATCTTTCCCTACTATAATTTGAGCTGGTTGATTTCCATATTTAACAAGATATGCATCTCTTACAAATGGATTAAGCTTTTGAGCCTTGCATAATTCAATAAAATATAAAACTTCTTGGTCAGTAGCTCCTGGTGCTATATAATTCTTAACAGTTGTGGCTGATAATACTTGTCCACCTTCTAATGTATAAGTTGCTAACTGCAATGCATTATTGTTATTCATTAGTTTCACACTCCTTAGTCTTTTCTTGTTTTACAAAATCCCTATATGCTAATATATAAGCTTTGTCATATTCGGTGTTATTACCGTCTGTAGCTTCATATTTGTCAATGTAAGCCTCTAGTTCATCGATTGGCTTATAACTCTCTAGCAGTTCCTTTGCTGCTGCTAAATATCCAAATTTACTTTCTGCATACACATCATAAGGACTACTTAATTCTGCATATAATAGCCTAGTTTGAAATGTAGGCTCACTATTTCTAAAAGCCTGATTACATCCTTGAAATAAATCTCTAATTTTCATGTCCTAAATCATATCCTTTCGTGATATAATATAGAAAAAGTAAATTTCTAATTACTTAACTTTTTCTAAAGATAGGACCTATTGCCGTAGGTTCTATTTTTATATTCCCATGTAAGCATCTACTCTATTTTCTCTTTCATCTTCATCTGCTTCATCTAGTTGTTTAATTTCTTCTTGCATCATTGCATCTATTTCTTGTAATATTTCTTTTAGGTCCTTTATTTCATATGCAACTCTAATTTTAGATGCTCTCCAGTACTCATAATTACAAGCAACTTGTAAATCGTTTGTACTATATCTATCTTTATATAGTTTTATTTGGCTATCACATAGTTCCATGAAACTCTCACATGCTGTAATCTTATTTTGTATGCTTTCTCTAACATCTAATATCCAATTCATATTAATCCTCCTTATCATCTTCTAAGTTGTATATCTTTTCTTCAATTTTCTTAATGATTTCTTCTAATTTAATGTTCTTTTCTCTTTCTGCTAGGGCTAGTTGCTGAAAATATTCGCATTTACTTTCTAAGTGTTTAATGTAATCTAAATATTTTTTCATATTATATATCCTCCTCTACATATTCCCAATGATAACCCCCACATGTTTTTAATTTACCTTTACAACATTTGCTTATATCAGAACTTAATCTATTTTTACCTAAAAATTCATTTGCTTCTCTTATATAATCAAATACTTGCCCTGTTTCAATGCATCTTACTTTTTTAGCTCTTGGATTTTTACTGCCTTTAGTTACTTCACTTAATTTCTTTTTAGTCTCTTCTGATGTTTTACGTCCTTTGTTTGCTTTACTTAATTTATTTTTGCTTTCTTCTGTATGGTGCTTGCCATAAAAATAATTTTTTTCACCTCTTCGTGCTTCGCTCATTTTTCTTTTAGTTTCTTCTGTATGTCTAAACCCTTTCATACTTTCAGATTTTTTTTGTCCACAAGTTCCATAATTTTGATTATAAGAATTGTTACACCACTCTAAGTTAATAACATCATTGTTTTGTTTATTTTCATCTTTATGATTTACCTGTGGCAAATTGTTTAGATTCGGTATAAATGTTTCTGCCACCAATCTATGAATTTTTCTCATTTTTGTTTTTTTGTTCTTACGTAATCCAACTTGTAAATATCCGTCTTTATCTTCGCCTGGTTGTAAAATACGTTCTTTTGTAATGTAGTATCCTTTTCCCATAGAAATATCATGTTTTTTAGGCAAACTTTTAACTCTACCAAAATTGCTTACTTGATATAATCCTTCATAGCCTTGTATATCATTCCAAATTTCTTGTAATAAATCATTCATTTTAAATCCCCCCTTTAATATTCAAAACTTAATTGACCATTCAATCCTTGTATCGCATACACTAACATCTCACTAGGTTTCCAATTTTCTATATATTTAAGTGCATCATCATAATTCTTTTGCGCTATATTTTTATAGCTATTAACCTTGAATGAAGTTTTTAAATCTCTATAAAATTCTGCAAATAGTTTTTTGCTTAGTTTCTTGTATGCTTCTGTATGTTTTCCACCTAGTAAATATACAGCTCTTGTACTTATTGCATTTCTTAGGTTTTCAGCTAATTCATAATCTACTGTCATCTTATCTTCTATTCCAGTTACTCTTTTATCAAGTTCTTGCTGCTTTTTGTCTAGCATCAATATTGCTCTTAATTCAGTTGATATACCTGCAAACGGATTTTCTATCATTTCATTAAATTTTTTAACATATCTAGCAGTAAATAATATTCCTTTTTCTCCAGTCATTTTATTAGCTAACATATCGCATCCAAGCTTTGTACACTCATAGCATTTATTAGATTTACCACTTTTATCTTGATAAGTACTTTCTATGAAATATTCACTCGCATCCATTTGGACCTCAGTTAAAACTTGTATTACTTATTTTCTAATTCTTCCAATAATTTTTTATTTTTAATATATTTTACTTTTTCACTAAATTTTTCTACAAAAGCTTCTTCACTTACATTCAGATATTTATATGCCGTATATCTTGATACTTTTAAGTATTTACACCAATCGCTTACATTTAAAGTAACGCCATCAATAGTTATATATCTTGCTTTTCTTTGTTTCTTATAATTTTCTGATGGAGTTACCCATTGGCAGTTAGAAGGTTTATAATCGTCATCATTATCTATTCTGTCTAAAGATAAGTTATCATTATAGCCGTTTGCTATCGCCCAATTATGAAAATTTTCAAACTTCATCCACTCATCACAAATTTTAATTCCTCTCGCTCCATAGCTTTTATATGAGTCGTTTTTAGGGTTTAAGCATCTAGCTTTCATGCCGTTCCATATAATAAATGTTCTCGGCTTGCCTCCAGTAGTTAATCCATGAGTTTCAAGTTGTTTAATATGCATTTCTTTAGCTAAACATCCACAACTTCTAACTTTACCTTGCTTTAATTTGCCTTCTGTTGCCATATGTTCTTTTCCACAATCGCATTTACACAACCACATAATATTTTTCCATTTATTCTTTCCGCAAGGTTTTATAGCTGTTAATCTACCAAATTTTTGACCACTTATATCATTCATTTTTTTATTTATTTGCAATAGTTTCACCTTCTTCCAACTCCTCTAATAGCTTTTCAAGTATTTTCCTCTGTCCTTTTCCGGTAACGCGTGTAACATGGAATGTAAATACTCCTTTGGAACTTTCTCTAGTCCCTTCTCTTACTTCTAAGTATCCATGTATTATCGCTTCTTGCTTAGCTTCTGTACTATTCTTAAATATCCAGCCCCAATCTCTAAGCTTTTGGTACAATTTCTTTTCTCCTATAACTATGCCGTGGTGATTACTTAGTATCTTAGCTACTTCTCTAACCAATAAGGAATTTTTACTAGCAGATATTTGGTTCAGCATCTTACTATTTTTCTCTAGCTTGTCCTCAAGTTGTTTAGATTTTTCTTGTTCCTCTTTTAACTTAGTTGCTAACTGTATAAGAAAATCTGGACTAGTTAATGCTTTTTCTATTGTATCCTCTGTCATATAAGCTCCATGTTTTCTTATAGAAGGTAAAACTTCATTTGTTACCCAACGTTTGAATTTTTTAGCATTTGGTAATTTACTATTGAGAATTAAACTATATAATCCACTTTCATTAATTACTATTATTTTTTGTTTACCGCCAGGAGTGTCCATTTCGTTCACCCCTTTATCTTCTTCATCTACATGAGTTCTTACTGCTTTTGGTGGGTTGCTATAACCTAAAACAGTTGCTATATCTCTACCTACAAACCAAGGCTCGTTTTCAATTTCTAATACTCTTATTTCTCCAAATTCATTATTGCTAAATGTTTTGTAACTGTTATATAAATCACTCATAAATTACTCCCCCCTTAGAATAAATCTTTATATTTGTTTCTCCATTCTAGAAATGCTGCTACAGTATTTTCATGTCCAAAATACTTAACTAAGTAGTAGTATGCTTGTACTGCTTGTCCGCTTTCTTCCATGATTTGTTCACCTCCTTAAATTTTTCTTGAAAATTTATCTTTTGTTTATTTCGATGAACTCTTTAACTGTAAGGTTTGGTAATAACTTAGATAGTACTTTTAGTTCCTCCAGAGATATTTTTATTTTCATCTTTTGTTACCCCCTTCTTATATTCATATAAAACTAAGTTGTAACAAGCTTCTGCGATGTTTTTAAATACTCTATCCTGTTCTTCTTTACTACGATTTGAAAATGATATCTTTACTTTTGCTATATCATTTTCGTAATATCTATTGTCCATAAATTCACCCCTTAAAATTTTATGAATAGATAAAATTGTCCTATGTGTCTAATATATGCATATTAATAATTAGACAATTTGTCTAAACTATCATTAAAAAAAATGTCATCTATATCTGCTTCTGGATATGCTTTTTTAAATTTTGTTAAGAAATTATAACTGGGTTTTCTTTGACATGATTCTATTTTATAGTATGTGTCATAGCCTAACCCTAGTTCTTTAGCAAATTCTACTATGCTTTTATTTTTACTATGTCTGAAAGCTATTAGTTTATCAGTCATTGTTTTTCACCTTCTTTCTTTGGACAAGTTATTTATTTATACTTAGAGTATATTATCCAAATTGTATAATGTCAAGCTTTTTTATACAGATTGTATAAAAATATTTTAAATTATACACTTTGTGGTATAATCGTGTATATATAGGGATATCGATTTATGTCGGTGAGGAGGATTTATGAGTACAGGAGATAAAATTTTAAAATTAATGGATGATAAAAACATGTCCAGATTAGAATTATCAAAAGCTCTTAATATTAATTATCAAACATTATGTAAATATCTTCAAAATAAGAGATCTATACCCGGAGATATATTAATAAATATAGCTAATTACTTTAATGTAACTTTAGATTACTTGCTGGATAGAGAAGAAATATCATTTATGAAACATACAGAACATGCTCATATCGAGTGGGCCAATGACTGTCTCTTATACACATCTCCGAGCCCACGAGACTCCTGAGCA
>ENA-OZWA01000248-OZWA01000248.1-human-gut-metagenome-genome-assembly--contig:-NODE-248-length-12590-cov-6.345353_pt1 | contig 12590 bp, 10 predicted proteins | sample MGYA00243448_ERZ654051 | MGnify/ENA primary metagenome ERZ654051 (study PRJEB26926, sample SAMN06164908) | human gut metagenome | biome: ENVO:00009003; feature: ENVO:2100002; material: ENVO:00002003... | reverse complement strand
ACGAGAATACGGGCAGGAAAAAGGCCGAACGCAAAACCGAGAAGCCTGAACGCAAGAAAGCCGAAAAGCCCGCTAAGGAACCCAGACGCGCCAAGCCCAGCCGCGAAGAGCGCGGATACACCAAGCCCCGCGGCCGCAAGGACGACTGGAAGCAATTCTTCCAGCACGACAACGGGCTCAAGGGGCCCGAACCCGACTTCAGCGAAGAGGGCTGGGCCAAGCCGTCGAAGAAGAAAAAGAAATAAACCAAAGAACCTCAAACGACCGATACCATGACCCTGCAACAACTGGAGTACATCCTCGCCCTGAACCAGTTCCGCCACTTTGGCAAGGCGGCCGAACACTGCGGCGTGACGCAGCCCACCCTGAGTGCACTGATCCAAAAGCTAGAAGAAGAGCTGGACATCCGCATCTTCGACCGCACTCGCCAATCTGTAAGCCCTACACCTGCCGGACGCCTTATCTTGGGACAGGCGCGACAGGTGCTGGCCGAAGCCGCCCGCATCAAGGAAATGGTGGCCGAAGAAAGGCAAACGCTGACAGGCACGTTCACCTTGGGCATCCTCCCCACTATCGCCCCCTACCTGCTGCCCCGCTTCTTCCCTCAACTGATGAAACAGCACCCGCAGCTGGACATCCGCGTCACGGAGATGAAGACCGCTGCCATCAAGCAGGCTTTAGCAGACGAGGAGATAGACGCCGGCATCGTGGCTGCTCTGGACGGCATGGACGATTTTGCGCAGACGCCACTCTTCTACGAACAATTCTACGCCTACGTGGCCCGCGAAGATGAACTCTTCAGCCGCGAGACCATCCGCACCGCCGACCTCTCCAGCACGCAGCTCTGGCTGCTAGACGAAGGGCACTGCTTCCGCGACCAGCTCGTCCGCTTCTGCCAGCTGAAATCCGCACAGACCAGCCAGATGGTCTACCATCTGGGCAGCATGGAGACGTTCATGCGCATGGTGGAGGGCGGCAAGGGAGTCACATTCATCCCCGAACTGGCCATATCCCAGTTGAGCGAGACACAGCACGAACTGGTACGCCCCTTCGCCGTGCCCCGCCCCACGCGGCAAATCGTGATGCTTACGTCCAAAGACTTCATCCGCCGTACGCTGCTCGACATACTCCGACAAGCCATCCAGACCGCCGTACCGGCCGAAATGCTTTCGCCCAAGCCCACGCAGCAAGTCATCTAAATATTGAAAGAAAAAGTAACAAAATAACAGTATTTCGGGCCTGACCCCAAGCCTCTCCCAACTAAACGTATCTTTCCGTCAATTCACCATGGTGAACAGCCTGCCGGACATATTTTTCTACACATACGCCACAATAATATAGGCAGAAAAAAGGACATGACATCATCCAATTTTCAATTCTTCTATCAGGCGGCCCGCCTGACCATATTTCTCGATGATGAACAGCACGTAGCGGATATCTACCCCGATGCAGCGCTGCAAGCGGGGCTCGTAGAGATAATCGCTGCTCATGGCCTCCCAATTGCCGTCGAAAGCCAGGCCGAGGAGCTGACCGCGCGCGTTGAACATGGCGCTGCCCGAGTTACCGCCCGTGATGTCGTTATCCGAAATGAAGCAGACCTTCATCTCTCCGCTCCGATCGGCATAACGGCCGTAGTCGCCGCTCTCCAGCAGGCTCACCAGCTCGGGCTGCAGGGCGAAGTCGGGCTCGCTGCGATGCTCGCGGGCCTTCTCCAGAATGCCACGTACGGTTGTGAAGTAGCGGTAATGCGTCCCGTCGGCCGGGTCGTAGCCCCGCACCGTGCCGAAGCTGAGGCGCATCGTTGAATTGGCATCGGGATAGAAACGACGGTCGGCGTAATAGCGGCGTACGGCGGCATTGAATAGCCGTTCGCCGCGGTCAACGGCTAGGTTGGAGGCGTTCATCTGCATGTTCATCTCGAAGAGCTGGGTGATAAGGTCTATGCCCAAGCTGATAGCCGGGTCGCTAAAGAGGTGCAGCGTGGTGTCGTTCTCCAGGAAACGCTTCAGGCCACGAGGCGTGGCAATAGCGGTACGAGCATAGAGGCTGTCCACATATGCACGCTCGCTGCCGCCGTAGACGGTAGCGATGGAGTCGTAAAGTGACGGCAGATAGTCGACCTCCACATGACGGGGATACTCCTTCAGCAGGGCTGTGAAAACGTCCTTGTCGACGTCCAAGTCGAGGTTGGCATACTTGTCCACGATACCTTGCAGACTGACCTCAACGACCTTTGGATCGGCGCCAAAGTCGAAGTTCAGAATGCTGAGGGCCAGCTGCACCAATTCGGGACCGTTAAGAAAGCTTTCCAGCAGGTAGGCCTGTGCCCGATTAACGGCACGGCGGTCCTTGTAGGCTAGCTCGAGATCGGTCAGCAAGTGAAGCAAGCTGTCGCGCTCGGCTGGAGTGCGACGTATCCAGTCCTGTAAGTCGCGCTCCAGCGTGCGCTTCTTCTCGAGCACATTCAGGCGGCGGAGGGAACGATTCGTACCGATGCTGTTTTTCCAGTAGTTAGAACTTTCGTCGTACTTGGAGGCGTACTTGATGCGGATATCGTCGCTGGCGTCCATCGCACGCTTCCAGATGGCCTGCTTCACGCTGCGGATATCTATCTGCGCCTGGTTGATACCATTCATGGCTTCCTCGATGCCGAACGACGACAGGTAGCGTTCCGTCGAGCCGGGATAGCCCAGGGTCATGCAGAAATCACCTTCCTGATAGCCTTCAAGTGAAATGGGGGCCACGTAACGGGGATGGTAGGGCACATTGTCGGGCGAGTAGTCGGCCGGACGGTTCCCACGGCCGGCGTAGATGCGGAAGACGCAGAAGTCGCCCGTGTGGCGCGGCCACATCCAATTGTCCTTGCCCCAGCCGAACTTGCCGACGGACGAAGGCGGAGCAAATACCAAGCGGACATCGTTGAAATCTTGATAGACGGAGAGCCAGAATTCATTACCGCCATAATAAGCGTCGACCACGCCCGTCAGCGTGGAGTCCTTCTGCGACACTTCGGCTCCGACGGCTAACATTACCGAGTCGACGGCACTGGCGCGGGCCGACTCGTCCATGTCGGGCCGGACGGCAGAAAGCACACGCTTCGTCACGTTCTCCTGCCGCAGGAGGAAGCGCACGTAAAGTTCGGGATTGGGCAACTCCTCATCGCGCGTGCGGGCCACGAAGCCATCCTGCAAATAGTCATGATCCACACTGGAATGCTGCTGCACGCTGCTAAAGCCGCAATGATGGTTGGTGAGCACCAATCCGTCCTCGGATACCACCACGCCCGAACAGAAGCCGCCAAAGCTCACTACGGCATCCTTCAGCGAGGCCTTGCGAGGGCTGTACAGTTCCTTCGGCTTCAGCTCAAGCCCCATCTCTTTCAGCATGTGGGTAGTCTTTTTGTCCAAATTACCCAGCATCCACATACCCTCGTCAGCCATAACAGCTACGCTCGCCAGCAGACAGGCGGTCAGCAGACAATAATTCAAGTCTCTCATCATCATTATTTTCTTCGTTTTTTCCACAGATTATTTCTTCGTCACCAACCGATTCAACAACGGAATGCGGCTCAGGGGCAGGTCATGTTTCACGATATAGGCAGCAAACACCAGCAGGAGCACCGTCCGCCAACCTAGGCGCAGCCACAAATTCTCAATGGGCACATACTCGGCAGCCACGTAAAGAACGGCGGCCAGCAGCACGTAGCGTCCGATGCCCTTTAGGTCGTAGCGGATGGGGTATTTCTTCTGCCCCACGAAGTAGGACAGCAGCATGGCCACCCCATAGCCCGCAAAGCCCGCCCAGGCGCAGGCCATGTAGCTGTAGCGCGGGATGAGCAGCACATTGATGAGCACCAGCACGGCGCACCCCGTCAGCGAGAAGTAGGCGCCCCAGCGCGTCTCGTCGATCAGTTTGTACCAGAACGACAGGTTAAAGTACACGCCCATGAAGATTTCGGCCGCCATCACGATGGGCACTACGCGCAGGCCGGCCCAATAGTCGCGCCCGATGATGAACTTCAGCAGGTCGAGGTAGAACATCACGGCCAGGAAGGCCAGCAGGGTGAAGATGATAAAATACTTCATGGCGGCGGCATAGACCTCACGATTATCCTTGTCGCGGCTCTTGCCGAAAACAAACGGCTCGTAAGCATAGCGGAAGGCCTGCGTCAGCATGGCCATGATCATAGCTATCTTGCTGGCCGCGCCGTAGATGCCCAGCTGCACCTTGGCCTCGGCGGCATCGGGATAGACGTAGGGGAAGATGATCTTGTCGGCCACCTGGTTCAGAATACCTGCCAGACCAAGCACGAGCAAAGGCAAGCTATAGGACAGCATGCGGCGCAGCAGGGCACGATCGAGTACGTAGTGGAAGCCGCGCAGCTCAGGCACGAGGCAGAGCATGACGGTGGACGTGCAGACAAGGTTGAACAAGAAGGCATAGCCAACGTCGCTACCCTTCATCGCCACGTAGAAGACGAGATTCAGGGCGATATTCAGGAAGATGAACAGCAGCTTCAGCGCGGCAAACTTGATGGGGCGCTTCTTGTAGCGCAGGTAAGCAAAGGGGATGCTCTGGATAGCGTCCATAGCCACCACAGCCATCATCATGCCCACGTATTCGGGATGGGCTTCGTAACCCAGCAGACTAGCAATAGGTTGCAGAAACACCAATCCCAAAACAAGAAACGTAAGCGACACGCCACCTACACCCATCAGCGTAGTGGAGTAGACGCGCATAGGATCGTCCTTGCCGTTGTTGGCGAAACGGAAGAAGCCCGTCTCCATGCCGAAGGTAAGCAACACCAGTGCCAAAGCCACCCAAGCATAAATATTTGTCACCACGCCATAGCCTCCGCTCTGCGCGGACATCGCCATGGTATAGACAGGTACCAGCAGATAATTCAAGAAACGCCCTACAATGCTGCTCAAGCCGTAGATGGCGGTTTCTTTAGCCAATGATTTCAGATTTGCCATAATTCAATCGTTTTCAGTCAAACAACGACGGCTGTCCTCCGTTGTACATCGTTCGCCCCAAATGCTTATAGGCCAGCTCAGTCACTTCACGACCGCGGGGCGTGCGCTTGATGAAACCTTCCTTGATGAGAAACGGTTCATAAACTTCCTCGATGGTGCCGGGATCCTCGCCTAAGGCGGTGGCAATGGTTGTGAGGCCCACAGGGCCGCCCTTGAACTTGTCGATGATGGTCGTCAGAATCTTGTTGTCGATCTGGTCGAGGCCGTAGCGGTCGATGTTCAGAGCCTCGAGGGCGTAGCGGGCTATCTCAGTGTCGATGCTGCCCGAACCCTTCACCTGCGCAAAGTCTCGCACGCGGCGTAGCAGGGCGTTGGCAATACGAGGCGTACCGCGGCTTCGGCTGGCAATCTCGACTGCCGCCTTCGACGAGCAGGGTACGTCGAGGATGCGTGCCGAACGCTGGATGATGGTGCTCAGCACATCGTTGTCGTAGTACTCCAGATGGAGGTTGATGCCGAAGCGCGCACGAAGCGGAGCCGTCAGCAGGCCGCTGCGCGTGGTGGCGCCCACGAGCGTAAAGGGGTTCAGGTCTATCTGGATACTGCGGGCCGAGGGGCCTTTGTCTATCATGATGTCGATGCGGTAGTCCTCCATGGCCGAGTAGAGATACTCCTCCACCACAGGGCTGAGGCGGTGGATTTCGTCGATGAAAAGGACGTCATTGGGCTCGAGGCTCGTCAGGATGCCCGCCAGATCGCCCGGCTTGTCGAGCACAGGGCCGGAGGTAATCTTGAAGCCCACACCCAGCTCGTTGGCAATGATATTGGACAACGTAGTCTTTCCCAAGCCGGGAGGGCCGTGGAGCAGCGTGTGGTCCAGCGCCTCGCCGCGCAGACGAGCCGCCTTGACGAAGATGCGGAGGTTGTCCACCACCTTATCCTGACCACTGAAATCCTCGAAGGCCAGCGGACGGAGCACGTTCTCGAAGTCGCGCTCACGGCTGTTCATCGGCTGCTGGTTACGTATATCAAAGTTTTCTTGTTCCATGATGCATGTTTATACGAGACAAAGATAATGCAAACCGAGAGAAGTACAAAGAGGATGTATCATAAACCACCACAAACTTCGTAGAAAATAGAAGAAATACTACGCCATCCGTAAAGCACCGTTTTCTCCTCAACAAAGCAGTGCTTTCCTTGGGAGAAAGCATTGTTTTCTCTTCTGGCTCTCATCCACGCGCCATGAAGCGGCGGCGCTCGTCGTCGGCAAACTTCTCGATGGCGTAGCGCAGCATGGTGCGGGGCATCACTTGGCCATGTTCCTCAAGAAAACGGACGAGTACAGCCTTGTCCTTCTTGCCCACCTCGCGCAACATCCATCCGCAGGCCTTCCGCATCAGGTCGTGGGGCGTGTGGAAAAAGTGTGGAACGAGGGTCAGAATGTCGATGAAATCGCCGTTTTTGATGAGCGGCATCGTGGCCACGACGGCGATGCGCTGGTTCCACAGCAGCGGGTCGGCGGCCAGGCGGTGGAGCATGTCGCGTGGCTTGTCCTTCAGGTATTCGCCCACGATATAGGGAGCCGAGAGGTCCACCAGATCCCAGTTGTTGATGCGGGCCGTCTGCGTCAGGTAGAAGTCGAAGATGGCTTTCCGCCCCATTTCATCGCTCTTCCTGAAGCGCTCCACCAGCATCAGCAGGGCGCAGAGGCGGCACTCGTGCCAGGGGCTCTGGAGCAACACGGCGGCCACTTCGGCGGGTTCATCCTTATGACGGCGGGCCACGAGGCGCACGTTGGGAACAACAACGCCCAGAAAGCGGTCGCCTTCGCCATACTCTCCCCGCCCCGTCTTGAAAAACTTGGGCAGGTATTCGCGCTTCACAGGGTCGATGTAAGCCTCCAGTTCGGCCTGTATTTCTTCTGTCTTGGTCATTTGATGGTCAGTAATTAGGGGTTAGCATGAGGCAAAAATACGGGAAAAATTGACAAACTATGGAAAGTTATCCCTATTTTTGTCCCTACGTATGAAAAGAACAGTCATTTCCCTCCTGATGATGGGGGCCGTCTGCCTGAGCGGCACGTCCCTCGTCCATGCACAGACCGCCGTCGAGCGGGGTCTGAAGAGTATCAACCGTACTTCGGCTGAGGCCATCGTGGGCTTCCTGGCCGATGATGAGTTGCAAGGTCGCGAAGCGGGTATGCACGGCTCGCGTGTGGCCGCACGCTATCTGGCCGCCAACCTGTGGGAGGCGGGCATCCGTCCGCTCTATGGCGACAGCTACTTCCAGCCCTTCGAAGCTTGCGCCAAGGAGAGGCAGCAGAAAGGGGCGCGCTGGCAGGTGCACCCCGACTCCATCGCCCGCCTGAAGCAGGGCACACACCGCGTGCTTCGCATGGCCAACGTGCTGGGGGTCATCCCCGGCCAGCGGACGGACGAATATGTCATCGTGGGTGCCCATTTCGACCACCTGGGTACGGACGAGACACTGGCCAACGACGCCATCTACAACGGAGCGGACGACAACGCTTCAGGCGTATCGGCTGTACTACAGATAGCCCGCGCCTTCCAAGCCAGCGGACAGAAACCGTTGCGCAACGTCATCATCGCCTTCTGGGACGGTGAGGAGAAAGGGCTGCTGGGCTCCATGCATTTCGTCCAAAGCTGCGATTTCATCGGGAAGGTCAAGGGATATCTGAACTTCGACATGATAGGGCGCAACAACAAGCCCGACCGTCCGCGCCACGTGGTTTACTTCTACACCGCTGCCCACCCTGCCTTCGGGCAGTGGCTCAAGGACGACATCGCCCGCTACGGCCTCGCTCTGGAGCCCGACTACCGCGCGTGGGACCGCCCCGTGGGTGGCAGTGACAATGCCTCGTTCGCCATGCGCGACATCCCCATCATCTGGTATCACACCGACGGACATCCCGACTACCACCAGCCTTCGGACCACGCCGACCGCCTGAACTGGGAGAAGGTGGTGGACATCACCAAGGCTTCGTTCCTCAACGTGTGGAACTTGGCGAATGAAGAAACTTATTAACACTGCATTATGGTACTGAACTACATCTGGGTCGCCTTTTTCGTCATTGCCTTCATCGTCGCGCTGGGCAAGCTCGTCTTTCTGGGCGACATGGACATTTTCACCGAACTGGTGAACGCCACGTTCGACTCGTCAAAAAACGCCTTCGAGATTTCGCTGGGCCTGACAGGTATCCTCGCCCTTTGGTTGGGCATTATGAAAATAGGCGAGCAGAGCGGCATGATAGGCGCCCTGTCGCGCTGGCTCAGCCCCGTATTCTGCCGCCTCTTCCCCGACATCCCCAAAGGACATCCGGCCATGGGCAGCATCTTCATGAACCTGTCGGCCAACATGCTGGGGCTGGACAATGCTGCCACGCCCATGGGCTTGAAGGCGATGAAAGAATTACAAGAACTGAACCCGCACAAGGATACGGCCACCAACCCGATGATCATGTTCCTGGTGATCAATACCTCGGGGCTTATCCTGATACCCGTCAGCATCATGGTCTACCGCGCACAGATGGGGGCCGCCCAGCCTACGGACATCTTCATCCCGACGCTGCTCACCACCACCGTGTCGACCTTTGTGGGCGTGGCGGTGGTCAGCATCAGCCAGCGCATCAATTTGGTTTGCAAGCCCATCCTGATGCTGGTGGGAGGCATCGCGCTGTTCTTCGCAGCACTGATTTACCTCTTCGTCCGCCTAGGGCGCGACCAGATGGGCACCTACTCCACGCTGACGGCCAACATCATCCTGTTCAGCATCATCCTGTTCTTCATCCTGTGGGGTGTGTGGAAGCGGACGAATGTCTATGACGCCTTCATCGAGGGTGCCAAAGAAGGCTTCACTACCGCCGTGCGCATTATTCCCTACCTGGTGGCTTTCCTGGTGGGCATCGCCGTCTTCCGTGCTTCGGGAGCGATGGACCTGCTGGTCGAGGGCATCGGCGCTGTGGTGGGATGGTTCGGCGTAGATACGAGCTTTGTGGGCGCGCTACCCACGGCCCTGATGAAGTCGCTCAGCGGCAGCGGGGCCAACGGCCTGATGATCGACGCGATGAACCAATATGGCGCCGATTCGTTCGTGGGACGCATGAGCTGCGTGGTGCGCGGCGCTTCGGACACCACGTTCTACATCCTGGCCGTCTACTTCGGCAGCGTGGGCATCACCCGTACGCGCAATGCCGTGACATGCGGCCTGCTGGCCGACCTTTCAGGCATCGTGGCGGGCATTATCATTAGTTATTGGTTCTTTTAAATATAGGGATATGATTACTTACCAGACTGAGGGCGTAGACATGCCCGACATCCAAAAGCGCGAAACGACGGCATGGATCAAGGCCGTGGCGGCTTCCTACGGGAAGAAAATCGGTGAAATAGCCTACATCTTCTGCTCGGACGAGAAGATACTGGAGGTGAACCGCCAGTACCTGCAACACGATTACTATACGGACATCATCACCTTCGACTACTGCGAGGGCAACCGCCTGAGCGGCGACCTCTTCATCAGCCTCGACACCGTCCGTACCAACGCCGACCAGTTTGCCGGAGGCGATTACCGCCGCGAACTGCACCGTGTCATCATCCACGGCATTCTCCACCTCTGCGGCATCAACGACAAGGGACCTGGCGAACGGGAGATTATGGAGGAGGCGGAGAACAAAGCGCTGGGGTTAATAACTATCTGAACCCCGGCACTGGCGGCCGTATCGTAGGCCCGCCGTCCGACCGACCGCCACGATGATCAATGATGACGTTGCGGATGAGTTCGTAGATAATCGGCCCCACGTCGAACTGCAACTTGAACTTGTCGTTAAACCGATAGCCCGGCATCACCACCGGCAGCGTCTCCCAGCGGCCCGTCAGGTCGTTGTAGAAGCGCTGTACGCCAAGCTCCAGGCTGAAGCGCTCGGTGATGTCGAACCCCATTGTCCCCCCGTAAGAATAAGACTGCATATTGAGAAAGTCGCCTGTGCGCGCCGAGCCGAAAGCGGTGAACCACAGATGGTCCTGCGCCCGGTAGACCAATGCCCCCGAAAGGCCCAGCGACTGCCGACGGTTGAAGTAAGCCATGTTCATCCGCACGGCGTCCACCGTGGCCTGCAGGCTGAGACGATCATTCAGTTCCTGCTCAAAGCTGAAGGCGGCCTCGTTACGCAGCCCGATGCCTGGCAGGCTCGTCTGGCTGCCCATACCATAAATCTGCCCTGTGCGCCAGCGCCACAGGCTACCCTCTGTCCGAAAGTCGCCCTTGAAACGGAGCGACGGATTCTCCTGATAAGGCAGGCGCAGGTCGGGATCACGGCGCACGGGACGGAACACAGGCACCTCACGCCCTGCCTCGAGCGACGGCTCCAGCCGATACTCCTCCACACCAACGCCCGAAATGCCCGATTTCACCGGCAACTGCGGCGTGCCAGCGCCCACTCGGAGGCTGTCGCGGCGCACGCGCGTACTGTCTTCCTGCCCCGAAGCGGTCTGCACGCCCAGCAACAGTACGCCCAGCCACAGCAGGCAGACGACCGATATTCTTACGTTTCTCATATGTCCTCCTTTTTCAAGCGATGCAACTCACTGCTAAAGATACCGGAAAACCGCCATACTCCCTACGGTGAAGAAAATCATTTCAACATCTTTAACGCTGCCCCGCCCGATGGCACAAAGTAACATTCCTTACAGAAAACTTAGCTTTCCGTTTGAATAAATCAAATAATTGGTTACATTTGCAAGCAACGCAGCACGTTTTGCTGTAGGGACGCACCACGGTGCGTCCACCTCCCCGGACGAATACGATGAAAAACCATCTAAAATCAAATGAATATGAAAACAAGAAAAACTCTGACCCTCCTCCTGCTTGCCGCGCTGACCTTCGCGGCCTGCAAGTACGACGACTCCGAACTCTGGGAACAGGTGAACCAAAACACCGAAGAACTGGCTGCCCAGGCCGCGCGCATCGCCGCCCTCGAAGCCTGGCAGGCGGAGACGAACACCAATATCGAGGCGCTGCAGACGCTGCTCAGCACGACGGACTACATCACCGCCGTGACGCCCGTCGTGAAGGACGGCGTGGAGGTGGGCTTCACCATCAGCTTCCTGAACACGCCCGCCATCACCATCTACCACGGCACGAAGGGCGACAAGGGTGACAAGGGCGACACCCCACAAATAGGTGCCGCACAAGGCGACGACGGCAACTGGTACTGGACGCTGAACGGCGAGTTCCTGACCGACACCGACGGCAACCCCATCCGCGCCAACGGCACGCAGGGCGAGCAAGGCGACCAAGGCCCCGCCGGCGACGACGCTCCGCTGCCCCAGCTGGCCACGGGCGCGAAACTCAACGAACAGCAAATCACCACCGACTCGCAGAACAAAGACATCGAGCCCGACGCCATCTACCTGAGCGTGGACGGCGGCAAGACCTGGACGCGCGTCAGCGGCGAGAAGGGTAACACGGGTTCCACCGGTCCTGCCGGTCCGCAAGGCGACAGCATCTTTGAAAGCGTCGACACGACGAACGCCGACTACGTAATCTTCAAGCTGGCCAACAACGGCAGCACCTTCCAAGTGCCACGCTACACGGGCATCGGCCTGACGTTCACTCCTACGAGCCTCTCCCTGCTCTACGACGAAAAAGCGACCATACAATGCACCGCCAAGGGCAGCGCCGAGTTCACCACGGACAACCTCTTCGTCGTGGCTCCCGAGGGCTGGAAGGCCGACATCGCCCTGACCCGCTCTGCCAGTACCGGGTTTACCCTTACCGTCACCGCTCCCGACACGGACTCCGAGGGCGAAATCCTCGTGATGCTGGACAACAAGAAGGGCAGCACCACCATCGGGCGCATCCCCGTCAAGACCGCAGGAGGCATCGTGGGCACCGAATTGAAAGCGGACGGCCTCTCAGCAGGCGACCTCGCCGACCTGATAGGCAGCCGCACCGACCTGACCTCCATCACCGTGACGAGCGGCGAAATCAACGACGACGACTGGGCAGCTGTCAAAAGCCAAGGCTCGCTGACCGACCTCGACCTCGCGGGTGCCACCTATACGGGCACCAATGCAGCAAACATTGTTTACACCGGACACCTGGGAGGCAACTCGATCCTCCAGACCCTCAAGCTGCCCCAAGGCGTCACGGGCATCGGAGACCAATCATTTACCGCTTTCACAGCCCTGAAATCGGTTGTCCTCCCGGACGGGCTGACGAGCATCGAAAGTTACGCATTCCTCTACTGCTCCGCCCTGACCTCCATCACCCTCCCGGCATCGCTGACGAGCATCGGATTCAGAGCATTCAGATACTGCGGATCCCTGAAAACCGTCACCTGCCTGGCAGCGACGCCGCCCGGGCTGGGTACGGAGGATTTCGCGAACTGCGACGCCCTCACAGCAATCCAGGTGCCGGCCGCGTCGGTAGATGACTACAAGGCAGCGCAGTACTGGAACTACTACGCGGACATAATCGTAGCCATCGAGCCGTGACGCATTCCGAAGCGCTTCGGAAACCTGCCACACCGGTGAGGCAAACAACCGAAGCCCGTCGGAGACCTGCCACACCGGTGAGGCACACTGCCGAAGCCCGTCG
>ENA-OZWA01000241-OZWA01000241.1-human-gut-metagenome-genome-assembly--contig:-NODE-241-length-12756-cov-4.736635_pt1 | contig 12756 bp, 8 predicted proteins | sample MGYA00243448_ERZ654051 | MGnify/ENA primary metagenome ERZ654051 (study PRJEB26926, sample SAMN06164908) | human gut metagenome | biome: ENVO:00009003; feature: ENVO:2100002; material: ENVO:00002003... | reverse complement strand
GAGATGCTCAGGAGTCTCGTGGGCTCGGAGATGTGTATAAGAGACAGGCCTACGCGGCGCGTGGGGGAGTCCGGATCCGCCAGTTCGGGGTGGGCTTCTTCCAGTTTTTCCAGCTCCAGGAACAGGGCGTCATATTCCGCGTCGGAAATCTCCGGTTCCGCCTGTTCGTAATACAGACGGTTGTGGCGGCGCAGTTCGGCACGCAGGTAGTCTATGCGGCGGGGAGCGGTTTCCTCCGCGTTTCCGGGGTGGCCGGCGCCGGCGTTTTCCCGCGCCTCCCCAGCCCGGGATGCCGTTTCATTCGTTGCCTGCTGTGAAGGCTGTTTGCCGGCTGCCAGGGAAAAAAGGTCTTCCTCCATAGGACAAATGAGTGGGAACAATGGCTATTTGCTCAGTTTGATGACGGAACAGGGTGTTTTGGAATGTTCATGAGCCTTGAACAGAACCGTTCCGTTGACGACGGGAAGGACGGTGTTGTCCCCCAAAAGCAATGCTTTGGAATAGCCGGCGGGCAGGGTGATGGCCGTTCCCTCATCATCTTCATAACCGGTGGCGTCCAGCGGCTGCATGCGGGCGTGTTCCGCGCCCGCCGTCAGTTCTTTCATGGTTCCTTCGCTGGGCGGCTGGGCCGCTCCCTTGTCCGGCGGCGGAATCAGGAAGACGAAGATATCCCCCTGCCGATTGATGGAGGCCGGCTGGTCCAGTTGAATGAATGCCCGTGTGCCGTACACGGCTTCACCGTTGATGTTGAGCCACCGGCCTACGCCGCGCATGGTGGCGGCCACTTTTTCCGGAATGGTGCCGTCTGCCATGGGATTGACGTTCAACAGAAGATTGCCTCCCTTGGTAACGCATTCCACCAGTTTTTCAATGATGGTTTCCGGGGACTTGATGTTGGTGTCGTAGCGGTTGTAGCCCCATTTGTCGCTCACCGTCATGCAGGATTCCCAGTCCACGCCGGGATATCCGCGCCGGGGGATGAAGCGTTCCGGAGTAATATAGTCCCCGCAGCGCAGGTCCAGCGTTCCGGCCTGGTCCTTGTTCAGGCCGGAATAGGCGTACAGGCGGTTGTTCATGATGACGCCGGGATTGATGGAGCGCACCATGTCCATCAGTTCCGGCGCTTTCCAGCCTTTGGCCCCCTCCATGGCCCCCTGGGAGTAGTCCCACCACATGATATCGATGGGCGCGTAACGGGTCATCAGCTCCCGGACCTGGGCGTGCAGGTATTTCTGGTAGGCGGCGTGGTCGCGGGGAATGTTTTTCCTGTTAAGCATGGCCGCCTGCCCCGCAGGGTAGCAGAGATCCGGGCAGATGGTGTTGTCATAAGACGGGTGGTGCCAGTCAATGACGGAGTGGTAGAGGCCCACTTTCAGGCCGCGCCTGCGGCAGGAGTCCACATATTCGCGAATGATGTCCCTGTTCACGGCGCTTTTGGCGTCGTAATCCGTCAAGGCGCTGTCAAACAGGCCGAAGCCTTCATGGTGCTTGCTGGTGAGCACTATATATTGACACCCCGCATCCCGGGCGAGCTGGGCCCATTCTTCCGTCAGTCCTTCCCTGGGCTTGAACAGGGGCAGGGCTTCCGCGGCGTAGGTGTCCGTATCCACTTCCACGTTTTTTTGAATCCATTCGGAACCTCCGGGCCTGCCTTTCCATTCCCCGGCCAGTCCGGAATACAGGCCGTAGTGGATGAACATGCCGAATTTGGCGTCCCTCCACCATTCCATGCGCCGGTTACGTTCCTCCGCCGTTTCTCTGACTGCGGCATGGTTGGCATCCGCGGGGAGGGGGAGTCCGGCCGCGGCTGCCGAAAATTCCGCGGGAACGGTGGCCGGGAAGTTCTGCTTTGTTCCACCGCCGCGCAGCCGGGCCGCGAACTGTTCGTCCAGGGCCAGAGAGGGCTGCCCGTTTTCCGTAATGATTTTAGTGACGGACTGCTGGGCTGGGGCGGGAAGCCCCAGAGTGACGGCTAGGGCGGCAATCGTGGCTATGTTCATGGTTGTTCAGGATGGTGTGAGGCTGGGGGGAAAGCTGAACCGGCTTAAATGACGTCCGTATCCGCGTAGCTGCCCAGAATTTTCAGCATGGAACAGTGCTGTTCCAGCTCCGGAAGGGTTTCCCGGAGGGGGGATTCCTGAATGTGGCCGGCGGCGTCTATGTAGAAGACGTATTCCCAGTTGATGACTTTGGACGGGCGGGATTCAATGCGTATCAGGTTATTGTTGTGCCGCTGGAAGCAGTTGACCACTTCCGCCAGGGTGCCGGGCTTGTGCTGGATGCGGATGAGCAGGGAGGTGCGGTCCCTGCCGCTGGGCTGCGTTTCCTGGCGTCCGATGACGGCAAAACGGGTGGTGTTGCAGGACTGGTCCTGAACGTCTTCTTCCAAGATGTTCAGGCCGAACAATTCCGCGGCCAGCGGGCAGCCTAGGGACGCCGCGCCCATGGCGGCGTTCTCCTTGGCAAGAATGCTGGCTTTCGTAGTGGAGGACGTTTCCACGAGTTCCGCGTTCGGGAAGTGCCGCTGGATCCAGTTCCTCGTCTGGCCGAGGACCTGGGGGTGGGAATACAGGATGCGGATGTGTTCCCGCGGAATATCCGCCATCAGGCTGTTGCGGATGTTCAGATTGATCTGGGCGCAGATTTTGAGGGGTGAGGTGACGAAAAGATCCATCACGGCGGTGACGGAGCCTTCCGAAGAATTTTCCACGGGAACTACGCCGTACTGGGCCTTTCCCCGGTCCACCATGTCAAACACGTCCTTGAAGCTCTGGCACGGAATGAGTTCGCAGCTTTTTCCGAACTGCTTGAGAGCCGCCTGATGGCTCCAGGTCCCTTTGGGGCCCAGGTAAGCAATGGTCAAGCCGCCTTCCAGGAAGAAGGAGCAGGAGATGATTTCACGGTAAATAGCCTGGAGGGAGGCTTCCGGCAGCACGCCCGCATTCAGGCGGTTCAGTTTGTTGAGCAGGACCGTTTCCCGTTCGGGAACGAAGATGGGGGAATTTTTTTCCTTTTTAATGCGGCCGACTTCATGCACCCATTCGGCGCGTTTTTTTAACAGCTCTACAATCCGGGCGTCCACCTCGTCAATAGCCAGGCGCGCCTTTGTCAGGGCGATGGTCTGTTCATCCGTGTTTCCGCTTTTTTGCTGCCTGGGGGGATTGTCCGGAGAGGCGTCCTCCCCGTGGTGCGTGGTCTCCATGTCTCTGTGAAAGCTGTGTGGTTAAAGCCGTGTCAAGGTAGCGGTTCCGGGGGGGCAAATCAAGATTAAAGGGGAGGTCTCCGCCGCGGATTCTTCTTGCATGCGCGGAAGATGCCGGGCAGGTTCATTTCTCCTTGATTGATGAAAAGAATATTGTTCCCGGCTGACTGTGACCGTAGACGCTCCTGCCGGAAAGGGGGCGTAAGAAGGTGAACGACGGGTCTATTGCCGCATCTTTGTCCGCAAGGATGGGGGCGCCGGATGACGGCGGATTGCTGACGAAGGCCGGGCCGGCTCTGGGATTTGAATATGGCGCTTTCCCGTATTCTGTCCGTTGAAGCGGCTTCCGCTGCCGGGAAATGGCGGGGAGGTTTAGTTCCGTCCTCCGTCTTCCTGTACCGGGCGCGGCTCCGGGATGGCCCCGTAAAGCCCGTTGGGGAAGAGCTGGAGCCACGGCGTGTATTCCGGCGGGACGGGCGCTTCGAAATCCATGCGCTTTCCCGTGCGCGGGTGGTCGAAGCCCAGCCGCCACGCGTGGAGCATGAGCCTGCCGGGTTTTGCCTTTTGCCGGGCGGGTTTGGCGTAAATGGGGTCCCCGATGAGCGGATGGCCCAGATGGAGCATGTGCACGCGTATCTGGTGGGTTCTGCCCGTGTGCAACGTGCACAGAACCAGGGAGGAGTCCGTGGACGGGTCCGCGCAGAGCAAATCGTAGTCCGTAATGGCGGCTTTCCCGGAACCGGGATTGACTACTGCCATTTTCAGGCGATTGACGGGATGGCGGCCGATATGGGTGAAGACCGTGCCGGAACTTTGGGAAGGAATGCCCTGGACGACGGCCAGATAACGCTTTTCCGTGCTTCGGGCCGCGAACTGCGCCGTCAGGGATTGATGGGCGGCGTCATTTTTTGCGATGACCAGGCAGCCGGAGGTGTCCTTGTCCAGGCGGTGGACGATGCCTGGGCGTTCCACTCCGCCGATGCCGGAGAGGTCCCCGCAGTGGTGGAGCAGGGCGTTTACGATGGTGCCGTCCGGGTTACCGGCCGCGGGATGCACGACCATGCCGCTTTCCTTGTTGATGACGACCACGTCTTCATCTTCATACAGGATGTCCAGGGGGATATCCTGAGGCTGGGCTTCCGCCGGTTCCGGCTCCGGAATGCGGACGGTGATGGAATCACCGCGGGAGACGGGGTTTTTAGGCTTGGCGGGAGAGCCGTTGACCAACACGTCCCCGCTTTTGATCAGGTTCTGAATCCTGGAGCGGGAAAGCTCCGGAAGGTGGGCGGCAAGGTATTGGTCCAGGCGGATTTTCCCGTCGGCGTCGTCCGTAGTCAGATTCATGTTCCGTGGAGTTTGGTCAATGGCTGTAGGCGGAGGGCGGCAGGTCAATAAAAGTGTAGTCCAGCCCGTAAACATCCTTGAGAAGAAGCCCCAGGGCCTTTACGCCGAACGTCTCCGTAAAGTAGTGGCCGCCGAAGACCAGATTGACTCCCAGTTCCTGGGCCAGGGGGATGTTCCAGTGGGAGCCTTCCCCGGTCACGTAGGTGCGGCAGCCGAGGGCCGCTGCCTGGGCAAGATCATCTCCCGCGCCTCCGGTACAGATGAAGACATCTCCGGCCGGAGCCTCCGGGGAATCTTTCCAGAAGGCCTGCACGGGCGCGCCGAGGACGGTTTCCAGTTTTTGCTCCAATTCCGCGCATGTACCTGAAAATTCTCCGTGCGTACCGAGGGAAACGCCGTGGTAGTCCAGCCCATCATGGGAACATGGCCGGAGGCCGCAGGCCTTCGCCAGCAGGGCATTGTTGCCGTATGCGGGGTGGACGTCCAGAGGAAGGTGGGCGGCGTAAATCGCCAGGTTCCCGTCCATGGCGGCTTTCAGCTTCCGGTAGGCGATGCCGGTAATGGGCTGCATGGGCTGCCAGAAAATGCCGTGGTGAAGAAGGAGCAGGTCCGCCCCTGTTTCCAGGGCAGCATGAATGGCCTTTTCTGAGCCGTCCACGGCGGCGGCCACCTTGGAAACGGAGCCTCCGTTTTCCAGTTGAAGGCCGTTCAGGGCGCGGGGGGCGTCCGGAATGGAGTCCACGGAAAGGATTCCGTCCAGAAAGGAGATGGCGGTGTGCAGCTCAATCTTGCTCATGCGGGAGGAATGGTTAGTTATCTTCCGAAAGGCTGGCGCCGAGCAAACGCACGGCGTCCATGTTCAGGATAAAATAATTCGGGGTTGTATTTACTCTGCCGTAATAAAATCTGCTGTATCCGGCCTCCCCCGCCGGGGCGATTTCCAGCGTGATGACTTTGTCCTCCGTTTCCGGTTCCGGGGCAAAGGTAATGTCGCCGGTCCCGGATTTGGTTGGCACGGGGGGCGCCTCCTTGTAAGACTGGAGGATGAGTTTCAGGCGGAAAACGGGATTTTTCAGGGCTTCATGCGCTGTGGCGTCCGTATAGGGAAGCCAGGCGCTCACCTCCATTTTTTCCAGTTCGTCCAGATAGCGGTTGGCGCGGTTCGGGTTGATATTCAGGGTTTCATCCTTTCCGTCTTTGGAGGCCGTCCAGGAATCGTCCAGACGGTCGAATTTCAGGACCAGGGGGCCTCCGGAACCGATGCGTTCCAGGTGCATTTCTCTGAGGTCAAACCTGCTGAAGGAGAAGAGCCTCTTTTTTTTCCAGGCCAGTGCATCCGTCAGCAAATCCTTCATGTAGGCGTTGTCCAGTATGGCAACGGTGGGTTTTCCGGCCTGGAGGGCATACCAGGAACCGTCCGCCCCCTTGGAGAAAAATACCGTCACGGGGGGGCGGGACTCTTCACCGGGCTTGGGCAGAAGGGACATGGTGAGCGTCATTCTGGGATTATCCAGCCCGTATACGGAAAGATCCGTAGCCTTGTCCGAGGCGAATCCGGCCACTTTCCCCTGTTTAACTGTTTTCAGCAGGGAAATGAGATGTTCCGGATTCGCTTCCTGGTAACGGGCGCCCTCTGCCGTGTACAGCCAGGTGGGCTTGATGCCTTTTTTCTCATCCCCCTGAATGAAGCGGGCGATGGTGGGGTAATCCTGAAAGCTCTTGCGGATGGAAAGGCCGGTAATTTTGTAATCCCCGATGTCCGTCAATTGCTTGGAACGCAAAAGGCCCAGATCCAGCGGAATATTGCGTACGCCGGGAATTTCCTTGTTGGTTTCCGTCGTTTGAGCCAGTTCAAAGACGGCCTTGCGGTCGGAAACGGTGGCCTTGACCAGTTCGGACAGGCTTCCGTTGTCGGAGGGGGGGTAAATCCGGAGCGTGACGGGCTGTTCCTCCATTTGCAGGGATTTGCCGTCTTCTGAAAGACGGCCTGTGAAATTCCTGATGGAAACGGAGGTGATCTGATCATCCGTCATGTCCGGTACGCTTGTTTCCTCCGGGTTGTACACGCGAACGGCGGTCAGCTTTTGGAGCGTGCCCAGCAGCACATCCATCATGGCCGGATCCGTATCCAGAGAAAGGGGATACGTGATTTTCCAGGGAGAGCCGGGAGTCTCGCGTTTCAGGGCGATGCGCTGGCCCCGGTTGTTGATTTCAATGGAGGCGGGCATGGCCGGATGCAGGAGCAGGGGACGATGGTCCCGAAGCTGGCGGATACCGGATTTGAACAGAGGAAGGATGTTGCCGGTGCCCACCAGAATGCGGGTGTCCCGTCCGTAGAAATCCGTCTGCATATAGGTGGTGTCATCCGTGGTCTTGTTCTCCGGATCGTCCACCAGCCAGGGCGCCGGGGAACCCAGCGTATAGCGCGCTACGGTGGAGGAACGCTTTCCGTCGTCGCTCATTTCCTTGAGAGTGATGGTAACGGGGGTGGTCTTTACGCCGAATTCCTTCAGGGAAGCGGAATCAATTTTGTGCAGAGGCAGCGCGTCCACAATGCTGGTGGAATACGTGTACTGGAGAATGGCCGCCGCCGCGCGAGGGTCCATACGGTCGTTCCAGGGTTTTTCGCACCACCAGACGCCGTTGGGCTTACGGCGGAATTCCGCGACATCCCCCACGCAATTGATGCGCATCCAGGAAACCTCGTTCATTTCTTCCCGGGTGTATGGGAAAAGCCGTTCTCCGGAACTGAAGGCGGTGCGCCCGATGATGCGGGACAGGTTGCCGTCAATGGTGAGGAGCACCGCCGCGCCGACAGAAGCGAGGGTGATGAGGATGAGAAGGATAAAGCGGAATGTGCGCATGTGCTTCCGGTAATGGGCGTGGATGGGGTTAATGACGGCGCGTGTTCCAGATAATCAGGGCGATCAGCAGCGCCAGCAGGGGAAGGCCGATATTCGTCAGGAGTTCCAAAACGCCCAGGGCGTTGCGGTCCAGATTCAGCTTGACGGTCAGGTCATGGCGAGAACCGAGGCCGCGCAATTCTTCACGGTCCGTCATCCAGCCGATCAGCGTGCGCATGAAATCCCTCTGCTCCGGTTTGATTTGCCGGGGCTGAAGCAGGTCCGTATTGCCAAGCAGAACCAGGCGTCCGGTAGTCTTGTTCTGGTTCACGTCTCCGGCATTCCCCCGGATAAGGGCCGCGCCGATCATCAGAGGCCCCGGATTGTCTTCCCTTGCGTCGAACTTGGCTGGGAACTGGTTGTATTTGGTTTCTCCGTAATAATCCTCCGTAGTCACCAGAAGGGGATACGGCGTAATGCGCTTCTGTTCCATGGCCGCGTTGTCGGAATCCAGAATGAGGGAGATGCTCTCCCCTTCCAGTCCGGTGCTGGAATTCCAGAATTCACGGGTGCAATTCAGGGAGGGGGCGAAAATGGAGTTAATTTCAAAAACGGAACGGTTGCTCCTGTTGCGGAGCATCACGCGGTCATTCTGGGGCCGCAGCCCCTGTTCGCGGAGAAAGCGGTAAAGCTGTTTGGGGGTGTCATTCTGGGGTTCCAGCATGATCAGAATGGCGGCGTTCGGTCGCGCCCAGTACCGCTGGAGCACTTCCGCCTCCTGCGGGGACAGATCATACCTGGAACCGATAATCATGAATCCTGCGGCATCTTCCGGAATCTCTTCCAGACCGCTCATGCGGATGGGCACAAGCTGCAGGTTGACGGAACGGCAGATTTTGCCCAGCGTCGTGAAAATGCTTTCCTCCTGGTTGTTGCTCAGGGTTTCGTTGAAGTTGCTCTTGTCCGCCGCGATATAGATTTTACGAGGTTCGCCGTTGGCCGCTCCGTAAATGCCGGCAGTCATCATGTCTTCAATCTGGAGCGCCACCGCCTTCATGCTTTTGCCGTCCGGCCCGGGGGCGTACACTACGAAGGCGTCTCCGGGCAGGATGCGCACGTGGGCGGCGTCCGCCTGGGTGCCTTCAAACGTCTTGAGTGCTTTTTCCGTATCTTCCCGGGCATCAATGATGACCAGGTTCTTCTTGAATTCAATTCCGTAGATATTGGAGATTTCACGGGCCTTGTTCGGCTGGCGGAGGGGATCCACGTACTCCACTTTCACCTTGCCGTTGGAATAACGTTCGTATTCCTCAAGAAGAGAACGCATGCGGGTGTAGTTCTGCGTGGTGCGCAGGAAAGCGAACGTGATTTTGACGGGGGGTTTGCGCTTCTGGATTTCCGGGGACTGGAGCATGTTGATGCTCTGACGGGATATTTCATAGCGCTGGTCTTCCGTCAGGTCCCGGCGGTAATACTCGTGGCAGCCCACGTAATTCAGGCATACGACGATAAGGAACAGCAGGAAAAGCTGATCCAGGTCATCCAGGGGCGTTTGACCTTGCGGGAGGCGGGCTGGGAGGCTTCCGCGGCCGCGGCGGGGGTGTCTGGTGTTTCGCTCATAGATAGATAAAAATAAAAAAGGGTGAAGGCAGAATGAATCAGTGTTTCCAGCGGCGGTGGTCAATGATGCGGATGGTGACGGCCAGCGTCAGAACCGTCATGGTCAGGTAAAATATGACGGGGCGCGTGTCAACCAGCCCGGCGGAAAAGCGGTCCAGATGTTCCGAGCAGGACATGTAGTGGAAAATTCCCGCTGCGGGAAATTCCCCCCACACCACGGGAATCAGCCCCATGAAGAAAATCAGAACCAGCAGGCCGATGGTGATGATGCCGGAAATAATCTGGCTGCCCGTCATGGAAGAGGCGAAAATGCCAATGGCCGTGAACCAGGCGCCGATCAGCAGCAGAATAGCGTATGCCCCGGCCCAGTCCGCAAGGCGGTAGGGAAGAACCATGCCCGCATCATACCCGTAAATCCACTGTACAATCAGGTTGGACCAGTCCGCCAGGAGGGGGTATAGCAGCATGGGCAGCCACAAGATGATGTAAAAAGCGTACGCGGAGAAGTATTTTCCCAGGACCACCTGCCATGTCTTGATGGGCGTGGTAAGCAGGGATTCCAGCGTTCCCGTCTTTTCCTCCTCCGCCAGGGAGCGCATGGTGAGCAGTGGGAAGATGAACAGGAAGTAAAACCAGAACATGGGGGAATGCAGGATGAAGAACAGGATGCCTTCCTTCTGCGGGGCCAGTTGAAAAGCCTTCAGCGTGCCGGACAGGGAGACGCTCTGAAGGGCCATGACGAAAGCCAGGATAACCCATCCGTACGGAGTCATTACGTAGCTTCTGAGTTCTTTTCTGAAAATGGTAAGTACTGGAGACATGGGGAGAAAAGGGAAATGGGAGGTGGTGGATGGGCGGGGATGGAAAATGGGAGTTAATCTTTACGGGTCATTTCCACGAACACTTCTTCCAGCGTGGGGGTGTGGCGGTAAATATGGCGCAGGGGGCATCCCTGTTCCGCAAGGAGGCGCGCGGCCTTTTCACGGGTATCCGTCCCGGCCTCCGCGCGTACGGTCAGCGTATGCCAGCCGTCGGCGTCCGTTCCTTCATGGATGACCTTCTTCACATGTTCCAGATTTTCCAGTTTCTGCGTAATCAGGGCCAGGTCTCCCCGGAATTCCAGCGTAATCTTGCCGGCGGCCCGGAGATTGGCCGTCAGGTTGGAGGGGGTATCCGCCGCCTTGATAGTTCCCTGGTCAATGATGATGACCTTGTTGCAAATCATTTCCACCTCACTGAGAATGTGGGTGGAAAGAATAATGGTGTGGTTGGCCGCCAGACCTTTGATTAGCTCTCGTATCTGGCGTATCTGGTTGGGGTCGAGACCGTTGGTAGGTTCGTCAAGGATCAGCAGGTCCGGTTCCCCCAGCAGGGCGTCCGCCAGGCCTACGCGCTGGCGGTAGCCTTTGGAAAGGGTGCGGATCATCTTGCGGCGCACGGGATCCAGGCCGCATTGTTCTACAACCTTGGAGACGGCAGGCCAGATCTGCTTGGAAGAGATGCCTTTAAGCCTGGCGCGGAATTTCAGGTATTCCGTGACGCGCTGGTCGTCGTAAAGGGGCACGTGTTCCGGCAGGTAGCCCAGATGTTTGCGAGCCTCCAGGGGATTTTTCACAATGTCAAACCCCGCAATCGTGGCTGTGCCGGAAGTGGGGGGCAGATAGCCGGTCAGCATGCGCAAAGTCGTGGTCTTGCCTGCGCCGTTCGGCCCCAGGAACCCTACGATTTCCCCCTTTTCAATCTGGAAGGAGGCATTCTTTACCGCTTGAAAGCGGCCAAACTCTTTGGAAAGCTGGTCGGCGTGGATCATGGAATCAATGGGAACAGGGTGATTCTAATCCAAACCGCTTTCGCCTCAAGCTTATTCTCCCCTGCGCCGCGGAAGCGCTTCTTCCGCCTGAAAAGCCATGGGGGCTAACGGGACCGATGCTTTTCCTGTCTGGCCGGGAGGGAATGAAGATAAGGAAATCAATCCCTCAACTCTTCTTCCAGCCTCTGGACGATGTCCCTCACGCGTACATCTTCTTCCATACGGGAGGCGACCAGCTTATTCGCATGGATGACGGTGCCGTGGTCCCGGCCGCCGAATGCCTGGCCGATATCTTTCAGGGAGCGTTCCGTCAGGCGGCGGCTCAAGTACATGGCGATCTGGCGCGGAAAGGCGATGCTGTTGGGGCGGCGCTTGCCGGTCAGATCGCTGACCTTGAGTTCGTAAAAATCCGCCACGCGCTTCTGGATGGAATCCACGGTCAGGATGCGGCTTGTTTCTTCCCGCAGGATGTCGCGTAGAAGCTGCTCAATTTTGGCGATGTCAGGCATGTCTCCGGACAGGGAAGTAAAGGTGGCTACACGGAGCAGTGCGCCTTCCAGACGGCGCACGCTCTTCTGGATGCGGCTGGCCAGAAACTCCAGAATTTCGTCGGATACGTTCATGCCAGCCCGGTCGCGCTTGCTGCGCAGGATTTCCAGCCGTGCGTTGTCGTCCGGAAGGTTCAATTCTACCGTAAGTCCGGATTCCAGGCGTGCCGCCAGCCGGGGATCCAGATTGGAAATATCGCATGCGGCGGCGTCTGCGCAAATCACGATGGTTTTGTGGGCATGGAACAGTTCGTCAAACGTATGCAGAAATTCCTCCACCGTTTTTTCCTTGCCGGAAATAAACTGCACGTCGTCCACCAGCAGGACGTCAGCCTTGCGGTACTTGCGGCGCAGTTTGGTGAAGCTTTGTCCGTTCTGGGTCCGGGAAGCGTCAATAAATTCATTGGCGAACTGTTCGCCCGTGACGTACACCACATTGGTGGATGAATCCTGATGAAGCACCTCATGGCCGATGGCCTGGAGCAGATGGGTTTTGCCAACGCCGGATTTTCCGTACAGGAAAAGCGGATTGAACAGGGCCCGTTCCGACTGTGCGGCGGACAGCCCTGCCTGATAAGCAAAGCGGCTGTCTTCATAAACCACAAACGAATCGAACGTATATAAGTCATTCAGGCATGCCCTGGCGGCCGGTGTGCGCTGTTTTTTTGCCGGTGCGGCCGGGGAATCCGCCGTCTGCGGCGTTTTGGCCCGGGAGGAAGCCTTTTGCGGCTGGCCTTCTGCAGCGGGCATGGAAGCCACTTCATCCGTGCAGATGAACTTTATCTGGCGTTCCGTGCCCAGAGCCAGCATGGCGGCCTGCTTCAGCTCCGGCGTATAGCTGTTTTCCACCCAGAGGGCGGCCATAGGATCGTCGCACACCAGCGTCAGCGCCTTCCCTGAATCCTCCAGCAGGGAAAACTTGGGAAACCACAATCCATAAACCTCCGGGGACATGATTGTTTGCAAGGCTCCCGTGATTCTGGACCAGGTGGCTGACAGTTCTGATGGCGGCGTCATTGTTATTGGAAATAAAAGATGTTGCTGGTTAGAAATAGCCGTAAGGCGTTCCGTCCCGCTACGAGGCCGCCCGCGGATGGAACCGGATCAGGTTCATCCGCAGCCGTGACAGCTCGTGGCGTCCATCGGGGTGGAGAAGGCGAACTCATCCGCTTTCAGCTCAACACCCCGGTTGACGGGAGCGCCAAATTACTGATTTGCGACTGAGAAAAAAATATCTTTTTGAAACAGCGCGAGTCATCGTTCCTCGGCCCTACGTTCCACGGGGGTTCCACATGAAAAAATATTTTGTTCTTGCTTCCTCCGATAATTTAGTCCTCCTGAGTATATTTTCTGTGTAATTTTATAAATTATTTATTGTCAATATATTAT
>ENA-OZWA01000234-OZWA01000234.1-human-gut-metagenome-genome-assembly--contig:-NODE-234-length-12950-cov-4.642032_pt1 | contig 12950 bp, 13 predicted proteins | sample MGYA00243448_ERZ654051 | MGnify/ENA primary metagenome ERZ654051 (study PRJEB26926, sample SAMN06164908) | human gut metagenome | biome: ENVO:00009003; feature: ENVO:2100002; material: ENVO:00002003... | reverse complement strand
TGCTCAGGAGTCTCGTGGGCTCGGAGATGTGTATAAGAGACAGATGTAAAGCAGTACACAACTTATCCGTCAAAGGTAGAGCATACTTCATTCTTTACTGATGAGGACGGAGATTTAATCTTACCGGAGGCACTGAAAATCGGTAACTACCGCATTGAGGAAGTGTCTGCACCATTTGGCTATGTTGTAAATGATAAGTATGTCAGCATCTCTGTTGATACTGACACAGCATTTGAGACAGATGGTGATACAAATGATGCAATCATTACTGTGGAATATTCCGATGCCCCTGCAGTCGGAGAGCTGACTGTAGAAAAGAAGGGAGAGGTACTTGACGGATTCAAGGGTGGACTTCTTGCAAGCTCATATGAGAAAGAGTTTGTTTATAAGGAAGGCTCACTTGCCGGAGCAAAATTCAAAGTTTATGCTGCCGAGGATATTTACACAGCAGACAACCAGAAGGATGCAGACGGAAACCGCATTAAGTATTACAGCAAGGGAGACCTTGTGACAACTCTTACAACTGGCAAGGATGGAAAGGCAACAGCTAAGAATCTTCCTCTTGGACAGTACAGAGTTGTGGAAGTGGAAGCTCCATACGGATATGTATTAAATCCGAATGAGCAGAAAGTGACATTCACATATGTGGATGATAAGACACCTGTTATCAAGGAAAGCCTTACTTTCTCAGATGACAGACAGAAGCTTGATATGTCAGTGACTAAGCTTGATTCAGAAGATAATACACCGATTGCAGGTGCAGTATTTGGTCTTTATGCAGACGAGGATATCAAGAATGTAGATGGCAAGGTAATTATCGAGAAAGGCACACTTCTTGAGAAGACAACATCTGATGAGAATGGAAAGATTGCTTTTGTTAAGGATTATCCATTTGCAAAATATGTTGCAAGGGAGCTTGTAAAGCCTGCCGGATATGTGACAAATGAGGAAGCAGTAAACTTTGATACAAAATATCAGGGACAGGATGTTAAGACTGCTGTATATAACAGCGAGTATAAGAACACTCCGACAACCTTTGAGTTTACAAAGATAGATATCACAAGCGGTGCAGAGCTTACAGGTGCAACACTTACTGTACTTGACAAGGATGGAAATGTGGTAGACACATGGACATCTGATGCTAAGGAAGCACATGTGATCAAGAGACTTGTCGTAGGAGAGACTTACACTCTTCGTGAGGAATTTGCTCCTTACGGATATCTCAAGGCAACAGATATTCAGTTTACTGTAGAGGATACAGGAGATGTGCAGCATGTAGAAATGAAGGATGAGGTTCCGACTGGTTCTATCGTGATCAACAAGGATGGCGAGTTTGTAACAGATACCACTCTTATGAAGGGACACTGGTATGATTTCATTTTCAATTACTTCAAGGACAGTCTTGCAGGAGTAACCTTTGATGTATATGCAAAGGAGGATATCGTGAGTGCAGACGGACTTGGAAGCATTTACCATAAAGCTGGGGAAAAGGTAGCAACTATCGTAACAAACGATAAGGGCATTGCCAGAATTGATGACCTTCCTCTTGGCAAGTATTATCTTGTAGAGACAAAGACATTAGATGGATTTGTGCTGGATGATACACCGATTGATGCAGACCTTTCTTATATCGACCAGAATACAAAGGTTGTATTTGCGGGAATGGATGTAACCAATGAGAGACAGAAGGTGCAGATTACTGTCACAAAGACTGATTCAGAGACGAAGAATGCTCTTGAAGGTGCAGTATTCGGCTTATTTGCGAAAGAGGATATCGTAAATAAAGATGGAAAAGTCATTGTCAAAGCAGATACACAGATTGAGAGAGGTGTTACTGGAAAGGATGGCAAAGTAACATTTACCTCTGACCTTCCGCTTGGACAGTATTATGTCAAAGAGATTGAGGCACCAAAGGGCTATGTGAAGTCTGATAAGATTTTTGATGTGGATGCTTCATATCAGGGAGATAAGGTAAAGGTTATCGAGTTTAAGGCAGCATTTGAAAATGCACCGATCAAGGTAGAAATTTCAAAGACTGATATCACAGGCAAGAAAGAATTGCCTGGAGCAAAGCTTTCGGTTATTGATGCTGATGGAAAGCTTGTTGAGAGCTGGACATCAGAGGCAGGAAAGACTCATATGATTGAGAGACTTCCTGTCGGAAAGTACACACTCAGAGAGGAATCTGCACCATATGGATATAAGGTGGCAAGTGATGTAACCTTTGAAGTAAAGGAGACAGCAGAAATCCAGAAGGTATCCATGAAAGATGAACAGGCAGTCGGTAAGATTGTCATTGAGAAAACTGACAAAGTAACCGGAAAGCCGATCGAGGGTGTTGTATTTGAAGTAAGGGATAAGGACGGAAAGGTGCTTGATACACTCACTACTGACAAGAATGGTCATGCAGAGAGCAAGGAGCTTCCTATCTGTACTTACAATGAGGATGGTTCATTTAAGGAAGATATCCATTATACAGTAGTTGAGACAAAAGCAGCTGACGGATATATCCTTGATGAAACAGCTCACGATGTAACTCTTCGATATGATGACAATGCACCGGAAGTTGTTGTAACAATACTTAAGCTTGTCAATGTACCGACAGAGCCTAAGCTTCCACAGACAGGCGACAATGCAAATCCGCTTCTTTATCTTGGAATTGGTGCACTTGCACTTATTACAGGTGTTGGAGTAGGACTTCGTGGAAGAAAGAAAAAGAATAAACAGTAACAATTAACCTTGCGGGGAATGTAAGCCAGTGACTTATGTTCCCTGCTTTTTTAGATTAAGGAGGAACCGTAATATGATGAATTACGAGATTTTTAAGGAAGTAGTAAAAGAAAAGTTTATGGATTATATGCCAGAGAAGTTCAAAGGAATGGAGCTTGTGGCAGAACCCGTGGAAAAGGTGAATGTGACTCTTGATGGCATCATCTTAAGAGAAGAAGGCAGGAACATTTCGCCTACGATTTATATCAATGACATGTATAAGAAGTATCAGGACTGTGGTGATCTTGAGGAAACACTTATGGCTGCATGTGACTTTATGGAAAGGGCATATGAGCAGGCTCCGGTTGTTGATGTGGACAGCATTATGAGGGATGCTAACGAGAAGATTGTATTCCAGCTCATCAATACAGAGCAGAATAAGACATTTTTGGAACAGGTGCCGCACAGGGAGTTCCAGGATCTTTCTATTGTGTATAAGGTAATAATCAGTGCAGATAAGGATGCGGTGCAGAGTTCAAAAATTACAAATGAATTTGCGAAAAGACTTGGAATGAGCGAGGAACAGCTCTTTAAGTGTGCAGCGGAAAACACAAGAAGACTCTTCCCACCTGTCGTTCGTAGCATGAATGACATTATGAAAGAAATGTTCGCAAGGGATGGGATGCCACAGGAGATCGCAGAGATGATGATAGCTGAGATTCCACCGGAGCAGACGATGTGGGTGATTTCCAATGAAAAGGGTATCAATGGTGCAGCATCCATGCTTTATGAGAATGAGCTTCATGAGCTGGCAGAGAGTTTAGAGAGTGACCTTTATATTCTCCCTTCGAGCGTGCATGAGGTTATTGCAGTATCTTCAGATATGGGAAGCCCTGAGATGCTTGCACAGATGGTAGTCGAGGTAAATATGCAGGAGGTGTCTTTGGACGAGAGACTTTCCAATCAGGTATATCACTATGATAAGGATTTAAGAAAACTCACCCTTGCAACTGATACACCGAACAAGAGACTTGATGGTATCGTTGCAGAACCTCCCCTTGTATATGATGCAAAGGAAAAGTCCAGATAGGAGGCAGTTATGGAGCAGGAACTTACAATGGAAGAACTCATTGCTCTCATAAACAGCCAGAAAGGTGACTTTGTTATCCGTGTCGAGTTTGGAGAGGAGGCGGTGTCTGATGCCAAAGAAGAATGACTTCAAGCTTGATGTGGTTTCGGTAAGACTTGTAAAGGATGCTCCGATTTATTCGGAGCACACCTTTAACAATCCGGCGGATATAGCTGCTGTCATGGGAGACTGTATGTGCCAGTTTGACAGGGAAGTAGTGTGTGTGGTCAATCTAAGGTCAGATTTAAAACCTATCAATGTGCATTTTGCAAGTGTGGGTTCTTTAAATGAGGCAATGGCACATCCGAGAGAGCTGTTTAAATCAAGTATCCTAAGCAATGCGGCAAGCATGATGTTAATCCATTGTCATCCATCCGGGAATGTATTCCCAAGCAAGGCAGACACGATGATGACAGACCGCATGAACAAGCTGTGTGAACTGATGGGAATACCGCTCATTGACCATATCATAGTCGGTGGAGACAATCGTGAATTTTTCAGTTTCAGGGAAAAAGGCATGATTGATAATCCTAAGATTACACTAAGCACAGATTACCGGACACTTGATATCAAGTCACCGCTTGTAGCAGAGCAGGGAAAGGCAAGGTGAAAGCATGGATGGAAGATTTACGGATGAAGAGCTTGCCATAGCAAAGAGTGTTGACCTGTGTGCAGTTGCTGAAAGCCTTGGGTATACAGTAAAGAGGATTGGCAAATACCACACTTTAAAGGAGATGGATTCCATCCGTATCTATAACAGAAGCCATTGGTACAGATGGTCAAGGCAGTTTGACAAAGGCAACAATGGCGGCTCACAGATAGATTTCTTACGGGTATTTTGTGGAATGAGTGTAAAAGAGGCTGTGTTCTGGCTTTTAGATTTTGCAGGATACAGAAGAATCGAGAATCCTGTAAAGCAGCCACTTGTTCATCAGGTATCGCAGAAGCAGGCAGAGGAGAGAAAGCCATTTGTCCTACCGGAACTGGCAGGAGATAATTCCTATCTTATTTCATATCTGAATCAGGAGAGAGGAATCAGCAGAGTAGTCATAGATCTGTTTTTAAAAGATGGACTGATTTATGAGAGCAGGCATTACCACAATGTTGTTTTCAAAGGAAATGATAAAAATGGAGTGACAAGATTTGCAAGTATGCGGGGAGTGTTTGATAAGCAGGGCAAGCCATTCAAGTGTGATGTCACAGGAAATGATAAGAACTATGGATTTAATGTGGTAAATGTTAACAGTACAGAGCTTGTAGTATTTGAGGCTGCAATCGACCTTATGAGTTATGTCGATATCTTCGCGGATTATGAATCAAATAAGCTGGCACTTGGGATGCTTGCAGATGCACCACTTGAGACTTTTCTTCGGGAACATCCGCAGATTACTTCCATCCGGTTCTGCCTTGATGGAGATGAGCCGGGGAGAAAAGCAGCAGCTGAACTTATGAGAAAGTATTATGAGCTTGGATATGAGGTAGAAGACTGTCCGCCACCTGCCGGATATAAGGATTACAACGAGTGGCTTGTAGCGGCAAAGCTTAATCTGAACAGGATGAATAAGCGAGCAGATGAACCAGTCAGGGCATGAGAAAACGGATTTTGATGTGTGGGGGCAGAAAGCGCCCCCAGAACAGCAAAGTGGGGGCAGAAAGCGCCCCCAAAATGTCAAAGTGGGGGCAAAAAGTGCCCCCACAATTTGGACACGACAAAATCCGGACTGAAGTAAAAATAAAAGTGGGGGCAGAAAGCGCCCCCAAAATAACAAAATGGGGGCAGAAAGCGCCCCCAAAGTAGCAAAGTGGGGGCAAAAAGCGCCCCCACTTTCATAAACAGAGGGTTTTAGGGAGATTTTCTCCCTAACTAGATGGCATTAGGACAGAGATGTCTCTAATGCGTATCTAGCCGTAAACCTAAGAGATTCAGACAGGCGTGTGGGTGGAAGAGATATACAAAACACGGATAAGGGAGGTGCAGGAAAGCAATGGATAAAGAACTTACAATAATCACAGAACCAGAGGAACTTATTGCCTGGGCAGACACATTTGATATCTTACTAAACCCTTCGATAGAAGATGCTGCAATTCTGCTTAACTATATGGAAGGACATGATTATGCCATTGGCATAGATTCAGATGGGAAGATGTACAGGCAGGATATTGCTGAAGAGAATGGCGAGATAGAACCATATTTGATTGATGATGTTATAGATATTGTCTGTGAATGGAACTATGAACTGATACTTGATGCGGAAGCACACAGGAGTGATCCAAAGGATTTTAACGACTATAACGAGTATCAGAGCAAGTATGAAAGTCTGAAAGCAGATGAAAAGAGACTGGACAGATTGTTTGATAAAACCAGTTATGGTAAGGAACTTATAGAAGTTGCTACAGAGCTTGCAGACAGGGTTATTGCCCAGCTGGGTAATAAAGAACTGGAAAAAGTTGCTGTAACAGTAGCAGAAGGAGTAAGAGAATACAGTACGGGTAAGAGAGGAAGGTGATTCTATGGCTGATAAAGTTCATTGTATAAGGAAAACACTAAGACTTATGCCACAGGAAGCGAAGGTACTTTCTGATAAGGCAAAGGCAAATGGAATGAATGAAGCCGAATATATCAGGCTTCTAATCAGTCAGAAACCAAATGATTATCCGGAAGTAAGGAAACTTCTTAAAGAGCTTATCAATGAGATAAACCGAATCGGCATTAACATCAATCAGATTGTATTTAACAGTAATGCTCAGATATATTCCAAGAAAGATAAGGAACAGCTTGTGGCATATATGAAAAAGCTGAATCAATCTGTCAGCGAGGCGGTGGTAAAGATTGGCAATCAGTAAGATACTTCACATGAAGGACAGCGGGAATTCTTTTCATGCAAGGCATTTAAAGCGGGCACTGGATTATGTAATGAATCCTGAGAAAACGCAGGGAGGAAGACTTGTGGGAGCCATAAACTGCCAGGCAGATATGGCTTTTGAACAGATGATGGATACAAAGAAGCAGTTTGGAAAAACAGACAAGCGACAGGGGTATCATATCATTCTTTCTTTCAAAGAGGATGAGGTGGAACCAGACAGGGCTTTTGAGATAACACAGAAGTTTGTAGCAGAATATCTTGGTGATGCCTATGAAGCGGTATTTGTGGTTCATGATAATACAGACCATGTTCATTCACACATTGTATTTAACAGTGTAAGCTTTGTGGATGGGAAAAAGTATCGCTACGAGAAAGGTGACTGGGCAAAGTATATCCAGCCGATTACCAATAAGCTGTGTCAGGAGTATGGTCTTTCCATTATAGATGTGGAGGATGGCAGCAAAGAGAAACAGCATGAGAATTATAAGGACTGGAGCGAATATCGTGAAGGCAGCTTTGTGTGGGCAGATATGATAAAAAGAGATCTTGATGCCTGCATTTTACAGGCAAATGATTTCAGTGGATTTCTGGAGCTGCTGTCGGAAAAAGGATATGAGGTCAAGCAGGGAAAGTATCTGGCAGTCAGACCACAGGGGATGACAAGATTCAGAAGATGTAAGACTCTTGGCGAGAATTATTCACAGGAAGCTATTGTGGAGCGTATTGCTAAGGAAGATTTATCTTTTTACCAGTCACAGAATGAGGAAAAACAGGCAGCGATAGTAAAGTGCTATGTCAAAAGATACCACAGGGCGAAGATGTCAGGCTTGCAGAAAAGATATTATGCAAAGCTTTACCGGATTGGAAAGCTGAAAAAGAAGCCATACAGTCAGGTATGGAAGTATAGGGATGATATCCGAAAGATGCATAAGCTGCAGGAGCAGTATCTATTTCTGGTAAGGCATAAGATTGAGAGTGCGGAAGAACTTGTGTCGGTACTTGATAATCTGACGGATAAGAAGAAAGAAGCATCAAAGGAAAAGAGTAAGACCTATAAGGCTAAGGAAAGATTCAAAGATATTTTTGACAAGGCTGAACAAATCCGGGAGCTTAATGATGCGGAATCGTGTTATCAGAGTGGGGATACCTTCTTTGAAGATGAGCACAATGCATGGGAAAGGCTTAACACTGAACTTTTAGCACAGGGATACAGTGTGGAAGAGGTCGAGAGTCTTAGAAAGAAATATGAGAGCAAGTATGCACAGGACTGTAAGGCAGAACGGGCGGTATCAAAGGAACTTAGCCTTGGAAGATCAATATGGAAGGAACTTACTGTATCAGCTTCGGCAGAAGAGAAGCAGTATGACAAAGAAACAATAAGAGACAGAAAAGAACAGCCGGTACGTTAGGCTGTTTTTTTAGTGGTTAGGAGGCATATATGGAAGAAAAAAGAGAGCCATTAAGTGAAATGGCGATTGAGAGAAAGATACAGATTCTTCGTAATAAGCATATGGACAGTGAGGTTATTGCTCTTGTCAAAAGCGATTATGAATATGGACTGACTGATGATGAAATCGGTCTGTATCTTAACAAAAGTTATGACATTGAGCAGATGAAGGTGTTATCAAAATGTCTGCATAAGGGTGTATCAGAAGAGTTGTTAACGCTGCTGAAAGATAGCAGGATGGCAGCACCTAAGATGCAGACAGCATTGGATTACTATGAAAAAGGTGTGCCGATTGATGCAATCAGAGAGGTAGTCCAAAAAGATGATACAGCAGTAAACATGCGCAGGATGTTTGATGTCGTATTAGATAAGCTTAATAAAGCTAAAGAGCAGGTGCCACAGGATTTAGAGTATGTGAAAAGTCTTGTAGCCCAGATGGATGAAGTGGTCGAAAAAATCAATCACCAGAATGAAAGGTATGATGCCCTGAATAAGAAGCTTTCTGAAATAGAAACTTCCAAAGATGATGAGGAAGTCAGGGAGCGTCTGGTCAAGGAGAACCAGGATAAGGATGCTCTTATCAACAGTCAGCAGAATGAACTGAATAAGGCAAGCAGTACGATTGCAAGACTCAGGGATGATATTGAGAAAAAGGATAAGGAGATGAAGCGTATGGGAGACAGAATAGAGTCATTGGAAGATAAGATCATAAGTGTTGCCACAGAGAATAAGAAAGAGGCAGAAAGTAAGGCAGAGCCGCAGGAAAGCCAGTCCGTACCACAGGCAGAAAAAAAGATGGTTGATACAGTTGCAGTTCCGCAGAATATGCAGGCTGTGGCAAACGGGATTCCGGTCTATTATCAGATTCCGGTAGTTGATGGTACTGGAAATGTGGTGCAGAGACTTCCGATTGAGCGAAGTGTGAGAAAGAGCAGCAACAGCGGAGTGGCAAGTCTTTTTGCAAGACTGTCATTTAAGAAAAAGTCAAGAGCAGACATTGTAAAGCTGGTTGCATCGGGAGACCTTGTTCCGGCGCAGCTTGTGCAGATTAAGAGTGCAATAGAAAAGGGACTTACTGAGTCACAGCTTGTAGAGCTCATAAACAACAACATTTCAGCGGAAAAGATGAAGGAGATCATTGAGATTGCTGTGCTTGAAAACAGTATGGCAGATTAGGAGGAACTTATGAATTTAGCAGTAGTAAATGAAGCAGTAACAGAGATGAATGGTGTGGAGCATCAGTTTACAGAGGAAGAGAAAAACTTTGTTGTCCAGTTCGCATTCAGAAGTGGCAGCAAGGAAGACACGATTTCTCTTATTGAAGCTTTGGCACATTCAGCGGATAAGGCTGAGTCGGACGAGATTATGGTCACATACAGGTCTAAATATGATATGAAGCCTGCATGGGTGGAACAGGTGGAAAACCTGCTTGTGGCACTTGAAATGTATCGTATCGAGGAGGAGAAAGCAATCAATCATCTGGCAGATATTTTGACTGCTTATGGTATTGATGTATCAGCCGAGGAAATCCGTACTACAGAGACAGAAACGCTTAAAACAACAGTCAGAGAGAAAGTGGAGGTGCGATAATGGCAGAAGAGATTCAGGAAGCGGTGCAGATCATCCGTGTAGCTTATGATGGCATTGAGATTGCCATGAAGGTAGGAAGCGGCGGCATTGCTGCCATGCAGAAGGCAATAGATTTCTTAAAAGGGATGCTTGATTATGAAAAGTCACTTGGCAAGACATCCATGAGAAAGCTGATCTTAAAAGGTGGCGATTTACAGGTGTTGCAGTTTAATACCGAAGATATGAAAAAGGTTGAAAAGATGGCAAAGAAGTATGGAATCCTGTATTCGGTACTTCCAGACTGTAACAGGAAAGATGGACTGAGTGAGGTAATCTTTCATACAGAGGCAGTTCCCCGTGTGAATATGATGATACAGAAGCTCAAGTTTGGTAAGATTGCCACATTTGACGATTATCTGAAGAATGGAGATGAAAAATCCCTTGGCAAGCTGATGGATTTTTTGAAGAAACAGCAGGGAAACGAGAAAAGCCACACGATAGAAGGGGATAGGGTTAATACCGCTATTGACGGACTGATCGAAAAGGTCGGAATGTTTGCAATGGAAAAGAAAGCTATCAGTGTGGATCAGGTCAAGGAGAATTTCAGTATCAATGGTGAGCAGGCTGAAAGTGTTATCAAACAGCTTGAGACAATCGGTGTGCTTGGAAAGAAAAATGAGGATGGCACCCATACAGTCATGATGGACAAGGATGCATTTATCAACCGTGTCAGAGGCTATCAGGACCTTGCTGAGAGAATGAGGGCAGTTGCAGCATCAAAAAATGCGAACCTGTCAGATGTGACAATCAGCAAGAAGCTGATTATCGAAGAAAATGACCATGCTGTTAAGACCAGAGTTCCCGGCACATGGGGAGAAGAGGCAAGATATGTATGGCTCCGTAAGGAAAACATCATGGAGATTCATGGTGGAAAGACAATGCTTACCTTCCTTGATTCCACCAAGGATTATAAGCTCTACGATGAGCAGAATCGTGTGGTGACAACCCAGAAAGGAACCGAGCTTTATACTCACTACGACAAGGTGGAGTCATCTGTCAGGGAGCGTTACGAGAAAGTGCAGAAGCAGCAGAAAAAGACCACACAGAAGAAAACTGTTACCACAAAGAAAGCGAGGTAGCAGCCTATGCAGACAACAAAGAAAAAGCCGTCACTGATATTCATCCTTGTGGGTGCAGTGTTAGCAGGGTATCTTGGTTATCTGATAAATGGTGCGTGGACGGAAGGGATTGCCTTTAATGAATTTATGGACAGATTCAATGAAGTATGTGCTGTTCCTTTTGCCAATTATTACAATTCAAATACAGTAAAAGCAGTAGCCATTGCATTAGGTATCTATGCGATGGCTATTGTCATGTATTACACCAGTCAGAGAAACTATATGCCCGGTAAGGAATTTGGTACGGCAAGATTTGAAAATCCGAAGCAGGTCAACAAGATACTTGCAGATAAGGATGAAAATTTCAACCGGATACTCAGCCAGAATGTGAAGATGTCGCTGGATTTCAGGAGACTCAAGCTCAATGGAAATATCCTTATCTGTGGTGGTTCCGGAGCAGGAAAAACATTTTATGAAGTAAAGCCGAATCTGATGCAGATGCCGCATAACTGTTCCTTTATCTGTACCGATCCAAAGGGAGAAATCCTTAGAAGCTGCGGGCAGATGTTAAAAAATAACGGATATAACCTGAAAGTCATTAATCTGTTAGAGATGGATAAATCAGACTGTTACAATCCATTTTCCTATATCAGAGAGGAAACAGATGTGGTCAAGCTGATTACAAACCTTATCAGCAATACGACACCAAAGGGAGCGACACCAAGTGATCCGTTCTGGGAAAAGGCGGAAGGATTGTTCTTACAGGCTATCTTTTATTATGTGTGGCTGGAGGTACAGCCAGCAAAGAGAAACTTTGAGACAGTACTTAAACTTCTTGGAGAAGCAGAGGTTACAGAGCAGGGGAAGGCATCAAAGCTGGATGTGCGTATGAAGTTTTTAGAGGAAAGTTCCCCACTTGGAGCCAATCATCCGGCAGTCAAGCAGTACAACAAATGTATGAGAGGTGCAGGAGATACCGTCCGTTCCATTATCATAAGTGCCAACTCAAGACTTGCATTTCTTGAGAATAAGCAGGTTTTACGATTACTCTCAAAAGATGAGCTTAATCTGTCAGATATCGGTATTGGAGTGAATGGGGATGGAGAGACAAAGACAGCACTCTTTTGTGTAATCCCGGATAGTGACAAATCCTATAACTTTATTATAGGTATGTTATACACGCAGATATTTCAGGAATTGTACTATCAGGCAGACTTTAACTGCGGAGGCAGATTGCCAATCCATGTGACATTTATGTTAGATGAATTTGCGAATGTCGCATTGCCAGATGACTTCTGTTCGCTGTTATCGACAATGCGAAGCCGTGAGATTTCAAGTATTATCATCATTCAGAACTTTGCCCAGCTAACAGCCCATCTTAAACAACAGAATCGTAGGAAACGAATTGCCGTAGTCTGCGCCAACGACCCTAATACGGAATATGCCATTACCGATAAAGGTATTTACAGTACAAACGGCTGTTTTTCCAAACGGTATAATTTTAAGCCTTTTACAGACCTTTCGCATGTGTATATTCACAGAGGTATTTTTGACCAGTGGCTCGGAGTAGGCGATGTTATTTCCGAATGTCATCATTATGCCTATGTTCGTTCGAATAGCAGACATTGTGATAACTTTACTATTTCCGATATTCCCGATTATGTTGAAGTTTGCAATATTATAAAAAAGTATCAGACAGATATTTATGCCGATACACAATTCCCAAACGATTACAGACCGCAGTCTAACCACGGATACAACACAAAGTATTATCCGAACGGCGGAGTAAATCCAAATAATTTTTACGGACAGAACAGCAATCCGAACGCTTACTACAATAACCAGCGCAACGCATATTATAATCAAAACAATGCGCAAAATTACAACAGAAATTATAATGCAAATCCGCAAAATATCAATCCCGATTACAGCAGTAATCCCGGCTTTACAGGTGAAAACTGCGATACACACGACGGTTATGAAGTGAATGCAGGCAGTAATAATTACGACAGTTGGGATAATCCAAAGGCTAAAAAAGAGAAAGACAGTTGGGATAAGCAGTAATAATTTGTCGGATTTTTTATAAATTCTGTCTCTTATACACATCTCCGAGC
>ENA-OZWA01000212-OZWA01000212.1-human-gut-metagenome-genome-assembly--contig:-NODE-212-length-14048-cov-6.530337_pt1 | contig 14048 bp, 14 predicted proteins | sample MGYA00243448_ERZ654051 | MGnify/ENA primary metagenome ERZ654051 (study PRJEB26926, sample SAMN06164908) | human gut metagenome | biome: ENVO:00009003; feature: ENVO:2100002; material: ENVO:00002003... | reverse complement strand
AAAACAGAGTTCAAAAGGTGCTTTATGGGCTTCATTAGCTGGGAAGTGTACGTTTCCCTACGGATATTTGCTTGTTTAGCATTCGTGAACCAGTCCATACAGCCGTAACTGGTGTGATGGACAAATGTTTTCAATAAAAAAAGACGGCAGCAAAGTCTTCTGGCTGACGTAATCGATTGTCAAACGGTTTTCCGTCCGTAAGGTCCAAAGCTGTTTGGCTAGGGAGATACGGCAGTTTTTCCAGTTCATTCGGTTTTGCTTCTTGCTCAATTTCATAATCTTGCTCCTTGTTGTTTTATATTAAAATGTCAGGTCTGCACAACCTAAGGTTATTATAGCCGGACGGACGAAAACCGGCAGACCGGATAAATTATACCACCGATAAAACAAGGTGCTTGTGGATAACTGCCTTTAGTTTTTATTAATAATTTTCAATTGCAAATTTATGCTGTAATATAACCGCAAATTTTGCATAAATTGCAAATTGGGGAATAGAATTTAGGGGAAAATAATTAGATGTCAAATCAAACCGCTGATGCTGCTAATGTGTCCAAAAGCAACAACAATCTTCCGCAGTTTATGAACGAAAACAGCAAGGTAAACTATACCGATATCGAAGAGAACACCTCTTGGTTGACCAATAACCTGCACCGTTTGATGATATGGGTCAGTGCCGCTTGGTTTGCTATTGTTCTGATTTACATCACCCAGTTTTTCGGCTGGTCAAACCTCTTTTTGATGATGCCCGACGAATTTGGCGGATTCCTTGCCGGAATTACGCTTCCTTTGGCCATTATCTGGGTGGTTATGGCCTATATTGACCGCGGTACATCTTTTAAGCAGGAGGCCAAATTCCTCCGGGCCTATATGAACCAGCTTGTTTACCCCGAACAAGGCGCTCCCCAGACAGCAAAGGCCATGGCCGATGCCATTCGTTCCCAGGTGGTCGAGCTTCAGCAGGTGACCAAGCTGGCAACCGAGCAGACCGCGAAAATTAAGGATGAAATCGGCAGCAATATCAACGAATTTGCCAAATTGGTTTCTACTCTTGACACTTATTCTTCCAAAACGATTGTCGAATTGAGCGACGGCGTAAAGTTCTTGGTCAAAAACTTCGAAAACATCACCTCCAAAGCCGAAACCTCGGCAGAAACCGTGGCCCAATACAACCGCGAATTCATATCCGGCGCCGGCGATATTGAAAAAAACATCAATGCGTTGTTTGACAAGCTGTTGCCGCGTATTAACGAAATCAAATCTACGGCCGGTATTTTGCAAGAAATTTCGGACAGCAGCAATCACAACATTTTGCGGGCCAACGAGTTGTTGACGCAGTTTAATCAGGAAAGCAAGGATAACCTTTCCCGGGTAAGCGAAACCTTGAACAATCAGACGTCAATTTTGCAAAAAATTTCTGAAAATGCGGTTGAAAACTGTGGTATCATTCAAAAAACCGTAGGGTCTGAAATTGATAATTTGGGTACGCTGCTTAATTCTCACGTAGCCCAATTGGACAGCGTAATCAATGAACATGATTACACTTTGCGCCAAAAACTTTCGGAGATGACCAATCACGCTATGGAAGGCTGCAAAACCATCGGCCATACGATTGAAAAAGAACTGGGCACTCTGGACCATGCCGTTGATTTGCAAATCAACAAAGTGGATACCGCCATGGGCAAACATCGCACGGCGATTGCCGGACAAATTAATGAACTGAGCGAGAAGACTGACCTTATTACCTCAAAGCTGGGAACGCACGGTTCCGCTCTTGCTCAGGAAATTGACAAGTTGATGGTTCGCAGCAATACTTTGGAGGAAAGCATTTCTATTCAGGTTGAGAACTTGAATAATGTGGCTGAAACCATTACCGGTTCCATGCAAAGGGTTGATGCGTCTCTTGCCGGCAACATAACTTCGCTGCATGAGAAATCGGAGGCTGCCGTTAACGATATTACCACCTATATCAGCACCTTGGAAGGCAAAACTACCCGCCTTGAGGAGCTCTCTACCGCCGTATTGGAAAAATCCGCTCGCATTTCGGATGAAATTGTCCGCAACCATAACAGCCTTAACAACGTGATTGGGGATATTTCGGATCGCATTGAAAGCCTCAATGATGAGATTCTTGCCAGCAGCGATACGCTAAAGAAGCAGGCCGAGCAGTCGGTCAACAAAATTAACAGCGTCGGCGACAGTATGAACAAACACGCCATGTCGCTAACCGAAGCGTCTTCAATTGTGGTATCGCAAAGCCAGATAAGCGAGGCTGCACTCTCTCAGCAGCAGCGTAACATCACCAATTCCGCCAACCGCGTTGAGGAAATCAAGTCTGAACTCAAACGCCAGATTGACGAGCTTTATAAAGCGTCTGCTGCAATAGAAGACGATGCCGCTTTAACCGTGGAAAGACTCAAAAAACAGCTGGATATTATGATTGCCTCCTGTGATGACGTCATTACCAAGAGCAAATCGATTAATGATAATCTTGCCGAACAGGCAACCCAGTTTGACACCAATACCAATAAAACGCTGACTAAAGTTACCCAGTTGGAGAACATTTTGGTCAGCCAGTCTCAAAATATGGAAGCCCTGAGCAAAGCGGTTACCGAACGCGCTCATGAGGTAGACAGTATTCTCGACCGTCAGACCAAAGCTCTCGACAAGGCGACCGAAACGACCAATTCGACCATGCAGCAGCTGGCAACTTCGTTTGAAAACCAGAATACCTTGCTTAATCATGTTGCGGAAAGCACTGTCGGCTATGTTTCCGACGTTGTTCAGTCCCTCGACGACAAGGCTGCGGCTCTCGGAATGCTCTTCAAACAGCAGGAAAACGAATTTTTCAACATCTGTGATAAGATTGCCGAGAACACTGTCAGTATGAGCGATGCCCTCAAAAAGCAGATTGCCATTATTGAGCAAAGTGCAGATAAAGTCTTCTCCCGGATGGTTTTGTTGGAAGAAGATACCAGCAAACATGCCGAAGCCGTTGTTGCCAACAGCAATCGCTCGATTGACCGCCTGAGCGAGATAGAAGACCTTATTTCGGCTAAGAATGCGGCCGTCGGCAGTTTGGTTGAAAACGTAACACGTGATTTGTCGTCAATTGCCGATAAGGTTCAGGAAAAGATTAACGTCTTTGACAATACAGTCAGAAACATCAGGGAAGAATCAAACAACTCCGTAAAAATCATTCAGGGGAATTGTACCAAGATTCAGGCCGCCAACAGCGATTTGAGTAACGAAACCCAGAATATCACAAAGTTGATGGACGATCATGTCAAAACTCTGGATGTCGCTTTGGTTAAAACCAAACTTCAGTCTGATGACATAAAACAGACCCTTGAAAATCAGAAAGACAGTCTGACCGATGTGGTCAACACTTTGGCTACCCAGACCCGCCTCGGCGAAGCGTCTTTGGCTCAGCAGTACAAATATCTCTCGGATGCGACAACTGAAGTTGCCCAAAAGGTTAAGGAAATCAACGAAAGCTTCAAAGCCAACACCGATACGATTTTTGACACCAGCACTAAAGTGGCTTATGAGTTCGACGTTTTGGGCGATCGCTTGATTAAAGCCGGAGAAGATGTCCAAAAAACGGCCAAATCTTCCATCAAGAGCATAGAAGAAGTCAATATGAGCCTCAGCCAATGCAGTGAAGACCTTGATGCCACCATCCACCATTCGGTTGAGAATATTGGCGGCGTATTCAAGGATTATGAAAAATATCTGGCCGGGTTCAACACTGTCACGGCGGAAACCAGCACCGGTGTAATCGAAATTAATAACCTGATTAGCGAACAAAGCGATAAGATGGTTCAGATTTCTGAAGACACCAAAAAACTGGTCGACTGCTTCAATACCGTATTAAATGACACCTCCACGGCATTGTCTAACCGTGCCAATATTGCCTACGACAAGGTTAAAGGATTGGGCGAAAACCTGAAAAACCTGGGTATGCAGCTGGAAGAGGCAACCAAACTCAGCGCCGCCCATTTTGAAAATTCCGGTGATAAACTGCGGGCGACGATTAATGAGATTTCAGCTAACGCCGAGCGTATTTCCAACGAAATCCGCACCTCGGGCGAAGTATTCATCAAACAGTCCGGCGTCTTGGTTGCCGCAACAGAAGATACTTTGAGCAAAGTCCACGGCGTAATGAGCGAGTTGGTCGAAACCGGAAAAGAGTTTAACGAAAAGGGCGACAATATCGTAAAACAGTCAATCCACTTTAATGATGTCGTCAGTGCACAAATTAAGCTTCTGAACGAACATACCAAAAGGGCAGATACAACGCTGGAAACCCTGTCATCCACTTACGAGGGCGTCAAAATAGATACCTTCCTGAAAGATGCTTCCAGCATTATTGAAAAGCTGGAAACCATTTCGGTAGATATCAACCGCGTCTTTAATCCCAAGGACGAGGAAGACTTGTGGAAGAAATATTATAATGGCGACACTTCCGTATTCGTTCGCTATCTTGCCCGCAATATGACCAAAGCGCAGATTCAGGCTATTCGCAAAGAATTTGAACAAAACGGAGACTTCCGCACGCTGGTCAGCGGTTATCTCTCCGAGTTTGAGGTTTTGGTCAGCCGTGCCAAGGCAAACGAACGTTCCGGCGTTTTGCTCTCGGTCATTACCGGTGCGGATATCGGCAAGCTTTACTACATTCTGGCCAAAACATTGGATAAACTGAACTAGGAAGTTAAATGAGCCGGCTGTATGTAAATGATTATTTAAGTACGCTGAATCAGCAGATTTCCGGTTCTGTCGACCGGATTAAATACAAATCCGGCCGTTTCTCCGCCGATAATGTCTCGTCAAGCCGGGAGAGTTTTGAAAATACCGAACGTTATCAGTCTTTGAACGGCTATGCCTACCGTTTGTTGGAAACCGGTATGTCTTACCGGCTGACGGCGCTGAATTCGGAACAGCCGCAGACCGCCGACGCCGGTTATGCTGCCGGCAGTTATCTGGAAAACAGCCGGGTCAGCCGGAAGCCGACGGTGTTAATAGATTTTATGTTTGCAAACAATCGTGAATTTGACTTTAAGGTATAAATGCAGATACTAGATTTTAAAAGCCGGGTTTTTTTAGCCCCCATGGCCGGAATCACGGATTTACCCATGCGCAGGTTGGTGTCTTCCTGCGGGGAGGGCGTTATGGTTTCCGAAATGGTGGCGATTAATGCCTTGTCCCGTCGTAATCCCAAGACCTATAAAATAGCCGATGTCCGAAATGAACCCTATCCGGTTGTCGTACAGTTGGTCGGAAGCGATCCGGCCTTGTTCGCCGACGCAGCCAAACTGGTCAGCGAATTGGGGGCTCATTCTTTGGACATCAATATGGGATGCCCGGTTCGCAAAATTGTCAATAACAAATCCGGCTCGTATCTGATGCAGGATATGCCTTTGGCTGCCGAAATAATAAAAAACGTGGTAAAGGCCACGCCTTTGAAAGTCAGCGTTAAGTTTCGCAAAGGATGGGATCACAACGCCGTTAATGCGGTTGATTTTGCCAAAATGTGTGAAGACTGCGGCGCCGCATACATTACGGTTCACGGACGTACACGTTCGGATTTTTATTCCGGAACCGCCGACTGGGATATCATTGCCGAGGTTAAAAATGCCGTCCGTATTCCGGTTATCGGCAACGGTGACGTTACATCTCCGCAGAAAGCCGCGGAAATGCTGGATTATACCGGTGTTGACGGGGTTATGATAGGCCGTGCGGCATTGGGCAATCCTTGGATAATCGGAAGGACGCATCAATATCTGGAAAATCGTTCTGTCAGGTTTGCTCCGGTGCCGGTTCCGGTTGTTAAGCAGGCTTTGTTAACCCATATTAAAGAGTTGGAGGCCTATTATGGAGCCAGGTTGGCTTTGGGGCTGTCCCGAAAATACGTCTGCTGGTATTGCAAAAATTTTCGCGATGCCCGCAAGTTTAGGGAGAATTATGTCAGAATAAATGAGATGGAAGCGGCCGTTGCCGAAATCCACCGTTATTTTGATTCTTGTGGCGAAACTGTATAAAGGAAGGCCGAAATGAAGATTATTGTTTGCGGGGCGGGGAGCGTCGGCCGCAGTATTGTAAGTTATCTGGTCAAAGGCAATAATGATATTGTCGTTATTGATGATAACCAGCGGTACTTGGATGAAATATCAAAGGAGTTTGACGTGCTTCCGGTTTTGGGAATGCCCTCTCATCCCGATATTTTGGAACGCGCCGATGCCTCCCGAGCCGATTTGCTTTTAGCGGTTACCGATACGGATGAGGTCAATATGGTAATCTGCCAGATTGCCCACAGTTTGTTTAACGTTCCGCACAAAATCGCCCGGATAGACAGCGAGGATTTTCTGGATCCGCTTTGGGCTACCCTGTACAATGAAAATCACTTGCCGATTGACCAGATTATTTCTCCCAATATTGCCATTGCCGAAGCCGTGCTCAGGATTCTCAAATTTCCCGGCAGTTCGGGAATTTTGCCGGTTCTCGGCGGCAAAGCCTATGTACTTACCCTGAAACTCGACGCCGGTTGCCCTTTGGTCCGGATTCCCTTGATGCACTTGACGCGCAGCGCCCCCGATTTGGATGTTGCTTTTATTAACGTGCTTCGGGACGGCAATTGCGAAATTCCGGAAATGTACGATTCCCTTGAAGTCGGAGACGAAATTAATATTCTGGTAAAAGCCGACAACGTAGACGAAACCATTCGGGAGTTCGGGCTCGAACGCCCGACCAACGAACGCTTGGTAATTTTCGGAGGAAACTCGATTGCCAATTATCTCGGCCAAAAGATTGAACATGACGACAGCATCGTCAGCTGTAAAATTATTGAGGAAAATATTGACGAAGCCCGCCGCCTGGCTAAAGACTTGTCTCATGTTATCGTCATCCAGGGACCGATGATGAGCGATTTGATTTTGGACGAGGCCGGCATCAGCCACGCTGATGCTTCGGTGGCCGTAACCTCAAATGACAAGGATAATCTTCTGGCTTCGCTGCTTGCGGCAAAAAGCGGAGTGCATTCGACCATTTCGGTTCTCAATACCCCGTCATACAATAACCTTGTCGTCAATATCGGCAACAACATATTGGTTGACCGCAGCTCGGTGACAATTTCTCAGCTGCTTAAAGAAATCCGAAAAACCAAGATGATAGACGCTTATTCCGTCAGCCGCGGTTGTGGAGAAATTTGGGAAATCAGGATTGAAGACGAAAATCTTTGTACCGGTAAAAAAATCGGAGAACTTAACCTGCCCAAGATGAGCCGTATTTTTGCCGTTTTGCACAACGGAGAGCTGGTTTATCCGGACCCCACGACGGATATCTGCAGCGGTGACATTGTGCTTTTATACGTTGATTCCGGCGCAATCAAACAGGTTGAGAAAATCTTTTCCTAATAAAATTTATAGTGGTGAGGGCGGGGATTTATCCCCTAATGTAATCTAGTGCTTTACTAATTTAACAAAATATAGTTAGAATTGCTTATATAAAACCAATTAAGGAACTAAAAAATGTCTCAGAATGTTCAAGATGATTTTCTAAACAATATTCGCCAAAATAAAATATCCGTAACCGTCTTTTTGGTTAACGGTGTAAAACTTCAGGGGCTGATAACTTGGTTTGACAGCTTTTCTCTGCTGTTGCGCCGCGACGGACATACTCAGCTGATTTACAAACACGCCATTTCTACCATTATGCCCAGCGAGGCTGTAGAAGTGGAAATCAATGACGGCGAAGAATAAATTGCCGTTAATTGAATTTGAAAAGAATAAAAAAGTCAAAGCTGCCGTAATTTTTCCGGAAGTTCTCAATCAACCGCTCAGCCTTTCAGCGGATTCCCGCCTGGAAGAAGCGGTTGGTTTGGCTTTGGCCATTAATCTCGACGTCGTTTATAAAGAGATAATCAAAGTCAGGGCCATCAAGCCTTCGACTTTCGTCGGGCAGGGTGTGCTCGAAAGGCTTAAGCCGCTTTTGGAAGCGGAAGAAACCGAGCTGCTTATTGTGGACACTTCGTTAACTCCAATCCAACAACGCACTCTTGAGAACAAGTTAAAAATAAAGGTCATTGACCGCACCGCTTTGATTCTGGAAATTTTTGGTGAGCGGGCCCAAACCCGGGAAGGAAAACTTCAGGTAGAACTGGCGCATCTGACTTACCAACGCAGCCGTCTGGTACGCAGCTGGACGCATCTAGAACGCCAAAGAGGCGGCGCCGGCTTTCTCGGCGGTCCCGGAGAAACGCAGATAGAGCTGGACCGTCGTATTATTGACGATAAAATTGTCCGAATAAAAAAAGAGCTTGAGAAAGTCAGACAAACCAGACAGATACAACGTTCGGCCCGTCAGCGGATTCCATATCCGGTCATTGCCCTGGTAGGCTATACCAATGCCGGAAAATCGTCGTTGTTCAACCAGCTTTCGGCAGCCGGCGTTTTTGCCAAAGATTTGCTTTTTGCAACGTTAGATCCGGCAATGCGCAAAATCAGGCTTCCTTCCGGTCAGGAGGTGATTCTTTCCGATACCGTCGGTTTTATTTCAGATTTGCCGCACGAACTTATTATGGCCTTTCGGGCAACCCTGGAGGAAGTTTTGTCTGCAGATGTCATTGTTCATGTGAGAGACATTGCCAATCCAAACACCAGAGAACAACAGCAGGACGTCTTAAAGGTGCTCCGCAGCCTGGGATTGGAAGACATTGAACAACAAGACAGCTACATTGAGCTGTTTAATAAAATTGATTTGCTTGACGATGACATGCGTCGCCATTTGGAAAAGCAGATTGCCGCACGCCGCAACCGGGTAATGGTTTCGGCGCTGACCGGCGAAGGCTGTCCGCAGTTTCTCAGGCTCATTGATGATACCTTGGCCGCACACCACCGGACAATCGAGGTCAAACTGCCGATAACCGACGGCAAAATGATTGCCTGGCTTCATGCTCACGCAGAGGTGCTTTCCCGACAGGAAATGGAAAATGCCGTTGAGTTTAAGGTTCGGATAGACGCTGCCGCCGAAAGCCGTTTGTATAAAATGCTCGATTCCACACTCAACTGAGGTTTAGCTTGGAATAAAAATTTTGCGGATTACATTCTTCTTAAATAAAAAGGAGAATAACCGATGAAAAACATTTTACATCTGCTTCCGGTCCTGATGCTTGCGCTTTCTGCCTGCGCCAATCGTCCGACCTATGCCGAAACGCTCCAGCCTTGGATAGGACAGTCGGAAGAACGTTTGCAGCAGGCCTGGGGATATCCTGCCAATGTCTTTTATGTTACGCCCGATGAAAAAGTTGTAACTTACATCAAGTTCGGTTCCCGTGCCTTTAACGGCGAAACGCGGCCCTATAATTCAGAAGTGGCTTATTCGGCAATCGAAACGCCTGATTTCGGAATGCCCAACACACCGCGCTATTCAAACTATTATTGCAAGACATCGTTTACCATCCGCAACGGAACGGTGGTCAATTACGGTTTTAACGGAGACGACTGTGTTGTTGTAGATTAAGGGGAGGGCTGCGCCATGGGGTTTGTCAAATTAATGCTGGTTGTCGTTACTTTTCTTTATATCCTGCCTTCGTTCAGGCGTCTGTCGCCGCGCAAGGACGAAACCTCCCCAAAACAAAATTAGTTTTTCTACAGCAGAACACAGCTGTAAAGCACGGCAAAGAAATGCATTGTCGTACCGCTTAGAACAAAAAAGTGCCAGATGGCGTGGGTATATTGTCTGCTTTTCCAAATGTAAAACAAAACGCCCAGAGTATAAAACAAACCGCCGCAAATCAAGAACAACAGTCCGGTTCTCGGCAGGCTCGTAAACAACTGCTCCGAGGCGATGACAATCATCCATCCCATAATCAGATACAGGCCTATGGACCAAAGCTTGGTACCGCTTCCTGAGAAACGCAGTTTTAAAACCGTTCCCGTCAGCGCCAGTCCCCAGATGATGCCAAAAACGGTCCATCCCAAAGTGCCGCGCATATTAACCAGAAGAAACGGCGTATATGTTCCTGCAATTAAATAAAAAATAGAAATGTGATCGAGCTTTTTCAATTTTTTCTTTATTTCCGGGTTGGGTATGGCGTGATAAAGCGTCGACGCGGTATAAAGCAAAATCATCGAAACGCCGAATACCGCCGTTGAAACGATAGCCCATACGTTTCCGTAAATGGATGATAACACGACCAATATCGTCAGTCCGGCAATACTCAGGGCAATGCCGGTGCCGTGAATGATGCAGTTCCAAATTTCTTCCTTAATGCTGTAAGGTCGCAAACTTACCTTCACCGTATTGTTCATTTTACCTCCTGTTTTATGTTCCATTTAAGTATTTTTTACGTTATTGCGCAAGTTAAAACCCACTTTTTTTATATATTTATCATTTATAAAAAGCCAAGACCGGTATGATTCTTGCATACGTTTTTATTTAAGGAGGAACCTATGCTTATTTCATCACTTAATTCTTTGTTGGGCGTTACGGAAGCGCCTCTGCCGACATCAGCTTCTGGCATCAGTCGTGACAAGGCCTCGGAAACGAGCCTCAATGAGGCATTCAGTCTGGATTTGTCTCCGGCGGCTCGCAAAGCGGGACAAGCTGCATCGGCGGAAAAAAACACGTCTTTGATTGCCAAAGCCAAAAACGTTGAAGTCCAACGTCGGGAGGTTCAAAAACAAATCAGCCGCATTTTGCTTTCGCACAGTATTGATACGTCTTCCGAAATCAAGTTTACATATGAAAGCGGCAAAATTTCCGTAGACGGCTCTCATCCTCAAAAAGATACCATTGAACGGATTTTGAATGAAAATACCGAGCTGCGTTCCGCCGTTTCCGGACTTTTAAGCGACAGCCATGAACTTGCTGCGGCAAAAGTGCAGCAGGAATATACTGTTGCTTTGGAAGACGAAGATGATGAAGACAAGGAAAAACTGGAAACGGAAATGGAAAGGCAATTGCGTTTGCAGCAAAAGGCCGTTTCTTTCCAACAGCAGCTGTCTGCCGCTTCCGCCGATTTCAGCTTTTCCGGCGGCACGTTGTCCGTTGCAACCCTGGATATGGTTTCCGGTTTCAGCTTCTGAGTTGACAGCCGCTTCGTTCTGTGATAAAAACCTCGCACATTATACATCCGACTGAGGTTTTTCACTATGTCCTTTTTTCATTGCGGCATTGACTTTGGCACGTCAAATTCGTCAATTGCGGTTGCGTCTGCCGATGGCAAACCTTATCTGGTTGCGGTAGAAGATTCCCAGCCGACCATTCCGAGTACTGTTTTCTATGAACCGGGGCATCTGCCTTTGTTTGGACATCAGGCGTTGTCTGCATATCTGCACGGAAGAGAAGGGCGCTTTATGCGCAGCCTCAAACGCGTCCTGGGAACGGATTTGATGCTGTCCGGCACTATTGTCAACGGCAAGTCGGTCAAATTTGAAAACATTTTGGCTCAATTTGTCGGTTATCTCAAACATCAGGCGGAAGAAAACGTTAAGGATGAACTAACCGATGTCGTAATGGGACGGCCGGTTCACTTCAGGGATAACGATGAAAAAGGCGACCGGGAAGCGGAACGCCAATTGGAAAACATAGCCCGCAGGGTTGGTTTTAAAAATATTGTTTTCCAATATGAGCCCATAGCTGCGGCTTTTGCCCACGAGCCTCGGATTTCCGGAGAAAAGCTTGCCTGCGTTATCGATATTGGCGGCGGTACCTCCGACTTTTCAATCATTCGCATCGGAACGGCACTCAGTCATAAAAGCGACCGCAGCGACGATATTTTGGCCTCCAGCGGTATCCGTATCGGCGGAAATGACTTTGACAAATCCTTGAGCCTGCGTTTTTTTATGCCCAGTCTCGGCTTGGGAACAACCTATGGTGCCAAAAGTCTTCCCGTACCGACCAGTCAGTATTTTGATTTGTCGGAGTGGAGCAAAGTCAACTCGGTCTATACATATCAAAACCGCAAAGTGGTAACCGAAGTGCTCAGCAATGCTCATTGTCCGGAACTTTACGGCCGCCTGCTGGAAGTAATCGACCGGGAAAAAGGCCACGTTATTTTAGGACTGGCCGAAAAAGCCAAAATAGCGTTGACAGACGATGGCCGGCATACGGAGGTGTTGGAGTTTCTGAGCGGCTGTCCGAAAATTATTTCCGAACGTTCTGAATTTGAACAGGCAATCAACCTTTCTCTTGATAAAATCAGCGACAGCGTTAAGGAGTGCCTCCGTCAGGCGGAAACTTCAGCAGACAAGATAGAACTGATAATTTTGACCGGCGGTTCAACCGAAATTCCTCATGTCCGTCAGGTTTTATGCGCGCATTTTCCTCAGGCTGAAATATCTTCGGAAAATAAAATGTCTTCCGTCGGCTTAGGGCTGGCCTACGACAGTATAAGGAGGTTCTGATGCCTGATTTCAAGACCAGAATTCCTTTGTCGGAATATTTGCGGGATCCTTTTGAGTTTGCTCAAGAAGAACTTTTGGGCGCTTATCTGTGCTCAAATGTCGGCGGTGTGTTTACGGCGGGAAAAATAACCGAATTGGAGGTCTATATCGGCAGTTGCGACCGGGCTTGCCACGCATACCCGAACAAGCTGACGCCCCGCACAGCCACAATGTTCCGTGCCGGCGGCTGCGCATATGTCTTCTTTGTTTACGGAATGTATAATCAGTTTAACGTTGTCGTCAGTCCCGAAGGAACTGCAAATGCCATATTAATCAGGTCTTTGGAACCCGTTGCCGGAATAGAAACTATGCAAGCCAGGCGAAAGGTTTCGGAACTGAGAAATCTGACGACCGGTCCCGGAAAACTTTGCCAGGCTCTGGGAATTACTCGCAAAGAGCATGACGGCGTCGATCTTTGCGGCAATCTTTTGTGGCTTTCTCCGGCAGAACATCCTTATCCGTCCAAAGCGTTAAAAAGGGTAGGGATTGATTACGCCGGTGCAGACAAAGACAATCTCTGGCGTTTTGTCATTAAAGACAATCCGTTTGTGAGCAAGCCGTAAAATACCGCCGTTTGGCCTTTTCGCCGTGTTTTAAGCGCCAGTATTTTCTGAATTCGCACAGACTGTTTTGAATGTCGTGTAAACTCAGGTAAGGTTGTCCGGGATAAGCGGGGTTATCCCAGCGTATTTCCTGCCAGTCTTTGTTTTTCAAACGTTTCAGCTCGGCAAATCCCTCTGCTTGCAATTCTCGGAGCGCACGGCATTTGGCTGCCGCTTCCTTTTTGGAAAGATGTCTGCCGAAAATAATGTCCAACCCCCAATGTGCTCCCGGTCCCACAACCAGAAAATCGTCAGAAGTATAAGGAACAATGTCTCCGGCATATGTTGCGTCGAGCAGGATTTGCCCGGAAAGGAAAGGCCCCGCCAGAGGAACGTGGCGTGAAACAATCCCGGGACCGTCCTGCGCCGGCGAGGACTGCAGCTCCGCAAGCAGCGGCTTCAGCCGCATCCGCAAATCGTTGAGCATTAAAAGAATTTGTATGTGTTTGTCCTGCGGCCGATAATCAGGATTAAAGGAATGAGCCGTAATCAAGTAAGCATTAGAGAAAATCGATTGATGCTTTTTCTTTTCGTCAAAACGTTGCTCCAGGAATTTAAAATTAAAATTTTCAACCTCAAGCAAACCGCCAAACAGATTTTCAATGGTATCTCGGCGATTGAAAAAACGATAGGCGACAATGTTAAAAAGTTTTTGTTCGGGCGAGATGTCCGGTTTCAGATATTTGACAATCGCCTGGGTTCCGCCGTCCAGCTCTCTGTAAACGTTGCAAAACCGGTAGTTGCGCAATATGTCGTCATCGCTCCACGGAGCAGGGAGGCAAAGCCGGCTGCGCCGGTGCCAGACTTGCTGACGATCAAAAACAAATTCAAAAAAAGCTCGTATTCTTTCTTCCATTTCAGGATCCTTCCTGAACCATTTTTCCGCAATTTGGCTATGATGTAAAGCATTTTAATCAGACCGTTTTATTTTTGTTTGAAATTACTGACAACCAAAACTGTCTCTTATACACATCTCCGAGCCCACGAGACTCCTGAGCATCTCGTA
>ENA-OZWA01000209-OZWA01000209.1-human-gut-metagenome-genome-assembly--contig:-NODE-209-length-14116-cov-6.864519_pt1 | contig 14116 bp, 12 predicted proteins | sample MGYA00243448_ERZ654051 | MGnify/ENA primary metagenome ERZ654051 (study PRJEB26926, sample SAMN06164908) | human gut metagenome | biome: ENVO:00009003; feature: ENVO:2100002; material: ENVO:00002003... | reverse complement strand
CGGCCAGGGCGGTCACCTCGTCGTCGAGGCCCAGCAGGCTGACGGCGGCCTGGTTTTCCTCGGCCTGCAGCACGCCGAGCATGCCCTTGATCTCCGCCGTCTCCTTGCTGTACTCATGCTTGCGGATGCCCTTGTAGGCGGCGAGCTGCGGATCGAGCAGCATGGCGGCCTGGCGCTTGTCTTCGACGGGCGTGGTCTGGTAGGCGATGACGACACTGCTGATGGTGCCCACAGCGTTGTCGCGCACCTTGTCCGTATCGGCCAGCTGGGCGGTGGAGATGTAGGCGCGCTGGCGGTTGACGATGCCGGCGAGCTGGCCGACGGCCTGGCTGTAGGCGGGCTCCAGCGCCTCGATGTGGAGTTCGGCAGGCGTGGTTTTGGTGATAAGGTCGAGTGCGTTGTTGTGGAACTCGCTGCAAGAGCCGATGGTCATGCGACTCTTGCCAAATGATTTGATTTGTGTTGCCATAACGTTAAAATTTTAAGGATTAATAGTGTATTTGATTGGTTTCAGTTTGCCGACAGCTTTCCGCGGCTCGCCGAAGGGCTTCAGAACCTTGCCGACAGCTTTCCGCGGACTTCCGTAGGGCTACGGCGACTTGCCGAAAGCTGTCGGCAGGCTTTTTTTGCTTTACTGCCCGATGCGCAGCTCCTTCGGCAGGCCGGAAGCCGAGCGCGTGGAGGCGCCGCCGTTGTTAAGGCGCGTCACGTCGATGCAGCAACGGAAGGGGGCGAGCTCCTCCTTGTCGAGCACGAAGAGGTCGCCCGCTCCGTCGGAGCCGTTCTCGCTGTTCAGCCGGTAGCTCGCAGCGTCGCAGGCCTTCGTGGCGAAGGTGCCGGTGAAGGCGAACATACTGCCGGCTGCCACCGACTGGGCCTCGTTAGTTACCGCCACATTCGTGCCGCGCACGCTGATGGTCTGTCCCTCCAGGCTTTCGCTGCCGAACGATGTGCCCGGCAGGGCGATGATGTAGGGCATGCCGGCCTCAATCTGATGGTCGGCTGCCGTGGCAGTACTGCCACTGGCGAAAATCAGTGTGTTGGGAGTCTTGAACCCGGTCAGGCTGCGCAGCCAGTAGTCTCCTGCTAAATCGGTGAGGACGGGCTGCTTGGCAACATCGTCCGCATAGAGCGTACCGCTGAAGGGCAGGCAGAGGGTTTCCCAGCCGCTGCCGCTGCCGTCGTTCGTGGCCCAGACTTTCGGGCTGCGGGTGTAGGTGGCCTTCGTGGCTGTAAACGGCACGGGCGTATAGAAGTCCGCGTCGTCGGTGAGGACAAGCTCGGCGCAGGTGTAGCTATTGTCGCCGTCTTTTACGACGATGTTCTTGCCTGCGAATGTGCCCGAGGCTTCGAACACAGCGATGGTGTTAGGATGGCTCGCCAGATCCAGATCTACGTTTCCGTTGTTGTTCGCATAGCCGGTTTCTGTCGATTGTCCTTGATACATCGTGTACGCATAGACTTTCTTGCTTGCATCAGACGTCGGTACGGGGTAGTTGTCCCTGCCGATGGCCTGTCCCCAACCCTCGCCCAGGAGGCTGGCTACTTCGCCGCTCTGGAACTCGTCGGCGGTTTTGGCTTCCGCTTGCCCGGCTGCATCACTTCCGTTTATGCCGCCTGCGGCCGTGTCTTTTTGGTAGTAGCAGTTGGTCACGGTTCTGTTGTTCTGTCCGCACACGCCGCCGACAAGGCTGTTGCCTGTTACGCTGCCGGAGTTGTAGCAGTTGGTCACGGTGGCGTAGTAGTTATCTCCGCACAGGCCGCCGACATGGTTGTTGCCTGACACGCTGCCGGTGTTGTAGCAGTTGGTCACGGTGCCGAAGTAGTTCTGTCCGCACACGCCGCCGACCCGGATGTTGCCTGCCACGCTGCCGATGTTGTAGCAGTTGGTCATGCTGCCCATTATGTTCATTCCGCACACGCCGCCGATAGCCTCCGTTGTGCCTATTACGTTGCCGGTGTTGTAGCAGTTGGTCACGTAGCCGTCGTTACCTCCGCACAGGCCGCCGACAGAGTCCCCTGTACCTGTTACGGTGCCGGTATTGTAGCAGTTGGTCACGGTGCCGGAGTAGTTATATCCGCACACGCCGCCGACATGGTTGTTGCCTTCCACGCTGCCGATGTTGTAGCAGTTGGTCACGGTGCCGAACTTCCATCCGCACAGGCCGCCGACAGAGTAGCCACCTTTGATATAGCTTGCCTTTACGCCCAAGTCCTGCAGGGTTCCACCCTTTTCGAGGATGCCCACCAAGCCCTGGTAGTCTGTTCCGCTGTTGATATAAATGCCGCTTACGCTGTGGCCGGCGCCATCCAGGGTGCCGGTGAATGGCTGGCTGTTGTTGCCTATCGGCGTCCAGGTGTTTGCCGGAGCGGTGCTTCCCCAGTTTTCCCAGCCCTCGGTGTCGTTCAGCAGGATGTCGGCGGTCAGCTTGCCGTTGATGCTTGTCTGCCCGCCGTTCACCATCGAGGCGAAGCGTGCCAGTTGCGCTCCGTCGGCAATCTGGTAGGGGTCTTCCGCCGTACCGCTACCGCCCGCAAAGCTTTCGGCAACGGAGCCGTCCCATACTTCCCCAGCCCCGTCGACCTTGGTCGAGGTCTGCCCGTCGAGCCCCAGCTCGGCGAGCAGGCTGTCTTCGCCGCACGCGCCAAAGGTCAGCGTCAGCACGGCCAGGAGCAGCGTCCTGAAAATGTTTACAGTCGTTTTCATACGAAATAATTGGAATTGTTTGTAGATGTTGTGTGAATTCGGTTACCAACCGTAGCTATCGGTGGAGCGTCCCCAGCCGGGATTCGGCTTGCTGTCCGTCAGCAGCAGGTTGAATTCCGCGTCCAGCTCGATGATTTCGCACTGCGGCGCCTCGTAGGCTTCCTTTCCTTCTCTCAGGTTCTCGGAGTTCTTGTTGATTTGCTCTTTCATACGCTTAAAATGTTTTGCGTGCAAAGATATTTAATTATTAAAGGAAAAGAAATATAAAAGTAAAAAAACTTTGCTACACAGCACAAAAAAAATACGCACAACGAAGCAAAGAACATCCACTTGTGCAGACAGCCAATCTTTAACCTATCCTAATATTCGCCCGCAGGGGTGCGTATTTAAATACGAAATACTTATCTTTGCCACGTTTTTATAAAAACTCGCAGATTATAACGTTATATCATCTACACAACTGAATGAAACAGTACAAGTTCGTCAACAACCTGACAGGTTGGATTACTTTCCTCATCGCGGCCACGGTCTACTGCCTGACCATCGAGCCGACCGCCAGTTTCTGGGACTGCCCGGAATTCATCACCACCGGTTATAAACTGGAAGTGGGACACCCGCCCGGAGCACCGTTCTTCATGCTCGTGGCCAACTTCTTCTCGCTCTTCGCCTCCGGCCCCTCGGAAGTGGCACGGATGGTGAACTACATGAGCGCGCTGATGAGCGGCGCCTGCATCCTGTTCCTCTTCTGGAGCATCACGCACCTGGTGCGCAAGCTGGTAGTGAAGGACGAAAACCACATTACCCGCGGACAGATGGCCACCATCATGGGTAGCGGCGTAGTGGGCGCGCTGACCTACACGTTCAGCGACACGTTCTGGTTCTCGGCCGTCGAGGGCGAGGTATATGCGTTCTCGTCGCTGTTCACCGCCATCGTGTTCTGGCTCATCCTGAAGTGGGAAGACGTGGCCGACCAGCCACACTCCGACCGCTGGCTCATCCTGATAGCCTACTTGACGGGCCTCAGCATCGGCGTCCACCTGCTGAACTTGCTCTGTCTGCCCGCTATCGTGCTGGTATATTACTATAAGAAAGTGCCGGGTGCCAATGCCAAAGGCTCGCTGCTGGCACTCATCGGCTCTGCCGTGCTGGTAGCCGTGGTGCTCTACGGCATCGTGCCGGGCATCGTAAAAGTGGGCGGATGGTTCGAACTGCTGTTCGTCAACACGCTGGGCATGCCGTTCAACACGGGCGTCATCGTCTACATCATCCTGCTGGCCGCCTGCCTCATCTGGGGCGTGTACGAGAGCTATACGGAGAAAGACAAAATGCGTATGGCCATTTCGTTCGTCCTGACCATCGCCATGCTGGGCATCCCGTTCTACGGACACGGAGCAGGTGCCGTAGTCATCGGCATCATCGTCATCGCCCTGCTGTGGCTCTACCTTAACCCGAAGACGCAGGACCGCCTGAAAGAAAAATACCGCGTCAGCGCCCGCACGCTGAACACCGCTTTGCTGTGCACCATGATGATGGTCATCGGCTACTCGTCGTACGCCCTCATCGTCATCCGCTCCACGGCCAACACGCCGATGGACCAGAATTCGCCCGAAGACATCTTTACGCTGGGCGAATACCTGGGCCGCGAGCAGTATGGCACACGCCCGCTGTTCTACGGACCCGCCTACACTTCGAAGGTAGCCCTCGACGTGAAGGACGGCTATTGCCAGCCGCGCATCTCGTACAACGGCACCAAGTTCATCCGCAAAGAGAAGGCCACACCCGACGAGAAAGACTCATACATCGAGATACCCGGACGCGTCGACTACGAATATGCACAGAACATGCTCTTCCCCCGCATGTACAGCAGCACGCACACCCAGCAGTATGAAGCCTGGCAGGACGTCAAGGGCTACGAAGTGCCCTACGACCAGTGCGGCGAAATGATCATGGTGAAGATGCCTACGCAGTGGGAGAACATCAAATTCTTCTTCTCCTACCAGCTGAACTGGATGTACTGGCGCTACTTCATGTGGAACTTTGTGGGCCGACAGAACGACATCCAGGGCTTCGGCGAGATAGAGCACGGCAACTGGATCACGGGCATCGACTTCATCGACAACCTGCTCATAGGCGACCAGACTCTGCTCCCCACCGACCTGAAGGAGAACAAGGGACACAACGTGTTCTATGGTCTGCCGTTGCTGCTCGGTATCATCGGTCTGCTGTGGCAAGCCTACCGCGGACAGAAGGGAATCCAGCAGTTCTGGATCGTGTTCTTCCTGTTCTTCATGACGGGTATCGCCATCGTGCTCTACCTGAACCAGACGCCCAGCCAGCCGCGTGAACGCGACTACGCCTACGCCGGTTCGTTCTACGCCTTTGCCATCTGGATTGGCATGGGTGTGGCCGGGCTCATCCAGCTGCTGAGCAAGTGGATGCGGGGCAAATCCGCCGCCCAAGCCGAAACATCGGGCGAAAGTGAGGAAGCTCCCGAGCTGAAACCCTCGCTGGCCGTTGCCCTCATCGTCTCCGTCGTCTGCCTCCTCATCCCCATCCAGATGGCCAGCCAGACCTGGGACGACCACGACCGCAGCGACCGCTACATGGCACGCGACTTCGGGCAGAACTACCTGATGTCTCTCCAGGAGAGCGGCAACCCCATCATCTACACCAATGGCGACAACGATACTTTCCCCCTGTGGTACAACCAGGAGACCGAAGGCTTCCGCACTGACGCCCGCACCTGCAACCTGTCGTACCTCAACACCGACTGGTACATCGACCAAATGAAGCGTCCGGCCTACGACTCGCCGTCGCTCCCCATCACCTGGGACCGCATGGACTACGTCGAGGGAACCAACGAATACATCACCGTCCAGCCCGAATACAAGAAGAGCATCGACGCCCTCTACGCGCAGGCCGAAAAAGAAGCTCTCGCAGGCAACCCCGAAGCCAAGATCAACGTACAGAAGGAATTCGGTGAAAACCCCTATGAACTGAAGAACATCCTGAAGTACTGGGTACGCAACAAGAACAAGGAACTGCAAGTAATCCCCACGGACAGCGTGGTCATCAAGGTGGACAAGGAAGCCGTACGCCGCAGCGGCATGTTGCTGCCGGGCGACTCCATCCCCGACTACATGCCTATCAAGCTCCGCACCAAGGATTCGCAGGGCAACTACCATCCCAAGCGCGCCCTCTACAAGAGCGAGCTGATGATGCTCGAAATGTTGGCCGAAGCCAACTGGGAGCGTCCCATCTACATCGCCGTCAGCGTAGGACAGGAGAACCAGCTCGGCTTGGACAACTACTTCATCCAGGAAGGTCTCGCCTACCGCTTCACACCCTTCGACACGAACAAGACCGGCGTGAAGATAGACAGCGAAAAGATGTACGACAACCTGATGAACAAGTTCAAGTTCGGCGGCATCGACAAGCCCGGTATCTATATCGACGAGAATGCCATGCGCATGTGCTACTCGCACCGCCGCATCTTCGCACAACTTATCGGACAACTCCTGGCCGAAGGCAAGAACGACAAGGCACGCGCCGCACTGGAGTATGCCGAGAAGATGATTCCGGCCGAGAACGTGCCCTACGACTGGCAGAACGGCTCCCTACAAATGGCCGAAGCCTGGTACAAGCTGGGCGAAATGGAGAAAGGCGACCACATCGCCCAAGCCCTTGCCGACAAGGCCGTCGAATACATGACCTGGTACATGAGCCTCGACGAAGGCCGCTTCATGATTTCCAGCCGCGAATTCGAGTACCACTGGGCACTCCTCAGCGAAGAAGTCAAGAAAATGGAGCAATACAAATCGCCGTTGGCCGAAACCTATCGCGCCAAGTTGGAAGAACTGTATGAAATGTATGTAAACAGAATGAAAAGGTAAATTAGCGGTAAGCAGTGAGTGGTGAGCACTCCATCCGGAGGACACTCATCACTCACTGCTCCACCACTAACCGTTAACCACTAATCACACTACTACCGTGTTTATCGAACAACCTCCCGAACTGTTTCGAAAACTCTATCCCAGCGCCCTGTGGCGGATGAATCCCGACGAGAAAGCCGTCTACCTGACTTTCGACGACGGTCCTATCCCCGTAGTCACGCCCTGGGTACTCGATCTGTTGGACCAACACAACATCAAAGCCACCTTCTTCATGGTGGGCGACAACATTCGAAAACACCCCGAAGAATTCCGCATGGTTGTAGAGCGTGGCCACCGCATCGGCAACCATACCTTCAATCACATCCGCGGCTTCAGCCGCAAATATTTCACCTCCTACAGCTACCTGGAGAATACGGAAGAGGCGCACGACTTCATGCTCTCCATCTGCGATCCCGAAACGACCGACAAAGCCCTCCACCCCCTCCTGTTCCGTCCGCCTCATGGCCATATGGGATGGGCGCAATATATGCTACTGAAGCGCAAGTACAAAATCGTCATGTGGGATCTCGTCACCCGCGACTACAGCAAGAAGCTCCGCGGCCCGCAAGTTCTGGCCAACGTCATGCGCTACGCCCGCAACGGCTCCATCATCACTTTCCACGACTCCCTCAAGTCGTGGGACAGCGGCAATCTGCAATATGCCCTCCCCCGCGCCCTCAACTTTCTGGAGGAAGAAGGGTATGCGTTCAAGCTGCTGTAAGCAAAACGATGTTTTTCTTCGAAGAAAGCAGTGTTTTTCCCCCAAGAAAGCAATGCTTTCCTTATCACAAAAGGATAGAAGCAAAATGAGAAAACGACCAATGACCGCCTGACACAGTGCTTTCTAGCCATCTGACACAGTGCTTCCTGACCTCCTCATACAGTGCTTCATCAGACCATAACGAAGCACTGTGTCGCACCCCGACAAAGCACTGTGTCAGAACGGACGCCACAACGGACAGGAAAGACAAGGGAACAAAGAGTGCAGACGCGCAGGTACATGTCTTAAATCTCCTTAACAAAAGGCACGTAAGTCACTTTTTATTTGTTATTTTGCATCAAATTTAGGTGTGCTGTGCCCTAATTGTCCGCAAGCACACCCCCATAGGCCGGATTTTCGATGAATACACTCACTATAACAACCTGTCCATTGTGCGGCGGAAACCATTTGGAAAGGACGCTTACCTGTGTAGACCACTATGCTACAGGCGAAGTCTTCCATTTGTGCCGTTGTCAAGATTGCGGTTTCCTTTTCACGCAAGACTTCCCGACAGAAGCTGAAATCGGCCGTTATTACGAAACTCCAGACTATATTTCCCATTCGGATACGAAGAAGGGTGCCATGAACCGCATCTATCACTGGGTGCGTCACTACATGCTGAAGCGGAAAGCAAAGCTGGTGATGCGTGTCACCCACCGCAAGGACGGACGCCTGCTAGACATCGGTACGGGTACGGGCTATTTCGCCGATACGATGAAGCGGCTGAGATGGCAAGTAGAAGCTGTGGAGAAGAATGCCTCCGCCCGCAAATTCGCCAAGGCGCATTTCGGACTGGAGGTACAACCGGAAACAGCCCTGAAAGACTATGTGTCGGGAAGTTTCGACGTCATCACGCTTTGGCACGTATTGGAGCATCTGGAGCATCTGGACGAGACATGGGAAACTCTGAACACCTTGCTGACAGACAAGGGAATGCTGCTGGTAGCAGTTCCTAACTGTTCTTCGTACGATGCCCGCAAGTATGGAGCCTACTGGGCTGCCTACGATGTACCCCGACACCTGTGGCACTTCACTCCCTCTACCATCCAGCAGTTTGCTTCGAAGCATGGTTTCATCATGTCCGAACGCCATCCGATGCCGTTCGACGCGTTCTACGTGTCCATGCTTTCCGAGCGCTACATGAATCGTTCGCTCCCTTTCCTGCGCGGGATGCTGACGGGAACACTGGCATGGTTCAGTTCGTTGGTACATAAAGAGCGCAGCAGTTCAATGATCTATGTATTCAGAAAAAAGAGTCTATGAAGTCCAAGCCTACCCATCACACGACCTCCCTCTTTGACATGCAGTTTGTCACTTCCTGCATCAGTACGACATTGGTTCTGCTGTTGTTGGGCATGGTGGTATTCTTCGTGCTGGCTGCCCACAACTTGTCAGTGTATGTAAAAGAGAATATCAACTTCTCGATCGTCATCAGCGACGACATGAAGGAACGTGACATCCTGCGCCTGCAAAAGAACTTGAATAAGGAACCTTTCGTGAAGAGTACCGAATACATTTCCAAGAAACAGGCGCTGGAGGAACAGACCGAAGCAATGGGCACCGATCCGCAAGAATTTCTGGGCTATAACCCCTTCTCGGCCTCCATCGAAGTGAAGTTGAAGTCGGCCTATGCCAACACGGACAGCATCGCCAAAATAGAAAAGCAGATCCGAAAGAATACCGATATACAGGACGTGCTTTATCAAAAAGAATTGGTAAATGCGGTAAACGACAACATCCGCAAGATCAGCCTGCTGCTGCTAGGTCTCGCCGTCATACTGGCCCTGATATCATTTGCACTGATCAACAACACTATACGATTGGCTGTTTACTCCAAACGTTTTCTGATACACACCATGAAGCTGGTGGGAGCCAACTGGAGCTTCATCCGACGCCCCTTCTTGCGTCGTAACTTCTGGACAGGCGTATTGGCGGCAGCTTTGGCTGACGGCCTTCTGTGGGGTGCCGCTACCTGGCTGGTAGAAAAGGAGCCTGAACTGGTAAAAGTCGTCACCCCCCAAATCATGCTGCTGGTATCAGTAGCCGTATTGCTTTTTGGCGTGCTTATCACATGGTTATGCGCACTTTTCTCGGTCAACAAATACCTCCGCATGAAAGCAGGTGCGCTTTATCGCATTTAAGATCAGTCTGACAATAAAAAAAGATTTAAGAATATGGATAAGAAAAAGTTTGCTTTCGACAAGACCAACTTCCTTTTATTAGCTATCGGTATGGTGGTAGTCATCATCGGTTTCCTGCTGATGACAGGCCCCTCTTCCACTCCGACACACTTTGAGCCGGACATTTTCAGTGTGCGCCGCATCAAAGTGGCCCCAGTCGTATGTCTGTTAGGCTTTGTGTTCATGATATACGCCGTACTGCGCAAACCCAAGACTGAGGAAAACGAAAAAACAACAAACGAATAATTGAAAGAATAAGAAAAGATGGAATGGTTTGAAGCACTGATCCTTGGACTTCTTCAAGGACTGACAGAATATCTGCCGGTGAGCAGTAGTGGACATCTGGCCATAGGTTCGGCTCTGTTCGGCATCGAAGGAGAGGAAACCCTGGCTTTTACCATCGTGGTGCATGTTGCCACGGTGTTCAGCACACTGGTTATCCTATGGAAGGAAATCGACTGGATATTCAAGGGATTGTTTAAGTTTCAGATGAACGACGAAACCCGTTATGTCATCAACATCATCATCTCAATGATACCTATCGGTATCGTGGGCGTATTCTTCAAGGACGAAGTAGAGGCCATCTTTGGCTCAGGCCTGCTGGTGGTAGGATGTTGCCTACTGCTGACAGCAGTTCTGCTGACCTTCTCCTATTATTACAAGCCACGCCAGAAAGCCGAAATTTCGAAGAAAGACGCTTTCATTATTGGCTTGGCACAGGCTTGCGCCGTGCTCCCTGGCCTTTCGCGTTCGGGCAGTACCATCGCCACAGGTCTTTTGCTGGGTGATGACAAGGCCAAGCTAGCCCAATTCTCTTTTCTGATGGTCATCCCTCCCATCTTGGGTGAGACACTGCTCGACGGCATGAAGTTGATGAAAGGCGAAGCCATTGCGGGCGACATACCTGCCCTGTCGCTGATAGTCGGCTTTGTGGCTGCTTTCGTGTCGGGCTGTTTGGCCTGCAAGTGGATGATCAACATCGTAAAGAAAGGCAAATTGGTGTATTTTGGTATCTATTGCGCCATTGCTGGTGCACTGACGTTGATACTGAATCTACTTGGATGATTATTATTAAGATAAGATAAAGAAACGTGAATTTTAAGAAAGGAGAAGTCTTATACCTGAACAAGCCGCTAGGCTGGACGTCATTCAAGGTGGTGGGGCACGTACGCTACCACATCTGCCGGCGCTTGGGCGTAAAGAAGTTGAAAGTGGGACATGCCGGCACACTCGACCCTCTGGCTACAGGAGTCATGATTGTATGCACAGGCAAGGCCACGAAACGGATTGAAGAGTTTCAGTACCACACAAAGGAGTACATCGCCACCATCCGGCTGGGCGCCACGACTCCATCCTATGACCTGGAACACGAGATAGATGCCGTCTACCCTACGGAGCACATCACCCGCGAGCTGGTGGAAGAGACACTGAAACGTTTTGTCGGCGAGATACAACAGATACCTCCCGCTTTCTCTGCCTGTATGGTGAACGGCAAGCGCGCCTATGACCTGGCGCGTAAGGGTGAGGACGTGGAATTGAAACCCAAGTTGCTCGTAATTGATGAGATAGAGCTGTTGGAATGCAATTTGCCTGAAATAAAAGTACGTGTGGTATGTAGCAAAGGTACCTATATCCGTGCCCTGGCCCGCGACATCGGCGAAGCACTGAACAGCGGCGCCCATCTGACAGCCCTGGAACGTACACGCGTAGGGGATGTTCGTATTGAGGACTGCCTCAATCCGCTCGACTTCAAGGACTGGATCAATGCACAGGAAATAGAGACAGATACAGAAGAGGAACAATAAAATCAACCCAATATAAAAGAAAGGAAAGATATGAAACTGTCGCAATTCAAATTCAAGCTTCCTGAGGAAAGGATCGCTTTACATCCCACTAAGTACAGGGATGAGTCGCGTCTGATGGTGCTGCACCGCAAGACAGGGGAAATAGAACATCGGATGTTCAAGGACATATTGGACTATTTCGACGACAAGGACGTGTTTGTATTCAACGACACCAAAGTATTCCCCGCCCGCCTGTACGGCAACAAAGAGAAAACAGGAGCCCGTATCGAAGTATTCCTGTTGCGCGAGCTGAATGAAGAACTGCGTTTGTGGGACGTACTCGTCGACCCTGCCCGCAAGATACGTATCGGAAATAAGCTCTACTTTGGAGACGACGATTCAATGGTAGCCGAAGTCATTGATAACACCACTTCACGTGGACGTACCCTACGCTTCCTTTACGACGGCCCGCACGATGAATTCAAGAAGGCACTCTACGCATTAGGAGAAACTCCATTGCCCCATAGCATCATCAACCGTCCTGTAGAACCAGAAGACGCCGAACGTTTCCAATCTATCTTTGCCCGCCACGAAGGTGCCGTAACGGCTCCAACAGCCAATCTGCACTTCAGCCGCGAGTTGATGAAACGCATGGAAATCAAGGGAATAGACTTTGCGTACATCACACTTCACGCAGGTTTAGGCAATTTCCGCGAAATTGATGTGGAAGATCTGACGAAACACAAAACAGACTCTGAGCAGATGATTGTAGATCAGGAAGCCGTGAATATCGTGAATCGTGCCAAGGACCTGAACAAGCAAGTGTGTGCTGTAGGCACAACCGTAATGCGTGCTATCGAAAGTACCGTCAGCACCGACGGCCATCTGAAGACTTACGACGGTTGGACAAATAAGTTCATTTTCCCGCCCTATGATTTTACGGTAGCCAATGCAATGATATCTAATTTCCATATGCCACTTTCTACTTTGTTGATGATTGTGGCCGCTTTCGGAGGATATGAGCAGGTGATGAATGCTTACGACGTAGCTCTAAAAGAAGAGTACCGTTTCGGTACCTATGGTGACGCCATGCTTATTACAGATAAATAATCATTTAATGGAGGATTCTTCATTTATATATTATTTAGGTCTGGGTACCAATCTCGGCAATAAAGAGCAGAATCTTCGCGATGCTGTTCAGAAGATAGAAGAGCGGATAGGGAAAGTGGTTTCCCTGTCCGCTTTTTACGCAACTGTCCCTTGGGGATTTGACTCTGCAAACGGTTTTCTGAATGCAGCCTGTCGAGTTGATACGTCCCTGCATCCCTTACAAGTTCTGGAAAGTACACAAGCGATAGAGTACAAAATGGGACGTAGAGGTAAATCTGTAGACGGTATTTATCATGACCGTATCATTGACATAGACCTGCTAATTTGCCTAGATATATCGGGCAAAGAAGTACTCATGGACACTCCGCAACTGAAGTTACCTCACCCATTGATACATCTCCGCGATTTTGTAATGAAACCACTAAAAGAAATAGCTCCTGAGCTGACATATTCAATCTTATCAAAACAAAAAGAAAATGAAAAAAATAGGATTGTTCATCCTGCTTCTATGGGTTATACTATGTATAAAAGCCCAAGAGAAGAATGAATTTACCGTATTGCAATGGAACATCTGGCAGGAAGGTACGCAGGTAAAGGGAGGATATGATGCCATTGTGGACGAGATAGTCTGCCTGAAACCCGACTTTGTAACACTCAGTGAAGTAAGGAATTATAAGAATACCCGCTTTTGCGACCGTATCGTCCAATCGTTGAAGCAACGAGGCGAAATTTATTATTCCTTTTTCAGTTATGATTCGGGACTGCTGAGCCGTTATCCCATTACAGATTCATTGACCGTTTTCCCCCTGAAGGACGACCACGGGAGCATTTACAAGATGGTAAGTTCCATCCACGGGCATCGAATAGCCGTCTATACGGCCCATTTGGACTACCTGAGCGATGCCTATTACAACGTACGCGGTTATGATGGCTCCACCTGGAAGGAAATCCCCATTCCGCAGACGGTGTGCGAAGTGTTACAGGTAAACGACGCTTCCCTGCGCGACGACGCTATCCGCAACTTCATCGCCGAAGCGAAGAAAGACATTGCCGAAGGGACCATCGTGATATTGGGCGGCGACTTCAACGAGCCGTCACACCTCGACTGGACGCGCGAGACAAAAGACCTCTTCGACCACAACGGCCTGATTGTGCCCTGGACGGTTCCCCTGCTTCTAGACAACAACGGTTTTATCGATACGTACCGCGAACTCTATCCCGACGTTATCAACTATCCCGGCTTTACCTTCCCGGCTGACAACCCACTTATCCCTATCGAAAAGTTGACATGGGCACCCAAAGCCGATGAACGCGACCGTATAGACTATGTTTTTTACCATCCGCATCCGGCCGTTGAACTGAAGGATGCCGTCATCTTCGGCCCCCGTGGCTCCATCGTCAACAGCAAGCGTATGCCCGAAGAATCGAAAGACCGTTTCCTGCTACCTTTGGGCGTTTGGCCTACCGACCATAAAGGGATGCTAGTAACTTTCAGACTAAAATAATCTTCGTGTAACGTTAATTTTGGCCTAAAGCATCGTTTCTTGAAGAAAAAGCGCTATCTTTGTACCCGAAATAACTATGTGGAAAGACTGTCTCTTATACACATCTCCGAGCCCACGAGACTCCTGAGCATCTCGTAT
>ENA-OZWA01000200-OZWA01000200.1-human-gut-metagenome-genome-assembly--contig:-NODE-200-length-14835-cov-5.424628_pt1 | contig 14835 bp, 7 predicted proteins | sample MGYA00243448_ERZ654051 | MGnify/ENA primary metagenome ERZ654051 (study PRJEB26926, sample SAMN06164908) | human gut metagenome | biome: ENVO:00009003; feature: ENVO:2100002; material: ENVO:00002003... | reverse complement strand
CTCTCTCCGTCGTCGGCAGCGTCAGATGTGTATAAGAGACAGATTAAAAGTCTTTCTGAATATTCATTCATTTCCGTTTTGTGTATCCCATATGCATGCATTGTGGCGGATTTCAAATCCGCATGTCAGCGAAAAAAGGAATTGGTGCTTCCTTATTGATTTTATTATCAATGGATAAAATCAATATTGGGGATTGTTTCTTTCAGGATGCGTTGTGATTTTTTTCTTTCTCTATACGATGAAAGTCCTTTTTTCTCAAAAAATTTGATTGACTGCGGATTTGAAATGCGCAGATGAACGCGCATGGATTGAGAGCGTTTGATATTCAATGGGCTGTTTCTTTTTTTGCAGTAATACGCAGTTTTGGAAGATGTCCTGATAAAAAAAGAGGGCTCATGATACGTACCCGTACGGGAAAAACGGGAAGGCCGTGGCGGAATTGCTCCGGAGCGGCTGTTGATTTTGCCGGGGCTGCGAGCATAACCGGATGTTTGTGACGGTTTCGTTTCCGGCCGCATCTTGTTTGAGGAAGCCATTCCGCTCATGGTACCGGTACATGAGAATTGATGTGGTAACGGATACGTATGAACCTGATATAAATGGAGTGGCCCTGACGCTGGGGCGTCTGGTCGGCGGCCTCCGGATGCGCGGGCATCTGGTGCATGTGATGAGGGCTTCTGAACGGAACGGCTCTTTCGACCCTGGGGAGACGGCTATGCCGTCCCTTCCCCTCCCCATGTACCATGAGGTGAAGATAGGGCTGCCTTCTGCAGACAGGTTCCGCGCCAGATGGATGAAAAAAAGGCCGGATGTGGTATACGTGGCTACGGAAAGCCCCATGGGAGCGTCTGCCGTGAAGGCCGCCCGTACGCTGGAGGTTCCCGTGGTGATGGGATTCCATACCAATTTCCACCAGTATATGAAGGATTACCATTTCTCCAGACTGGAAACGGCCGCCGTGAATTACCTGCGCAAACTCCACAACAGGGCAGGGATGACAGTGGTTCCCACGGAGGAAATGCGCCGTACGCTGGAGGGGATGGGGTTTGAACGCCTTTCCGTCATGGGGCGCGGAGTGGATGCCGTCCTGTTTGATCCCGCCAGGAGGGATGCTTCCCTGCGCCAGTCATGGGGCGTCTGGCGGGATGAAGTGGTATTTGGCGTCGTGGGGCGTCTGGCGCGGGAAAAGAACCTGGTGACGGCCCTGGGGCTGTACACGCGCTTGCAGAGGGAGTTTCCGGATTGCGGCATGAAAATGGTGGTGGTAGGGGACGGCCCCATGATGAACAGCCTGCGCAGTGAGTTTCCTGATGCCGTTTTTTGCGGAATGCGCCGTGGGGAAGACTTGGCGCGCCATTATGCCGCCATGGACGTTTTGCTGTTCGCCAGTGAGACGGAAACTTTCGGGAACGTTTTGCTGGAAGGCATGGCCAGCGGTTTGGCTACGGTCAGCTACCGGTATGCCGCTTCCGCGGATGTGGTGCTGGACGGCATCAACGGCCTTCAGGCGGAGAAAGGGGATGAAGAGGGGTTTTATTCCGCCATGCGCCGTCTGCTGGAAGACGGGGAGATGATCCGGAGGCTTGGGAAACAGGCCCGCAGGACGGTGAATTCCAGAACTTGGGATTCCATCCATGACAGGTTTGAAGAACTGCTGGCTTCCGTGGCCCGGGAGGAAAACGGGACCGGCTGCGCCCGCCCCCCGCGGGATGCCGTGCTGGAATGCCGCACGGTTTTTTTGTCGGACCTTCATCTGGGAACGAAAGACTGCAAGGCGGACGAATGCCGGAAGTTTCTGAAACATGTCCGGGCTGGAAAAATTGTGCTGGTGGGGGATATTGTGGATGCTTGGGCTTTGTCCCGCGGCAGCCGCTGGCGGCGGAGGCATACGCGCTTTGTCCGCACCTTGTTGAAAAAGATGGAACAGGAGGATGTGGAAGTCCTGTACCTGCGCGGAAACCACGATGATATTCTGGAAAAATTCCTGCCTTTTCATCTGGGCGGTTTGAAAATTGCCAGGGAGTACGTGCACCAGGCTGCGGATGGAAGACGCTACCTGTGCGTGCATGGGGACGGTTTTGACGCCATTTCCACCAATCACCGGTGGCTGGCGATGCTCGGCTCTCTGGGTTATGACGTTTTGCTGATGGTCAACCGGTTTTACAACAAATACCGCGCCTGGCGGGGCAGGGAATATTATTCCGTTTCCCGCGCCATCAAGGGCCGCGTGAAATCCGCCGTCAATTTTATCGGAAAATATGAGGAACAGCTTCAACGCCTGGCGGTAAAGAGGCAGTGTGACGGCATAATCGCCGGGCATGTGCATCATCCGGTGGATACCATGGTGGGAAAGGTGAGGTATCTGAATTGCGGGGACTGGGTGGAAACCATGAGCGCAGTGCTGGAATACGGCGACGGCCGTATGGAAACGGTGCTTTACAAGGATTTTATGAAGCGCCTGGCATATGGCAAATGCGGAACCATGGAGGACGCGGAAACTTCTCCCGGCACGGGGGATTCATGACGGAACGGCCTTTATCCGGTTTCCCCCGGAAGTGGGACAAAATGACTTTGTGTGACATTTTGTCTCTTTTCTGGTGTGACATTATGTCCCGTTTTCCTTTGTCGGGAAAATAGAGGAATGAAAGGAAAAACAGCGTAATATGATTATAATATGACATTTGCGTTTATTTTTCAGTATGCCTTGCCAGATTGGCATGCCATTTGCAACAAAAGAGGCAAGAATATGAGTTTGCCTGCATGATGCTTCAGGTCATGAGGAAATCAAATCTCAACGAAATCCATTCAAAACAATCTAAAATAACGATATGGCTAAAATATTAGGAATCGACCTTGGCACGACCAACTCGTGCATGGCTGTGATGGAAGGCGGTCAGGGTACCGTACTTGAAAACAGCGAAGGTGCGCGCACCACTCCCTCCATTGTTGCTTTCACCAAAAGCGGTGAACGCCTCGTGGGGCAGGCCGCCAAACGTCAGGCGGTAACCAACCCGAAAAACACCGTGTTTTCCTCCAAGCGCCTCATCGGCCGTAAGTACAGTGAACTGACGGAAGAAGATAAAAAGGTGCCGTACGAAATTGTGGAAGCTCCCAACGGAGATGCCTACATCCGCGTGGATGTGGGCGGTGAAAAGAAGACCTTTTCCCCCCAGGAAATCGCTTCCATGGTGCTGGCCAAGCTGAAAGCCGATGCGGAATCCAAACTTGGCGAAACGATTACGGAGGCCGTGATTACCGTCCCCGCCTATTTCAATGACGCCCAGCGCAACGCGACCAAGGCCGCCGGTGAAATCGCAGGCCTTAAAGTGCGCCGCATTATCAATGAACCGACGGCGGCGGCCCTGGCCTACGGCTTGGACAAAAAGTCCAATGAAAACATTGCCGTATATGACCTCGGCGGCGGCACCTTTGATATTTCCGTGCTGGAAATCGGCGACGGAGTGTTTGAGGTGAAGGCTTCCGACGGTGACACCCACTTAGGCGGCGATGACTGGGACAACGCAATCATCAACTGGATTATAGGCGAGTTCAAGAAAGACTCCGGCATGGATCTTTCCAACCAGCCTGATGCCATTCAGCGCATCAAGGAAGAAGCGGAAAAGGCCAAGATCGCCCTTTCCTCCACCCAGAGCTATGACATCAGCCTGCCGTTCATCACGGCGGACGCTTCCGGTCCCAAGCATATCCAACTGACGCTGAGCCGCCCCAAGCTGGAACAGCTCACGGAAGACCTTCTGGACCGCACCCGCAAGCCTGTGCTGGACTGCATTGCCGCGTCCGGGTTGAAAACCGGAGACATTGACGAGCTGGTGCTGGTGGGCGGCATGACCCGTATGCCCGCCGTGCAGGAAATGGCCCATACGCTGGCCGGCAAGGAACCCCACAAGGGCGTGAATCCGGATGAAGTGGTGGCCCTGGGCGCCGCTATTCAGGGCGGCGTGCTTCAGGGGGACGTGAATGACGTGCTTCTGCTGGACGTGACTCCTCTGACCTTGTCCATTGAAACGATGGGCGGCATCGCCACTCCGATGATCGAACGCAACACGACCATCCCGGTGCGCAAGAGCCAGGTGTTCTCCACCGCCGCTGACAACCAGCCCGCCGTGGATATCCGCATTTGCCAGGGCGAACGCAAGATGTTTGAGGATAACAAGCTCCTCGGCAACTTCAAGCTGGACGGCATTTCCCCCGCTCCGCGCGGCGTGCCGCAGATTGAAGTGACCTTTGACATTGACGCCAACGGCATTCTGCATGTATCCGCCAAAGACAAGGGCACCGGCAAGGAGCAGAAAATTTCCATTCAGGGCTCCAGCGGCCTTTCCAAGGATGAAATTGAACGCGCCAAGCGCGATGCGGAAGCCCACGCGGAAGAAGACAAGAAACGCGCTGAGGAAATTGACACCATCAACCAGGCTGACTCCCTCTGCTTCTCCGTGGAGCGCCAGCTTAAGGATATGGGGGACAAGCTGCCCGCAGACCTCAAGCGTGAAATAGAAGACAAGGTAACGCGTCTCAAGGAAGCCGTCTCCAAGAAGGACATCACGGCGATCAAGGCTGGCAAAGAAGACCTGGAATCCCGTCTGGAAGCCCTGTACAAGGCGGCGGAAGCCGCCCAGCAGTCCGCCGGGGCCGCCGGCCCCATGCCGGGCGCCCCTGCCGAAGAAGAACCTTCCGACGGTCCCCGCAAGGCGAAAGGCCGCGTGGTGGACGCTGAAATCGTGGACGACGATAAATAAGCAACCCTCTTCCCGCCGGAGTGGGAAGCAATTCCTCCTCCGGCGGAACATTACATCCCGTATTACTCATCTACAACAACATCAAAAAACATACTATGGCAAACATCAAACCCCTAGGACAACGTGTGCTGGTCAAGCGCATTGAAGCTGAAACCAAGACGGCCGGCGGCCTGTTCCTGCCGGACACCGCCAAGGAAAAACCCCAGGAAGCCGAAGTGATCTCCGTAGGCACCGGCGGACGCGATGAAAAAGGCGCCCTGATTGAATTTACCGTGAAGCCCGGAGACCGCGTGCTTATTTCCAAGTACGGCGGCACGGAAATCAAACTGGACGGGGAAGACTACCTTATCCTGTCTGAAAACGATATTCTGGCCATCATCGGCTAAATGGCACTACACACACATTCAACATTATTTTAAATATTTAACATTATGGCTAAACAAATCCAATTTGACGAAACCGCCCGCCAGGCTCTGCTCCGCGGCGTGGAACAGATTGCCAAGGCTGTCAAGAGCACGCTGGGCCCTGCCGGCCGCAACGTAGTGATTGACAAAAAATTCGGTTCCCCCCTCATCACCAAGGACGGCGTAACCGTGGCCAAGGAAATTGAACTGGAAGACCCGTTTGAAAACATGGGCGCCCAGCTTGTCCGGGAAGTATCTTCCAAAACCAATGACGTGGCCGGCGACGGCACCACTACCGCTACCGTGCTGGCTGAAAGCATTTACCGCGAAGGCCTGCGCAATGTTACTGCCGGGGCCAACCCCATCTCCCTCCAGAGGGGCATCATGAAGGCTGCGGATTCCGTTGTGGAAGAACTCAAGAAGATCAGCAAGCCTGTCGACTCCAGCAAGGAAGTGGCCCAGGTCGCTACCGTCTCCGCCAACTGGGACGCTGAAATCGGCAACATCATCGCGGAAGCCATGGACAAGGTGGGCAAGGACGGCACCATCACCGTGGAAGAAGCCAAGGGCATTGAAACTACGCTGGACGTGGTGGAAGGCATGCAGTTTGACAAGGGATACCTGTCCCCCTACTTCGTGACTAACGCGGAAACGATGGAAGCGGTGCTGGAAAACCCCTACATCCTCATCCACGAAAAGAAAATCAACAACCTGAAGGACTTCCTTCCGCTGCTTGAAAAAGTGGCCAAGAGCGGCCGTCCCTTCCTGGTAATCGCGGAAGACATTGAAGGCGAAGCCCTCGCCACCCTGGTAGTCAACCGTCTGCGCGGCGTGCTGAACATCTGCGCGGTCAAGGCTCCCGGCTTCGGCGACCGCCGCAAGGCCATGATGGAAGACATCGCCATCCTTACCGGCGGCAAGTGCATCACGGAAGACCTGGGCATCAAGCTGGAAAACGTGGGCATTGAAGACCTCGGCCAGGCCAAGCGCGTGGTTGTTTCCAAGGATGAAACCGTTATCGTGGAAGGTTCCGGCAAATCTTCCGATATTGAAGCCCGCATTTCCCAGATTCGCCGCCAGATCAAGGACACCACGTCCGATTACGACCGCGAAAAACTCCAGGAACGCCTGGCCAAGCTGGCCGGCGGCGTGGCCGTCATCCACGTGGGTGCCGCTACGGAAACGGAAATGAAGGAAAAGAAGGCCCGTGTGGACGACGCCCTGCACGCTACCCGCGCTGCGGTGGAAGAAGGCATCGTTCCCGGCGGCGGCGTGGCGCTGATTCGCGCCCAGAAAGCCATTGACACCCTCAAACTGGAAGGTGATGAAGCAACCGGCGCCCAGATCGTTTATCGCGCTGTGGAAGCCCCGCTCCGCCAGCTGGCCTGCAATGCCGGCCGCGAAGGGGCCCTCATCGTCGCCAACGTGAAAGGCATGAAGAATACTGCCGAAGGTTACAATGTGGCCACGGACAAGTATGAAGACCTGCTTTCCGCCGGCGTGGTGGATCCGACCAAGGTGACCCGTTCCGCTCTGCAGAATGCGGCCTCCATCGCCGGCCTGCTGCTTACCACGGAATGCGTCATTGCCGACAAGCCCGAGAAGAAGAGCTGCAGCTGCGGCTCCGGAGCTTCCGACATGGGCGGCATGGGAGGAATGGGCGGCATGGGCATGATGTAAGCCCCGTCCGTTTCTTCGAGACCAAGGCAATCGGCTTCAAGGCTCCCCGGTTTTTCCGGGGAGCCTTTTTTAATATGCTTCATCAAGAGCCGGTTTCGGGAAAAAAAGCTGCACAGGATGTTCAGAATTTAGAAAAATATTGAATGATTATAGAACATATTTGTCTAATCATAACATGAAAAAGCTGCATAAGAACATATTGTTTGCGGCGGCAGTACTGGTCATGCCTTCTGCCCTGGCCGATATCCCGGAGTCTTCCGTTCCGGTTGCCGCCGTTTCCAGTGTCAAGGGTGCTTATCCGAACGCCGGTCCCATTGAATGGGACTCTGAAATGCATGGCATGGAAAGGATCTACGAAGCCGAATTTAGAATTAACGGATTCCAGTTTGACGTGAAGATTGCTCCTGATGGGAAAATTGTGAGGATTAAGGAAGAAATAGCTGCTTCCTCTCTTCCGGAAGCCGTCCGTGCGTCCGTTTTGAAGCGTTATCCGGGATGCCGGATTAAGGAAGCGGAAAAAATTACTGAAGGAGAACTTGTCCGTTACAAGGTGGAAGTTGCGGACAGCCGTGACGATTATGATGTGCTGATTGCCCCTGACGGAAATATCCTTCATGTGGACCGTTAGGATTTTTGTTTTTTACATTTAATGAAAGCGGGAGGAGGGCGGATGAATCCGCTCTCCTCTTTTTTTGAGGACCGGAAGCAGGGGCGTATGGGAAAATGTGACGGAATGTTCACGTTTTAAAACGGGCGTGCGGGAGCGGCCTCCTGTAATAGAGGGCCGTTTATTACGCATATGGACCCAATCTATTACTTTATCATAGGACTGATACTGGTGTTATCCTGCTTCGACCTCGTTGTCGGAGTTTCCAATGACGCCGCCAACTTTTTGAACTCCGCCGTCGGTTCCAAGGCCGCTCCGCGCAGGACGATTGTGCTGGTGGCCGCTTTGGGTATCATCATCGGCTCGCTGTTCTCCAGCGGCATGATGGAAATCGCCAGAAGCGGCGTATTCATGCCGGCCCGGTTTTCCTTCCATGACATCATGTTGATCTTTCTGGCGGTCATGTTGACGGATGTTATCCTGCTGGACGTTTTCAACACGTTCGGCCTTCCCACTTCCACCACGGTTTCCATTGTTTTTGAACTGCTGGGCGGCGCCGTGGCTGCAGCTCTCTTTAAAATTTGGTCCGGGGAACCGGGCGTCGCTCAGGAATTGTCCAGCTACATCAATTCCTCCAAAGCTCTGGCGATCATCTCCGGCATTTTTTCCTCCGTTTTTATCGCTTTCATTTGCGGGATAACGGTTATGTGGATTTCCCGCCTCATCTTCTCCTTCAACTATCAAAAATCCTTCAAATACCTGGGCGCCGTCTGGTGCGGCGTGGCCCTGACGGCTATCACCTACTTTGCCATTTTCAAGGGGCTGAAGGGAAGCACGCTGGTCACCAAGGATATGATCCGCCATCTGGACGACCATATCTGGCTGTACGTTTGCTGCAGCCTGGCATTCTGGACCGTTCTGATGGCCGTGCTCCAGAATCTTTGCAAAGTCAATATCCTGAAAGTATCCGTTCTCGCGGGCACCATGGCCCTGGCCCTTTCCTTTGCCGGGAATGACCTGGTCAACTTCATCGGCGTTTTTATGGCGGGGCAGTCTTCCATGGAAATTGCGGCCGCCGCAGCAGCGCAGGGGGCGGACCTTACCACTCTGTCCATGGGCGGTCTGATGGCCCCCGTCACGGCGGATTGGCGTTACCTGCTGGGGGCGGGCGTCATCATGGTGCTGGCCCTCATGTTCTCCAAAAAGGCGCAAACCGTTACGGATACGGAAGTCAATCTGGCGAGGCAGGGCGGGGGAGTAGAGCGGTTCGGCTCCGTCCCCCCGGCCCGCATGGCGGTGCGTTATGCCCTGAATGCTTCCCGCGCGGTGGAAAAAATCATGCCTTCCTGCGTCGGGAGGTTTATTGAAAAACGCTTCCGGCCTGTGCCGGAAGGGCCGGATAACGGTGCATCTTTCGACCTCATTCGCGCTTCCGTGAATTTGACGGTGGCTGCCCTGCTGATTTCTCTGGCCACGTCCCTTCGGCTTCCCCTTTCCACCACGTATGTGACGTTCATGGTGGCGATGGGTTCCTCCCTGGCGGACAAGGCCTGGGGGCGGGACAGCGCCGTGTATCGCATCACCGGAGTGATTACGGTGATTTCAGGGTGGTTCTTTACGGCCTTTGCCGCGTTTTCCATGTGCTTCATTGTGGCGGCCTGCATCCTTTATGGCGGTCTCTTCGGCATCATCGCCATGTGTTCTCTGGCGGCTTTCCTGCTTCTGAAAAGTTCCAGGCTCCATCGCAAAAGAACCCAGGCTGCAGCTCAGGCGCAGGCCGCCAATTACCGGGACCCGGCTGCCGCCGCACGCTACAATGAGGAAATTATTGAACTGATGAAGCGCATGGCGGAAATCTATGAAATGAATCTGGAGGCCCTGAACGTGGAGGACCGGAAGCGTCTGAAAAAACTCCGGAAAGAAGCTCGCGGCATCCGCCGTTCCCTGAGCGATAAAATGGCGATGGAAGTTATGCCCGTCGTCCGTGAACTCCCGGACAAAGAGGCCGACCGAGGCAAGCGCTATGTGCAGATGGTGGAATACGCTACCTCCGTCTTTGAATCCCTCTCCAACATTACTACGGCCAGCCATGCCTATATAGACAACAACCATGAAGGGCTGGATTTGGAAAGGATAGAGCTTCTGCGGGGAATGAACAGCCGTGTTTCTTCCCTCTACCCCCGTTTCCGGGAAATGATGGAAAGCAATGACTATACCGGGCTGGACGAATGCCTGGCAGGCATGGACGCCCTGGATGAGGAATTTGCGGAAGCCGTCAAACAGCAGATTATTCTGCGTCCGGAAGACGCCTCCGATATGCGACGGGCGCTTCTCTATCTCAACCTCCTTAATGAAACCCGGGCGATGATCCGCAAAGTGCTTCTTCTTGCTAAAATCCAGAGGAAATTTGTTCTTGGCTGGTAGCCTCTCCCTGTAATTCACGTCCGTGCCGGAAGCATTCGCCGCCGGCACGGACGTATTGCCCGGACTGTTCCCGTATTGGGAGAGGCTGCCAGGTCTTTTTTATTCACACGGAACAAGGCTTCTTTGCGGATAAATCATGTCTTCTGCCTGTGGGACAATGTCTTGAAAGGCCGTTTCCAGGCGTTGCCATGTATGTTGCCGTCTCAAGAAAACAAAAACGCAAGCTTTGATAAACAATAACTTGCGGAACAAACTGGTACGGGCGATGGGAATCGAACCCACGTCTCAAGCTTGGGAAGCTCGCGTCCTACCATTGAACGACGCCCGCATGAAATGCGGATGCCTATTTAGCGGCAGAAGACCCGGATGTCAAGACCACAGAAAAAACGTATCCTCTTTTTTGTTATTTTGACGCAGTAATGAAAAAAAACTTGTCTTATTCCGTGATTTGAACATAATGCGTTCGTTGCGCGGGTATAGCTTAATGGTAAAGCTCCAGCCTTCCAAGCTGATTATACGGGTTCGATTCCCGTTACCCGCTCCATTTTTTTATTAAATTCACTTGCTAAATACTTCCTTTATGAAAGCCAGGTTCGTGACAAAGGCGGCGCTTAGTGCGCTGGCACTTGCGTTTGCGGGTACCCTTCCCGGTGTGGCTCAGCAAACTGCTGCTCCGGCTGTTGATTCGGTTAAAGCCTCCGCTGTTGAAAAGGTTTTTATTGTGAAAATGGCGGATATTGTTCAGGCCGGATTGAAGGCCGGTGCTCTGGATGTGAAAGCAGTGTCCGGAGTTTTGAATGAGGCGGTTAAGGCTGACGTTTCTGACCGTGTGATGGGGGCGATGGTGTCCATGGCTGCGGGGGCTTTCCCTTCCAGCGCTCCTGCCGTTGCTTCCGCCGCTGTTCGGAGTTACGGATCCAATATAAGGGAGGGGCATGTGCGCAATGTGATCGCTTCCGCTGTTTCTTCCCAGTCTAACCCGTATGCGTCCGTGGCTCCCATTTCGGAAGCGGTTGAAAAGGTTCTGGGTAATTCTCCGGTAGCCGCTGCTGTTTCTTCCATTGCTGTGGATGTGGCAGCTCAGACCCCTGACAATCCTCTCTCCGGGGAAACTGTTCAAGGTTCTGGTCTGGCAAGTCCTGACGAAGGTATTTCTGAAGGGAGTTTGGTTCTGCCGGGCGGTCTTCCTGTGGGCGGCACGCCCACCAGCCCTGCTCCCGTGTCCAATCCTGCTGGCAATTAACCTGATTCTTATTTAATAAATAGCATGAAGAGTCTTTTTTATCTCTCCCTGGTGGCCGCCGGCATGTTTGCCGTCCATGCCAACGGGCAGTCTCTGTACACGCTGGCGGGTCCGGTGGGTCTGGAAGAGTCCCTTCCTCTCAAGTGGTTCTTCAACCTGGCGGGAGGGTATGACGACAATGTCAACGCCTCCAATTATAACAAGCAGGAATCCGCGTTCATCAGTACGGACATAGGGTGCTCCCTGGCCAACTACGATGCCGTGACCCAGTATTCTTTCTCCGCCAAGCTGGGGGGTATTTTTTACCTGAAAGACCTTGATGGCGGAACGAATGAAGCCCTTTCCAATTCCACGCTGTCCGCCAAACTTTCCCATAGTTTTGACCAGACGTTGCGTTATAACGGCAGCGTCTCCTTCGCATGGCAGCCGGAACCCAACTATTCCAACGGTATTGCCAATGCCCGCCGGGACGGCGACTACATTTACGTGTATGTTTCCAGTTCCGTGAGCAAGGCGTGGACTTCCCGCTATTCCACGACGCTGGGCGCCAATTTCTCCATGATCGACTATCAGGAGGATTCCGCCAAGACGGATAACCGCGATTATGTTGGCATGAATTTCACCAACCGGTACAAATGGACGGAACGCCTGGCTGTTTCCCTGGGCTGGACGGGATCCTACTGTAATCGCGAATACGGCAATAACGAATTTTCCAACTTCGTCATGGCCGGCGCTGAATACGCGGTGAGCGAAAATACTTCTGCTACGCTGCGCGTAGGTCCTCAGTTCAAGTATGTCGAAAGCTACGGAACAAAAACCTATCCTTCCGCGGAATTCGGCTTAAACCACCGCTTGAGCGACCGGTTCATGCTCGGAACGTTCGTCCGTTATTCCAACGAAGCGGTGAATACCTACATTCCTTACAACGGCGCCAGCTATTATTCCAATGAAACATGGCGTTTCGGGGTACACAGCACGCTGAAGCTGACGCACCGCGTCAGTCTGAATTGCGGAGTAAACCTGGTTGCCAGCGATTATACGCGTCCGAGTTCCATCAGCAACAGTGACACGTCCAACCTGACTTTCAATGCTACCGCCGGTATCAAGCTTCTGCTGACGAATGCCCTGGCCCTTACGGCCCAATATTCTTACACGAACGGTTCCTACAGCGGCTATAACTACCCGATGCCCTCCTACAACCGCAATGTGTTCTCCTTCGGCATGAATTACAGCTTCTAAGTCTTGACTGACCATTAATGCCTTTACTCCTCTAATTGCGAATTTTCATTCACAATTAGAGGAGTTTTTATCTTACTGCCTTACTATATTTCATGAGTGCCCAGGATCAGCAGAACAGTGATCGCATCGTACGCAATATTGATTATTTGCAGGTTTTAAAAAATCGCTGGAAGGAAGTCTTTCTTGTCTTCCTTCTGGTGCTGGTCATTTCCGTTGTAGTGACTTTCCTGATGCCGCCTTCCTACCGGGCGACCAGCCAGTTTCAGATTAAACTGCCCAAGCCTGTGATGGATATCGGCAGAGGGGGGGACGTAGTTGCCACTTCCAACGTGACGGCCAACTACATTCCCATGCAGTATTCCGTGCTGACTTCCGCCGAAGTGCTTAAAGTGGTATCCAGAAAACTGAACCTTGCCGCGGAATGGGGGATGACGGATGAAATGGCGGCGACTAATCTGGCCGACATGATCAAGGTGGCCCCCGTGCGCGCCACGGACCTTGTGGACGTCATTGTTTCCGGTCCGGACCCCAAACTGGTGCAGAATATCGCCAAGGCGGTGCCTGAGGCGTACAAGCAGGACCGTGAAATGCGCGAAAACCGTCTGGTGGAAACCGCCATCAAGAGCCTGAAGGATGTCCTTCGGGAACAGGAGGATGCCGTCAATGAAAAAATGATGGCTCTCAAAAAGCTGATTGCGGAGAGTTCCTACCTGCCCACGTCCTGGAGGAACGGTGAACATCGCAGCACCCTGACGGCCGGCATGGAAGAAGAGGAATTCCGGAATGCCAAGGCGCAGGCCATGGATTTTGAAAGGAGGGAAAAAGAACTGGCTTCCTATGTGCAGGAATTGCAGCGTCTGCCCGACGACAAGTTGCTGGATTACGTGATCAGTTCCGACCTGCTGAATGCGGAGACTGTGGGTGCGGACGCTCTCCGTAAGACCTATGCTGAATTTTCCGACAAGCTCAAGGAAAAGGAAAATCTGAAATCCCAGAACATCGGCGCCAGGCATCCCAAAATGCTGGCATTGCTGGAAACGGAAAGAATTCTGGGGGATAAGCTGAACAAGGAATTGATAGGCCTGCGTTCTTCCCTGAAGAGCAAGCTGGAAATGGTTGCCGCGAGCCGGAAGCACTGGGAGGCTACCGTCGCCCAAAAAGAGGAAGATCTTCAGAAGCACGTCCTGCAGGTTCCCATGTATGAACAGGCCAGCCGTGATTATGACGCTGCGCTGGACCAGCTTAAGGAACTGGACTCCCGATACAAGGATGAGATTGCCCGTTTGCGCGTGCCCCGTGAGGTGATTGAAATGTATCAGCTGCCGACCTACCCTGTTGCGCCCTACAAACCGAATGTGACTATTAACCTGGCGGTGGGAGCGGGCGCCGGTCTGTTGCTGGGCATCGGGTTGGCCCTGCTTCTGGAATTCATGGATACTTCCGTGAAAACCATGGAAGACGTGGAACGGGCTCTTCAGGTTCCCGTACTGGGCATTATTCCCAAGAATGTGCCGATTCTGCATTCATCCGATGCCATGGGGCCGGATGCGGAAGCCTACCGCATTTTGCGGACGAACATAGAATTCAACAAGAAAGGCCTGGAGGAAATTTCGCTGACCTTTGTTTCCGGCAGCGCCGGGGAAGGGAAGACCACCACTCTGTGCAACCTGGCCTATATTTGCGCCCAGGGGGGGTATGCCACCCTGATGATTGACGCCGACCTGCGCCGTTCCAAGCTTCACCGGTATTATGAGCTGGATAATGAGGTAGGGCTGACTTCCTACCTGCTGGAAGATTATCCTCTGGAGGAAGTCATTTTTCAGACGCCCATTGAAAACCTGTACGTCATGCCCGCGGGGCCTACTCCCTTTGATCCTTCAGGCGCCTTGAATTCCCGCAAGTTTAATGAATTGCTGCAGGAAGTGAAGCAACGTTTTGACATTGTGCTGGTGGATTCCCCTCCCATTCTGGGGGTCAGTGACTCCGCCGTCATTGTAAGCGAGGTGGATATGACTCTTATGGTTGTCCAGCCCCGCAAGCTGCCGCTGAAAGCCCTGTTGAGGCAGAAGCAGGTAATTGAGTCCGTGGGCGGTAACCTGGCCGGCGTGGTGATGAATAATGTGGACATTACGTCCGATCACCAGTATCAGTATTACACAACTTACTATTCCTACTATTCTGCGGATGGCTCTTCCTCCGGCGAGAATGCGGATGCCTCCTCCATGAAGAAGGTGGAACGTTCTGGAAAGGCCAAGGAGCTGGCAGCCACCCAGTCCCATGATAGTGAAGATTTGTATTAACCCATGGCTCCATGAAAAAATATATTTGTTCCATCCTTTGTCTTATGCTGGGCCCGGCGGGGCTGGGCTCCGCCCAGTCTCCGGATGCCGTGCCGCCCCAGGGCACCATTGAAATCCAGGTGCGCGGCATTCCCTCCGACGACGCTACCGCTATTTCCGGGCAGTATCTGTTGGACCTGTC
>ENA-OZWA01000182-OZWA01000182.1-human-gut-metagenome-genome-assembly--contig:-NODE-182-length-15886-cov-6.260881_pt1 | contig 15886 bp, 13 predicted proteins | sample MGYA00243448_ERZ654051 | MGnify/ENA primary metagenome ERZ654051 (study PRJEB26926, sample SAMN06164908) | human gut metagenome | biome: ENVO:00009003; feature: ENVO:2100002; material: ENVO:00002003... | reverse complement strand
CTCGTGGGCTCGGAGATGTGTATAAGAGACAGTCCGAAGACGTCTCCTGGCTGGTGGAAAAATTCGACTATCGCAACAAAGACGCCGACTGGAAGAGCTCCAGGGATGCCATCCAGCGCGGTATGCAGAAATTAAAAGGCGGATATCCCGCAGATCCCGCCTATAAGATGTCTAAATAGTCGCAAAATTTTATTCAAAAATACGATGCAATTATGATGCTATTTTTCCGTAATTTCTTCGTCAGAGGGCTGTCCGGACCGTTCCGCCAGTCTTCTGCTTAATTGCAGATACTCCAGAATTTCCTCATACAGCATCTCCGGCTGAAAGGCATCTTCCAGGATTCTCTCGTTCATCAATCCCTTAATGGTCAGTTCCATCATCTTACGAAGTTTCATCACGTCTTCCGCAGCCGCATATTTTCCCAGATCCGCTCTGGCATAAATATTCTCATAAGCCTCTTCCATCTGCTGTTTTCGCTCTTCTACCGCCACCAGTGCCTCATTGACATTCTCTGCCTGTGCCCGGTTCAGGAACGGCTGCAGATAAGGATAGCCACACATGGCATGCATTTTCCCGGTCTCCACCTGCTGCATCAGAGTGAACAGATCCGTCTCCTTCGCATCCACCGCCGTAGACAACTCCAGCAACAGGTAACGGACGCTGTAATCATAGACAAATGCATATACGCCCAGTTTGCTTCCGAAATAATGGAATAACAATCCCTTGGAAATGCCGGCTGCTTTCACGATCTCATCGGTACTTGCCTTTTTGTAGCCATTTTTCGCAAAGATCTGCAGTGCTGCATTGATAAAACGATCCTGTTTTTCCTTTGGAAGTTCAAAAAAACGATTGTTCATTGTAGTTCCTCTTTTTCCGTATCATTGACTCCGGCGGTCACTTTATCCTACCACAGAACAGCTACTCTTGCAATTCCATAAACTTCTTATAAACTGTACACAAACTCCTTGTGTTCCGGGCAAAATTATTTTAAAATAAAGAAAACAGATTCCATAGAAAGGGGTTTACAATATGGCTAAAAAATTTGGTAAATTTCTGATGTTCAGCGCTGCTGTCGCTGCTGCGGCAGGTGCTTATTACTATTTCAAAAAATCTGATGAAGACAGATTTGACGATGACGATTTTGATAACGATGAAGACCTCAACGAACCGAACAGGATCAGCCGCAAAAAAATACTTGTTTTTTTGATTCCGGCTTTGATTGCCATTGGTCTCGGCGTCGGTTTTTTCTATGCCTTTAACCACAAGTTCGGAAACAACGGAAATGCCAATTACAGCATTGTTCGCAACATTATTGAAGAAGACGGAAAAGAAGCCGAAAGCGTAACCGTGTTCTACGACTTGCCCGAAATCACCGCACGCCTTAAGGATACTTCCGCCGACGAGGCCACCGCACGCCTCAAAATCAGCGTGGAGTTAAACAATGTCGAAGACGTCGCCAAAATAGAGGCTTTGCTGCCCCGTATCAACGATGCCGTCATTGCGCATACGATTGAGCTGACCCCGGATGAGCTGGAAAGCGCCACCGGATTGTACTGGCTCAAAGAAGAATTGCTTTATCGCATAAATCTGTTAACATCTCCGTTACAGGTTTCAAATCTGAATTTTAAAAACTTTGAAATTCAAAAACCAAATGAAAAATAAAGGATAATCAAAGTGGCAGAACAAGAGGGAAAACAAGAAACACCGAAAGAAAACTGGGCTGATACCATAGAAGTCCGGGATGCTCCGGAAATGGATTCCCCTGATTCCAAAATTCTTAATCAGGAAGAAATCGACAGCCTGCTGGGTTACTCCAACGACGAGGAGGAAGACTACCGTCCGCAAAAAACCGGCGTTCGGGCTATTTTAAACTCCAGTATGGTTTCTTACGAACGGCTGCCGATGCTGGAAATCGTATTTGACCGTCTGATTCGTCTGATGGCAACCTCCCTGAGAAACTTTACGCAAGACAACGTAGAGGTTTCTCTCGACAGCATTGAATCAATGCGCTTCGGCGAATATATCGATTCCCTGACGCTCCCCACCCTTTTGAACGTATTTAAAGCTGAAGAATGGGATAACTACGGACTGATGTCTCTTGACTCGTCCCTCATCTACTCGATGGTGGACGTTCTTCTCGGCGGCAGACGCGGAACCGCGGCCATGCGCATTGAAGGACGCCCCTATACTACCATCGAGCTGAACATCGTCAAAGAGATGATACAGCTCATTCTGGCGGATTTGTCCACCGCGTTCGACCCCATAACATCGGTTAACTTTGCTTTCGACCGCCTGGAAACCAATCCCCGCTTTGCAACCATTTCCCGCCTGTCTAACGCCGTCATCGTAGCGCATCTCAGAGTCGATATGGAAGATCGGGGCGGAAAAATAGACTTGATGATACCCTATGCCACGCTGGAGCCGGTTCGCGAACTCTTGCTCCAGATGTTTATGGGCGAACGTTTCGGCCGCGATACCATCTGGGAAAACCATTTAATGTCTCAGCTCTGGGAAACGGAGGTTGAGGTCAGTGCGCTCCTCAGCGAAACGACAATCAAATTGGGCGAAATGTCTGCCTGGGAAAAAGGTTCATTCCTTCCCTTGGACATTCCCCCGCATCAAAAAGTAACCATTGTTTGCGGCGACGTGCCTCTGATTACCGGAGACATGGGCCGCAAAGACGACCATATCGTCATCAGAGTTGACGGAAAGGCTGAAAAGAATGGATAGCTTGGAATTGCTCATCAATCTCATCATTATTGCATTGCTGGTTCCGACAATCGTTTACGCCTATCGGCTCAACAAAAACCTTGAGATTTTGCGCCGCAACCAAAAGAGCCTGGCCCAGTTGGTCGAAGCCCTGAATGACGCAACCTACAAAGCGGAAAACAGCATTCCCAAACTGAAGTCCGTTACCGAACATTCTTCGGAAGGCTTGAAAGAAGTTGTAGACAGCGCCAAGGAACTTAAAGACGATTTGTTGTTCATTAATGAACGCGCCGACAATCTTGCCGACCGTTTGGAACAGGTTATCAGCGACGGCCGCCAGATTAAAGCGCCGATGCCGGCGGCAACAGCGGATTCTTCGCCAATCGGAAAAATCCGCATCAACGAAGAACCGCAAGAAATGCCGATGTCCGACAGCCGCTCCGAAGCGGAAATGGAATTGTTAAAAGCTTTGCGCTCAATAAAGTGAAATAAAATTTAAGGTCAGATGATGTTTAACAAAACAAATAAAGTCAAAATAAGATTATTGCCGGTTTTTATCTTTGTAGCCGTTTTGACCGTGTCGGTAAAACTCAATAACATTTTTGACTTGTACAACAACCCCGCTCAAAAGACGCTGAGTATCTCTCCGGCTCAGGCTTTGGCAGAAGAAAAAGCCAATTCCGACACCGCCGAACTGAGCAAGGTTTTGAATCAGGGTGACAAGGCCGCTGCCAACGCTGCGGCCGGAACTCCTGCGTCCGCGTTTACTCAGTCGGAAATTCTTATTTTGCAGGAATTGGCAGAACGTCGTGAAGCTCTCGACATCCGCGCCAAAGAAATCGACAAAAGAGCAATTCAGCTGAAAGTCGCCGAGGACGAAATTGATAAAAAGATAAAGCAGCTTAAGGCCTATGAGCAAAAACTGCAAAAACTGATAAACAAATACAGTGAACAAGAGCAGGAAAACATCGCTTCCTTGGTCAAGCTGTACACCTCAATGAAGCCTAAAGACGCCGCCCGGATTTTCAATACGCTGGATATGAACATCACCGTGGCATTGCTGAAAGGAATGAAACCGTCGTCGTCCTCCGCCATTCTTTCCCAAATGAATTCGGAAAAAGCCAAGGCCGTTACGTCAGAGCTTATTGGAAACAACATTTAATTTTAACGCTGAGAAACAAACATTGCCGAGCTGTAACTTTTACATAAAATTCGTTTCAGTCTTAAGTTTCTGCTTAAGCCTGCTTTTATGTGTTTCGGCAGAAGCCCAACCCTTAAGCAATGCGTCTCCTGCCGGAAAAGTCAAAGTCGAAGACTTGTCTCCTCTGGAAACGGAGCCTCGTCCTCAGGCTCGGCCGACAGCTCCCGTAACCGTTGAAACCCAGGGAACCACGTTAAAAAACAAAGAAACGATATCTGCCGCCCAAATTAAAGCGCCGGTTACCGAACCCCAGTTTGCCAGCTTGAGCTTTGCCTGGAATATGCCGGTCAGTTTGGCCGTTTTCAAACGCCAAAACAAACTCTGGATTGTATTTGACCATTCCCAGCAGATTGACATTAAGGAACTGCGCAATATGGCCGGAGATTTGGCCGAAAACATCTTCCAGTTTCCCCATCCCGGAGCAACGATTATCCAGTTGACGCCCAAAGAAGACGTCCAGTTCTTCGTCCGAAAAGAAGGCTTGCTGTGGATTGTCGATCTTTTTACCTCCGACCAAAAACCGCAGCCGATTAAAGATATGACGATTTTCACACAATACGACAGCCTAAATCGTCCTTATCTCTTCATCCCCACAGAGGCCGCCGGCAACATCGTCTCGGTGATTGACCCCGACGTCGGCGACATCATCACCGTCGCCCCGACCGGAAGTGCCGGCTATGGTCTCAATGCTCCTTACCACTATCCGGAGTTTGATACGCTGGCCACCGAACAAGGTCTGGCCTTTGTCATCAAGGCTCAGGACATTATGCTCAACCGAGGCAACACCGGATTGACCCTGCGGGCACAAAACCGGGGCCTGAATATAACCGAAGGACTTGACGCGCTAAAAAGACAGCAGCAGTTCAAAACCTCGGAAGATTCTCTTGAATCTTTCGATATAAAGATTCAACCGCAGCTGCTGGCAATGCCATACAGCGAAGCTGTGGAACAGCTGAAACAGGACATCCTATCGGCTACTCCCGAGCAACGCGGCATTGCACGTCTTGAACTGGTAAAATACTATGTTTCCAAAGGCATGGGAACCAACGCTCTCTACATTCTTAACCAAATGCAGGCGGTAAACTTTCCGGAAGCCCAGTCGGACAAATTCCACGCCCTGCTCGGCGTCGCAAACTTCTTGGCGCATCGTTATGACCAGGCCGTAGAGAACTTTGAACACGGAAAACTTCCCGAAATAAACGAAGCCATATTTTGGAGAACCCTGGCTTCCAGCGCACAGGAATTTAAGCCGGAAAATAACGTAATCCTTTTCTCCTTTGTCACGCTTATCCGTGACTACCCTCAGGAACTTAAAGACCGTATCGCTGTTATCGGTGCCGAAAATGCGCTCAACGTTAACGACGATATTGCCGCACAAAATTTTATCGACATTTTGAAATCCGGCAGCGCCGACCGCCTGCGCAACCGCAAAGCGCAAATAGACTATCTCGCAGCAAAAAAACAGGAACTTCAGGGCTATCCGCGCAATGCCATCCGCGCCTATCGGGAAATCGCGCTCAGCCGTGACCAAAAGTATTCATCGTTGGCACGTTATGACAATGCCGTTTTAAGCCAGCAAATTAATGCCCTTAGCCTGAACGAAGCAATCGGCGAGCTTGAAAAACTTCGTTTTGCCTGGACCGAACCGAAATTCAAATGGGAACTTCTAAACCGGCTGGCAGACTTCTATGTGAAAAACGCCGATTATTACAATGCCCTGAAAACGCTTAAGGAAACCCTGCCGATGGCAACTCCGGATCAGCGTCGGACGCTTCTCGCCAAAATGGTTCAGTGGTTTGAAGACATCTATATCAACAATCAGGCGGACAACAGCCTGTCAGCCGTAAAATCTTTGGCGCTTTATCAAGATTTCGAATGGCTGGCGGCCCGCAGCAAACATCAAAACGAAATCATCCAAAAGCTGGCAGACCGCCTGGTAGCTGTAGACCTGCTGCCTCGTGCCGACAAACTGCTGACGACGCTCCTCAAGAAAAATGACGTCAGCAAAACCGATCGAGCCAAAATCGGAGCCCGGCTGGCTGTCATTTACCTTTTTGAGCGCAAATCTCCTGAAGCCCTGGAAATTCTGAACGCAACGGAATATGACAATCTTCCTTTTGAAGTCGAGGCTCATCGCCGTGTCATTCGCGCTCGAACAATGGCTAATTTGGGACAGACTGACGAAGCCCTGAAACTCCTCAACGACGACTACAGCAAAAACGCAACCCTGCTTAAGGCTGAAATCTTTTGGAACGCCCGTCAGTGGGGAGATGCAGCCGACGCCATAAAATACCTCATAGAAAAACCGACCCCGGGCAAACCGTTGTCTCAAGAACAAATCAACTATATTCTGGATTGGGCCACAACGCTCAAAAAAGCCGGACGGGAAACCGTTTTGGTTCGGCTGCGCAACAAATTTATGCCTTATTTTGCCAAAACTAAATATCATAGTGCATTTAACATCTTAACAGATCACCTTGAAAATGATAAAATCGACCTCAAAGAAATAAACAGCATAGTCAACGATGTTCAGGCATTCAGCGACTTTGCCAAAGCTTATAACGATTCGCTCAAGAGTACGGCAATAAAATAAATGTCAGCTGATTTTCAAATTGAAAGCCCGTTTCAGCCTGCCGGCGACCAGCCCCAGGCAATCAAGGAGCTTTGCGAAGGAATTAACAACGGTGTCAAGGACCAGGTCCTGCTGGGAGTGACCGGCAGCGGCAAAACCTATACTATGGCCAAAATCATCGAACAATGCAAACGTCCGGCCTTGATTATGGCGCCCAATAAAATCCTTGCGGCTCAGCTGTACACGGAAATGAAGGAGTTTTTCCCCCACAACCACGTGGAATACTTTGTTTCTTACTACGACTATTACCAACCGGAAGCCTACGTTCCCAAAACCGATACCTACATTGAAAAAGATTCGGCAATCAACGAACAAATTGACCGTATGCGCAACTCGGCCACCCGCAACATTTTGGAAAACCGTGACGTAATCATTGTCGCATCGGTTTCTTGCATTTATGGTTTGGGCGACGTTGAATCCTACGCCGCAATGACGCTCCCCTTGTCCGTGGGGGAGGAAATCAATCCCAAAGAAATATATAAGCGCCTTGCCGAGCTTCAATACGAACGCAATCAACAAAACTTCGTGCGTTCAACATTTCGTGTTCAGGGCGACACCTTGGACATCTTTCCGGCCCACTATGAAGACCGTGCATGGAGAATATCTTTTTTCGGCGACGAAATTGAAAGCATTTATGAATTTGATTCCCTTACCGGAAAACGTACGGCCGAACTCAAAGACATTGTCATCTATCCGGCCAACCATTATGTAACGCCCCGGCCGGCAATCTCGCAGGCCATTGTCAACATCAAAAAGGAACTGGGCGAGCAACTGGAAGAATTTACCGCTCAAAACAAACTTCTGGAAGCGCAAAGGCTTGAACAAAGAACCCGTTTTGACCTTGAAATGCTGGAAACGACCGGACATTGTAAAGGGATTGAAAACTACTCGCGTTACCTTACCGGACGCAAACCCGGAGAGCCGCCTCCCACGTTATTTGAATACCTGCCGCCGGACGCCATTGTTTTTGTTGACGAAAGTCACGTTTCCGTTCCCCAAATCGGAGGAATGTATCGGGGTGACCGTAACCGTAAAAGCACGCTTTCCGACTATGGTTTCCGCCTGCCCTCCTGCGTAGACAACCGTCCGTTAAAATTTGAAGAATGGAATCAAATGCGCGGTCAGACGATTTTCGTTTCGGCCACCCCTGGCGATTGGGAGCTTGAACAAAGCCATGGTACCTTTGCCGAGCAGGTTATTCGCCCTACCGGTCTGACAGACCCCCTGTGTATTGTCCGCCCGGTTGAAAATCAGATTGACGATCTTATGCAGGAATGTCGCAAAACCGCAGCCCGCGGCGAACGCGTTTTGGTAACGACCTTAACTAAAAAAATGGCGGAAGATTTGACTGAATATCTGAATGACAACGGCATTAAAGTGCGTTATCTCCATTCGGACATCGAAACCTTGGAACGCATCGAAATTATCCGCGATCTCCGTCTGGGCGTTTTTGACGTGCTGGTCGGCATTAACCTTCTTCGCGAAGGATTGGATATTCCCGAATGTTCGCTGGTTGCCATTTTGGATGCCGATAAAGAAGGCTTCCTTCGTTCCGAGCGTTCGTTAATACAGACTATCGGCCGTGCTGCCCGCAATGCCGAGGGTCGGGTAATTCTTTATGCAGACAAAATGACCGGCTCTCTGGAGGCCGCTTTGCGCGAAACCAACCGCCGCCGCCAAAAACAGCTCAACTATAACGCCGAGCACGGAATTACGCCGCAAACCATCAAGAAAAAGATTTCCAACGCCTTGAGCGAAATGACCGCCGCCGATTACGTAGAAACCAAGAAGGAAGCGCCCGAAGAGATTAAAGACATTGACAAGAAACTGCGTGAGTACAAAAAGCTTATGCAGGAAGCCGCCGTTAACCTTGAATTTGAAACGGCCATGGTTTATCGCGACAAAATCAAGGAACTCGAGCAGATTTATCTCAAAAGCTAAACCTATTCTACGGTTACCGACTTTGCAAGATTGCGAGGCTGATCAATTTCCCGCCCCAGCTCGTCGGCAATATAATATGCCAGCAGTTGCAGAGGGACATTAAGCAGCAAAGGAGACCATATTTCCGCAATTTGAGGAACACGGATAACCCGGTCAAACAACTTTCCCCTTTGCACGGCCGCTGACGTCGTAACCGCAATCAGCTGTGCCCGACGGGCCTTAACCTCTTCGCAGTTGGACAGCATTTTATCAAAAGTCAGACCGCCGTCTGCCAAAATGGCAATCACCGGAACACTCTCGTCAAGCAACGCAATCGGCCCGTGTTTTAATTCTCCCGCTTCGTATCCGTTAGCGTTAATATAGCTGATTTCCTTAAGCTTCAAAGCCCCTTCCGCCGCAGAAGCCGTGTTAATGCCGCGAGCCATAAAAACAACGTTTTTGCAAGCGGCATAATCCTTGGCACAGGTTTTAATCCCGCTGCTGTTGCTTAACGTTTCCTCCAGCTTGGCCGGAATCTCAAATAACTCTTTTTTCAGCTCAGACAATTTGTCCCGACTCAAACACCCTCTCAGCTCCGCGGCTGCCAACGCCGACAAATACAAACAAACAAGCTGTGCCGTGTAAGATTTTGTAGCCGCAACACTGACTTCAATCCCTGCTTTTAACGGCAGTACCGCATCCGCACATCTGACAATGCTTGAATCCGTACGGTTTGTCACCGCCAAAACCTTGGCGCCGGAAGACCGTGCCTGTTTAAGGGCCGTAATCGTATCCGCGGTTTCCCCTGACTGGGAAATCCCGATTGTCAAAGTTTCTGCAGAGGTCAGCTGGCGTTTATAAATATATTCGCTGGCCGCCTCAACCCGCACCGGAATTCCCGCCAGCGTTTCAAACGCATTTTGAGCAATTTTTGCCGCATGAAGAGAGGTTCCGCAGGCAATAATCTCTATCCGGTTTATGCCGCGAAACAACTGTTCCAAATCAATTCCGCCCAAACGGACTTCAGCCTCCGGACTTGGCATATATTCGGTTAAAAGGTTGCGTACGATATCCGGCTGCTCGTTTATTTCTTTAAGCATAAAATGCTTGAATCCCCTTTTGCTGATAGCTTCAGGCTCCCAAGTCAGATTTTCAACTTTTTTCAAAACGACGGAGCCGTCAAAATTTTTAACGCTGACGCCGTCCCGCCGAACGATGGCAAGCTCGTTGTCGTCAAGATAAATCATTTGCTTCGCTTTGCCGATAATGGCGGGAACGTCGCTGGCAATAAAATTTTCACCTTCGCCCAGACCGATGATTAACGGCGCGTTTTTACGAACGGCTATAATTTTATCTGCCTCGTTTTCATGCATTATGCAAAAGGCAAAGGCTCCCTTAAGCCGGTTGACGGCACGAACCACCGCCGTTTCCAAAGAACCGCTCTGCTTATACTCGTCGTCGATGAGATGAACTGCCGCTTCCGTATCCGTTTGCGAAAAAAAGTTATAACCTTTCTTTTGCAACGAAAGCTTCAATGCTTCATAATTTTCAATAATTCCGTTATGAACCAACACCAGCCTGCCGTCATTGGACTTGTGCGGATGAGCATTGTCTATTGTAGCCCCGCCGTGAGTTGCCCAGCGGATATGACCGATACCGATGCGGGAAACGCTGATTTTCTGTTTGACTTCTGAGAGTTTGTCATACAAATTGCACAACTTTCCGGAAGCCCTGAACACATCAATGCATCCGTTGTCGTTCAGCGCCATTCCCGCAGAATCATACCCCCGATATTCCAAATTTTTCAGACCGTCCAACAAAACGTCCGCCGCCGCATTGTTTCCTATATAACCGACAATTCCGCACATCTGCCAATCCTCTATGCAATTTTTCCCAACTTCTTTAATACCCGCAATACATTTTCCTTATTGCGTTTTTTTATCGGTCGTATCGGCCGCCCGGCATAAACCGTCCAAGGCTCAAACTTATAATTGGATGGCACAAAACTCAGAGCGCCGATACTCACGCCCTCGGGAATATGGTTGTTTGGCATAACTACCGAGTTTGTCCCGATACCGGTGTATTTCTCCATGGTAACATTGCCCTGAATTTCCTTAACGTCGGGAACCGAATGGGTAATCAGCTCATTAACATAATCGTTACTGCTCAACCATATTCTGACACCTGCGGCCAAACTGGAATAACTGCCCATCTTAAATTTAAATTTTCCGTCGCCTCCCGAAATATACGTCCCGGTTGCAATCTCGCAATCAGACCCGATTTCGCAGGCCGACGAAATCCGGCAAAAATCAGAAATTCGCACATTGTCTCCGGTTTCCACCAACTCCGGCTTTTTTATAATCACATACTCGCCCAACGTAAAATTTTTTCCATGTTGCATTTTTTATCCTCCGAATTTTTCTTTAACCTTAACAGAGCAATTTTATCCCTGACAACTCACATAATATTATTTTTTGTTACATAACAGATTGATTTTATGCAATATTTTGTAACAGAACGTGATGTATAGTCTGCTAAGTCTCTATCTTTCCTGCACATATTCTCATACGGCAACCCTGCTAAGCATGTGCTTGCTCAACCAAATTTATTAACATCGCGTATAATTTCTGCAATTTTCGGCAAAAAATTAAGTTGACTCTGACCGGGCACTTGACTATGCTGGGAACGAAACTTTATTAAATATCAATAATCAATAAATTATTTGTTATGGCAACATCACTATTACTTACGGAACAACAGGCTTTGAAACACATTGTTCAACGCCACTCGAAATTAGAAAATGCAGCTGTCCGTCACTACAAAATTAAAATGAAAGACAAACTTGTTTTCGTCTGGGCAATTGCATTGAATATGGATGAATGTTATCTCGCAACAGATGTTTTCGGTAATGAAATACGCTTTATGGAAAGCGATATTGTTACCTGGCTCCCTTATAACGGAGAAAAGCTTCCGCCTTATTTGCAAATTCGCTTTGACCGGGGCGGAAACCTGTATCTGGAAATCATACCGATTACAACTGAAGACGAAGCGCGCAGCATCATTAACGCCGCTTACAAACGTGCTTACGGAGCCGTTTCGCTCATGGATGCAACACCCAACACCGATCATCGTGATATTGCCGATACCGCCGGCCCTTATTGGACAATGCGCCATGGCGATTACAACTACGCCGGTGTTTCCTGCAAAACCCGGCAGACTGTATTCATTTACCATCGTGAATCCAGACGGACTTACGCCGTCGGAGAAACCCTCCCCGGAAACTTTGTCCTTAAAGAAGAAAAGGGAAAACTGGTTCTGGCCGAAAAATAGTTATGGCTTCAGAGTCAACAAAAAAGGCTGCTCCTTTCGGAACAGCCTTTTTTTCATTATATCAGGCAAACTAAATTTTATTTCTTGCCTCAAATGCGTGCTTTTCATGCAAGAACACCCAAACCCCGAAAGGAATGGACACCGCATACAAAACAGTCATAATTCCCAGCGTAAACCACGGCTGGGTGATGATAAAGCTGGCGAACAAAGCCACAATCAGCATCATCGGCATAAACATATAGGTCGGTACCTTCAACTTCTTCGTAGAAAAAGTCGGTATTCTGCTGACCATCAAAAAGGAAACGATGCACAGCAGTGTTGCACAAAAAGCATGTGAACGCACAACCGTATATTCCGGAAAGTCAAAGGAAATCATTACCGGCATCATAGCCAAGGCGGCAGCTGCCGGAGCCGGTACCCCGACAAAGAAGTGATTCCAATATTCCGGCTGCGGCTCCTCATCCAGCATCGTATTAAAACGCGCCAGACGCATCGCCATGCCGATAGACATCAAAAGGCAGAAAAACCAACCGAACTTAGGCAAATCAAACAACGACCACTGATACAGCAAAATTGCCGGAGCAACGCCGAAACTGACAAAATCAGACAGTGAATCCAACTCGGCGCCAAATTTCGTTGAACCTTTCAGCATTCTCGCCACACGTCCGTCCAAACCGTCAAACAATGCTGCAATAAAAATGCAGATAACAGCTTTGACCCAGTCTTCCTGAATCGAATAACGAATGGAAGTGACTCCCGCACACAACGCCAACATCGTCACGATGTTGGGCGCTATTTTGCGAAACGGAAGGCTGGTCAGTTTCTGTCTGGATAATTTCAATTTATTATTGATTTTTTCCATTAGAAAACCTGGCCTTTCATTTGCGGAGCATCACTGTTCAGATTAGCGATAATGCTTTCTCCTGCAACCATAGTCTGTCCCAAAACGACTTGTGGCTCAACACCGGCAGGAAGATAAACGTCCAAACGGGAACCAAATCTGATCATCCCGAAACGCTCACCGGCCTTGTATTCGGAACCGACCGCGGCATCACAAACAATACGACGCGCAACCAAACCGGCAATCTGAACAAAACAAATGTCTTTTCCGCTGCTGGTCTTCATGGCCAACAACTGACGCTCGTTATCCTTGCTGGCTTTATCAAGAGTTGCATTCAAAAATTTTCCGGGAACATAAACGGCCTGGGTAATTTTACCGGAAGCCGGCGCACGGTTTACGTGAACATTGAAAACGCTCATGAAAATACTGACACGCGTAAATTCCTGATTTCCCATATCCAGCTCTTCGGGAGCCTTGACTTTAGAAATCATCTGTACAATACCGTCAGCGGGGGAAACGACAACATCCTTGATTTGCGGAACCACACGCTCCGGATCTCTAAAGAAATAATAACACCAAACGGTCAAACCCAAACCAATCCATCCCAATGGCTCCCATATAATTGCCAGTAACGCTGTTACTGCAGCAAAAATACCTACAAAACGCCATCCTTCATTGTGAATGTTTGGCAGCAGGTAGTTGCGCCATGAAATACTTATACTTTTCATATTCAGATTCCTTTATGTTGTTTTCAACGTTAAAGCAGATGCCGGGACGCTGTCTCCTGCCGCAGTCCGCCCTTTGTTGAAAAATGTTATAACAGTTTTAACAAACCACATTTTTGCAAATTAAACAAGCGTAAACATAAAACCGCCCCCAAGCTGAAACAAATACGGCTGCGCCGACCGGAAATTTTATGTTGCATTTAAAAATAAATATTGTATAACTTCATACAGATTTTGCGCTTGTGGCGGAACTGGTAGACGCTGCAGACTTAAAATCTGTTGCCCGCAAGGGCGTGCCGGTTCGATTCCGGCCTAGCGCACCAAGTTTTTTGCTTGAATATCAAGCATTTAATTCAAGAGCCAAGGCTTTAATGCTAAGGCTCTTTATTTTTGAGAATTATTGAAAAACAAGTGCTTAACCAGTTTGCTTTCATAAAAACAGTTACGGGAGAGCAAAATGTTTGAAAAGTGTATGGCAAACTGTATGGCAAATAAAATTTATATCCAGTTGCGAAACAAAATTTTCTATTATAGAGTTGAATTGCCAAGAGTTAATAACAAGAGAAGATACAAAATCATCTCTTTACACACTCAGGATTACTTTGAAGCCAAGGAAAGAATAAAGCAAATGTTAGCGGTGGAAGAAAAATTTGTCAGATTACAAAGATTATTCAATAACTTAATCTTTGAAAACAGCGTTACTGACCCGAATGTCGCTGCTATCATCTCACCTTTTGAGAAAAAAAGACTGTCTAAACGCAACGATGTTAAAGATATATCTGAATTATACTCTTTATATTGCAGTATGGCACAAGACATTAAAAATCTGACAGAAGAAAAACAAGCCTTAATTAAAAAGATTGAAAGCCTTGAGAGTGTCATTAAAGAATTTATCGGTCCGTTGAATACAATGATGGCTGAATTTAGTAATAGACAAGCTAATCCGATACAAGAAACCACAAGCTACACCATTGCAAAAGTATTGGAATCTATGATGCTATTAAAACAAGCGACTAATCGTCCTGTTTATCAAAACCGCAAAAAGCAAACTATTGTTAATTTACTGACAAATGCCGGACTTTCGCTTGAGGATGACTATTTAAAATTTCATAATGTCGAGATGATTGAAAAAATATCCAAAGACATCATTAACAATCCTTCACTCAAAAATGATGTTAAAAAGATGAAAGTTCGTTATCTTAAAGAATTGGCAACTTGCGGCCACAACATCAATCCTGACTTATACAAAGCCAATATCATTAACAATTTTCCACAAATTGAAAATACCAAACGGATTGATAAAAATCCGCATTTGCCATACAAAAAAGAACAATTACTTGAGATGTTTAATCCTAAGCATACTTATTTTAAAGACAACCCGGACGCTTTCTGGGCTTGTATGATTGCTTTGTTTACCGGTGCCAGAATAAATGCTGCGATTACTCTTCAATATAAAGACATTTTGGTTAAAGACGGAATTAATTGTATCCAGTTTCGTTCAGACCACAAAATTAAACAGCTTAAAAACGAAGCATCAGAACGGTTGGTGCCAATTCATAAACAGTTGCTTGACCTTGGGTTTGTTGACTATGTGAATAAACAAAAAGCAAAATCAAAAGCCAAAGATGATGACTTCATTATAAAGAAGTGCCAGACTAAAAGCGGAGAATATAATAACAAATTTTTTACGCGTGAACTGTCTCCATTCTTTACAGCCATAAAAGTTAAGACAGGCAACCACGATGGTTACGACTTCCATTCTTTCAGAAAAAATATCAGTATCGCTTTACAAGATGCCGGTGTCGGTGCGACTTATATCAATGACATCATCGGTTGGGAAGGTAAAACAACAATGGAACAGTCTTATTCCAACCATACATTAACGCAAATCAATGATGAGCTGAAAAAATTCAGTTACGACTTCCTAAAGCCGCACTTTGCAAAATGGAAGAATATCATTAAGGCATAGGTATCTTTATCCAACCTTTGTAAATTTTAGCAGAGGTTGCCAGTCCGGAGCACCTATCTATGGCCTGCCTCTCCCATACTCGCCGGCTGGGACTTGCCTCCTCACCAGCCCACGCCGGCTAGATTTTAAAATAAAAAATGTCAAAATTGAGAGAGGCCTTTACGTGCGAGCCTTAAAAATGGTCCTAGCCTTTTTCAGTAGGAATATTTTTAACTTCTTTTCTCATTTACCAAGAAGTTGGAAACCTATCGTCAACATATAACATCAGGTTAAAATTGCTTGTTATGATTTAATGACATCGATGTCACTTAATGGATAATTTCTGCTATTTTAGAATTTTTGCACGTAGAATTTTTGAAAAACGCAATTCTATAACATTGTATCATTAAACCGAAAATGATGTGTGCGAAAGCGTCAAATGCCATTATTTAAGCTATTTTTGACTAGCTCGGGATACAAGGAAGCTTTGAGTGCGTCCTTTGTTATTATTATACTCAAAATAAATAAAATGAAAAACAATAAATACTAATAAAATTAAATACTTAACAACACATAACAT
>ENA-OZWA01000181-OZWA01000181.1-human-gut-metagenome-genome-assembly--contig:-NODE-181-length-16102-cov-6.371783_pt1 | contig 16102 bp, 14 predicted proteins | sample MGYA00243448_ERZ654051 | MGnify/ENA primary metagenome ERZ654051 (study PRJEB26926, sample SAMN06164908) | human gut metagenome | biome: ENVO:00009003; feature: ENVO:2100002; material: ENVO:00002003... | reverse complement strand
GCCTATCGCAGGTTCGATGTGCGGAAAAGAAATGGTGTGCGGACCGACGCCAAACTTCTGTTCAAGATGTTTGGTGTGGTAAAGCATTGCCAAAGCTTCAAACTTATAGTCATAAAGACCGATTAAAGCTCCCATACCTACGTCGTCAATTCCGGCTTCCATCGCACGATCAAACGCAAACAGGCGCCAGAGGTAATTCGACTTCGGGCCGCTGGGATGACGCGCCTTATAGGTTTCGCGGTGATAGGTTTCCATAAATATCTGGTAAGTTCCTATTCCCGCCGCCTTGACGGTCTTAAAACCTTCAACATCAAGCGGCGCAGCATTAATGTTAACGCGGCGGATGGCTCCTTTTCCCTCTTTGACGCCATAGGTCCGACGGACGACCTCGGCGATGAATTCCGGGCTGTAGCGCGGATGTTCGCCAAAGACTTCTATCAACCGTTTATGCCCCAGAGACTGCAAGGCGCGAATTTCCTGCTCCAGACGCGAAGGCGTCAAGGTATCGCGGACGACTTCCTTGTTGGAACAGCGCAAACCGCAGTATTCGCAGTTGTTGATACACTCGTTGCCGATATACAACGGTGCAAACAAAACAATGCGATTGCCATAGACCTTTTTCTTTAACGTGCGGGCGGCTTCTTCGATTTCTTCAATCAGTTCGGGGTCCGTTACATTTAAAAGTGCGGCCATTTCTTCCGGCTCAAGACACAAACACTGCGCAACCCGGCTGATATCCTGCGATTTTTCAATAATTGCGCGAATACGTCCCTTGTCGTTGCAGGGCTGACCCAAAAGCCTGAAAATTTCATCTTCGGGGATAAAACTTTCCAAGCCGGTCACATCTACTTGAGGCAAACCGTAAGCGGTGCCAAAATGTTCATCTTTTTTCATCTTTTTTGAGATTTTAATAATGTTAATACTAATAGTTCCAAGATTATTTCAATTTAGAACTATTTAGACAAAAGTCAAGCGCCGGAAATTTTATTTTATGCGCCGGTAGGCCTCCAATGCCTCGGGAAACGGCTGGAGCACCCGTTCCAGAACGCCTTTGAGTTCGGAAATGCAGACGCCGTAATTGGTAACCGGCACGTCAACCTGTTCACAACGATTGATACGGGAAAGGATTTCCCGCCGATTCTGCATACAACCGCCACATTGGACCACAACCCTGTAAGCCGAAAGGTCAGCCGGAAAATCGTGTCCGGCGACATGATTGATTTCGAGTTCTTTGCCGCTTTTGGCACGCAGCCAACGGGGAATCTTTACCCGGCCGATATCGTCCTCGACAGCATGGTGCGTGCAGGATTCCGCTATCAGAACCCTATCGCCGTCGGAGAGCCGGCGCAGTGCCGCCGCTCCTTCAACCAGGCGGACAATGTCGCCTTTCAGCCGCGCCATCAGAATCGAAAACGTGGTGCAGGGAATGTTTGACGGCGTATTGGCAACCATAAAATCCACGACCTGAGAATCACATACCACCAACGCCGGCGGTTGTTTGAGATTAGCCAAAGCAGCACCATATTCGCTTTCTCTGACCACCATCACAACCTGCCCATGGTCGAGGCCGTCGCGGATGGCCTGCACCTGCGGCAGAATAAGGCGGCCTTTGGGTGCTTCAAGGTCTATCGGCACAATCAATACGACGGTGCTTCCGGCCGGCGCCAAATCGCCCAGCAGCGGCGGCGTATGAATAAAATCTTCGGGAACGACTTTCAGCAAAGCCGCCTTAAAGCGATTGAGCACTTCGGTACGGCTGTTTGCATCGGTCGAGTTTACGGCAATGCCGTCGCCGTCGGAGGGCAGAATGTCCGCTTTGTTAAAAATTTTGACTACGGGCAGCTTCCGTGCCGCCGCCTCGTCCAAAATCTGTTGTTCATATTCGCCGATGCAGTTGCCTTCGCAAACCAAAACAATGACATCGCTGCGTTCAAAAACGGCACGGGTTTTCGCCAGACGGGCGTCCGACAAAGCGGTTTTGTCGCCAAAACCGGCGGTATCCAGCCACACGACAGGTCCTACAGGCAAGAGTTCCTGTGTTTTTTCAACAACGTCGGTGGTGGTTCCCGCCTCGGCTGAAGTTATCGAAATATCCTGGCCGGCAACCAAATTCAAAAAACTTGATTTTCCGGAATTGACCCGCCCCATCAGGGCTATATGGAGGCGCATTCCTTTGGGCGATTTATCCATTGGCAAAAGTCCTTTCAATTAATGCGGCGATGGCCGGAGAGGCTGGTGATGACGTAATTTGCTATCGTCAGCCCAAAGATGGCGGTGATGGTCGGCAAAGACCCCAGCGTATGACGGACACGTCCGGCGGAAGCATCGTCTCCGTCAAAGGCCAAAGCCGTTTCGGGCAGGCAGACTTGCTCGTCGGAATAAACACAGTTGATTCTGCTAATTTCTAGGCCGCGTTTGCGCAGCCGTTTGCGGATAAACTTGGCAAGGCCGCAGTTTTTGCTGGCACTCAAAGTTCCACATTTGATAAACGAGGGATCGGTTTTTAATGCCGCCCCCATTGACGAAATAAAAGGTATTCCGCGTTCATAAAGCGCTTCCATCAGACAGCATTTGGGATTAAGCGCATCAATGGCATCCACCACGAAGTCAACCGGAATGTCCAGCAGCTGAGGCAAGGTGTCGGCATTGACGAACATATCTTTGGTTTCGACAATACAGTCGGGATTAATGTCCAGCACCCGGCGGCGGGCAACCTCGGTCTTCTTTTGTCCGACAGTCGAAGTCAGCGCCAAAATCTGACGGTTGATATTACTCTCATCAAAGACATCAAAATCAACCAAAACCAGGCGTCCTATCCCGGAACGGGCCAATGCCTCCAGAGCATAGCCGCCAACCGCGCCGAGACCGACAACCATAACGGCGGCATTTTGCAAACGGGACAGCCCCTCATCTCCCAAAAGCATTCGGGTACGGGTTAAACGATCAGTTGCAGACATTGATAAATCCTAACGCATTTTGATATGTTTGACTAACAAATTCTTCCAGGTTTTCTCCGCGAGCCGCCGCCAGTTTCTCTGCCAAGCAGGGCAGAAACGCCGGCTCAGATTCCCGGTTTCGCTCCAACGCCTGATAAGGACCGTCGCTTTCGAGCAGCAGACGAACGGCCGGAACGGCGCGGACTACGTCTTCGCAGTTTGTTTTCTTTAATATCGACTGTGAAAAAGAGACATAGCCGCCCGCAGAAACAATCTTGGGCACAACCTCCTGCGGACCGGTAAAAGAGTGCATAACAAACTGCGTCGGAAGCTCTGTCCAAACCTTTTGCAGCCATTTCCACGCCTTGACGGCATGCACCAACAACGGACGTTTAAAAGTACGGGCAAGCTCAGCCTGAGCCCGAAAAACCGACAATTGCGGCTCAATTTCCGAATTATGCAGGCGGTCAAGACCGGCTTCTCCGACCAGCGCTGCGGGGCAACGCCGCAGATAAGCTTCCAGACGTTTTTCCCAACCGGGACGCGCCTGCCCGGCATACCAGGGATGCAAGCCATATGCGGGAACAACCACTTCGGGGTAGGCCTCCGCCAAAGCGGCAACCTCGGGCCAGTCCTCCTCGGTCACAGCGGCACAAACAAATTTTTCGACACCGGCAGCCCGTGCACCGGCAATTATTTGCGGTGCACTTTTTGTCTTATAATCTTGCAAATGGATATGGGTGTCGATAAATTGCATATTAAATATGACCTGTAATTGAATTTGTTAGGATTTTAGGTAATTATGAGCGTTTTGACAAGACCAATATTGGAAATCGATTTAAACAATTTAGTAGAAAATTACAAGATGCTGCAAAAACTGGCGCCGAAATCCGCCAGCGCCGCCGTTGTCAAAGACAATGCTTACGGCCTTGACGCGGGAGTTGTGGCAGACGTTTTGTATCAGGAAGCTAACTGCCGCAACTTTTTTGTAGCACATGCCGTGGAAGGGGAAATCGTTGCAAATGCCGCCCCCGAGGCAAAAATTTATGTTTTGCAGGGAATCGGCGAAGACAGTCTGCCGGTATTTAAGCGGGTACCGCAGTTGGTTCCGGTTATCAGCTGTCCGGAGATGTTTTCCTTTTGGAAAGAAAACCGCCTTAAAGGCGTCAAGCCGGTCATTCATGTGGAAACCGGGCTGAACCGCCTGGGATTCAGGGAAAAAGAATTGGCGGCATTAAGCCCGGAAGACATTAAGGAATTCGGTATGGTTATGTCGCATCTGGCCTGTGCCGACGAAAAAGATCATTTTATGAATGCACATCAGTTGGAAAATTTCAAGCACATCAAGGAAATTTATTTTCCCAAACTTCCGGCTTCATTGTCGGCTTCCGACGGCGTATTTCTTGGAGGAGACTTTCAGCAGGACGTCGTTCGTCTGGGAGCGGCGATGTATGGCATCAACACGGCGCCCTATCGTGAAAACCAAATGAAGAACGTGGTTCGGGTCAAGGCTCCGGTTTTACAAATTGAAGAACTGAGCAAAGGTGAATTTGTCGGTTATTCGGCAACTTATCGTGCCAATACTGACCGTAAAATCGCCATTATCTCGATTGGTTACGGCGACGGCATTCCCCGCTCGCTGTCCAACGTGGGCAAAGTCTTCTTTAAGGTTGGCGGCAGACTTAACGAAGCCAGAATCATCGGAAGGATTTCAATGGACAACATCATTTGCGACGTTACCGGAATCGAGCATCTGGAAGTCGGAGACACCGCATATCTGGCAGATGATTTTTATACGCTTGACGACATGGGGCGGGACGCCGGCACAATCTCTTACGAGATTATGTCGCGAATCGGAAAGAATCCCCGTTATGACCGTCGTTATATCGGATAAAAAAAACAGAAAAAAGCCGGGATAAACATCCCGGCTTTTTGTTATTACTTTGTATTTTGCTGACTTTGCATAAGCGCTTTTTTATGGCTGTTAATGGATTCTTTCATTTGCTGGAAGGCCTTTTCTCTGGTTTCCCGGCTAATGTTGGCGCTTGGCCTGTCATTGAGATCGTGTACGGTAACTTTGACATGAAGTTTACCGTCCTCACCCTTGCTTTCGACAGCATGGACAACACCTTCGTCAGTCAACATTCTGTAGTTGGTTACGCCGTTTTCAAACTTACTCATCAGCTTGCCTCTGCTGAGTCCCAAACGCTCACCGGCAGCGGCAACCTCTTCCGGAGAAGCCGCGGGAAGCTTGCCGTCATTGGTCATCAGCATATTTTGAACAATGGGGTTAGAGGTATTGACTTCGGCATTCTTCCGATCAACCAAACCTGCTTCTTCAAAACGATCGACCATACCTTCAGGCAGTTTGGAAACCGTAACTTTGGTCGAGCCGATATCACCGTAACCAGGTTCATACGGGCTCAAAATCAGAGTTGCCTTTTTGCTGGCAACATTGCCGTCATCATCAATATTCTTGGCAACCAGACCGTTTACATAAGAGATGTTCCGTTTGCTGATGGTTTCAGTCTTAACAGCCTGGCCGTCCAATAAACTATAGACATCAAGCTTGTCAGGATCTTTGGCATTCGGTTTGACCCAGATTGTAGAGGCCGAAGCACCGTCAACATTTGCGGTACCGTCAGCATTGAACTGGCCGACCTCGGCAACTTCTTTGCCATACTCACCCGGCAGGAAGTAATAAGCCTTGTGCATCGGTTTAGCCCCGTTATCGGCAACACTGTATTCAACTTCTTCCGGTTTTACTTTCACAACCGGCTTAACGGGTTGTGGTTTGATTTCGGGATCTTCTTTTACTTCAACGACTTCCTCCACTTTGGCTTTACCGCCGCCGTTGTGGTAGACGGTCGTCAGTTCGCCGTCGCAATCAATGCTCTGATGGCGGTGAACACCGGCACCGGTATAGGTATTATCGGCAAAAGCAATGGAGTCTGCACCTTTGTAGTAACCGATTTTACCACCGGAATGCGCATCGTTGGGGTCCATATTAATGGTTGCCAATCCGCGATGGATGACTGCCTTTTGAACATCGTTAACTTCTTTACATTCAATATCCAAATCAATCAGCAAACGAGCCGCGTGACCGCCGAGTTTGGTGGCAAACAATTTGTCGACCAAGGCTTTGTCACCGGTACCGTTTTTGATTAACTCATTCCACTGTTCCTGCGTTACACCGGCCCGGTTCAACTCATTGGACAGGTCCTGATTGTCACGAATGCCGATATACTCTTTCAACATATTGCGGTGATAGAGATAATCTGCAGCTGTCATACCGCTGGGTTTGCCTTCCAGATGATTTTCATTAGAACTTGCTTCCAGAAGAGTCATCAGTTCTTTGGCGGTTCTGACCTTGACGCCGTTTACATTCAAATCGTCGTATCCGGTATTGCCGTTGCGCGTCGTGAAAAACGACTCTCTGATTGTCGTTTGATAAGTGGTCATTGAGAAGTTTTCACCGTTAATCTGGTTGTAAAGGTTTTCCGGAGCCGCACCGCTTCTGGCCGCAGCGTATTCCTGCGCATTCAGAGCACTGATGCGTTCCTCTTTGCCGTTTAATATCGTTTCAGCGGCAACCGGAGACTCAGTTCCGGCGCGGGCTGCTTCCACTGCCTGGAGAGCATTTTTAAGGTCGGCAGGATATGCTGCTTCCGAAGCCTTGACAACCTTGCCCAAAGCGGCCTGCAATTTTTCAGAATCAACCGATGAGAAGTCATAACTGCGGTTGAACCAGCCGGCCGGATTGTACCAGGGTTTTGACATTCCCAATTCATGGGCAAGTTTTGCAGAAAGCGAAGACGTTTGCGCCTGAGTCAGAATATTGTTCCAGTCGGCGGTATTGTCCAGTTTGGCCACTGCGCCGATGACTTCGGCATGATTATGTGCAGCCTGTGCCCCGAAGAACACGGCGGAAGCACCGGAAACGGCTACGGAGACATTAGCGCTGGTACGTGCCTGTTTGGCGCTTTTATATCTTTGATACGCCGCAACGCTGCGGTTCTTTATCAAATCTTTTTTGGAAGCCTTAACGCGTCTGTGCGCAAAGACGGCAACCGTTCCGCTGATGGCCGGAGACATTGCATAACGGGCGAGAATGCTGCCGGCACCGCCCATAACGGTTCCGCCAAGCGCTCCGACAACCAATGTCGTTCCGACTTTTGTCTTGTAGTTGAGGTCTTTTTCTTTCACAGCCTTGAAAGCGGCTTTAATCTTTTTGACATTGCCGTAGCTATACTTCAAACGGGCGGCAAAACCAAGTTTTTTACCAATTTCTTTTTCATGCTGACGACGTTGTTCGCGCAGTTGGTCAATTACCGGAGAAACCGAGGCATTGGCAAAATTCCATCCGGCATAAACGGCAGCCGCGGCGATTGCGGTTCCGGTAGCGGGAGCCGACGCGGTCAGAGCAGCCAGAGATCCAACCGTAACTCCGGTGCTGATAAGCATACTCATACCGTTGTTGTTGAGCAGACGGTAAAGATTATCTTTGCCAAAAGCGCGTTTTGCCGTTTCACGGACTTTTTCATAAGCTTTTTTATAATTTCTCAAACCAAGGTAGAGATTGCCGAGTTTGGCTTTCAGAATCCCTTTGTGTTGTTCGTATTCAAACTGTGCGGCGGCACTGTCGGCACTCAGAAAATCCTTGTCGACAAGAATATCGCCTTTGCCATACAACAAAGAAGCCGCGTCTTTAATGTCGGCAGACATCTGAGGAACCAGCCGGCCGTCAATTGCGGTATCGCGCAGAGCATAGCGACCGGCCGCATCCTTTTCAAAATCGCCGGCCGTCAGTTCGACCATATTTTCGCCAACCTTGGAAATCAACAAAGATTTGGTAAACTCGAATTCTACGTTTTCAATGAATTTTTTACGTTGGGCAATCGTCGTCTTGTTTTCAAACAAAAACTGCGGATCAATCATCGTTGCCTTTGACGCACGCAAAACCGACGCCCGGAACAGAGCGTTTACGGCAGCGCGTTTTTCTTCGGCATCAAGCGTTTCGACCTCTTTTTCGCCCATTTGGGTGATTGTCATACGGCTGATGATGTTTTCCAGATTTTTGAACTGAGCCGAAACCTTATCTGTTTCCTTGCCGTTTTCATCGCGTTCAAAAAGTTCAAAATTATTGTCGGTAAAGCTCAGCGCCCGCTCGTTGCGAACCATCAAACCACCCGGAACATTATCAACCCCGGCTGTTTTTTCCATAATCTGACGGAGATTTCTTTTGGTTTCTTCAGAGCAATGAGGCGTTTGGGTCAGGAGATAATTAAGGCTCTTTTCATATATAGTATTGTTAATCTCTTGTCCGGAGGCCAGTTTTTCGGCATGGGCATTGATTTTGGCATCTACCAGATGGGCAACATCCCGCTCGGCACCGGCCTGAAGCGGCGTACCGTTACGATCGGCGGCAATTACCGTAGCCAGACCGACAACATTAAATTCGTCAATATCCCAAATCCGGTCATTGGAAGCATTAACAATTTCGGCAATACGGGCAGAAACGGCATTTTCCGCATCGGAACGCTCCCGGGCATTTAAGGCTGTATAATCCCTGAGGCCGTTGGCGAGTTCAACAGCATCGGTGATTTCAAGTTTGTAGGCCTCCTGACGCAAGCTGTCCAAATATGCATTCACTTTGCTTTCCAAAGCGGCATCGTCGGCAGCGGCAACTGCCTCTTTAATGTCAAACAACGAAATATCACTCAAGTCCCCTGATAAAATCAGTCGAGCGGTTTCCTGATCCATAGCCATAAATTTAACTCCTCGTTTTATAGTCAAAATCTCCAGTTGCTAAGAATATACAACATTTTAGAGATTGATTCAATAACTTTTTGTCAAGTTTGACGATTTTCTCGAAAAAAGACGCAAACTGTTTAATTATAAGGATTATAGCGCAAAAAAGTTAAAAATTTATCTCCATCCGATTGTTACAGAAATGTGAAAGTTTGCAAAAAAAAACAAAGCTTCGCTTCAACCCTCTGTATGACAACAAAAAAACCGCAAACGGATTCTAACAAATATGATTTGAAAAATTCAGGATTTAATGTATAATATAAGTGTGTGTGTATAATTATATCAAAATAGGTGGTGTGGTCATGTCCAAATCATTCAAATTGGTGCTGTTAGCAATAACAGCATGTTTCTTGGCATACAGCAATGCGAGTGCCAAGACCTGGTGGCTTCCCGATTGGCAAGGCGGTCAGGACTCTCGCGGTTCTGCTGACGGCGGCGGCGGGGATATTGTCAAAGACGATTCTGATTGTATGAAACATTACAATCTTTATGCTACTTGCCCTTCGCCAAAGTTATCTACCGGCGTGGTTCATCCCGTTGCAGGTATGACTTGTCAAAAAGGATGTGTTTGCCCTTCCGAATACAAATATACCTCTTCCAATTGTTCTGGTAAATATACCCTTTCCGGTGGTTCTTGTGACGGAAAGTACAATGCTTGCGTCTGCAAGTCCGAATATAGCCAAAACTCTTCTAACTGTAACGGAGAATACCAGCCTGCCGGTGAAGCTTGTGGCGGTAATTACAACCGATGTGAGATGAGACCGGATTGCACCGTAACCTCTAAAGACTGCACTTATGGATGTGATTCTTATAACTCTTGCAGTAGATGTACCTCCTGCAAGTCTAATCCCGACTGCGATGTTTCCGACAAGTATTGTCCTTATGGTTGCGCTTCTTATAACAGCTGTTCAAAGTGTACCTCCTGTAATGGTAATCCTGACTGTGACGTAACCGACAAGTCTTGTACTTACGGATGTGCCTCCACCAATTCCTGTGGTAAGTGTACTTCCTGTGAGACTGATCCGGCTTGTGACGTAACTGACAGAAGCTGCGACTATGGATGTGAGAGTTATAACTCTTGCGGCAAGTGTATTTCTTGCAAGTCGGCTCCTTGTGATTCCAGCTCCTCAAACTGGTGTTCCGTTCACTCCACTTGCCATGGGGACTGCTGTTCCGACGGTTCTATAGAAGCTTGCGACACCAGATGCGGTGGTTCCGGATGCGACGGAGAATATTGTTCTTATCAGGTTGTCTGCCAAGAAGGCGGCGGCACTTGGATGGGAAACAACAATTGTTCAATTCATTGTTACATTTATGCATATACCTGGAGCAATTACCATTGCGTTCAGAACGGAAACTCATGGGATCTTATGTATACCCAGCATGGTTACTGCTTTGATGATACAACGACCTCTCTTTTCAAAGATTTGGGAAGTAGCGAACGTTTAGAAAGGTCTTACTCAGGAAAATCTGAATGTGAAACCGCAGCCGCTGCAGCAGAAAGTTCAAATGCCAATGAACTGGAATATCAGGCTAACAACTATCCAGCCTGCGCACGTTACCGCGGATACTATTTAACAGATCGTTATTGTGGCAATTGGTAATTAAACCTTTCAAAACAAGATAACATAAACTCTTTAATGAACTAATTGTGTGGGGTTTATCCAAAAGAATTTAATGGATACAGTACTCCTATAACGGAGTACTGCCCAAGAGGTATAAATAAGGTTTTTTTCTATAATCAAAATGATTTTTATTTTTAGTGGACGATTCACATCCGGGGTTTTTGTTTACTGCATGGTATGTTCCCACAGAACCTTGCATCCTAAAGTAATGAGAATGATTCCCGAGCATATTTCAAGATATTTGGTAGGAACCTTTTTGAACATACGGCAGAAATTAAAACCTATGCAAGCGTTAACAAAAGTAACCGCACCGATAAGCAAGGCAGAAGACCATACCGGCGCTTTTATAAAATAGAGCATGGAACCGCTGACAAACGCATCTATGGACGTTGCAACGCCAATCATAAAGAGGACTTTCAGGCTCAACGTCTTGGAAAGTTTTTCCCGGCAATCACATTCTTTAAGCGAATCTGAAATAACCTTTAATCCGAGCATCATAAAAACAAAGAAAGCTATCCAATGGTCAATTTGTTCTATCTGGTGATAAATCGAGCGGGCGCCGTACCAGCCGAGAACCGGCATAACAAACTGTCCCAATCCGGTTGCGGAAGCGATTTTGAGCGCTGACTTGCCTTTTTTCTTTTTTATAACCAATCCATAAGAAAACGCGACTACGAATGCATCCGCGGACAAAGCCAGAGCCAATAAAAATACGTCTATAAAGTTCATTTCAACATATCCTACAATGTTTGCAGATAATAATCCGGGCAAATTCCCTGTGCCGCAGACCAGGCTTTAATGTCCGTCTGACCGGCGTTAATCATTTCCCGGTAGGAAACCCCGGTGAGAAGCAAAGCGCTTTTAATACCGGCAGCCTTAGCGCCGGCGATGTCTGTGCGCAGCGTATCCCCCAACATCAGAACTCTTGAACGCGGCACATCGTAGTCTTGCAGCAAATGTTCATAAATATCAACTTCAGGTTTGCCAAACCAAGCCACTTTACCGCCGATTTTCTCATAATAAGCGGCAAGCATTCCTTCACAGACAACCGGTTGGGGCAGACCGACATAAGCAACATAGTCGGGATTGGCGCAGACCAGCGGCTTGTCCATTTGGCGAAAGGCCTGCAAATCAGGTATAAAATCGTCTATGGTATAAACCAATTCGAAATCGGTACCGTGCTGATGACCGGGAAACCCCAGATAAATAAAATCAGCCTCATCCGGGGTATTAACCTGTTGATAGATGCTGCCCTCAAACCTGGCAGGACTGGGCTGACGGCCGTAAATAAAGTAACGCAGCGGCCGGTCATCGTGGCTGAAAACCATATGCGCAAGGTCTCCGGCGGAAAGTATCCTGTCGTAATGGATACCGCGGATATAGCCGCGGGCGGCGCCTTCGTCAACCAACACCTGTGAACGCGCCGCGGCATTAGACATCACAATTACGGTTTTGCCGGCTTTGTGCAAATCTTCCATGACTTCCAACGCACGGGGAAACATTGCGCTGCCGTCCCAAATGACGCCATAGACATCAAAAATAAAAATGTCAAATTCATCTCGCAGAGAGGAAATATTCTGTAGCATTTTTGTGTTTTTCCGTTTAGTATGCCTCATAAACGAGGAGTTAAAAATATGGCTGATTATAGCGAAGATTATTTATTAAACAAGAGGGTAAAAATTTTTCAGCCGACGGACGGATACCGGGCATCTACCGATGCGGTTTTGCTGGCTGCCACCGTCAACAAAATAAAAAACGGAGACTCTGTTCTGGACGTCGGATCCGGAACCGGAGCCATTTCGCTGTGTCTGGCCGAGCATTGGAAAGCGGCGAACGTTAAGATAACGGGAATGGAAGTACAGCCGACCCTGGCCGAACTTGCAAACAAAAGCGCCGAAGAAAACGGATTTGAAACTTTTTTGCATTTTGAGAACTGCAACATATTTGAGCATAAAGACGATTTTTGCAGTTTTGCGCATGTGGTAAGCAACCCGCCGTACTCGGAAAACGACCTGCCCTCACCCAACCCCAGCAAAGCCACCGCTCACAACTACAAACAGGCGGGACTGGCCGAGTGGATAAGGTTTTGTATTAAAATGATAAAGCCGCAGGGATATTTTTATATGATAAACCGGGCTGAAGCGCTGGAAGACATTTTGGCCGCACTTCACGGAAAGCTGGGCGAAATAACGATAATTCCGCTGTATTCCAAAGAAGGGCAGACGGCCAAAAGAGTTATAGTGAGAGCAAGAAAAGACAGCAAAGCTCCTCTGATTATCCGGCAGCCACTCATCATTCATCAGGCCGACGGAAGCTACAGCAAAGAAGCTTATGCCGTGTTGCGGGAAGGAGCAGTTTTGGACTGACAAAAGAGTTTATCCGCTTAAAAACACGGCATTTTTATGTTGACAGCAAAAAAAATAATCTTTATAAGTCAACTAACCCGAGAGCTGAGGCAATGACGCCGCAGCTTTAAATAATTAACTAAAAAACCGGAGAAACAATATGAAACGTACTTATCAACCCAGTAAACTGGTCAGAGCCCGCCGTCACGGTTTCCGTGCCCGCATGGCTACAGTCGGCGGCCGCAAAGTATTGGCTGCACGTCGTCAAAGAGGACGTAAAAAACTTTCTGCTTAAGCATTAAAAATGTTGAAAGTTTTAATCTTAAAAAAAAGAAAAGATTTCGTCAGAGTCGCCCAAGGGTTAAAAGTGGCTGCGCCAGGATTAATCCTTCAGGCGGCTCAAAGTTTATCCAGCCCTCATCGTGAAATTCCCGAAGACGGCTGTTTTTTGGGTTATACGGTTACCAAAAAAGTCGGCAAGGCTCACATCAGAAACCGCAGCAAAAGACGACTGCGGGCAGCGGCACGCGAGGTTTTTCCCGACAATGCCCGGGCCAAGACCGATTATGTGCTCATCGGGCGCTACAACACTGCGGACATCGAATTTAAAAAGCTGGTTTCGGAAATGAAAAAGGCATTGTGCAAAATCAACAAAATGATGTCGGAACCGCAGGATAAAACAGATGCTAAAAAAGCTGATGATATTGCTGATTAGGTTCTACCAAACCTTTTTGTCCCCGCTGTGCCCCGGCGTCTGCCGTTTTCGGCCGACGTGTTCGGAATATTTTATCCAAGCTCTGAAGACTCACGGAATCATTAAAGGAAGTTATCTCGGAATCCGGCGTATTCTGCGCTGCCATCCCTGGGGAGGCTCGGGATATGATCCGGTGCCGCCCAAAGCAACAAAAGAGCCTGATAAAAGAAGATAAACGCTTGCCTTAGGGGCTTATTTATACTAAATATAAGCAAAGAATTACAGTTTAAGGAGTTTTTGTTTATGAAAGAAGAGATGAAGGGGCTGTATGCCGCCGTCGTGTTGTCAATTGCGGTTATTTTCGTAACTAATTTGTTTTTCCCGAAAAAACCTGCGGTAACGCCGGCAGCAGAACCCCAAAAAGTCGAACTTACGACGGAGCGGCAAACAGCCAAAGAAACAGTTGCCGACGAAGTGAAGCTCAGCGTAGAACAGGCCGCGGCACAAGACCGCCGGGTTAAAATCGCAAACGGCGCCGTCGAAGGCTCCATCCGTGTCAAAGGAGCCCGTTTTGACGAACTTTATCTGACTAAATATAAGCAAACTCAAAATCCCGACAGCCCCAACGTTGATTTGCTGGCACCGTCGCAAACCGCAAATCCGTATTATGCCGAATTCGGCTGGATCGGCACCGACTCTTCTTTACGGCTGCCAAACGACGATACCCTGTGGACAGTCAAGGGCAGCGAATTAACTCCCGAAACTCCCGTCGTTTTGGAATGGAACAACGGACGCGGCCTCAAATTCGTCCGCAAAATTTCCGTTGACGACAATTATATGTTCAATATTGAGCAAATTGTGGAAAATACCAGCGGCGAGAACGTTACCCTTTATCCCTACGGCTTAATCAACCGCCGTCACGAAAAAGCCAAAAGCTCTACCAGCGTTGTTCACGAAGGTTTAATCGGCGTTATCAATTCGACCTTAAAGGAAATCAAATACGATAGCCTGAAAGACGATAAAAAAGAGGAATTTAAGTCTGACGGCGGATGGGCTGGTTTTTCCGACCGTTATTGGTTCAGCGCCTTAATTCTGGACAACAACAAGGAAAGCAACGTTAAATTTGCCTTTATCGGCGACGACCGTTATCAGGCCGATTTTGTCGGCGAGCCGGTTATGATTGCCAACAACACGGTCGGCACCCACAGCAGCAAATTTTTTGCCGGTGCCAAGGAAATCAAACTGTTAGACCGTTATACCAAAATGCTGAACATTGATAAATTTGACCTTGCGGTTGATTTTGGCTGGTACTATTTCCTGACCAAACCGTTCTTTTACATTTTGGACTTTTTATATCATCTCATCGGCAATATGGGCTGGGCTATTCTGTTGTTTGCCGCTCTGTTGAGACTGGCAATGTTTCCCGTTGCAAACAAGTCGTATGAGAGCATGTCCAAAATGAAGAAGGTTCAGCCAAAAATTCAGGATTTGCAGGAAAAATACAAAGACGATAAGGTCAAACTGCAACAGGAAATGATGAATCTTTACCGCAAAGAAAAAATCAATCCGGCTTCAGGATGTCTGCCGATGCTGATTCAGATTCCTATTTTCTTTTCGTTGTACAAAGTTTTAAATATTTCCATCGAAATTCGTCATGCGCCGTTTATCGGCTGGATTAAGGACCTTTCGGCTCCTGATCCGCTGACTATTTCCGTTTGGTCTCATCTGCCGATACCGGGATTTTTAGACATCGGCATCTGGCCTATCGTTATGGGTCTTACCATGTATATCCAGCAAAAGCTGAATCCCAAACCGGCCAACAAAGACCAAGCCAGAATGTTTGCTCTGATGCCGCTTATTTTCACCTTTATGCTGGGACATTTTGCTTCCGGTCTGGTTATTTACTGGACGCTCAGCAACATCTTGTCGATTTTGCAGCAGAAAGTTATTATGAAAAAAGTGGGAGTAGAATAAATGGGTTTTGCTCCGGAAGAGTTTACGCCAGAACAAAAGGAAAAAGCCAAAGCCCTGTTTGCACAGGGCACAAGCTTTGTCTTGGGCGTGGCAAAGCTGGAGCAGCTGCCGCTTTGTGAGTGGCCCGAGGCTGCGTTTGCCGGACGCTCCAACGTCGGCAAGTCAAGCATAATCAATGCGGTAACCGGGCAAAAAGGACTGGCAAAGACATCCAACACACCGGGACGAACCCAACAGCTCAACTACTTCAACCTGGCAGACAAAATTCATTTGGTGGATTTGCCGGGCTATGGTTTTGCCCAAGCGCCGGAACAAGTTGTCAAACAATGGCAAAAAGTTATTTTTGCTTATCTGCAAGGACGGGTTAACCTTAAAAGGGTATTTTTATTGATTGACTCCCGACACGGCATTAAAAAAGTCGACCAAGATATTATGGAAATGTTGGACAAGGCAGCCGTCACCTATCAAATCGTTTTAACCAAGGCAGACAAAATAAGTGCCAAGGCATTAGCCGAGGTAAAGAAAAAAACCGAGACAGAAGTGGAAAAACACGCTGCCGCCTATGTAAAAGTTCTGGCAACCAGTTCGGAAAAAAACATCGGCATCGACGAGCTGCGGGCAGAAATATCTTCCCTGATATAAATCCTTGCGTTTTTAGTCAAAATAATATCTGTCTCTTATACACATCTCCGAGCCCACGAGACTCCTGAGCATCTC
>ENA-OZWA01000180-OZWA01000180.1-human-gut-metagenome-genome-assembly--contig:-NODE-180-length-16136-cov-9.417200_pt1 | contig 16136 bp, 9 predicted proteins | sample MGYA00243448_ERZ654051 | MGnify/ENA primary metagenome ERZ654051 (study PRJEB26926, sample SAMN06164908) | human gut metagenome | biome: ENVO:00009003; feature: ENVO:2100002; material: ENVO:00002003... | reverse complement strand
CAGGAGTCTCGTGGGCTCGGAGATGTGTATAAGAGACAGCATACATGGCATATAACGTTATACTATCAGCCGATTTGGCTGTTATTTTCTTTAAGTATCAGACCTCGTCTTCCTCCATCAACAGATCGTCCAACGGGCTTTTGATATTGCTTTTGAAAGTGTCGGCTATGTGGACATACCTTTCCGTTGTCTTGATGTTGTTATGTCCCATAAGCTCTTTCACAATCTTGATGTCGGTTCCTTGCTCCAGCAAGTGGGTGGCGAACGAATGGCGCAGCAGGTGCGGATAAATCCGTTTCGTGATTCCCGCTTCCCGAGCCGCAGCCTTCAACCGTTTCGACACGATACTCTCGGTGAAAGGTTCGCCCGGTCTGTGTTCAAAAAGCCACACTTTCGGTTTGTATAGTCTGTTATATTCCGTCAGCTTTTTCATCAACGGTCTTGACAGCAGGGTGTAGCGGTCTTTTTTCCCTTTACCCTGCCGCACCCGTATCAGGGAGCGGGATTCGTTGATGTCGCCGGGTTTCAGTTCCAGCAGTTCGCTGATGCGCAATCCTGCGGAATAGAGTATGGAGAACATGCAGAAGAAGCGCAGGTCTGTCACCGTCGCGTCGAGTATCTTCTTTATTTCCTCCTTGCTCAACACGTCGGGCAGCGTCTTCTCCCGTTTGGCACGGTTCACCTTGTAACACCGCCGTTCCTGACCGAGAACTTTCTCGTAATAGAACTTGATGGCGTTGATACGCTGGTTTTGCTGGCAGGAGGATATGTTTTTCTCGTGGATGAGATACAGCAGGTAGTCGTTTATCTCGCCGGGGGTAACCGTTTCAATCTTACGCCCCTCGAAATGCTGTTGGAAATCGCGGAAATAGGAGGTATATACCCTTACGGTATGGTCACTGTAACGCACTTGCTGAAGTTTTTCCAGATAGCCTTCCGGCAGTGGCGGCCGTTTGTCTTCCTCTTTACGGGGGGCGGTTTCCTTGATGGCAGAATAGTCTATAAACGCCATTTTCACATAGCGGTCGAAGAACTCGGCAAGCACGAAATCTTCTGCCGGCAGATAAGCCCTGCCGCCGACAAGCAGTACGTTTTCTTCCTTCGACAGCGACAAGCGGATGTCATTGTCATTACCGAAAGTCACTTCGACAAATTCTCTCCCGTTTCTTATCACCGGAGAAAGTTTGATCTTGGTTTTTGGGGTATATATTTCCATGCCTCACGTTTTGTCGGATATTGAAACCCGTTTTCGCAAATTTATAAAAAAACACGGGTTATCCATGCGCTTTATTGACATTTAACAATAGATCCCGACTACCTGACAATAAGGTGAGGAGCCACGAAAATACCCTCTGCCAAATCCGTCCTTCCCGGCACTCCGTTTCTCCGATTTCCTCTGCCCTGCGCCACAAGCGGCCACTTCTGTGCCCGATGCTTCCATAGCCTTTCCAACTCTTTTACGTTCAGCCGGTTCCCCTTACTTTCGTTCCCGCATCGCTATTGGTGCTAACTAAAAACACTCGTAATTATGGACGAAAACGTAAAGAACGACGCTAAACAAGTCATGCTCGTTCAGAATGCCGACGACGGACGACTACAAGCCGTTACCGGCGTGGATCAGGACGGCAATATCCAGACCGCCGACCCCACGGATCAGAACGTGGCGAGCCTGCTGAACGTGAACACGCAGGATTCAGCCCTCGAAGCCTTCTTCAAAAAGTTCATGGAACAGGCCCAGAACCCCGTCCACACGGGTATCTTCGTCATGACGGAGAATGCCCTGAACAAACTTATCCGCATCGACTTCGACCCGGAGATTCTGGAAAATTACCGTATCGACCCCTCCGAACGGCTTCAGACGCAGGAGCAGCGGCAGTTCGAGCCGCTGGACGTCACGAAGATAGACCTGGCGGATATGGAGAAGAAAGGTATCCGCATGGAGGACATCGAGCCGCACCTGAAAGCCATGTCTTACGGACATAAATCCAACGGGCTGGTGGAGATGAACCCCGAACTGGAGAACGGGATGCGTGTTTCCACCAAAGGGCGCGTGTCGCTCGAAGAGCAGGCGGACGGCTCGCTGCGCGTCGTGCCGCATTACTGGCAGGAACGGCCCGACCTCGACGCCCCCTTCCACGGGGTGCTGCTCGATGAGGAGGCGAAAACGAACCTGATGAACACCCGTCATGCCGGGAAAGTGATCGACCTGGAGCTGGAGCCGGGCAAGCTCACGCCCTGCTACGTGTCGATAGACAAATGGACGAACACTCTGGAACCCATGCCCGTTTCGCTACTCGAAAAACGTGCCCGTATCAAGGAGGCCGACCTCTCGGAAGGCAAGCAGATGGATTTCTACGGCGGCGGCAAGGTGTTGCTCGAAGGATATACCACCCGCGCGGGTTATAAGCGGGATGCCTATATCCAAATCGACGCGGCCGAACGTAACTATTCCTTTACCTACGACGGTTTGGATCGCAACCGCTACGCCCAGGAGAACAAGGAGATTTACCGCCAGAAGGCCGCCGAGAAAAACGGACGGCAGGAAACTACGGCCTCCGAACGACAGCCCACGCTCACGATTCACCGGACAATCCTCAAAGCCTCCGTGCCCAAAGAGGCTTATGACCAGTGGACGGAAGCGGTGAACGACCCCTCCAAGCGGGCGGATGTCAAGGCTTTCTACATCAAGGGCATGGTCAAGGACGGGCAGGGTGAGCCGTTCAACGCCTGGGTCAAGCCCAACTTCGAGCGTAACAAGATGGACTTCTTCCGCTGGAATCCCGACCGTGCGAAACGGCAGGGAGCGGAGGTCAAACCCGCCGTTGAAAGCCGTACCCAGGTCGCCGTCAATTCCGAGGGCAAGACCGTCGAAGCGGTCAAAGGTGTGAAAGAGCCGCTCAAGCAGGGACAGCAGGAGGCCACTCCGGCGCAAAGGAGAAATTACCGCAGCTGCAAAAAGAGCAACTCCAAAGGTGTCAAGGTATAACGTATGAAATGGTTCTACATGCAGGCCGGAGCCATGCCGCTCCTGATCGCGGCGCTGGCCGCCTTGTACCTCCGGCCGGGTAAACGCAGCCCTCCGGAGGAGGAGGTGAATGACGGACGGCAGTATTACGACGGGAACGGCAACCATGTCTATTACGACCGCCGGCTGATCGCCCGTCCGGAAAAAGAGAAAGAAGAACTACAAGAAAACAACCACTGAAAAATCCGAATCATCATGCAAGTAATTATCGCAGAAAAGCCCTCGGTGGCGCGTGAGATCGCCGCCATCGTGGGAGCCACGAACCGTAAAGACGGTTTTATAGAGGGAAACGGCTATGCCGTAACCTGGGCCTTCGGCCACCTGGTCGGGCTGGCAATGCCCCAACAGTACGGCATCGCGGGTTTCCGCCGGGAAAACCTGCCTATCCTGCCATCATCGTTCATCCTCCTGCCCCGGCAGGTTCGGGAGGGTAAAGAGTATAAGGCCGACCCGGGTGTCGTGAAGCAGCTCGGTATTCTCCGGGAATTGTTCGGCATGGCCGAGCGCATCATCGTCGCGACCGACGCGGGGCGTGAAGGGGAGCTGATCTTCCGCTACATCTACTCTTACCTGGAATGCCGCACCCCTTTCGTGCGGTTATGGATCAGCAGCCTGACCGACCGGGCCATTCGCGAGGGGTTACAACACCTCCGCCCCGGCAACGAATACGACAACCTCTACCTCTCGGCCAAAGCCCGCAGCGAAGCCGACTGGATCGTCGGTATCAACGCCTCGCAAGCGCTTGCCGTGGCTGCCGGGCGGGGTGTCTGGTCGCTCGGACGGGTGCAGACCCCCACGCTGGCGATCATCTGCTCCCGTTACCTGGAGAACAAGGCGTTCAAGCCCGCCACCTATTTCCGGCTGAAGCTCTCCACGGCAAAGGAGGGCACGGAGTTCACCGTCCTCTCCACGGAGAAATTCGACGGCAGGGAGAAGGCGGAAGCAGCCCGCGCCGAGGTTATCGGCGCCCGAACGGTACGCGTCGTGAACGTGGAGCGCAAGGAGGCCAGGGAACAGCCGCCTCTCTTGTACGACCTGACGACACTCCAGAAAGAGGCCAACAGCCGGTATGGTTTTTCGGCAGAAAAAACGCTCGACATCGCCCAGTCGCTTTACGAGAAGAAGTTCATCACTTATCCCCGTACCGGCTCACGCTATATATCGGAAGATGTGGCCGAGGAGATTCCGGCACTCATCGGGAACATGACACGCTATCCCCGTTTCGCGGAATACGCGGGCAGGATGGATACCGCATCTCTCTCCCGCCGAAGCGTGGACAACGAAAAGATCGCCGACCACCACGCGCTGCTTCCCACCGAGAACCTCCCCTCCGAACTGGATGCCGACCACCGCATCGTCTATGAGATGGTCGCGGGGCGGATGCTCGAAACCTTTTCCGGGGCCTGCGTGAAAGAAAACACTTCCCTTACCCTGCAAAGCGCGGGGCATGATTTCACGGCCCGCGGCAGTATCATGGTCGAGACGGGCTGGCGGGCCGTCCTGAATGAACCTGTCGAGGAGAAAGAGGAGGACATGACCCTCCTTCCCGACATCGTGCAAGGCGACGAGCTGCCCGTCAAGGGATGCGTCACGGAACAGAAACAGACCCGGCCGCGCCCCCTTCACACGGAATCGAGCCTGCTGGCGGCGATGGAAACCGCCGGACGCGAACTGTCCGACGAGGCCGAACGCGAGGCGATGAAGGATGCCGGCATCGGCACGCCCGCCACCCGTGCCGCCATCATCGAAACGCTCTTTGCCCGCGAGTATGTCAGGCGAGAGAAAAAGTCGCTTGTACCCACGGACAAGGGACTGGCCGTGTATGCCGTGGTCAGGGACAAGAAGATCGCCGATGTCGCCATGACGGGCGGCTGGGAACTGGCCCTCTCGAAGATCGCCACCGGGGAGATGGACGCCCCGACGTTCCATCGCGGTATCGAGGTCTTCGCCTCGCAAATCGCCAAAGAACTGCTGGAAGCAAGAATCGACGGCGCGGAGAGTGACACAGCCTGCCCGCGTTGCGGCAGGCCCGTGGTGTTCTATCCCAAACTCGCCAAGTGCCAGAATCCCGATTGCGGCCTGACCGTATGGAGAACCGTGGCCCGCAAGGAGCTGACCGACAAGCAGCTCGCGGAACTGCTGACCAAAGGCAAAACCGGCACGATCCGGGGATTCGTCAAAAACGGCGGCGGGACGTTCGACGCGGCCCTCACGCTCGATGACCAGTTCAAGACCTCGTTCGTTTTCGAACCGCGCGATACTCCCAGGCAGGGAAAGAGGAACAAACGGAAATAATCGTTACCTTTGCCACTGGAAAAGACCTGTCATAACGAGATACGCTTGTTTGATAAGGATTTTTTCAGTGGTCGGCGCTTCGGGTGGGAACCCGGGGCGCCTTTCTCTTCCCCGATTATCAACGACCACTAAAAATTCTTATCATGCCAGACAAGCAACACCATACCCCCACGGGGGAATTGTCCTATTACGGACTTTCGTTACTATCCTACCTCAAGGACAGCCACCCGGAACTCATCGCCGAAAGTGAGTTCATCGCCGAGCGGGCCGACAGCGCCGCCCAAGCGTACAGCGAGGCGATCCGTTCGGGCTGCAACCACATCGAGGCCGAAGAAATTGCCCGCGAGGAACTCTGCCGCGGACTGCACTTTTCACCCTACAACACGCTGGTAAACATCCTCTGGAGGGAATTCGAGGCGGAGATTCCCGAGGATACCGCCCGGCAGGCGGCTCTACGCCTGCTGCCCCTCTGCCGCGGGGTGCTGGAGAAGTACGACCTCACGGACGACTTCGCCGACACGCCCGACTACGAACTGTTCTATACCGAACTGACGGGAACCGTCCAAATACTTCTCGAAGATGGCATTCAATAAGAAAACCCACCTCCGCCAGAATATCGACGCGCTGAAGACGGCCTTCACGCTCGACAGGGAACGGCGGGCGCCGACTCCCGAAGAAGAAAGGACACTCGGCGCATACAGCGGCTTCGGCGCCATCAAGGAAGTGCTGGAAAACCCCACCGGGAAACCGGACAAGGACGGCATGGCAACGCTCGTGGCCGAGTTGCACGAGGTCATCAGGGCGAACACCCCCGACGAACGGGAATACAAGCGCTACATGGACGGGATCAAGAACTCCGTCCTGACGGCTTTTTACACGCCCCCGAAAGTGGCAGACGCCATCGTGGAGGCGATATGGGACACGCGGATCGTCCCCAAACGTATTCTTGACCCCAGTGCGGGAACGGGGGTTTTCGTCAGTGCCGTGGATTTCCACGCCCCCTATGCGGAGATCACCTGCTTCGAGAAAGACCCCGCCACGGGGTTGATCCTGAAGCACCTGCACCCCGAAAAACGGGTGCGGGTACAGGGATTCGAGCGCATCGAACCCAAATACGCCGGTTACTACGACGTGGCCGTGAGCAACATCCCTTTCGGGGACGTGGCGCTCTTCGACCCGTTCTTCTCCACCCATACCGACCCCGTGCGGCGGCAAGGCACACGGGCGCTGCACAACTATTTTTTCATGAAGTCCGTCGATATGGTACGCGAGGGCGGCCTGGTGGCATTCATCACCTCGCAGGGAGTATTGAACGCCGAGCAGGGACGCCCCGTGCGCGAGTGGCTGATGAACCGCTGCGAGCCCGTATCGGCCATCCGGCTGCCGAACAACCTCTTTACAGAACACGCGGGGACGGAGGTCGGCAGCGACCTGGTTATCCTGCAAAAGAAAGCCGCCACGGGGGAACTGTCCGAACGGCAGCGGGATTTCATCGAATCCCGCAAGCTGTCGAACGGCATCCGGATAAACAACCTTTTCCAGTCGTTCGACAGGGTGATCCATACCGAGGCCAAAGTAGGCAAAGACCCCTACGGCAAACCGGCGATGGAGTTCACCCACGCGGAGGGCGTGGACGGCATCGACCGGGAGATGCGGCGTATGCTCTCGGAGGATTTCAACCGGCATTTCAACGAGAGTTATTGCCTGGAACATGCTCCGGAACAGACACCCGGTACACCGGAGCGGGAATTGTCCCGTCCCCGTCAGGCGGAACGCCAGCGTGCCGAAAGACACGAGCCCCGCCTTGCCGGAGAAATCGTCAAGGAGATTATCGCCGATGCCCGTAACCTTCAGCAGCAGCGGGAAGAGGAGGAAAAACGCCGCGTCGTCGCCGAAATGGCGGCGCAGGGCTACCATGTCGATACCGAAACCGGGGAGATTACCCGAATCGAAAACAAACCCGGACAAGTGTTACCGGATTCTGCTGCCACACCCGCCGGAGAACCGACCGGGGAGGATCTGGCCGACTTCGGGGCCTGGTCGAAAGAGCGGGAGAATCGCTTGTGGGAGCAGCACCCGCCGAAACCCGAAGATTTCGGCATGGCAGATACTCCCGTGCAGCACGTGGGCGGAATAACGGAACCGAAACCGCGGGAGGGCTTCGCCGGGTCGCTTTTCGACACGGTGGAAACGGCGGCTCCCGTACCTGCCACCCAAGCTGCCGAACCGGTAAATGTGCAGCAGGAACCGTTGCTGACGCTCTACGATCTGTTCGGCTTCAGCGCCGAGGAGCGGCGGCAGGCAGAACTCGGTATATCCAAGAAAAGGAACAGCCGCCGGGGAGCAAAGCGGAAGACGCCCCGGCAACCCTCGTTATTCGCCCCGGCCTCCTCTCCGGAGGAACAGAAGAGCGAAATGCCGAAAACGACGCCACCGGAGCGTGATCCCGAAGACTTGTATGCCTCCCTGAACTGGGAGGACAACCCGCCGATCAACGGCTTTTACGAGATGATGATGTCGCTTACCCCGGAACGGAGGGCGGAATTGCGCCGGCAAAGCGCCCGGCAGCAGGAAACCCCGGAACAGCGGGAACGGCAGGCGGTACGCCCCCCGACGGAAGCCCCGAAAGACAGACGGAAACAAGCCGCCGGTACGCCGAGAACGGGCAGCCTGTTCGACACGCCGGACAATCCGGAGGAGGAAGAACCCGGTAAAGAAATGCCGCAGATACGGGAGGCGGATATGAAACCCCGCCCGTTCGAGGGGGAGGTCGCCCCCTATTTCCGCGAAGGGACACTCGTCACGGACGGACAAAACCGGGTCGGCTACCTGCGGGGGATTGAATCCCTGCAACCCATGTTCCACCCGCTGGAACTCACGCCTGCACAACGGACGAAAGCCTCCATGTATATCGAGATACGCGATGCCTATTACCACCTTTATAACAACGAGGCGGAAACGCTGACGGCGAACCCCGCCCTGCGGGAGATGCTCAACCGGCTTTACGACAATTTCACCGAACGCTTCGGACGGCTCAATGACAAACGCAACCTCGACCTGATCAAGATGGACGCGCGGGGGACGGAGATTCTATCGCTGGAGCGTTACATCGACGGCAAGGCACGCAAAGCCGACATCTTCGAGCGTCCCGTGGCCTTCAATCCCGATGAGATCACGCACGCCGACGACGCTTCGGAGGCCCTTGTGGCCAGCCTGAACAAGTACGGCCGGGTGGAACCGCACTACATGGCCTCGCTCACGGGAACTACCGTGGAGGGAATACTCGGGGAACTGAAAGGACGTATCTATTACAACCCGGAAACGGACGGCTACGAGGTTGCCGACAAGTTCATCGCCGGCAATGTCATCGGGAAAGCCGACCGGATCGAGGCATTCCTGCGGGAGAATCCCGACCACGCCCCGGCCCGGGAATCGCTGGAGGCTCTGCGCGAGGCGACGCCCAAACCCATCGCTTTCGACGACCTGGACTTCAACCTGGGCGAACGGTGGATTCCAAAAGGTGTTTACGAGCGTTTCGCCTCCTCGCTCTTCGATACGGAGGTGAAGATCACCTTCGCCTCCAACCTGGACGAGTACGGCGTGAAGGCGGAAGCGACGAACGTGAAGATCACGGAGCAGTATGCCGTCAGCGCGCAGACCCGTAAGTACAACGGCCTGCACCTTTTGAAACACGCCCTGCAAAACACTTCGCCCGACATCACCAAGACCGTCCTCAAATGGGTGGACGGCGAACGGCGGGAGGTCAAAGTGCGTGACGGGGAGGCCATACAGCTCGCCAACAGCAAGATAGACGAGATCCGGGGTGCTTTCCCCGAATGGCTGCGCGAGCAGTCGTCCGACTTCAAAGACCGCCTGACAGACCTCTATAACCGTACTTTCAACTGTTACGTGCGCCCGAAGTACGACGGGACGCACCAGGAATTCCCCGACCTCGACCTCAAGGGGCTGGGAATAGACAATCTGTATGACAGCCAGAAGGACGCGATATGGATGGACAAACTGCTCGGCGGCGGGATAATCGACCACGAGGTGCTGCGCCCATAAGGGCATATAGTAAATGTAGGCTTAGCAACCTACCCGGCAAGGGTTTTCAACGCCGGTCATTAGCCAACTTATCCACTTAGCCGAAAGGCGGTGGGGAGTGTCGCATGTTGGAAACGGCATAAGTCAGCTAACTATCATGCTGCTACTGAATGTCTAAATGAAATGATAGATATGAGGATGAAGACTATACTGTTTGAACGACAGTCCGAGTTGTTAGTTGGTAAACCCCGACGGAAGATAGTTACAAACGTCGGGCTGCAATACTTCTACTTTCCTACCTCAAGTACGAGAGCCGAAAACCGATTGCAGAACAGCCGCAATAAGCGGAAAAGGACGAAAATCGCATCCGACAATCTATTGAGCTATGTTACTATATGTCTAAATGGGGATTGTCTAAGTAGGAATGCCGAAAGGCTATGGGGTTTGCCCCCTGAATATCCTATATGACAACAGAGTCTCCGTAGTAGTCCGAGCAAGGGAAAGCCTTGTACATGGCGAAGGGAGACAGTGAGTTATTATTTAATATGTTTAACGAATGATGTGTGAGACATTATGAGAGATTCAGCAAATGTATTAAACAGTCTGGCTGGGCACAGCCAAGACCCTAATTACAAGTTTGAACGGCTTTACCGACTGCTGTTCAATGAAAATCTGTACGCACTTGCCTATCAAAAGTTGTCGCAGAATGCGGGCAACTATACGAAAGGCACAGACGGGCAGACCATAGACGGAATGAGCATAAAGCACATTCACTCTATCATTGGACAGTTGAAAGACGAAAGTTACCGTCCGTGCCCTGCACGGAGAATTTACATTCCCAAAAAGAATGGCAAGCAACGTCCTTTAGGCATACCAGCCTTTAAGGACAAACTTGTACAGGAAGTTGTAAGGATGATTCTTGAATCCATCTACGAAGGTCATTTTGAAGACTGCTCGCATGGATTCAGACCACACCGTGGCTGTCATACGGCTATGGCTTCCTTACAAAAGGGAGGTACGGGAGCACGTTGGTTCATCGAGGGAGACATCAAGGGTTTCTTTGACAACATCAACCATGATGTTTTAATCGGAATCCTTGCTGAAAGAATCAATGACGAGCGTTTCCTGCGACTGATACGTAAATTCCTCAAAGCAGGCTACATGGAACAATGGGAGTACAAAAATTCCTATATCGGAACACCGCAGGGAGGCATAATAAGTCCGATTTTGGCGAATATTTATCTTGACAAACTCGATAAATTTATGCGGAACTACATAAACGTCTTCAATAAAGGTAAAGCACGTGTACGCAACCCCGAATATAAAAGGGTTGCAAATCGTAAGGACAAACGTGTAAAGAAACTGAAGAATGAAACAGACGAGCAGAAGAAAGAAGCATTGCGCAGGGAGATAGCCATTCTCCACCGTGAGATGCAACAACTTCCTGCAACTCTTGACATGGACGAAAACTTCAAACGCATGAGGTATGTACGCTATGCCGATGATTTTCTGATTTGCGTAATCGGAAGTAAAGAGGACTGTGTAAAAGCAAAGGGGGACATTAAGACCTTTCTGCAAGATACGTTGAAACTCGAACTTTCGGATGAAAAGACGTTAATCACCAACTCACACGACGCAGCCAAATTTCTCGGCTTTGATGTTACAGTCCGCAGTACGGACAAGACGAGAAAGGATTTCAGAGGAATCCCCATACGCTCACTTGACCATAAAGTGGTTCTTCTCCTGCCTTATGAGGTTATGAGAAAGAAACTGCTTGACTATAATGCGATGCGCATAATAATCAAGAATGGCAAGGAAGCATGGGAATCGACCTCACGCCCGTATCTCCGTAGTAATGATGACCTTGAAATACTCAACCGATACAATTCGGAAATTCGGGGAATCTATAACTACTACTGTATTGCAAACAATGTCAACATTCTCAATAGTTTCTATTACTACATGAAAGAGAGTATGTATAAAACATTATCATCCAAGTATGAATCAACCGTAAGGAAAATAATCCGTAAATATTGCCGGAATAAAGTCTTTACAGTAAGGTATGAAAACAACAAGGGCGAAATGTTGGAACGTACTATTTATCATGGAGGGTTCAAGCAGAGAAAAGACGCGCGTATTGACAATGCGCATATCATGCCCAGTTATCGCGGGACTGAAAGTACCAGCCTTATGGCTCGGTTGAAAGCCCGTGAATGTGAATATTGCGGAGCGGAGGACAACCTTAGAATGGTGCATGTCCGCAAGCTAAAAGACCTGAAAGGCAAACAGGAGTGGGAACGCTTCATGATTGCCAGACAGAGAAAAACAATAGCAGTATGTGAAAATTGTTATCGTAAGATTCATGAAAAGAAATAGACTGAAAATAACCATGGAGAGCCGTATACATGGAGACGTGTACGTACGGTTCGGTGGCGAGCGTTTAGAAACCTACCGTCCGAAAGGACGGCAAGGCGCTTTGCGCTTAGCCTGTGGAACCGGCAAGACGCTGATAATGTGCATAGCGGCACATGAGATGAAGCGTCTGAACTTGGCGCACAAGCCGATGATTATCGGGCTGAAAGCCAACATCCATGAAATAGCCCGGACGTTCTGCACCGCTTACCCGATGGCCAAAGTCCTCTACCCGGGCAAGGAGGATTTCACGCCCCGGAAGCGTGAGCGCATCTTCCGGGAGATACGCAACAACGACTGGGACGCCGTGATCCTCTCGCACGAACAGTTCGGCATGATACCCCAGTCTCCGGAGATACAGCAGGAGATATTGCAGGCCGAGCTGGACTGTGTGGAGGAGAACCTCGAAGTGCTCAAAGCACAAGGCAGGGACGTTTCCCGCGCCATGATGAAAGGGTGTCAGAAACGCAAGGCCAACCTGGAAGCCAAGTTGCAGAAGGTGGCGCACGCGCTGGAAACACGCAAGGACGACGCCGTGGACTTCCGCCTCATGGGTATCGACCACCTCTACGTGGACGAGAGCCATAAATTCAAGAACCTGACTTTCACGACCCGGCATGACCGGGTGGCGGGCCTCGGAAATCCCGAGGGGTCGCAGCGGGCGCTCAACATGCTTTTCGCGCTGCGTACCATACAGCAGCGCACGGGCCGCGACCTGGGGGCGACGTTCCTCTCGGGAACGACCATCTCCAACTCGCTCACGGAACTGTACCTGCTTTTCAAGTACCTGCGCCCGAAGGAACTGGAGCGTCAGAATATCCGCACCTTCGATGCCTGGGCGGCCATATTTGCCAAGAAAACCATCGACTACGAGTTTTCCGTGACCAACGAGGTCGTGCAGAAAGAACGGTTCCGATATTTCATCAAGGTTCCCGAACTGGCCATGTTCTACTCCGAGATTACAGATTACCGCTCGGCGGAGGATATAGGGATCGACCGACCGCAAAAGAACGAGATATTGCACAATATCCCGCCGACACCCCAGCAGACGGAGTTCATAGAACGACTGGTGCAGTTCGCCAAATCGGGCGATGCCACGCTCCTGGGCCGCCTGCCGCTCTCGGAGCGGGAGGAAAAGGCGAAAATGCTCATTGCCACAGACTACGCCCGCAAGATGTCGCTCGATATGCGTATGATAGACCCCGAACTATACAGCGACCACGTGGACAACAAGGCGAGCCACTGCGCCCGTATGATTGCCGGTTACTACCGCCGTTTCGAGGCGTACAAAGGTACGCAGTTCGTATTCTCCGACCTGGGAACCTACAAACCCGGAGCGGGGTGGAACGTCTATTCCGAGATACGGCGTAAACTCGCGGAGGATTACGGCATACCCCAAAGCGAGGTGCGGTTCATCCAGGAGGCGACCTCGGAAAAAGCGCGCAAGGAGATGATCGCCGGTATGAACACCGGAAAAATCCGCGTACTCTTCGGATCGACCGAGATGCTCGGGACGGGAGTGAACGCGCAGAAACGCTGCGTGGCGATACACCACCTGGACTGCCCCTGGCGTCCCAGCGACCTGGAGCAGCGCGACGGGCGGGGAATACGCACCGGGAACGAGATCGCCAAACTCCATGCCGACAACAAGGTGGACGTGATATTATACGCCGTCGAGAAGTCGCTCGACGCCTACAAGTTCGGGCTGTTGCACAACAAGCAACTGTTCATCCGCCAGCTCAAGACCAACAACATGGGAAGCCGTACCATCGACGAGGGGGCCATCGACGAAAAGAGCGGCATGAATTTTTCCGAGTATGTCGCCGTCCTCTCGGGAAATACAGACCTGCTGGACAAAGCCCGCCTGGAGAAGAAGATTGCCACGCTCGAAAGCGAACGCCAGGCATTCGTGCGCGGCAAATCATCGAGCCGCTACAAGCTGGAGCAGATCACGGAGAAGATAGAGAAGAACAACGACCTGATACGGCGTATCGGCAAGGATCTGGAACACTTCAAGGCCCGCGTCGAGTTCAACGAGGACGGCTCGTACCGCAATCCCGTGAAACTGAACGGGCTGGAAACCTCCGACCCCAAGCTCATCGGGAAACAGCTCAACCGTATCGCCGAAACGGCACGCACGCTCGACAGGCTCGAACCCATCGGGAGCCTCTACGGGTTCGAGCTGCTCGTCCAGAGCGAAACGACCGGGAAAGACGGGCTCGACCTGGTGCAGAACCGTTTTTATGTCCGGGGTGAAGGGGATTATCTATACCAGTATAACTACGGGAATATCGCCTCCGACCCGCGACTGGCGGCGATGAACTTCATCCACGCGCTCGCGACCATCGAGCCGACACTGGAGAAATTCCGGAAAAAGAATGAGGAACTGGAGAAAGATATTCCCGTCCTGCGGGAAGTGGTGGAAAGTTCCTGGCGCAAGGAGCCCGAACTGACGGCCCTAAAAGCTGACCTGACGGAAATAGACCGCAGGATACAGCAAAGCCTCAAACCGATAGAAGAGAGCGAGGGAAAGGAGGCGGAGGAGGATAACGACGTGTGCCGGGAACGGCATGACACGGCGGAAGAGCTCCCGAAGGAAGACAACACGGCGGCCCGTATTCCTTCCCGGCTGCGGCAGATTGCCGACGCCTCCGGGGGGCGCATCGTGATCGCGGGCGTGGGCAGCCCGCCGGAGAACGGCCCTGCGAAGAAAGGGATCAAGATGTAAACGAAAAGCCGACGGAAGTACAGATTTCCATCGGCTTTTTTCATATGTCCGTGAGCGTTGTCGTCACACTTCCTGCAAGAGTGTTTGCAGCTCCTCCTGCGTGGGAAGATAGGTCATGTACTGGGCGGCGAAGACCTGCTTTTCATCTTCGGGCAGCGTATAACGGACGACCGCGTCGTTTTTCTCCGCGCAGAGGACGATACCCACCGGAGGGTTATCCCCGGGATTCATCAACTCACGGGTGTAGTAATTGACATACATCTGCATCTGCCCCAAATCCTGATGGGTCAGCTCCCCGGATTTAAGGTCTATTAAAACGAAACAACGGGCCAGGTAATTGTAAAAGACCAGGTCGATGTAGAAATGCTTGTCATCGAAGGAGATACGCTTCTGTCGCGCGACGAAGGCGAAGCCTTTCCCGAGTTCGAGCATCAAGCGCTGCAAGCGGCTGATGAGCAGTTGCTCCAGATCGGTTTCCAGAAAATGCTCTCCCTGCGGGATACCGAGAAACTCCAGGATATACGGGTCGCGGATGATCTCTTTGGGTTCGACACGTCCGGGTTCGGTACGGGAAATCTCCTCTTTCACAGCTTTCTTGTCTCGGCTGGCCAGCAGGCGGTCATAGAAAAGCGTGTTGATTTGGCGGTCGAGCTGCCGGACACTCCAGTTTTCCTTGACGCACTCGTGCAGGTAAAAATCACGGGCGGCATCGCCCGACACCTTGAGAAGCGTGCGGCAATGCGACCAGCTCAATTTATCACACAGCGTGTGATATTTCGGGTAGCACTGGTAAAACTGCCTCATGTACCGCAGGTTGGTGGCCGTGAACCCGTTTCCGAACTCCGCCACGAGCCGCCTGGAAAGGGTGTTGATGACAGCCTTGCCATATCCGGCACGGCCGGTTCCCTGCTGCTCGTACTCCACTATATATTTCCCTACCTGCCAGTAAGCCCTCACGAGGGTCGAATTGACATGATGTATCACCTTCGCGCGCGCTTCCTGCAAGATATGGCGCACGTTATGCAGTAGCTCTTCCTCCCCTTTGTCGGCAGGATATATTTTATCTGTTTCTTTCATTGTTCATTATTATATAGGCTTCCAAGTGCAAACATACTGATTTTACGGCAAATATCGAGCGGTTGTACCGCCTTGTCGTGCCTTATTCCATGTATCTCCGCGTTTTTCCATGACGCCGGACTCTCGGGACAGGGCCTAACCGGAACCGGCAGGACGATCCTTTTTCAGCTTGCGGAAATTACTGAAGTTACGCTCGATGAACCGCAGGACGTCCGATTCCCGGTAGAAGGTCTTGTGATAGATCATCTCGTAAGGCAGCTCTCCCGAGGTGCGGTAACGCTGGAGTGTGCGCTTGCTGATATTGAGCATACGGCACAGGTCGTAATTGTCCAGAAGACGCTCCCCGTCAGGCAGGATGGAAAGCGGTTGCTCCACGTCCCCCGCGCACAGCTTCTCGATACGTTCCAGCCGTTCCGAGAGCCGCTGCATCCATCCGTCGAAATATTCCTTATCCAGAAACATGGCCTACTCCTTTGGTTGGTTCTTGCGCCGCACGGAACGCTCCTTCAGCACCTGTCTCTTATACACATCTCCGAGCCCACGAGACTCCTGAGC
>ENA-OZWA01000153-OZWA01000153.1-human-gut-metagenome-genome-assembly--contig:-NODE-153-length-18796-cov-7.522758_pt1 | contig 18796 bp, 19 predicted proteins | sample MGYA00243448_ERZ654051 | MGnify/ENA primary metagenome ERZ654051 (study PRJEB26926, sample SAMN06164908) | human gut metagenome | biome: ENVO:00009003; feature: ENVO:2100002; material: ENVO:00002003... | reverse complement strand
TCCCTCTATATATTTTGTTATATTTTTACGTTTTATTCATCATATGTAGTCATAATATTCCTCAATAGAATAACAAAAAATTAAGAAGGTGGTTAAAAATGAGGATAATCTTTAGTGTACTGGCTCTACTGATGATTTCTTTCAGCCCGGTCCGGGCACAGGGACCCGCCGACGAGGGCGAAACCGGCCTGACGATACCGCGCTTTGTATCTTTACGTTCTAACCATATCAACGCCCGCTCCGGCCCCGGTGCCCGTTATCCGATAGAATGGGTGTATATGCAGAAATCTGCTCCGGTCGAGATTATCGCCGAATTTGAATTGTGGCGAAAAATCAAAGACTGGCAGGGTTCGGAATCCTGGGTTCACAAATCCATGCTCTCAGGCAAAAGATCCGTCAAGGTTATCACCCCGGGTGAAAACAACGTTTACGCCAAAGACGACTTTAAGGCCAAAATCATTGCCAAAGTTGAGGACGAAGTTGTCGGCGAAATTGAAAAATGTCCGGTCAACAACAGTTTCTGCAAAATTAAGTTTGCTTCGATTACGGGATGGGTGCCGCGGCAAAACCTTTACGGCATTTATCCGGAAGAAATTATCGACTAGTTTAAGCCCCGCAACACGGGGCTTACTCTTTATTGTTCCGGACACAACTTTGGTTTAATTGTTTAAGGTCGACAAGAGCATTATTTATTCTTAATATACAAATATTGCTGCGGGGGAACAGAATGAAAAAGGTTTCAAAAATAGCTTATTGCGGGTTTGATTTTTTTGCCGGATGTCTGGAGGCTCTAATCAAGGCCGGTTATGACGTGAGATGGTTGTTTATTGCCGAACGCGACAATAAATACGAGTTTAACGATATGGTCTTGAAAATTGCGGCCGAGAACAATATTGAGGTCATTCGCGAAAGAATCGGAACAGAACATTTGAAGTGCCTTGTTGACGAGGGATGCGACGTTGTCGTCTCTGCCGCTTATCCTTATAAGATTCCAACCCCGGAAGAAGCTCCCTGCATTATCAACATTCACCCGGAAATGCTGCCCAGAGGACGCGGCCCCTGGCCCCTGCCTCAAGTGATTTTGAACAATTTGCAGGTTTCGGGAATAACCATTCATAAGGTTACCGCGGAAATGGACGGGGGAGACATTTTGGCGCAGCAGAGTTTTGCCGTCGGCGAACGCGACAATTTGGAAAGCCTGTCCTGCAAGGTTCAGATGAAGGCGCCGCAGCTGCTGCTGGATGTTCTCGAAAACTTTTGCACTTATTGGGCGCGGGCTCTTCCTCAGGAAAACGGCGAATACTGGCCGATGCCCCAAGAAAAAGAGCGGCTGCTGGACTGGTCGCTTCCGGTGGCCGAGCTGGACAAGATTGCCCGGGCTTTCGGAAAGTTTGGCTCCTTTGCAGAATTTGACGGCAAGGAATGGCTGGTGGAAGTTGCCACCGTATGGACAGAGCAGCACAAACTTGCGCCGGGAACCGTTGCCCACCGTACCAACAAAGAAGTCGTCATTGCAGCCTCGGACGGTTTCGTCTGTCTGCGTTATTACGAAATCGATCCGGATTTTGCAGCAGAACATTCTTAAAAAAAACACAAAATTTTTGCATCACGACAGCGGCAATCTTGCAACTGTCGTGATTTTATTTTATGATGCCGCAGAAATGACAGCAAAGGATGCAAAATGACTTTTAAATTTAACCATTTTAATTTTAACGTTACCGATTTGGATCGCAGCAAAGCTTTTTACCGTGACGCGCTGGGGCTGGAAGAAAGCCACCGTATTGAGGCAGATGACGGAAGTTACGTCATTGTTTATCTGAGCGACGGGAGTTCAAAGTTCGAATTGGAACTCACCTGGCTGAAAGACCATCCGCAGCAGTACGATTTGGGCGAATGTGAGTTTCATCTGGCGATGACTGCGGCAAACTACCCCGAAGCTTACAAAAAACATCAGGAAGCCGGCTGCGTCTGTTTTGTAAACGAAGAAATGGGAATCTATTTTATCGAAGATCCTGACGGCTATTGGATTGAAATTCTGCCGCCCCGATAAAACACAACCCCTCTGCCGTTTGGCAGAGGGGCGGAATTTATACAATCTGAATAAATATCGGATTAGAATTTATATCTGGCTTCAATCAATCCGGTATTATCGGTGTAGTTATCACGGAACTTACCTTCATAACTGAGACCGATTTCCAGATTTTCATTGAGGTCGGCAGCGATGCCGGCTCCAACTTCCAGGCCAAGTCTCTTCAGGCGCTGACCGTCAACGACATAACCACTGCCGTTAGCCAGAGAAACGACAGAATTCTCCTTGTCGCTCATCAGGTCATAAGTTACGGCCAAACGGGCATTGGGTTTCAGGCTCCAATTGCTGTTGAGGCAATAAGTACCCTGATATTTGACGCCGACAACAGCGGTTAAGACATCATTGCTGTTTTTGCCGATGGTTTGTCCAGCATTGTCAGTGTGTTTTTTCTGTTTGACGTTAAAGTATCTGAAACCGGCCTCGGGAGCAAAGAAGCCCATATCATAACCGGCCATCAACTGCGCGCCGATGGTATTGACGTCGTATTTGCCGCCCAAACCATAGCCGTAAGCGCTGGCTTTGGATTTATACTTGCCCCAACCATAAGTACCGATTGCATTAAAGTACAAATCAGAAGGCTTATACTGACCATACAAGATTGCGGTATGCGTATCTGCAGTAGTCTTTTTGCTGCCGGATTTGATGTCAGAACTAATGAACGAATAACCGGCACCAAGTTTTACGGTATCAGAAACCATACCGTCAATACCGGCTACCAATCCGTCATTATCAGCCTTATAGCCTTTATGATTTGACGTTTTTTCATAATCGGCACGGTTAAACAAGCCTTTAATCCAGGCATTGACGCGGCGGAAAGTATCACCGGAAGAACGACCTTGTGACAGGTTGAAGCCGGTTAATTCATTGTCAACCGTATTCAAAATCTGAGTTGCATTTTCGGTAGAAACGTTTACGGCAACGCTGGCGGCCATCGGGATCATCTGATCAGCCTGAGCTGCCGCATTGGCTACGCCGCTGCCGTTGGCTTTTTGAAGATCCTGTGCCATCGCATTGGCAATTGCATCACCGACAGAGCTTCCGGTTGACTTGCCGTCTGCCGCCATTCCTGAAAAAGCGGCCAATACCGCAGCCTCATTACCGGTTGCGCCATATTGGGAAACCTTGGCTGCCGTGTCGGCTTTGGTTGCGGTATAAACGCCGTCTGCCGTTTTGGTAAAATCGTACATCATATTTTCGGCAATCTCGGCATCTTTGTTAACGGTAATGCTTCCTTTGCTTAAATCGGTTCCGTTAGCAACAACCAAATTCATGGTAGCTTTGCCAGTAGGATCTTCCTTAACCGTGAGTGTTCCGTCAATATTACCGTTAACCAACCCGTTACCATCCGCCGTATTGGCAACCGTAGTATTGATAACGGCCTGATTAGACACAGTCAAACCGGCTGTCGTCAGCGTGTTGGTGCCCAGATTGAGCGTACCGCCGTCAACAGTGGAAGCATTCGTAATGGTTGAATTACCATTCAAATTATAATTACCGCCGGTCATTGCCAAAGTTGTTACGGTCGAGCCGGTTTCGGCATTGAAGGTACCGGAAGAAAGGTTGGCGGTTGTTACCGTGCCGCTGTTGGTAAAGGCAGTACCGCCTAAATTAGCCGTGGTAACCGTTGCTCCGTTTTTGTTATCAAACGTACCGCCCGTTAACTCGGCAGTGGTAATTGTACCGCTGTTTTCCGCTGTGCCGCCGCTTTGGTTGAGCGTTTCCAATGTCGAACCGGTTTCGCCGGCATAACTGCCTTCGCTTAAATCAACCGTTCCGGTAACTGCTCCGGCATTACTGACGGAACCGCCGGTAACTTTTAACACACCGGGTATGGTATCAGCACGTGTTGAAGATCCATCGGCCGTTTTGGCTTCTCCCATATTGGTGACCAGAGCCAAATTACCGCCGCTGGCAATTTCGAGAGAACCGGACGAGAGGGTTGTATCGACAGAATCGATAATACCATAACCGGATACGGTAACTTTAGCGCCGTCGATATTGATTTTAGACGTCGGATTGTCAATTCCGTTAGAAGCACGCAAAATCGCTTCGGTACCGGAGCCACCATTAAGCACAACCTCACCGCCGCTCAGATTAATCGAGCCGTTTTCATAAGTTATCATCTGACCGTTTTCACCCAAGGTAACTTTACCGCCGGTCATATCCAGCGAAGTGGTGCCGGAAATGATACTGCCTTTGCGCCAGTCTTCTCCCACGGGAACAGTCAGATCGGCACCTGTTCCGGACACGTTGATTTCACCGCCGGCAATATTCAACTTGTCAACTTCGATGTTACCGCCGCCAGTTATATTAACGGTTGTGCCGTTTAAGGTCACCTCTCCAAGCGGAGCATCGTTTTCAACAACGCCGGCAATACCGTTGCGCTGTGCTGAACCGGAAGCACCATGAGTACCGTCGATTGTCAACGTGCCGGCACCAAATTCCAGAGAGCTACCTTTCGTCAGAGTCAAATTACCGGCTGTATTTATTTTAACATCTCCGGTAACGGTATTGCTTCCGGTAACGGCATTTGTGCCTCCGGTGATATTCACGGTAACTTTACCGGCATTCAAATCAGCATCATTCAAATTAAACGAACCACCGCTGACATTCAGAGTGGCACCTGTTGCATCGTTGGCCTTATTACCGTAAAGATCAACAGCGCCGTTGATGTTTAATGTACCACCGTTAACATTTGTCGTCTTGGAAACCAAGCGGCCGGAATTGGCATTGACGGTTGTTCCGGCAATATTAATCTTCCCTGCAACAGTTTCATTAGATGAGGTTAAAATAATACCACCGTCCAGATTTACCGTTCCGCCGTTCAAATCAACGTCAGACGCGGTCATGTTGCTTGCTTCCCCGGCAAGCCCGGAAAACATTGCGGTACCTTTGCCGAGATTGATTTCTCCCCCGGTTACGGTTACTCCCCGATAACCGGCCAGTTGGGTCGTGTTATCATAAACATCACTGCCGGTGTTGGAAACGTTAAAGGTTCCGGCATTAATCGTCAGCTGTCCGTTGGTAGCGATACCAGAAGCCTTAGAACCATTGCCGGTCAAATTGACGCTGGTGGTTCCTGCACCAAAAGTAATATCATAATTTTTGGCATCCGTGGCATCAAAACCATATAAGGCATTGTCCTTATTGCTAAAGGAATCATAAGTCTGTCCGGTGCCAAAGGTTACGTTTTCGCTCAAAGGCGTATCGGTACTGACGACCAATTCCGCAGCTTTGACATTGGCCGAGGCCAACAACACCGCCAGGCTGGCGCCTGCTAATAAAACTCTTCTCATCATATTCTCCCAAATTGTTATGAATCTAAAAAATTGGCATAACATACCTAATTAGGAAATCTAAAAATACAAGAGCAAGAGTCGGAATTTATTTGTGCGGCTTTCTTTTCATCAAGTAGAGCAGGCGCTTGGAATCAGGAATTTGCATTTTTTCCGCAAACTCAAAATATTCTGAAAACGTTTTTTCAAAAATTTCCTGAGAATATTCAAAATCCGCATTGTCCCGGGTTTTTATCAACTTTTGCACCTGAGTATCCTCCGGAAGAACAAACTCAAGGACGACCGCCGGAGACAATCGTGTTAAGACTTCCGCAATTTTTTTAAACGGAACCTTATAGACGATAACCAGATGATGGATTAGCGCCAAAAACAAAACGACATCCGGCGTTTGTCTTTCAAACAGGGAGAGACGCTCATCGTTTCCCACCCCCAATGCCGGAGACGGATTGTTAAAATCAAACTTTAGCGGCAGGATGTTCGTCCGCCGGCTTTCCTTTATCTCCAGATAGTTTTTTTCTATTGCCGCAGGGTCGATGTCGAGATCCAGATAAGCGACGTTTTTGTCTCCCAAACGGCTGAAAACACCTTGATTTGCCCCGACATCCCAAACCGTTTGCGGCCGTGTCGAATTAATCATACCCAAAACCATTTCCTTTTTGGCATTAAATGCCTGCGGCGTATAGTTGTTGTCATCATAGTAGTCCTGCCACTGCGTTTGAGATGTCGGAAATTTTAGAGATTTTATCAAACCCTCCAAACTCTCCAACAAAGCTCTCAGCTTAAATTTCGAAAACGTACGCGACGATGTCGGAGCCGAAGACGCTTCATAACAAATCTGAAGTTTTGAGTGAAGGACGATGTGCATATAGACAGACGGCCGCATTTTGACTTTTAGAGGCAAAAGCTTAGCTGCCAAAGCCAACGGGATGCCGTCCAAATTTGAAACCAGCAAATTCTGAAGAGACAAATCGCAACAGCTCATTAACAACAACGGCGCCAAAAAATGTTCGCAAAATTGCCGGTAGGCGCGCCAAGGCTGCGAAGGGACATATTGCTCAAAAGAACCGGTATCAATAAAAACGCTTTGTCCGTTCATAAACTGAACGTTATACGCCGAAGCATCTTTTAGAATCATTCCGTATTGAACGGCGGTCTTCATCAGTTCTATGGTTAACAAAGCGGCATCCTTAAGCATTGAAAAAGACCACTCATAGGGATAACTGATGAACGGAACTTGTTGCGGACAGATGATAATCTTATCGCTTCCGGAATATTCCACCGTATGGGAAACCAAGAGTTTTTTTGAAATCAGCTCATCATAAAGGCCGGAATCAACAAGCCGGCGGAAATCCTCAAAACCCAGCGGGTTTATCTGTCTTTTGATTTTATCGCCGTCTCTAAAGACAAAATTTTTGTTGTCGCGAAAAGAACTTTGATAAGGTTTACTTTTTATCATGTTTTCTCAGCCTTTTGACAAAGCTTAGCAACCCGCGCCAGATATCTTTGATAAAAAGCAAAACTCCCGCAACGGACGCGATGACAAACTGCGTTATCATACTCCCGGTTCCCAAATCAATATAGGCATAGACCGGCGACGAAACACAAGAAAAGACAACCGACAAATATAAAAATCTAATCATTTTTTACTTCCTTTTGTAAATTAATCCTGCCATTTTCCAAATAAACAACATAACAATCCATCGGAATTTTCCGATTATATTCCGTCGTATATTCATGATTACACCAGGTCAGTTTCCTGTTTTCCCGACCGGCAGAGCGAATATCTACACCTTCGTAATTATTTTGGCGTTCCAAAACAGAAGCTATGGTTTTAGGAATATCTCCGTTTGTAACCAAAGCTCTGTTTTCAGACAACGCCTTGGAAGAAGAACGATAATCTTTAAACAACATCAGAGCTTTTCCGTACTCCTTATCATAAAGCAACTTTCTTTCCTGCGAATTTCCATGATCTCCGATGATAAAAATCAGAGAATTGTCAAAAGCGCCGATTTCCTTTAATTTAGAGAGATATTTATCCACTATTCGCAGGGAATTTAACCCAACATCCATTTCCGACGCCGCAAATTTTCTGTTGCCGTCAGCATCAAAAGCATAGGGAAGATGTACCCCGATCAAATGTATGAATTTGTAAGTTTGGTCTGCCCCGATATGCATCGAGGGAATTGTTTTTTCAAAAGAGGCATTATTGTTTACGTCTTTCGGCTCCGTCACCATAAACCTATCCGGTTTCAGGTTAAATACATTATATTCTTCATCATTCAGCAGCCAGCATTGCAAAAAGGGAAAAATCTTTATCAACGAAAGCTTGTAGAATATTTTTACGGGATGCTTTTGTACTAAAGATTCTACCTGTCTGTTATAATAATTTATATTCGTATGCGAATAATCTTTTAAAAAGTTCCTCAAATTATCCTTTTCAATGTCAACAAGATAATCGGAAAAAGTCACGTCGCCTTTATATTGCCGACCTGTCTGAATAAACGGCACCGATGCCATTGTGGCAACAAAACCGGGAACCGTTTCCGAATACCAGGTAAAGCCTTCAAACATTTTTTGATATTTTTGCGGATTAGTTTTCAGAATATCCTTAAACAATCCTGATGAAAAAGTATCCAATACCAATATTATGATGTTGTCCTTGGCAGAATAAGCCGAAGATTCTTCAAATGTCGTTTTGACCAAATAACTGCTTCGTACGGTGGCGTTATATTTATTAACAACAAACAGAACCTGAAAAATAAGCATAAAACTGCATATTTTCTTTATGTTTCGGGAAAACGTCTCCGGAAAATAAAAACATGCCAGAAGAATGAAATTTACGGTTAATATTTTTACAGAAGTTAACGCCAGCCATTGCCAAGATTCAATATCATTACTTTTTCCGTCAAACACCTGATTGTCCGAGAAAAAATAAACCAATAAAAAAAGGGAAACCAGTACAGCCTGAACAAAACTGGCGACAACCGGCTTACTTTTACTCAAAGCTGCAAACAATAAAACACTCGCCAATAACGAAACCAATACAATGCCGCCCAGCAACGGTCCCCAATTGTTTATATAAACAGCATTGTTCATCGCCATGCTCAACGGCAGAAAGAACAAGAGCGTTAAGCCGGATGTTATTGATAATATTATATTTTTCTGTTTCATTTCTTTACAGAGTCCTTTTCCATTTTTAGCTATATTAACAAATCAATATTAACTAATTGTTATGGGAGTACAAATTTTTGAAAAAATTGTTGCAAAATTTTTTCTTATATTATAGGTTAGGCAGATGTTAAGGATAGATGGCCGAGTGGTCGAAGGCGCACGATTGGAAATCGTGTGTACGCCCAAAGCGTACCGAGGGTTCGAATCCCTCTCTATCCGCCATTTTAATTAAAAAGACGCTTAGGTTAAGCGTCTTTTTTCGTATGCAGCGGAAATGCGGGCTTTGCGGGCAGTTGACTTCACCGAAATGACTGTGGTAAGCTCATGTTAAATTAAAAATCGCAAAATTTCTGGCAGTTACATACATTGCAGATGTTTGCAAAGTCATTTCAAAATGGAGAGATATACAAAATGGATATAAAGAAGAAAAGAGCATTAAGTGTTGTGCCATTAGTAAAAATCGCACCTAAAAATGGTATAGCTAGCGATCCTTTAGCTATCGGAAGCGGATTTTTTTGTAAGTATAAAGGACAAATGCTTTTTATTACAGCAGGGCATTTGTACGATAAAGATAAAAAAATTAGCGATCCTTGGGATTGGGGAATTTCTATTTTTTCTAATGGAATGCATGGTATATTAACTTTAGGCAAAAAAGATTTGTGGCAATTTGTTCTCGCAAAAAAAACAAATAGAATGTTGTCTATCCTAACACATTTTATGCCAGATAAAATCATAAATTCCTTAAAAGCATTTGGAGCAAAAAATATTGATTTTGCCTTTATTAAAAAAGAATTTATTCCAAGTCAAGTAATTTATCCTGCTTTAGATGGAACAGTAGTATCAGGAGAAGAAAGAATTTTTATTGAAGCAGATTTGTCTGTTATTCCATCAGAAAATGAAGAATATGGATTTTATGGATGTATTAAACCTAATGAAGATGTTAGTAGTATGATTAATCTCACTAATAATCAAAAAGGATATCGTTTGGATTTTGTTGGATACAATAATCTAAAATTCAAAAGAACCGATGGTGATATACTTGAGTTTGAGTCCCCGGATAATCCTGATAAGGAACATGTGCGAGGATGTTCTGGTTCACCTATCTTAGACAGTCAGGGGAATCTAGTTTCTATGGTCATTGAAAATGTGGAGTGTAAACAAAAAATAATTAAAAATAATGTATACAAAGGAAAATATGTTCAAAACATAATCAGAGGTATTAATCTTACATCCCCAAGAATTAAAGCAATATTAGATCAAACGATTATAAATTAAATTTTCCTGCTCTTCAAAGCTCAGGTTTTTAGAGGCGATTTCGAATAATGTTTGCAGGTTGACAGTTAGAGTACCGTTAAGGAGTTGGTTGACTATTTTGGGTGATAGATAGGCAAGGTTGAGGTATTTATAAATTGTGCGCTTGGTCATCTTCTCTTGTTTTATGATGTCTTCCATCCTGATGCCTCTTTCGTAGAGTTTCTTAAATTTCCAAGCATAGGCAAAGGCTCGGATGATAAGACGGTTGTTATCGTTAACACTCATCAGCCCGACTTTTCCTGCGTTGTAAACATTGCTTGACAGTCCGCGGTTGATGACAACCTGCTTTTCGTAGATGATTTGGTTGTTAATGTTATCGGCAATAAACTCCAGCGGATTGTCGTTTGGGTTCAGCGAATCGCCGGTATAGGCTGAGAGAGTTATCGGAGCGGTATTAAAGAAGAAAGTCAGGCGATCTTTTTGATAGATGATTTTGTTAATGAAGTTGCGGATAAAATTGCGTTGCATGAAATAGTTCATATCGGTAAAGTTTATCAGCTTTAGAGCCATGGCGCTGTCTTTGTTCAGTCCATTAAGATTGCTGTTAAGAATTTCAATTATGGCGTCTTTGGTGAGTTTATCAATTTGTTCTGTTGGCAGAAACAATCCTTTGATAGAGTAATAATGCCGTTTAGTAGCTTTGTTTTTGCTATTGGCCTGATTGGTAAAAATAGTTCTGTTGCTGTCAAATAATTTGCCGGTCAACAGGTTATTGTTTCGGTTTCTTGTATGATTGGCGCAATTGTCATTATCTTTAAGTTTAGTTTGTACCTTGTCCCACAGATCTTTGGATATGATTGCCTCATGCTGTCCTTTGAATGCTTGTCCGGTGCGTTTATTTTCAATCATACCGAGATATAATTTTTCATGTAATAGGCGGTGGAGCGCGGATATTTTGAAAGGCTTACCGCCACGCTGTTCGCCTTTGTTGGTTATCCAATCTTTATGTTTGAAACCTTTTATTTCAGCAAATTTCTCAAGTTCCGCCAGTGAGCCACATTGCAGGTAGCCTTCAAAAATGCTGCGTACTTGTTCGGCTTCGACTGGATTAATGACCAGTTTTTTATCTTTAATGTCGTAGCCAAGCTTTGGAACGCCGCCAGTCCATAGACCTTTAGCCTTACTGGCGCGGATTTTATCACGGACACGCTCTGAGGATACCTCTCGCTCGAATTGAGCAAAGGACAGCAGCATATTTAAGGTCAGCTTGCCCATGGAGGTTGATGTATCAAAGGCTTGGGTAATTGAAACAAAGCTGCAGCCATATTTATCAAACTCTTTCATCATATTATGAAAGTCCATAATCGAGCGTGATAAACGGTCAACCTTGTAAACCACCACCGTCTGAATTAAGCCCCGGCGAATGTCCTCAAGCATCTGTTTTAGAGCCGGGCGTTCCATTGTGCCGCCGGAGATGCCGCCATCGGTATAGGTTTTGAAATATTCCCAGTTATTAAAGGCTTGAGCCATAATGTAACTGCGACAGGCATCTTCCTGATTATGCAGGGAGTTAAACTCAAGCTCCAAGCCCTTTTCGGTGGATTTGCGGACATAGATCGCGCAGTTTATTCTAACCATGAGCTGTCTCCTTTAATACCCGTTTGTTATTTAATCCGAAAAAGTCATAACCGGAGACCTTTATACCGCAGATTTCTTTGGCTATAGCGGACAGAGTTTTATAATGCTGTCCGTTGTAAATAAAATCATTAATTTCCGCGATAGTAACCTTATACTGCCGGCCAAGGTAGGTCTTAATAATTTCGGTGCCAGGATGCAGGTTGTATTTTGTTTTATAAACCTTAACCATACACTCATCGGGGTTTTCGGCATATTTTTCCAACTTAGTCTGGTGCTTGCGTTCAATTTTGAGACAGGCGTTCTCACAGGCGATATAGTACCACAGCGCGCGAAACTGCCGTTCATAAGGACTGTTATGGTACCGCGCCCATAGTTCAGCTTGTCTCTGGTGACTTAGTTTTTTTAATTCTTCAGCACTTCGCGGCAGATAAATCTTCTTCCTCATCTATCAACTCCTTGTTTTTACATGTTTTGTAAGTTCAGTAACGCTTACATAGGACAGGAAGTCAACTCAAAATAGTCTAAAATAGACTTATTTTTCGTTTTTTGCCGTTCAAATAACTCTTTGTTTTTCAACAAAACTTATGAATTTAAAAATTCTATTAATAAGGGGGGCTAATAAAACCCAAAACAAAGGAAAAAAGTATGTCTAATAAACAGATAAAAATTGAATATACAGCCTTGGAAAATCTTAACCCTTATAAAGGAAATCCTAAGGTTCATGACGAGAAACAAATTCAGCAAATTGCTAAATCGATTGAAAGATTTGGTTTTAATAATCCTATTTTGGTTGATGAAAAATCAGAGGTGATTGCCGGTCATGGTCGTCTGTTGGCCGCGAGACTGTTAAAACTGGAAGCAGTTCCGGTAGTTCGTCTCATACATCTTTCTGAAGCGGAAAAACGGGCTTATCGCATAGCAGACAATAAATTATCGGAGAATGGTCGATGGGATACGGATTTGTTGAAGCTGGAATTTTCAGAAATTGAGAAACTGGCTCTGAATCTTGAAGACGAATTGAATCTGGATATTACCGGGTTTGATTTCAAGGAGATAGATGTTCTTTTGGCCGATAATAAACCTAACGAAAAAGCGGATGAAAAACTTAATTCCGTTCCGTATGTGCCGGAAAATGAAATAGTCAGTCAACACGGCGATGTCTGGTTGCTGGGAAAGCATAAAGTTATTTGCGGAGATTCACTGCAAGAGGAAACATATCTGCGTTTGTTTGAAAAGGTTAAAGCCAATATGGTTTTTATTGACCCGCCGTACAATGTTAAAATTCAAGGACATGTATGTGGAGCCGGTCAAACGAAGCATAAAGAGTTTGCCTTTGGTTCCGGCGAGATGAATGAGGCTGAATTTATTTCGTTTTTGAAAACATCAATGGCGAATACAGCCAAATATTCTGCTGAAAATTCCATTCATTATGTTTGCATGGATTGGCGGCACATATATGAGCTGCTTTCAGCGGCGCGAAATATCTATCCTAAAATGCTGAATATGGTGGTTTGGTGCAAGAAAAACGGCGGAATGGGAAGTTTTTATCGTTCGCAGCATGAGCTGATTCTTGTTTTTCAGAACGGCAAAGGTTCTCATATCAATAATGTCGAATTAGGTAAACACGGCCGTTATCGGACAAATGTTTGGTATTATGCCGGTGTTAACAGCTTTGGTTCGGAACAGAAAAATCTTAAAATGCATCCGACAGTCAAACCGGTAGAATTAGTCCACGATGCGATTTTGGATGCTTCTAAACGCGGTGATATTGTGTTGGATGCGTTTCTCGGCAGCGGAACAACATTGATTGCGGCTGAAAAGGCCGGACGTGTTTGTTATGGAATCGAGTATGAGCCCTTGTATATCGACACAATTATCCGTCGGTATCACGAATTAACTGGGAATTGGGCTATTCATCTGAGTTCGCAAAAATCATATGAGCAATTATTGCAGGAAAAATTGGAGAAAATCAATGAGTGAAAGCGGCTATAAAAATCCGCCCAAACATTCGCGATTTCAGAAAGGGCGTTCGGGTAATCCTGCAGGGAGACCGAAAGGAAGCAAAAACACGCTCAAACTTCTGGATACTGTTTTGGAACAAAAAATCAAAATCCAGCAAGAGGGAAAAACCATCAGCATTACCAAAAAGCAGGCGATGTTGATGCAATTGTCAATGCTGCGGTAAGAGGCGAAATTAAGGCTATTGCGGCGCTTTTTCCATACATGATGCAGCTGGACATGAAAGAAGAGCAATCTTTGGAAACAAGCAAATTGTCTCTAAAAGATGAAGAAATTTTACAACAATTTTTAGAAGAAAACAAACAGGAGAGTAAAAATGACTGATAAAAATCAAGTTAAAAATGCGATATTACGCAAAAGTTTTTCAAGCTTTGTACAGAAGTGTTTTTATGAATTGAATCCATCGGAGACATTTATAAAAGGCGCGTATATAGACTTATTATGCGATCAAATCCAAAATATGATAGAGGGAGAAAATCAGAAACTGATAATCAATCTTCCCCCAAGATATTTAAAATCGGTTATATGTTCTATAGCTTTGCCCGCGTTTATTTTAGGACATAATCCGTCAGCTAAAATTATGTGCATCAGCTATGGCGAGGAGTTGGCTTCCAAATTAGCGGCGGATTGTAAGAGCGTTATGGAGGCGGACTGGTATAAAACGCTTTTTCCTGAGACGAGAATCCGGACAGATAAAAAATCCGTTATGGATTTTGAGACAACCAACCACGGCGGACGGTTTGCAACGACAATTTCAGGAGCAGTTACAGGCCGCGGCGCAGACTGGATTATTATAGATGATCCGTTAAAACCAGTCGATGCTTTTTCTGATACACAGAGAGAAAAAGTTAATGATCTCTATGGAAATACTGTCAACTCCAGACTGAATAATAAAAATACCGCAAGAATACTCGTAGTCATGCAGCGGTTGCATGCGCATGATTTATCCGGTTTCCTGTTTGAGAACGATCCTGATTTTAAGTCCATCGTCTTGCCTCTAATTGCGGAAAAAGATGAAAAATGGCAAATAAAAAATCGTATTACCAAAATGATAATGTCATATGAGCGGAAAAAAGGAGAATTGCTGCATCCGGAACGCGAAGGCGAAAAAGTTGTAAACAGTTATCGAAATTCGATGAGCTCTTTTGTATTTTCCGCGCAGTATCAGCAGAATCCAATGCCTATCGACAGTGGAATGATAAAAAAAGAGTGGATGCAATATTATCAGCAGCAACCTTATTTTGCTGCAATTATTTTATCATGGGATACTGCGACAAAAACCTTAGAAAGAAACGCTTATTCTGCTTGTGTGGTACTAGGAATTGGCAGGGATCAAAAATATTATTTGTTGGAGGTGTTTCGCAGTAGACTTGATTTTCCTGAATTAACAAGAAAGGTTCTGGAAGTGTCTGATAAATACGAACAAATTGCACAAGGGCGGACTATAACTTTGATTGAAGACGCCTCTTCCGGGACTTCTTTATATCAAATGTTGAAAGGCAGAATCGCAAGCCTGAAGTCTGTTTCCTGCAAAGGTTCCAAAGAACAGCGCTTTGATATTGTCGTGTTAAAAACCGAACAGGGGGACTTGTTATTTCCGGGAAAATATGAAGCCTGGTTCAAGAATTTTGAAGATGAGTTCTTAGCTTTTCCGAATTCTTTATTTAAGGATCAATGCGACGCATTGAGCCAAGCCCTGAATTATGGCGTGGAAAATTATAATCAGATTTCGCAAAATATGCCGCTAGCCGCCCGCGCGAATACGATGTGCGGTATGGGCGGTTATAATACCGGCATAGAGGAACTCTATAGCATGAATAATGTGCCGTATAAATCTAATGGGGGCTATGCTTGGTGGAATGGTAAACCTTAAGGCGTTTTACTTGGCGATTATTTCAAAATTGTCAATTAGCTTTAGCAGGGATTCCTTTTGAGAATCAGTCATAAGGTTGAGTTTGCGGATGATTTTGTCTTTTACGTCCTGCTGCGATATATCCTCTTTCAAATCTTTGGTAATATCAATGTCCAAAGCGAAAAGCAGTTTATACAGCGAGTAGGAGCGCGGATTTTGCTTTTGATTCTCAATCAAGTTAATAGATGAATAATCCATACCGCTCAGCTCGGATAATTTTTCACTGGAAATTTTGCCGGCTAATCGTCTTTTTCGAATAGAATCGCTGATAAGCCTTAAAAACTCTTTTTCATTAAGCATACTTCACCCCTTAAAAATATATTGGGATGATACAATAGCTTTTTTGATAAAAGTATTGCGATAAAACAATATAATTTTATTGACTAAACAAAATAATTAAACCAACATAAGGAGAAAGAAAATGGCATTAGTTTACGATACAGACATTGAATATCAGGCAGATTTGAAAGTCTTCCGGGTTATGCAGGAACACCTGGCTGGTTGGCAAAAGAGCCACCGTTTGATTACGAAATTAGGAAAATACACATATTAAAGGAGATAAAAAATGACAGAGGAAGTTAAAAAAGAACCCCAAAAAACAAAATTGCCCGGCTTGCCGCCGTTGGCTGCGTTTATTTATGCGGTTCTCATTTTTATTATGACCATGGGGTACCTTAAGGTATTTCTTATCATGGGTTTTAGGATGAATCCTGATGAAGCCGGAATGTTGTCATTTTTTGCGGGAACGTTTTTTGCCTATATCGGCAACAGAGGCGTTAGAGCCATGTTTAAGCTGAGAGAACTGTCGAAATAAAGGATGCAGGTTATGGTTAGGATATTGCGCGCGGCAACTTGGAACTTTGGCTACGGTTCTGTTGGTTCACCCAGCAAGAACAACAAGACGAAAGTTCAAAAAGCCCTTGAATATCTGCGGAAAAATAATGTGGATGTTGTTTTGGCGCAGGAAATTTTTGATCCAAGCGAGTTGCGGTGTCTTTATCCTAACCAGATTTATTCTGACATTCCCGTTTATAATCCGCAGGGGCAAGGATTATGGGGCGCGATGGATTTTTCGATCGATACGCGCAATAACAATAGCCGCCCTAAATGGGGAACGGCAATATTGGTTGCCGAGAATGTCAATTTGAAAAAAATCGAGTTAAAATATAGCACGGCCTATCCGGGAAGTATGACTGTTGCACAGATTGTAGGAACGGATATTGCCGTTATTTCCATGTATGGCAAAAATGTCTGCGATTATGAAAAAGTAACGGCTTTTTCGTATTTGGCCAATCTGCACCGGTGTTTATCCGATATCGCGCCGCTGCTGGACGGCTTTTCTTCCGCCAAAAGATTTATTATTGCCGGCGATTGGAATGCCGGGCCGCAATGGGATAAGGGGAAGTCGCGCAAGAATTTTAACTTTTTTGAACGGTTGACGACCTTTGATCTCAAGGATTGTTTGGGGCATTTTCCTGACGGCGGTTATGAAACAACATTTAAACATAATGGCAATCGACAGATAGACTGGATGTTTGCCAGCCAGACGTTTACTGTTCATAATCCGCATGTTGATTATGCGGCGGAGATTGAGGATTTGTCCGATCATTACTCGATAATTGCGGAATTTGAGATATGATCAAGGGTAATGTAATGTTTTGGAAATGCTTATTTTTAAGCTTTATTGTATGTTTTCCTGTTCAGGCACGGGAAAATGCAAACGGTGTTAGCGAACGGAATAATTATGAGCTCTTTATTATCTGTATAGTATAGCGATTTATTTACTTTTTAAAGCGGTGGGGGTTATCTGGCATTATCGCTGTCCGAAATGCAAAAAATGGTGGGTGATGCGGCAGGAAAAGAAAGAACTGTTGAATACGGATGTTATGACCGAATCCAGAAAAGAAGAAATAAAAGACAATAACGGAAATGTGCTGCGGGTAGAGGAAGTAACAGTTCCCATATTGGTTCGTCATTATGAAATTTGGCGAAAATGTAAACATTGCGGGCATCTTGTTAAGATTTTTGAAGATGAGAAGGAAGAAAAATACGACAGGACAATGCTTAAATAATGAGAGGAAACAGACATGCGGAAAATTAGTTGGCTGGCAATTTTGTTGATAGGCGGGTGTACGTTGATAATAGAACAGAGTAATCTTGTTTCCTTGAATGATTTTTCAGAATTCCGCTTTCTGGATGAACAGGTATTCGTACGCTCGTGCCGGCAGCTCAAAGAAGAAAGCTATGATATTTTCTATGCGGCGGAAAATCAGAAATGTCTGAAAGAGAATGCCAAACAAATGCAAAAGCTGTCCGAACAAATTGAACAGACGAATGATTTAATTAAGAAAGAGAAACTTCTTGATGACGTATTGGCAAGTTCTGAAAAGTTTGATGCCTGTAAAATATCTAAGAGGTTAACAGTTGCCAGTTTTGCTAAACAATCTAATGACAGCGCTGTTGCATACTGGGAGCGTGATAAAATAATCGCTTATTTTACCCAAGCCTATCGGATTTGTGAAAACGGAGAATATTTTGATAAGAATGACGGAAACCGTATTGTTGCGGATTATCAAACTGTGGCGCGGCAAAAAGAGAAAAATATGCCGAAGATAGAAAAATTTAAGGAATTAAAAAGCGACATTTCCTCTCAAAATCAGATAAATAGAAAGATTGCGGCGCTTTTATTCGGGGACAATCCGATTATAAGAAAAATGCAGCAGGCGGCTCCGGATTTTATACGGGTAAAGGTTAATAAGTGTCCGATTATCTTCTTTGTACAGTTTCTCAAGGAAAATGCGGCAAAGTTTAATTCTGATTTTGCTTCTGCAAACAATTATCAATTTAAGAAAAAAGGCGCAGATACGCTTGTTTTGACTGTCGGCGATATCGAATATACTTTCCTGAAAAAAGGAAAGGACAGCGCGGATGTCATCGTTGTCAAAGATGTTGACCAATGGGGCAATCCGATAATCAATAAAAGCACTATTCTAAATAATATTGAGGTTTCCTCATCGTGTTGGGGGTATGTGAGACGCAGTGAAGAAGATTAATAATTATGATCTTGACATTGAAAACAAAACACACCATTTTCACGCCACATATCAACGACAGATTTTCTATCATCAAAAGCAAATGATATTTCATACTTTTCTTTTATATGTTTAAGGATTTCTTGTTTAATCACATTATCTTTTCTCTGATCACCGTCTTTTCTCATGTAAAGATCATCATAATAAATATTATTCCATGTAAGCCATTGCTCTGTAAGCTTTTTATATTTTTCTGGACGTCCTGAAACTATTATCATTTTATATTGTTGTGAATTTTTGATTAGATTATAAAGCTCTAAAACTTCTTTAACAGGATAATCACTGTCTCTTATACACATCTGAGCTGCCGACGACGGAGAGAGTG
>ENA-OZWA01000099-OZWA01000099.1-human-gut-metagenome-genome-assembly--contig:-NODE-99-length-24112-cov-7.212662_pt1 | contig 24112 bp, 17 predicted proteins | sample MGYA00243448_ERZ654051 | MGnify/ENA primary metagenome ERZ654051 (study PRJEB26926, sample SAMN06164908) | human gut metagenome | biome: ENVO:00009003; feature: ENVO:2100002; material: ENVO:00002003... | reverse complement strand
CGAGATGCTCAGGAGTCTCGTGGGCTCGGAGATGTGTATAAGAGACAGCTTTAAATAGTTAAATTGCAATAATACTATACCATGGTTGTTCTTTACCTTAATGTAATACTACTGTTATATATCTGGTCATTTATCTCCTTTTGTCGGATGCAAAGGTTGCCAAACCTCTTTTAGAAAACGAAAAGTTCAAGCGGTAAACCATTTGGAGCAGTTTCGTCCTCCGTTGGAGAGTAAACAGCTCCAAAACCTTTTCTTATTCATCGGCTTGGCTGAAAACTGCATCCGGCAACGGAGATAAACGACTGACGAAATAATAGCATAAAACAGCATAGCCCCCCCTTAATAAGGCAATTTTATCAATGCTGTTTTCATTCTTTTCAGAGGACTATTATTTTCGACAGAGAGAAATTTGGCAAGCGGCAGATTTCACTCCCTCAAAAATAATAGATTTGAATTGCTGTCCTCTTGCCTTTATTGGAAATTGTAGTACCTTTGTAGTGGCTTGTGCGAACGAGCCAAGCAATGTGGAAAGATGGGAACATCGAACCATCAATAAAGTACCGAAAAGAGGGAAAATACCCTCTACCACCGCTCTTTGGGCGTTAAGGAATAATAAAAAGGTTAAATCTTCACCTTTTAGAATGTACCCCTAAAGGTTATGCCCATATTTCTGACTTATAACTCACAAAATATTGAGTAATAACTGGTTGCAAATACGAATATTGTATCTTGGAACAAAACGAAGAAATAACAATGCCTCCATCCCCTATTAGAAGTATTAATTTAGGGCTTTATGTAGCTAGAATTATTCATCATGATCTAGCCATTGCCAACGCCTCTGCATGGCAATGGTGGACAGCCATATCACTTGGAGAAGATGTTCCCATACAATTATTACCACAAAAAGGTTCTTCATTTGAAAGCGTAAAATATGATGGTATAATATCACCCACAAAAATGCTTTGGAGTACAGCAAATTACAGCTTCTTTATCAGACCTGGCATGTATAGAATAAATATATCCCCAACAAACATGCAGATACCAGAGTTAGATGCAGCAACATCAATCATGGCCTCTTCTTATACAGATGGAAAACAAATCATCTCTGTTTTCATAAATTATACTCAACAAGATAAGAAAATCAAAATAAATTGTCCAAATCACAAGTATGCAAAAATGTATACCACATCCATCGATAAAAATCTCAAATACGATGGAATACATAAATTATCTTCAATAACCCTACCTTCAAAATCAATAGTTACTATAGTAATCTAACCAATAAATATCGACTTATATTTTCTTCACCCAATACCCATTCCCATACCTTGTATGTACCCTCCGCCCCAACTGGGCCAACAGGCGACTGAACGAAGTACAGGAGCAATCTTTCAAGGCTGTGGGATTCTTCTGTTTTAATACGGCATAAATATCTGCCGCAGACATCAGGCGGGCACCCTGCTCGCCTGCCTCGGCAAACGCAAAGCAACTGCCAATAAGTTCTTCGGCGGGCGTTATGCGGTAGAAAGGACGGTTAGCAGCCTGGATTTCTGCCTCTTCGGCCTTGCTGAACCAACAACGCTCGCCGTTATTCAACTCATGCAGCAATTGGGCATAAAGCTGGGCGTGGTCGATGGGGGTCGTACAGTCGATGGCATGCTCCACTTCCACGCAAATGAAACGGCGGCTGCCCGAAAGGTCGGTCAGCAGGTCACGGCGGTTGCTCGTGCCAATGAATGAGGCAATTCTTGGCAAGGCTTCGGCTGAACGGCGGTAGGCACGGCGCACACGAAGGTCTTCCATCTGCATCAGGTTCTTCAGCTGGGGCATCCGGCTGACGGGAAGGCGGTCGAACTCGTCGAGGTTGATCAGACCGTAGGAGGGCAGTTTGTTCTCCGCCGACGAGGCGTTGGTCAGGTCGAAGCTCTCTGTGAAGTAATCACGCAGTTCCTTAGGTAGCAGCATACGGCAGAAAGTGGATTTACCCAGACCCTGTGTGGGGCTGACCAAAAGCGGAGCTACGCTATTAGCACGACGGTCACGGTTGCCCGAGCCTGTCCACTGGGCTGTGACGGCCAGCATCCAGCGGTGGAAGGAACGTATCCAAACGTCCTTATCGGATACTCGTCTTGCCAGTTCCGTTACGCGGTCCTTACCGTCCCATTCGGGCAGGTTCTTGAAATAGAGTTCAAAGGGATGGTAGGCTTGTACGTGGTCGGATTCTACATAACGTTTCACGTCCCGATCCCAACATTCCACATCGTTTTCGATGGCACTGAGAGCAATGCCGTTCAGGGTGCGGCTGTCTACGGGTGTATAAGTAAGATGGTGAGCTTCATCGGCTTTTTCTGCATTCAGACGAGCACATTCCGTCCGCTCGGTCAGCAGGTTGTAGCGGAAGGCATAATGCAACTTCAGGTAGCGCGAGAGGCGTTGCATCATCCGCTTTTGCTTCGGTTCCTTTTTTTTCTTTTTCTATATCTACAGGTTTGGGCTCTTTCGTAGCAGTTGGAACGGCTTCTATCCATTCCGTCACTTCATCCTGTCCATTTAGGCTGAACATGCGTTTATCGGGGTTCATCTGTTGCGGTTTCCAAGTCAGGCGGACAGTGAACTCGCCGTCGCCTGTCACGAGAAAGGCCTGTCCTTCGGGCAGACTGGAACAAGCACGGTTCAGGTCGGCAAGCAGCCGGTCGTACGACGAAACGGATGGTTCTTCACGAAAAAAGAAATCTCTCAATTGGCAGATCAGATTCATAGGCGTATCTTTTTCTCGTAAAGATACGACATCAAAAAGGCGAAGTCAAGTTTTTCAGCGTAAATAACGGACGATAATCAACAATAATCAACGGAAATCAACATTGCATTGCTTTCACAAATTGATTTCAGAGCTTATTGGCTGTGAATTCATTGTAAACTGTTTAAATTCAGCATTTTGCAATGAAACATGCCTAATCCCCGTATTTGTACGCTTTTGCTTTCACCCTAACTTTTACATTTAAAACAAGATACGACGATTGTGGAGCCGTGAAGCCATTTTGGGATAAACATATCCTTATTTATGGATGTGAAAGCGTCGTTTTCGGTAAAGCACTGTTTTGTTCCTTGTAAAGCAATGCTTTCTTGGGGATGAAACGGTGTTTTGTGTCAAAGGGGACATTGGAGAATAGGGAAGATAACTTGGCTGGTATAAACATGGACTTGACGGGCGTAAAGAGGGACTTGGGAAGTGTAACTATGGACTTGGTGAAAGGGGATATTGAAAACTATGTTTTCATTTGTTTCTGCTTTCAACTTTCCCTTTCTTTTGATAAGATAGGGGGCGTCTCAGCAAAAAAATCAAGCAAGCTTGTTTCTTCTGCTTTCAACTTTCCCTATCTTTGTCGTGGATTGTTTAAACTAAATAGGGCATGAAAAAATATTTATTATTGGGCTTTCTGCTGATAGCAGGGCTTTGTTGTACGTATGGGCAAGCCATTACGCCGGCTGAGGAGCCTAATCAGACGCAGCGCGAACTGATAGAGCGCGGGTATGGTATGTTTGTTCATTTTGGGGTGAATACTTTCTCGGGCGATGAATGGTCGGACGGGACAGTGCCGGTGGATAAATATAACCCGACACGTTTGGATTGTGACCAGTGGGTACGGGTGGCACGTGATGCTGGTTTCCGATATGTGTTGCTCGTAACGAAGCACCATGACGGTTTCTGCTTATGGGACAGCCAATATACGGATTACGATGTGGCCTCTTCGCCCGTTAAGACGGATGTGGTAAAGGCGGTTTCGGATGCCTGTCGGAAATATGGACTTCAATTTGGTGTTTATTATTCGTTGTGGGACAGGCACGAGCCGTCGTATCGTGATAAGGATCCGAAGAAATATATCGACTATATGATTGGGCAGCTTCGGGAGTTATTTTTGAACTATGGTCCGATTTGTGAATTATGGTTTGATGGCGGTTGGGACCGTCCTGTAAAGGATTGGGATCTTCCTCGTGTATATGCCGAGGTGAAGAAGATGCAACCTAACTGTGCTGTCGGGGTGAATCATACGGTGGTCGATCGTGAAGGAAGCCGTAAACATATTTTGCCGGATTCGATGCTGGTGGACAATAAGTATTATCTGCAATACTTCCCTACGGATTTCCGCTTGTGGGATCCTAAGATTGCGCACAAGCTTGACAAGAAGCAATATTTGTATGGCGGGAATTCCTACTATCTGCCGTTTGAGCATACGGTCTGCATCAGTAAGGAGTGGAACTGGTTTCAGAAGAATACCCCCAAAACGGTGCGTAGCCTGGATGAACTGGAAGAATTGTTCTATTGGTGTACTTCGGGCAACAATACATTGGTGGTTAATGTCCCTCCCGATCAGACGGGACGTATCCGCGAGAATGAGGCCAATCATATCATTGCGTTGAACAAGGAACGTTTGCATTTGTATCAAGACCGCCCGCTGCCCGTAGGAAGTGCGTGGTTGACTGAGGGTGGAACGGCTACGGCTTCATCGGTATACGAGAACAATGAGGGGCTGTATGGTGCAGCTTATGCGATCGACGGAGGAATGCAGACCCGTTGGGCGGCGGACGATGTGCATGCGGAACTCGTCATTTCGTTCGATGGCGTGAAATCGTTCAACAAGGTCGTAGTGTTTGAGCATTGTGATGCGGTGAATTCTTCTGACGGCTTCTCGAACAAACGAGTGAATCGGATACAATCTTATCGTATCGATATCTGGAAGGATGGCGATTGGGAGTGTGTATATGTTTCTGACGAACCGATGGGAGATTGTAAGGTGATCAGATTCCCTTATATCTATCAGACAGACAAAATTCGTCTGAAAGTGCTGAATGCTTCTTTACCTCCTTCGATTGACGAGATATATGTTCAGGAAGTCGACTGATATTTGCTGTTTTCGAAAAAAATTACGAATATTGCACCTCTACACAAACATTGGATAAGATATGAAAACGATATTTAGTATTGTGTTCGCTTTTTTGTGCGCAATCGTCTGCTCCGCACAAGTCTTGACTTTACCTGCCTCGGAGGCAGTGTCGCCTGGTATGTGGATCTGTTATCGTATGGATCTGCGCTTGGAGGACGAGCCGTCGGATGTGGAACTTCGTATCGCGGCGGACAGCAAGTATTGGCTTTGGGTGAATGGCGAATTGCAGGTGAGGGAAGGCGGACTGAAGCGGGGGCCCAATCCGAAGGATACGTATTGCGACGTGCTTCGTGGACGGCAAGGTTTGCGTGAAGGCGATAATACGGTGGCCGTATTGGTGTGGTACTTTGGCAAGGACGGGTTCAGCCATCGCAATTCGCCGACGCCGGGGTTGGCTTTCCGCTTGTCGGTGGACGGTAAAGTACTGGATACGGACAAAGCTTGGAAGATATGCAGGCATCCAGCCTATTATTTACCTGAAGGAGAAAAAACCAATTATCGTTTGCCCGAGTCGAACATCGGATTCGATGCCGCGAAGGACATTGCTTTTCAGCAACCCGACTATGATGACAGCAGTTGGAGCAAGGTTCGACGGGTGTCGTTGGAAGAGGCCGGATGGAACCGGTTGGTGGATCGTCCCATTCCTCAATGGAAAGACTATGGCCTGAAAACCTATACAAGGACGGAGCGGCAGGGAAATCTGATTCTAGCTTATTTGCCCTACAATGCGCAGGTAACTCCTTATCTGAAGGTGAAGTCGGTGGCTGACCGAAAGATTGACATCCGTACGGATGACTATCAGGGCGGTTCGGCTACGAATGTGTTTGCCGAATATATTACGCGTGAACGCGTTCAGGAGTTTGAATGTCGCGGATGGATGAACGGGCATTATGTTATCTATACCATCCCTGAAGGTTGTGAGGTGCTGGAGTTGAAATATCGCGAGACGGGATATGATACGAATTTTGCAGGCAGTTTCTGGTGTGACGATCCTTTCCTGACCCGTCTATGGACGAAGTCGCAACGTACACTCTACATCACGATGCGCGACACCTATATGGATTGCCCTGACCGAGAGCGGGCACAATGGTGGGGCGACGTGGTGAATGAACTTGGCGAGGCTTTTTATGCCTTGGACGAGAAGGCCCATCAGCTGACGCGCAAAGGCATCTGTGAGCTGATGGACTGGCAACGGGCGGACAGTACGATCTTCGCTCCTGTGCCTGCCGGCAATTATAAGGATGAACTGCCCATGCAGATGCTGGCCAGTGTGGGCTATTATGGCTTCTGGACGTACTATATGGGGACGGGCGACAAGGAACTGATTGAATACGTGTTTTCCAAAGTGAAGAAATACATCCATGTCTGGAAGACCTCTCACGACGGGCTGGTTATCCCCCGCAAGGGCGGATGGACATGGGGCGACTGGGGCGACAACAAGGATATGGAACTTCTGTTCAGCCTGTGGTATTCCATCGCTTTGGACGGCTATGCCCACATGGCCCGTCTGGTGGATGAGCCGGCAGAAGCACGTTGGGCGGACGAAACCAATGACCGTCTGCGCAAAGTCTTCCATCAGAAGTATTGGACGGGGGCGTATTACAAGTCGTCCGACTATGAGGGACAACCTGACGACCGTGCCCAAGCCTTGGCTGTTGTGGCCGGCGTGTTGCCCAAGGAGCTTTATCCGACCATCCGTCCTTTCTTTCGTCAGCAATATCATGCCAGCCCCTATATGGAAAAATATGTCTTGCAGGCGCTTTGTGAGATGGGATACTATCAGGACGCGATGGACAGGATGAGGCTACGCTACGAAGCGATGGTGGATAGTCCGCTGACCACCTTGTGGGAAGGCTGGGGCATCGGCAAGGAAGGCTTTGGAGGTGGTAGTTATAACCATGCCTGGAGCGGAGGCCCGCTGACTATCTTGAGTAGTTACATGGCAGGTGTGAAGGTGGTGGAGCCTGGCTTTAAAGTTTTTTCGATTTGTCCCAATTTAGGAAACTTGAGCCATGTGAAAGTGACGGTGCCGCTTGCGGGCGGACGCTTCATCGAGGCTGATGTGAAAAAGGATGCAGAGCGATGTGTGCTTGAACTGGCAGTGCCCGAAGGTACGGCTGGATTGGTGGGTTTGCCTGATGGATATACACAAATGCGTGTGAATGGGAAACCTGCCGAAGCAGGAATGGTATTGAAAACAGGCGTTTGGAAGATTGAGTTTGGAAATCTTCCTAGCAAATAAGATTTGAGCAGATTATGGAAAAGACATGGAGGTGGTTTGGTAAAAAAGATCCGATTACGTTGGACATGCTCCGACAAATTGGTGTGGAAGGTATTGTGACGGCGTTGCACGATATCCCCAACGGCGAGATCTGGCCGCTGGAGGCGATTGTGGAGCTGCGCAACTATATAGAACGGGCAGGATTGCGCTGGTCGGTGGTAGAAAGTTTGCCCGTGAGCGAAGCCATCAAGTATGGTGACAAGGAGCGCGATCGCCTGATAGAAAACTATGGAATAAGCCTGGCAAACCTGTCGAAAGCAGGGATCAAAACAGTGTGTTATAACTTCATGCCTGTCATCGACTGGATACGTACTGACTTGAACCATCGATGGGAAGACGGCTCTTCCTCGTTGTATTTTGACAAGATACGTTTTGCCTACTTCGATTGTCGGATTTTGCAACGTAAAGGGGCTGAAGCTGACTATACGGCGGAAGAATTGCAGAAGGTGGACGAGCTGGCAAAGACCATTACGGATGAAGAAAAATATGAGTTGATAGATACTGTAATTGTCAAGACGCAAGGCTTTGTGAATGGCAATATCGACGTCCATACGCCCGCCCCTGTACAATTGTTTAGAGAATTTTTGTCGCGCTACGAAGGGATCGACCGCCATCAGCTGCGTGACAACCTGTGTTATTTCCTGTCGGCTATCATGCCTGTCTGCGATGCTTGCGGCGTGGATATGTGTATACATCCCGATGATCCGCCTTATCAGATGCTGGGATTGCCTCGTATTGTCACTTCGGGTGAAGACATCGACTGGCTGCTCAAGGCAGTGGACAATCCTCACAACGGGCTGACCTTCTGTGCCGGTTCGCTGAGTGCAGGTTTGCAGAATGACGTGGTCGAACTTGCCCGTCGCTTTGCCTCACGTACTCGTTTCGTGCATTTACGTAGTACAAATGTCATGGAAGATGGAAATTTCATGGAAGCGTCCCATCTGGAAGGGCGCGGACGCGTGCCTGAGCTGGTTGCTTTTTACGAAAAAAATCTGCCTGATGTGCCTATGCGTGTCGACCATGGCCGGCTGATGCTGGACGATGTGAATAGGGGCTATAACCCCGGTTATTCCTTCCATGGACGGATGCTTGCATTGGCTCAGGTGGAAGGTATGATGGCAATGGTGCGTAAATTTCCGACTTTTTTCTCCTAATATTTTGTAGTCGAACAGATTATTTATATCTTTGCAAACGGAAACGGATGAAAGGTGGAGGGGCAATCAAGCTCCTCTTTTTTATTCTTATACGGTTTATATGATAGAGAAAAAAACGATTTGTGAAATTGTAGAAGATTGGTTGAAGGACAAAGATTACTTCCTGGTGGAGGTAACGGTGAGTCCTGATGACAAGATTGTGGTGGAGATCGACCACAAAGACGGTGTTTGGATAGAAGATTGTGTGGAGTTGAGCCGCTATATCGAATCCCGCCTGAACCGCGACGCGGAGGATTTCGAACTGGAAGTAGGCTCGGCCGGTATCGGACAGCCTTTCAAGGTACTTCAGCAGTACATGAACCACATTGGTGAGGAGGTAGAAGTGCTGACCAAGGATGGACGTAAACTGAGTGGCGTACTGAAGGAGGCCGATGAACAGCATTTTACGGTTACCATCCAGAAGAAAGTGAAGGAAGAGGGCATGAAACGCCCGAAGATGGTGGATGAAGATTTGAACTTTACGTACGAAGAAATAAAATATACTAAATACTTAATCAGTTTTAAATAAGATTATGGCCAAGAAAGAAGAGACTGTCAGCATGATTGACACATTTTCGGAGTTTAAGGAGCTGAAGAATATCGACAGAACCACGATGGTGAGCGTACTTGAGGAGTCGTTCCGTAGCGTGATTGCGAAAATGTTTGGTACGGATGAGAATTACGACGTCATTGTAAACCCCGATAAGGGTGACTTCGAAATCTGGCGTAACCGTGAGGTGGTTGCCGATGAGGACCTGACGAACCCTAATCTGCAGATATCCCTGAGCGAGGCACAGAAAATAGATGCTTCGTATGAAGTGGGTGAAGAGGTGACAGACGAGGTGAACTTCGCAAAATTTGGCCGTCGTGCCATCCTGAACTTGCGCCAGACGTTGGCCTCCAAGATATTGGAACTGGAAAAAGACAGCCTTTACAACAAATATATCGACAAGGTAGGAACGGTTGTGAATGCCGAAGTCTACCAGATTTGGAAGAAAGAAATGCTGCTGCTCGACGATGAAGGCAACGAATTGCTGCTGCCTAAGACCGAGCAGATACCGAGCGACTTCTATCGTAAGGGAGAAACTGCCCGTGCGGTGGTGGCTCGTGTAGACAACAAGAACAACAATCCGAAGATTATCTTGAGCCGTACTTCTCCTGTCTTCTTGCAGCGTCTGTTCGAGATGGAAGTACCTGAAATCAATGATGGCCTTATTACCATTCGTAAGATAGCCCGTATTCCTGGCGAACGTGCTAAAATTGCTGTAGAAAGCTATGACGACCGTATTGATCCGGTAGGCGCATGTGTCGGTGTGAAGGGAAGCCGTATCCACGGTATTGTGCGCGAACTTCGCAATGAGAACATTGATGTCATCAATTATACTTCGAATGTACAGCTGTTCATCCAGCGTGCGTTGAGCCCTGCCAAAATTTCTTCCATCCGCTTGAATGAGGAAGAACGCAAGGCAGAAGTGTTCTTGAAACCAGAAGAAGTTTCGTTGGCTATTGGTAAAGGTGGTTTGAACATCAAGTTGGCCAGTATGCTGACTGAATATACCATTGATGTCTTCCGCGAAATTGATGGAAATGTGGAAGATGAAGATATCTATCTGGATGAATTCCGTGATGAAATCGAAGGTTGGGTTATTGATGCAATCAAGGGTATCGGTATCGATACAGCCAAGGCTGTATTGAACGCTCCTCGTGAGATGCTGATTGAAAAAGCCGACTTGGAGGAAGAAACTGTAGACGAAGTGCTGCGCATTTTGAAACAGGAATTTGAAGAAGAATAATAGATGTGTTAATATATATGATTTGAATGTGCTAATGTACTGGTGAAAGCAGTGAGGCACATCGAGGAAGAGGGGCGATTTATTGGCACATTAGTACATTGGCACATTAAAATCATTAAAAGTAAAATATGACGATAAGGTTAAATAAAGTAACACGAGATTTGAATGTGGGAATTACGACGGCTGTTGAATTCTTACAGAAAAAGGGTTTTGTCGTAGAGGCAAATCCGAATACGAAAATTACCGATGAACAGTTTGAGTTGCTGAAAAAAGAATTCAGTACAGACAAGGATCTTAAAATGAAGTCCGAGCGCTTCTTGCAGGAACGTCAAACCAAAGAACGCAACAAAGCGTCTGTGGCTATCGAAGGCTATGAAACGAAGGAATCCGTGAAGGAAAAGGTGGAGGAAATTAAAACTGTAATTCCCGAAGATGTACGTCCTAAGTTTAAACCTGTAGGCAAGATTGATTTGGATAATCTGGGTAAGAAACCTGTGGTTGAGAAAGAAAAAGAAGTGGAAGAGCAGAAACCAGAACCGGTTGTAGAGCCAGTTCAACCGAAGCCGGAAGTTAAAGAAATGCCTTCGGAAGAGGTTGAGGCACAAGTTGCCGAAAAAGTTTCGGAAGTAGAGCCTGTTCAGGAAACCGTGGAAGAGAAAACAAGCGAAACGCCTGTGGAAGAACCTCAGACTCAGGATGTGACTGAAGAGGAACACCATTCGGATGAAACAACAGACGTGAAGGTGGAAAAAGAAGAGGAAGCTCCAGTTGAAGAAACAAAGTCGGCTGATAGCTCTGAGGAGATCTTTACAATTCGCAAACCTGAGTTCGTTTCGAAAATTAACGTTATCGGTCAAATAGACCTTGCTGCTTTGAATCAGTCGACTCGCCCCAAAAAGAAGTCGAAGGAAGAAAAGCGTAAAGAACGCGAAGAGAAGGAAAAACAGCGCCTTGACCAGAGACGTCAGATGAAAGAAGCCATCATGAAAGAAATCCGTCGTGAAGACAGCAAGATGAGGGATGAAAATGATGGTGAAGGCGGTGGTAAAAAGAAACGCGTTCGTATCAACAAGGAGAAAGTAGATATCAACAATGCTTCCAGCTATCAGAAAGGCGACCATCAGAAGGGTGGAAATGCCGCCGGACAGCAACAGGGAGGCAAGAAAAATAAGGATCGTTTCAAGAAACCTGTTATCAAACAGGAAGTCAGTGAGGAAGATGTTGCTAAACAGGTGAAAGAAACTTTGGCACGCCTCACATCGAAAGGCAAGAGTAAAGGAGCCAAATACCGCAAGGAGAAACGTGAACAGGTTGCCGACCGTATGCATGAGCTTGAAAGTCAGGAAATGGCTGATAGCAAAGTATTGAAGTTGACAGAGTTTGTGACAGCCAATGAGCTGGCCAATATGATGGACGTACCCGTTACACAAGTCATCGGTACCTGCATGAGCATCGGTATCATGGTGTCCATTAACCAGCGTCTGGATGCCGAGACCATCAATCTGGTGGCTGAAGAATTCGGCTTTAAGACGGAATATGTAAGTGCGGAAGTGGCACAGGCCATCGTGGAAGAAGAGGATGCAGAGGAAGATTTGGAACCTCGTGCTCCGATTGTAACCGTGATGGGTCACGTAGACCATGGTAAGACATCGTTGCTCGACTATATTCGTAAGGCGAATGTGATTGCCGGTGAAGCGGGCGGTATTACGCAGCACATCGGTGCTTATCACGTGACGTTGGAAGACGGACGTAAGATTACGTTCCTTGATACGCCGGGTCACGAAGCATTTACCGCCATGCGTGCCCGTGGTGCCAAGGTGACGGATATTGCCATCATCATTGTGGCAGCCGACGATAACGTCATGCCGCAGACCAAGGAGGCCATCAACCATGCCATGGCTGCCGGTGTTCCCATTGTATTTGCTATCAACAAGATAGATAAGCCGACTGCCAATCCCGATAAGATTAAGGAAGAACTGGCCAACATGAATTTCCTGGTAGAGGAATGGGGCGGTAAGTACCAGTCTCAGGACATCTCGGCCAAGAAAGGTATTGGTGTTCCTGAATTGATGGAGAAAGTATTGTTGGAGGCTGAAATGTTGGAACTGAAGGCTAATCCCAATCGTAAAGCTACAGGATCTATTATCGAGTCGTCGCTTGACAAAGGTCGCGGTTATGTAGCAACCGTGTTGGTATCCAACGGAACGTTGAAAGTAGGTGATATCGTTTTGGCCGGAACCAATTATGGTAAGGTGAAAGCGATGTTCAACGAGCGTAATCAGCGAATGACACAGGCTGGTCCGTCTGAACCTGCTCTTATTCTGGGCTTGAACGGAGCACCTGCCGCAGGTGATACGTTCCACGTGATTGAAACCGAACAGGAAGCACGCGAGATTGCCAATAAGCGTGAGCAGTTGCAGCGCGAACAGGGTCTGCGTACGCAGAAGATGCTGACGCTCGACGAAGTGGGCCGCCGTCTGGCATTGGGTGACTTCCACGAGCTGAATGTCATCGTGAAAGGTGACGTGGACGGTTCGGTAGAGGCCTTGAGCGATTCGTTGATCAAGTTGTCTACAGAACAGATCCAAGTCAACGTTATCCACAAAGGCGTGGGACAGATTTCTGAATCGGATGTATCCTTGGCTGCTGCTTCGGATGCCATTATCGTAGGCTTCCAGGTGCGTCCTTCGGGAGCTGCTGCCAAACTGGCCGAACAGGAGGGTGTAGATATCCGTAAGTATTCTGTCATCTATGATGCTATCGAGGAGGTGAAGTCTGCAATGGAGGGTATGCTTGCTCCGACATTGAAGGAACAGGTTACCGCTACCATCGAAGTGCGTGAGGTCTTCAATATCAGTAAGGTTGGTGTAGTAGCCGGTGCGATGGTGAAGACCGGTAAGGTAAAACGTACCGATAAGGCTCGTCTGATTCGTGATGGTATTGTGGTATTTACCGGCAATATCAATGCCTTGAAGCGCTTCAAGGATGATGTGAAAGAAGTCGGAACTAACTTTGAATGCGGTATTAGCCTGACTGGTTGCAACGACATCAAGGTGGGCGATGTCATCGAAACATTCGAGGAAGTGGAAGTAAAACAGACACTCTGATTCTGAATAGTTAGACTTTCAGCCGCAGACAACGCGGACGACACGGATTTTATGCTGCGCGAATCAATCGTGCTGCCGAGCTGTAGGAACGGGTGAAATCTGCGTTGTTGGTGTAGTCTGCGGCTGATTTATTTATATCATAAAAAGTATGACCACCATAGATATCATTATACTCGTCATTCTGGGGGCGGGAGCCATAGTGGGGTTTGCCAAAGGCTTTCTCAGACAGTTAGCTGGTTTGCTGGGGCTTGTAGCCGGTCTGTTGATCGCCAAGGCATTGTATGCTACCGTGGCCGAGCGGATATTTCTGCCGCTAACCGACTCGTTGACAGTGGCACAAGGCATCGCTTTCGTGATTATTTGGCTGGCTGTTCCGCTGGCATTCTTGCTGTTGGCTTTGTTGTTGACCAAGGCGATGGAAGCCGTTTCGTTAGGATGGGTCAACCGTCTGCTGGGTGCCGGATTAGGCCTGCTGAAGTCTGCTTTGCTGGTAAGTCTGCTGATTTGTGTGGTCGAATATATTGATACGGACAATGCGCTCCTGAAGAAAACAAAAAAGCGGGAGTCTGTGTTATATTATCCGTTGGAAAAGTTTGCAGGTGTCTTTTTACCTGCGGCTAAAGAAATGGCTGTCGAATTCTTATGACAGTGAAATTTTGATGAACTTGAATATAGACAAGATATGCGACAAGAAGAACCTAATAAATATGTCAAGGAACTTACGCAGGAAAAGTACAAGTACGGTTTCACGACCGATGTGCACACTGACGTCATCGAGAAGGGCTTGAACGAAGATATCATCCGCTTGATTTCCGAGAAGAAGGGCGAGCCCGATTGGATGCTGGAGTTTCGCCTGAAGGCTTATCGCCATTGGTTGACGCTGGAGATGCCTACATGGGCTCACCTCCGTATTCCTGAAATTGATTACCAGGCCATTTCCTATTATGCTGACCCTACCAAGAAAAAAGAAGGGCCGAAAAGTATGGACGAAGTCGATCCCGAACTGATTAAGACCTTCAATAAGCTGGGTATCCCTTTGGAAGAACAGATGGCATTGAGTGGTATGGCTGTGGATGCTGTGATGGATTCTGTCTCCGTGAAGACTACCTTCAAAGAAACATTAATGGAAAAAGGTATCATTTTTTGTTCCATGAGTGAGGCTATCCGTGAACATCCCGATTTGGTGCAGAAGTATTTAGGATCTGTGGTGCCTTATCGCGACAATTTCTTTGCCGCGCTCAATTCTGCTGTGTTCTCTGACGGTTCTTTCGTTTATATTCCCAAAGGAGTGCGGTGCCCGATGGAATTGTCTACATATTTTCGTATCAATGCACAGGGAACGGGGCAGTTTGAGCGTACGCTCATTGTGGCCGATGATGATGCTTATGTCTCCTATCTCGAAGGTTGTACTGCTCCTATGCGTGATGAGAACCAATTGCATGCTGCTATCGTAGAGATTGTGGTACACGATCGTGCGGAAGTGAAATACAGCACTGTACAGAACTGGTATCCGGGTGATGCTGAAGGCAAAGGAGGCGTGTACAATTTCGTTACCAAACGTGGCATTTGTAAAGGTGTAGATAGCAAGCTGTCGTGGACACAGGTAGAAACGGGTAGTGCCATCACGTGGAAATATCCTTCTTGTATTCTGGCGGGTGACAATTCGATTGCTGAGTTTTACAGTGTAGCTGTAACCAATAATTACCAGCAGGCCGATACGGGTACGAAGATGATCCACATCGGAAAGAACACCCGTTCGACTATCGTCAGTAAAGGAATTTCTGCCGGACGGAGCGAGAACTCCTACCGTGGACTGGTACGCGTTAGCCCTAAGGCTGACAATGCGCGTAACTACAGTCAGTGTGATTCGCTCTTGTTGGGTGACAAATGCGGTGCACACACCTTCCCCTATATGGATATCCATAACGAAACTGCAGTGGTGGAACACGAAGCGACCACCAGTAAAATCAGTGAAGATCAGATATTCTACTGCAATCAACGTGGTATTTCGAGTGAAGATGCCGTAGGACTCATTGTGAATGGTTATGCCAAAGAAGTGCTCAATAAGTTGCCGATGGAGTTTGCCGTTGAGGCTCAGAAGCTGTTGAGTATTTCGTTGGAAGGAAGCGTGGGTTAAATAAAGAACGAATAATAAAGAATTAAGAATAAAATGAGTCGGATGAAGAAGAGAGGATGAGGAAGGGTAACTTTCATTCTTTATTCTTCATTTTTAATGATAAAAATTATGTTAGAGATTAAAGACCTTCATGCCAGCATCAATGGCAAAGAAATATTGAAAGGCATCAACCTCACGATTCGTGACGGTGAGGTGCACGCCCTTATGGGACAGAACGGTGCCGGAAAAAGTACGTTGAGTAATGTTCTCGTGGGACATCCCGCTTATGAAGTGACACATGGTTCTATTACCTTCAATGGCAAAGATTTATTGGCCTTGTCACCCGAAGACCGTGCTCATGAAGGTATCTTCCTGTCTTTTCAAACACCTGTTGAGATTCCTGGTGTTTCAATGGTGAATTTTATGCGTACGGCTGTCAATGAGCAACGCAAGTATCGCCACCTGCCTGCCTTGTCGGCTTCGGAGTTTTTGAAACTGATGCGTGAAAAACGGGCTATTGTGGAACTGGATAGCAAGTTGGCCAACCGTTCTGTAAACGAAGGTTTCAGTGGCGGCGAGAAGAAACGTAATGAAATCTTTCAGATGGCGATGCTGGAGCCTACTTTCGCTATCCTTGACGAGACGGACTCCGGCCTCGACGTGGACGCCCTGCGCATCGTGGCCGAAGGCTTCAACAAGCTGCGCACGGAGCAGACGTCTGCAATGGTCATCACGCACTATCAACGCTTGTTGGATTACCTGAAGCCTGATGTGGTGCATGTCCTTCTGGGTGGCCGTATTGTGAAGACGGGCGGACCGGAATTGGCAACGGAAATCGAACACCGCGGCTTCGACTGGATAAAAAAAGAGCAGTTAAATGAGGAGTGAGGAATTATGAGACCCGAACAACAATACATTGATCTGTTCTCGCAGTGTGAGGCTATGATATGCCAGCATAGTTGTGAGGTAATGAATGCTCCGCGTGCTGCAGCTTTCGCAGACTTTGAGCGCCTCGGTTTCCCCACCCGTGAGGACGAGAAATACAAATATACTGATATCAGTAAACTCTTTGAACCTGACTATGGGCTCAACCTGAAACAGCTTGACATCCCCGTTAATCCTTATGACGTGTTCAAGTGTGATGTGCCCAACATGAGCACTTCGCTCTATTTTGTCGTTAACGATGCCTTTTATGACAAAGCGTTGCCCAAGTCGCACCTACCTGAAGGTGTGCTTTTGGGAAGCCTGCGACAGTTGGCGACAGAACATCCTGAATTGGTGAAGAAGTATTACGGGCGTTTGGCTGATACCGAGAAAGATGGCGTGACGGCCCTTAATACGGCCTTGGCGGAAGATGGCGTGTTGCTCTACGTGCCCAGTGGTATGGTGGTAGAACGGCCCATACAATTGGTAAATATATTGCGCAGCGATGTCAATCTGATGGTAAACCGTCGCGTGCTTATCGTATTGGAGGACGGTGCACAGGTACGGATGCTGGTTTGCGACCACGCCATGGATGCCGTCAATTTCCTTGCTACGCAGGTGGTGGAAATCTTTGTGGGACGCGATGCTGTTCTTGACCTTTACGAACTGGAAGAAACCCACAACAGTACTGTACGTGTCAGCAATATGTATGTCCAGCAGGACAGCGGAAGCAACGTGCTACTGAACGGTATGACCTTGACGGGCGGTACGACGCGCAACTCCGTCAATGTTACTTTGGCTGGCGAGGGAGCTGAAATCAATCTTTGCGGCATGGTTATCGCCGATAAAAACCAGCATGTAGACAACCATACTGCTATCGACCACGCTGTGCCCCATTGTACATCGAACGAACTCTTCAAATACGTGCTCGACGATCAGGCTACGGGTGCTTTTGCCGGACTTGTTCTGGTGCGTCCTGGGGCACAGCATACCTCTTCGCAACAGACCAATCGGAACCTATGTGCTACGCGTGAAGCCCGTATGTACACGCAGCCGCAGCTGGAAATTTATGCCGATGACGTGAAGTGCAGCCACGGGGCGACGGTCGGACAGTTAGACGATGCAGCTCTGTTCTATATGCGACAGCGCGGCATTCCGATGCATGAGGCTCGTCTGCTGCTGATGTTTGCTTTCGTTAACGAGGTCATCGACACCATTCGCCTCGACGCCCTGCGCGACCGGTTGCACCTGCTGGTAGAGAAGCGCTTTCGTGGCGAGCTGAACAAATGTCAGGGGTGCGCCATCTGTAAATGAAATCAATGACAATCAATTGTTATTATTATGTATAATGTAGAAGAGATAAGGGCTGATTTTCCGATTCTCGCCCGTACTGTTTATGGCAAGCCACTGGTCTACCTGGACAACGGCGCTACTACCCAGAAGCCTCGATGCGTAGTTGATGCCATCACTGATGAATACTACAGCGTCAACGCCAACGTCCATCGCGGCGTTCACTTCCTTTCTCAGCAGGCTACTGAACTCCACGAAGCTAGCCGAGAGACTGTCCGCCGCTTCATCAACGCTCGCAGCACCAACGAAATCGTCTTCACCCGCGGCACCACGGAGAGCATCAACCTGCTTGCCTCCAGCTTCGGCGAAGCCTTCCTCGGCGAGGGCGACGAGGTCATCGTCTCCACCATGGAGCACCACAGCAACATCGTCCCCTGGCAGTTGCTGCAGATGCGCAAGGGCATCAAGCTTCGCGTCATCCCTATGAACGACTGTGGCGAGCTGCTGCTCAACGAATACGAACGGCTCTTCACCGAACGTACCCGCATTGTCTGCGTGACGCACGTTAGTAATGTACTTGGCACGGTCAATCCGGTCAAAGATATGATTGCCACTGCCCACGCTCACGGCGTACCCGTGCTGGTGGACGGCGCCCAGAGCATCCCTCATATGCCCGTCGATGTGCAGGCGCTCGATGCTGATTTTTATGTTTTCTCCGGACATAAGGTCTACGGTCCAACGGGTGTTGGCGTGCTCTATGGAAAGGAGGAATGGCTCGATAAACTGCCTCCCTATCAGGGCGGCGGTGAGATGATTCAGCACGTCTCTTTCGAGCGGACCACGTTTAATGAACTGCCCTTCAAGTTTGAGGCCGGCACACCCGACTATATTGGCACCACCGGACTGGCCCGCGCACTTGATTACGTTATGACCCTTGGCATGGACCGCATTGCCGCCTACGAGCACGATCTGACTGAGTACGCAACTCGTCGCCTGAAGGAAATCCCCGGCATGCGCATCTTCGGTGAGGCTGCCGAGAAGGGGAGCGTTATATCCTTTCTTGTGGGCGACATCCACCATTTCGATATGGGTACTTTACTCGACCGTCTCGGTATTGCCGTCCGTACGGGTCATCACTGCGCTCAGCCGTTGATGCAGCGTCTTGGCATTGAGGGTACTGTCCGTGCTTCGTTTGCCCTGTATAATACGAAGGAAGAAATTGATGCGTTGGTTGCCGGTGTGGAGCGGGTCAGTCGGATGTTTTGATCGGGTGTTGAAAAATAACGGCTCGCTGCAACTTTTTGCCACTGCGCTGCGTCTAATAGGAGCAAATGACTTTTTAAAACGAACGAATTATGTTACTGACAACAACCTCTATGATTGACGGCGGGAAAATCACCCGCTACTATGGCATCGTTTCCGGCGAAACCATTATCGGTGCCAATGTTTTCCGCGATCTCTTTGCTAGCATCCGTGACATCGTGGGCGGGCGCAGTGGCTCTTATGAAGAAGTACTCCGCGAGGCCAAGGAGACGGCCCTGCGCGAAATGGAGGAGCAGGCACGTGCACTGGGTGCCAACGCCGTCATCGGCGTCGATCTGGACTATGAGACCGTGGGTGGTAGTGGCTCCATGCTGATGGTGACCGCTGCAGGTACGGCTGTAACGGTGGAGTGACGCTTCTGAGCCTCCCCACCTTGGGCAACGAGGACGAGACACGTTCCGCAACGCTTTGATGCGAGGTACATGTTTCGTCCTCGTTTCGTTTTTCATTTTCACGACATATTTCTGCCTGCTTTCGACAGTGCACAAGGAATAGTTCGTAGCGATGGTCCGTCCTTTGAAGTAGGCTGGCAGAGCGTTGTCTTGTTTGTAGGTAAGAAGGGTTTTGGTTTTTGTTTTTTAACGGGATATAGCTTTTGCTCAGGCGATATTCTTGGCGTACGGATTTGCTTTTTTCATTCTAAATCCATATTTTAGCGCAATCAATCATTTCGAACCTTTAAAATTGAGAATGCTATGGACCAACTGCTTTTCTGGCTGGTGCCGGCAGCTTCCGTGCTGGCTCTCGGCTTTGCCTGGCACTTCCATCGCCAGATGATGAAACAGAGTGAGGGTACGCCTCAGATGATTAAAATTGCCGCAGCGGTACGCCGAGGCGCCATGTCTTATCTCAAGCAGCAGTACAAGATTGTGGGCTGGGTTTTCTTAGGCCTTGTTATCCTGTTCTCAGTCATGGCTTACGGTTTTGATATGCAGAACCACTGGGTGCCCATCGCCTTTCTGACGGGTGGTTTCTTCTCGGGCTTGTCGGGCTTTTTGGGCATGAAGACGGCTACGTATGCTTCGGCTCGTACTGCTAATGCTGCCCGGCAGTCGCTGAATGGTGGTCTACGCATTGCCTTTCGCAGCGGCGCGGTGATGGGGCTGGTTGTTGTGGGATTAGGTCTGCTGGACATTTCATTTTGGTATTTGCTGCTAAACGCTGTTATTCCAGCTGACGTACTGACGCCTACGCACAAACTTTGTGTCGTTACTACTACGATGCTGACCTTCGGTATGGGTGCATCTACGCAGGCACTGTTCGCTCGTGTGGGTGGTGGTATCTATACGAAGGCTGCCGATGTCGGTGCCGACCTTGTAGGTAAAGTTGAAGCAGGTATCCCTGAGGACGATCCGCGCAATCCGGCGACCATCGCAGACAATGTGGGCGACAATGTGGGCGACGTAGCTGGTATGGGTGCCGACCTCTATGAAAGTTACTGTGGTTCCATTCTCGCTACGGCGGCACTGGGTGCAGCGGCCTTTATTCATTCGGGGGATACGACGATGCAGTACAAGGCCGTCATTGCACCAATGCTCATCGCGGCGGTGGGAATTATACTTTCCATTATTGGTATCTTTTCGGTACGTACGAAGGAGAATGCCACGATGAAAGATCTGCTTGGTGCGCTTGGCTTTGGTACAAATCTCAGTTCGGTACTTATCGTTGTGGCTACGTTCCTCATCCTCTGGCTGCTTAAGCTCGATAATTGGATGTGGATTTCCTGTTCTGTCGTCGTGGGGCTGCTGGTAGGCATCGTCATTGGTCGTTCGACGGAGTACTATACTTCGCAATCCTATAAACCCACACAGCGCTTGAGTGAAAGCGGTAAGACAGGGCCGGCTACGGTCATTATTTCGGGCATCGGGTTGGGTATGCTTTCTACAGCCATTCCAGTAATTGCTGTGGTGGTGGGTATCATTGCTTCCTATCTCTTTGCCTCAGGCTTTGATTTCAGTAATGTAGGTCTTGGTCTGTACGGAATCGGTATTGCTGCTGTAGGTATGCTTTCCACGCTGGGTATCACGCTGGCTACAGATGCTTACGGTCCTATTGCCGACAACGCCGGTGGTAACGCTGAAATGTCCGGACTGGGCGCCGAGGTACGCAAACGTACTGATGCCCTTGATTCGCTAGGCAATACGACGGCTGCTACGGGTAAGGGCTTTGCTATCGGCTCTGCCGCACTGACAGGGCTGGCATTACTTGCGTCGTATGTCGAGGAAATCCGCATTGGCCTGACCCGCTTGGGAACGAACGAAATCTTTGTAGGTGATAAGGCTATTCCACTCCAGGATGCTACATTCTTCGATTTTATGCATCACTATGATGTGACGCTGATGAATCCGAAAGTCCTTTCGGGCATGTTCATCGGTTCAATGATGGCCTTTCTCTTCTGCGGTCTGACGATGAACGCTGTAGGACGTGCTGCTGCACACATGGTGGACGAGGTGCGTCGTCAGTTCCGCGAAATCAAAGGTATCCTCACGGGTGAGGCTGAACCCGATTATGCACGGTGCGTAGCCATATCGACCAAAGGTGCACAACGTGAGATGGTGGTGCCATCGCTCATAGCCATCATTGCTCCTATTCTGACAGGCCTTATCTTTGGCGTACCGGGTGTATTAGGGTTGCTTATCGGCGGATTGAGCAGTGGCTTTGTACTGGCTATCTTCATGGCAAACTCGGGTGGTGCTTGGGACAATGCCAAGAAATACGTGGAGGAAGGTAACTTCGGCGGTAAGGGCAGCGACGTGCACAAGGCCACCGTGGTGGGCGACACCGTGGGCGACCCGTTCAAGGATACCTCCGGCCCCAGCCTGAACATACTCATCAAGCTGATGTCGATGGTGGCCATTGTGATGGCCGGGCTGACCGTGGCGTGGAGCGTGTTCTAAGTCGGCACGGGTAACATAGTTTTGTTTTAACAGACAAGTTGACGAGGAGATACAGTCCGCAAGGCAGTACCTTGTCAGCTTGTCCTTTACATTTGCTTAAAAATGGTTTCGAGATACGTGTTAAATCATTATTGGGTTATATTAGCTCTGTTTGGAGTGTCGTTTGCCGGTAGGGTGCAAGCGGATGATACGGCGTTGAATATTGATTCGGTATTGCATGTGTTGGATTACGAGATGAGCCAGTGTGATGTATACATGCAGAAAAAGGAAGAAAAACTGGTTTCGTTGAAGACCTTGTTGCGCCAATCGGTCGACGATCATCATTGCTTTGCTTTGTGTAATGAACTGTTTGAAGAATACAAGTATTACCAGTACGATTCTGCTTATGTGTATGCCGTGCGTTCCTTGCGGCTGGCGGAGCAGTTGCAGCAGCCCGAGTCGATTGCGCTGGCCAAGAGCAGTCTGATTTTTTGTTATACGGCAGTGGGTTTTTACAAGGAAGCCGACGAAGTGAACAGGGAATTTTCGGTGGAAGGCTTGAGTCCCCAAATGTTGGAGCATTATTATACGCAATGCCTATATTTATATCAGAATATGCGTGATTTTTCGGTAGATAACGACAGCCTTTGGCAACATTACGAGTCTTTGCGTGAACAGGCTCGTGCTCAAGTGCTGGCAAGTGCCGCTATGAACGCTGACGTATACCGGAGGACTTACACGAAAGACATGCTTTCGGTGGAGTTCCTTCCGCCGGCTTCTATGATTGAGAGGCGGAAACAGTTGCTGGGTAAGTATTCGTTGTCGCTACACGATCAGGCAGTGCAATGTTTCATGATAGGTGAAATGTGCGACAAGTTGGGGCGGAGAGCCGAAGCCACCTATTACATGGCGCTTTCTGCCATTAATGACATTCGCTCTAATACGCGTGAGACTTCCGCCGGCAAGACGCTTGCCTCTTATATGTACGAGGCAGGCGACATTGACCGTGCGACACGCTATGTGTATAGGGCACAGAGTGATGCCAACTTCTATAACACGCGTATTCGTAAAATGGAAATCAACTCCATATTGCCGCTGATAGAAAGCCGCCGTTACGAACAGATGAGCCGCCAGCGGAATTTCCTATTTGCCTTCGGCGCTTTTGTTTTGCTTACTTTGCTGTTGTTAGCCGTTTTGTATGTCATTTTGAAGAAAAAGAATCGTAGCTTGTGCGAGGCAAGGAATGAAGTCGAGCGGAAGGCCTGTGAACGTGATGCGGTCAATCGGCAGTTGTCTGTCATCAATATGCAGCTGCAAGAGGCTAATGAGATAAAAGACAGTTATATCGTTCAGTCGTTGTATGGTGATTCATCCTTTGTGAATGATGTAGAGGAGAAGTGTAAGCAGTTGAAACGTAAACTGAAAGCCAAACAGTATGATGATTTGCTGTCTATCATTAACGGAATCAATATCAGGCAGGAGCGTGAGCGTATGTCTTCATCGTTTGATGCCGCCTTCTTGAAACTGTTTCCTACTTTCTTGGAGGAATATAACAAACTCTTTCCAGAGGAATATCAGGCTTGTCTGACCGATAGTGGCATGTTGCCCACCGAAGTACGTATCTTTGCCTTAATGCGGTTGGGTATTGCCGACACGGCATTGGTGGCCAAATACCTGAATATTTCACAAAATACGATTTATGTCTACAAAGCTAAGGTAAAAGCTAAATCGCTCGTTTCAAAAGATGAATTTGACAATCATATTTTGCGTATTTGTAAACCTCGGGAATCTTAATTTTATGTTGATTTAATATTTTGTATTTAGCTGATTTATAGTGGCGCAATGTAAGAAGTAGTATTAAAATGACCTTAATTAGTTGCTCTTGGAAGACATCTTATCTACCTTTGCATGTAAACAAATGAACCACATTGTTTAACTTTAAAATGTAAAGCTATGAGAAGAAAATTCCGTAAACTGGGTTTTTTATTATGCTTGTTGTTTGTGCTTGGAGGACTGGCTCAAACTGCGTGGGCGCAGCAATTAAGCGTAAAGGGAGTAGTGACAGACGCAGCTACTCAAGAAACACTTCCTGGAGTAAACATCCAAGTTAAATCTACAACAAAAGGTTGCATTACTGATTTAGACGGGCAGTTTGTGCTCGAGGGAGTAGGCAAAAATGATGTGCTGATAGTGTCCTACATTGGTTACAAAATTCAAGTTTCGCAAGTAGCCCTATGCCGTCTTTTTCACTCCGCATAAATCTTTA
>ENA-OZWA01000086-OZWA01000086.1-human-gut-metagenome-genome-assembly--contig:-NODE-86-length-25392-cov-5.682243_pt1 | contig 25392 bp, 19 predicted proteins | sample MGYA00243448_ERZ654051 | MGnify/ENA primary metagenome ERZ654051 (study PRJEB26926, sample SAMN06164908) | human gut metagenome | biome: ENVO:00009003; feature: ENVO:2100002; material: ENVO:00002003... | reverse complement strand
TACGAGATGCTCAGGAGTCTCGTGGGCTCGGAGATGTGTATAAGAGACAGAATGAGGGGCGGGTGATTTGGTCTTAGCGCAGGAGTTCAAATCCTCCCACAACTATTTCAATTCATTTTCTATCTCTTCAATGCTTGGCAACGTACCTTTAAAGTCTGTCGGATAGAGTTTGGAAAGTTCATATTCTGAAATGCCTATGGGCTGATTGGATGACTCCAAGGCATATTGAGCCAGCACATTGTCTTTGGACTTGCAGATCAGAAGCCCCAACGTAGGATTATCAATATCTTTTTTCAGCAGATGGTTTACAGCAGCGACGTATGTCCCCAATTGTCCGATATACTCCGATTCAAATTTGCCAGTCTTTAGTTCGACAACCACATAGCAGCGGAGATTCAGATTGTAGAACAGCATGTCTATAAACTTTTCGGTTTGCCCTATCATAAGGCGGTATTCACGTCCCATATAGGCAAAGCCTGTCCCAAGCTCCAAAAGGAAATTGCGGATATTCACCTCCAGCGCATCTTTCAATTCCTTTTCACGATATCCTTCGGTCATCGTAAGGAAGTCGAACTTATATGGGTCTTTTGTCATTTCCTGCGCAAGGTCACTTTGCGGAACAGGCAGTGACGCCTTGAAGTTGGTAATGGCCTTCCCCTGCCGTTCGAAGAGATCTGTATCCATAAAGTTCAAAAGGACATTCCGGCTCCAACCGTTTTCGAGCGTCTTCCGCACAAAGAACATCGCCTTCTCAGGCTCGTTGAAGCATTTGTCTATGATATATCTATGATGCCCCCAAGGGACACGCCAAATAGCACTATCCTGTAATTCACCCACAACTTGTGGGTGAATTATAAACCACTCATTATAAAGCAGATAAAATCTTTTGGCGTATCCAATACTTGTTTCCGACAGCCCCTTAATTCCTGGTAATTTTGTTTGCAAATCGGAACTTAATAATTTCAGTATTTTATCTCCCCATCGGCTCTCTGCATGAAGCGTCACAATATCCTTTCCCAACGACCAGTAAAATTGTAGCATTTCACTGTTCACATGGGTTGCCGCCTTTATCTGGCTATGCTTGTACCTCTGGCTGAGTTCTTCAATCCAAGAGGCGTAATCTTTATCTATGTTTACTAAGTGGGTCATGATAATTTATAAAATTATTCCAATAATCTCTATACATACTCATTTGTTATAGGTATGTTCAAATGTGCAGCTGTATTACTTAAAATTCTATGCAATTCATCAGATGCTTTAACTCCTACAATAATTCGTTTTACAAACGGGAAATAGATTTTATGATCAGTTTTTTTACTTATATTTGAATCAACAATCAATCTCCATTCCTGTTCATATTTCCACGGCAGTAACTTTGTGATTAAAGCTCGAAAACTTTTTATTTTTAAATCATTAAATTGCTTGTTTGTACATTTATTTTGGGATATTGCATAACACAAACTTTTAGAAAGTTCGTTTTTCCGAGACGAATATTGTATAGGGAAAAAGCCATTAATCATCATCTTCCTTTGTACAGAGGGTAACAAATATTCATCTCTTTTATTTGCAGAATAAATTGTAAACAAATCCCCATCTTCTATAGCATTGTCAAAGAGAGGTGAAATATCATATTCTACACAAAATCCTTTATGGCTTTGTGCATAATGAGCCCACATTAGCTGCTCGTTTTGTTGTGAATTCCAGGAGTATGAGGAAAAACAAGCTATTCTATATTTATTTAAAAATAATGTTTCTATATAATTTCTTACTAACATTGTCTTCTCCCATAATTCGTGTTGAAAAGAAATAAGTTCTTTTTTCGTAGAGTTTCGAACCATATTTTCAAATTTATATGAAAAAGAATCCATATAGAAACCAGACCTTGTGAGTGACGCATTATATATCATCTTCTTCTCTTCTTCTGAAAACATAGAGTTACTCTTAAAAGACCTTATAGTATAATATTGTTGAAAAGCTTCATAATCAAAAGAAAGCCTACAATCATATGGGTCATTAAATGTTTCCGGAGATGAAAGCCATAATAATTTGTTCTGAACATCTGAAATATTTTCAATGGTCGGAGTGTAAAATTTATACAATGCAGGTGGGTATTTATTTTTTTTCATTTCATATATATCATCATCTATCATTTCAGATAATGAACAATTATTTATTTCTTGTTTTGAAAACATATTGTTTATAAGCGTGTATTGCCACGGTATTCTCTTATCTTCATGATTATTAAGCCTTTTCATATTCTTCACGTATGATTGGAGTTTGAGGATCGACAATTAAAATTTCATCATAAGTAAGTTCGTAAAGTTTATATATAATACTATCTATTTGAGATACGTACGTGGAAACGGCAATTTCATTACTAAATTTCTTATTATCGATAATTTTGTCAACAATATTGGCAATCAATGATTGTTGTTCTTTAGACACTTGGGGAACAGGTATAGAAGAAAGCCCTTTAACTCCAACATGGGGTGTAGCCTTATTTCCTTTACGAAGAATTTCTTTTCTAAGGGCATAGAAAGTTAACAGCTTAGAATTTAATAAAGCACACGCATATTTCAAACTTTTTGTGTTAGTATCTACAGCAGTTCCTACCATAAGCCCATATCCTGAATAATACTCCTCGTCACAATAAGCTGCAACAAGAGTTTGGCTAGATTCTGGAATAAACAATCTGGGTTTATCATATCGACTTGGATCACCCAAAGCTAAGGTTTTACCTGCTAACTTTAATTCACGTTCAATTTGTTGGTCAAATTTAGCCCAGCCATCCGATTCTTCCCATCTATATGTATAATAAGAAATATTCGCAGTTCCAGGAAGGTAGCGTCTATATAATTTGCCTTTACAAGTAGTTGAAAGAAACGAAGAAAAGCACCCACCGATATTCATCCCCCTATTTACAATTAAAATATTACATAATTTCAACGGTTGTTTCTCTATTTTTTTTATAATTGTAATATTATCCGACACGATAAACTCTTTCAATCTATTTTCTCTTACAAAACTGATTGAGGCAGATTTACTCGTTTTCAAATCTGGGCTAACAAGTCTCATTTTATAATCTGTATTATAAGAATAATTCTTTATTCCAATAACAATACAGTCCACAATCGCTTCAAATGGAGAAAGATCCTGAACTATATATTCAATTTTATAATTCTTTATTATATACTCTCTTACATTGATATAAGAAGGGAGAACAGAAAAAGTTTTGTTTACAATATACGATAAGTTTCCATTTAAACACAACAAAGACAGCCCTCTTTCTATCATAAGATTCATGCTGTTTATACGGTCATTGCTTTTGGCGATACTCTTATATTGTGAAACATATGTTTTCCGTTCGAATATAGTTAATTGACTACCGGTATTACTATAATATGAAATATACGGCGGATTCCCAATCACAATATCAAAACCATCCTTTACCCCAAACATCCATTCCGGGTCGAAGAAAGGCGATGAAGCATTCTGGTCGAACATATCCCACGATGCCAACTGACGGGCTTCATCATTTCCCACAGCACCGTTTGCATACAGCATATCGGCAATCTCCTGGCGAAGGTCGTTGACGATGTTCTTGTATTTACGCTTGGTTCGTACGGTCTTTGCCCCAAAAATCTTGTGCTTGGCTATTTTCAGTTCGTTTTCTTTCGCCTTAATCTCCGCACTATCGAACAAGGACGCATCTTTCTTGACCAAACCTATCAGCGTGTTGGCAGCTACGAATTTTGCTTCGAGGTTGGGGAGCGGACGGATGCCAAAGTTATCGGTAGGGTCGGCATTGGTATTTTGATCGACAACCAACGAAATGAAGAAGCGCAATTTGCTGATCTGTATGGCGATAGGCTGAATATCCACTCCATAGATACAGTTTTCGATGAGATAGAGTTTGCGGGCGTAGTCGGGGCGGTTGATGCTTTCATCGAAACTACGCTCAATGTCGGCAATCAATTCTTTACGTTCATCGCTCGAAGAGTTACGGTAGGCTTCGGACGTTTCATCCAATGCTTTTTGAAGCATCATCTCTTTCCACCCCGAGTTGTCGGGGTCAATGCGGTTGAGGATGTGTACCATCTGCTGGAGGATGCCCATAGGAAAGGCGCCCGAGCCGCAGGCAGGGTCGAGTATCTTGCAATTGTATAAGGATTGCATGATGCTTTTACGTTGTTCGGCGGTCAACTCTACGTCATCGTCCGAGTATTGCATGAGCTGGCGGTACTGGGGCTCCAACTCCTCTCCTACCGTACGCTTCAGGTGCGCCACCAGGCTTTCGTCCACCATGTACTGCACAATTTCGCGCGGCGTGTAGAACGAACCTGTCTGCTTGCGAGCTGTTGTTTGTGTTTCGGGGTTGAACGACGCCAACAGGTTCTCGAAGACCTTGCCCAACAATTCGGGGTCGAGAGACACTTCCTTATCAAAGGGGGTATTTTCTTCGACGGTAAAGTTGTAGCGCTTCAATATCTGTATCAAGCCTCTGACCTTCACTGCTTTTTTCCTTTTGTCATTATACCATATCGACAAATCCACCCCAGTCTCGGGAATAAAGAATAAGAAATCGGGAATATACAATGACTTCATGGATTTTTCGCTATCACTAAATCCATCGTAATATATTCCTTTATCTTTTTCATCTAAACAATCAAACAAACCTCCATTTAAAAATGGAACAGTCCTGTTTGCCAAGTCAACAAACAATTGAGGATTCTTGAAGTATGATTCGTAACGCATTAACTTATTGTTGTCATAATCCGAGCGGTCAGGCTTTCCTTGCTCGTTTAGTTTACGAAAATGTCGTTCAGCAACATCTTTGCTTCCTTCCGCAGTAATAGGACTATTCAGCATGGCAAAGAACAAATTCTGTAGAATGGCCGTATAATACTTAACTTCACCTCTGTCATGCAGTAATCCTCCCATCTGATACGGTTTAAAATTCTTAAGAAGATTCTCTTTCAGATAACTTTCGTCAAAAAATTCCTCTGGTATGAGATGCCTCTGTTTCAAGAACCATACAAAAATGAGGCGGGTAATGAGGCGGATGGCGCCTTCATTGTTGAACTTGGCATCGTCGTCCTTGTCATCGATGTTATTGGGAAAGCGTATGATTTTAATGGCCCAGGCATACCAGTCGCTCAACTCCTGATAGAATTCTTTGGTCAATACTTCGACAGAGAAGCGGCTCAACAAGTCTTCCTTGCTTGCCACCCGTCCCTTTTCGTTCAAGTATTTGTTGGGGGTATAGTAGGCTATTCCTTCACCCAGAAAATAACTGTATCTGCGTGGATTGCTGTATCTTTTGGTGACCCGTGCGGAGTCGTCTGCCGCGTCGAGCGTAATCTCGATCAGCGAGAAACGATAGTTTTCATTGTTGTCTTCGGGCACAAAGACAACCAACGCCCTGTCTTGCGTTTCATCGGCAAGCATTCGGAAAGCTTCTTTGGAGAGCGACACGCGGGCATCGTGCTTGGAACGATGTTTCACCTCATAGACTACCAGCTCGAGCGACTGGCACGTGCCGAGTTTCACGGCCTCGGTGGAATAGGTCATTTTGGTTCGGAACCATACTTCCTCTTCGGAGGGAACAAAATCCTCGGGCAGGAAGCTGTTTTGCAGAAATCGTACAAACTCTTGGCGGCTATATGCTTTGTTGAATTCCATAATCAAATCTTTTATCTCTTTATTTATGAGGTTTATTGCAGTTCTTCGCTTAAAATCAACGTTTCTTCTCCATCGTCCACTTTGTTTTGATAGCTGATGATGCGTGCCAGGTATTCAGCGGAGATTTTCAAGGGCAATTGGAGCGCATCCTTTGGTGCCAGCTGATTGATATAGCGTATCTCATAGCCGGACAATGCATCGGCTCTCACCACTTGCGCCAAATCTTCAAGATAATCTTGAGGCAAGGCCTGTTTCGACATCAGCACTTTTATTTTGGCCAATGCATTTATCTGCTCCTTCTCGTTTCTGTCCTTAACATCGCTGTTGAAGAGTGATGATTTAACCCGCTGATAGATGGTATCAAAGTTGTTGCTCAGTTTGACTGGCTCCTCGTGTCTGTCTGCTTCGAACAGCGAAATGGCCTCTTCTGCCGAAATCATGGCAGGGGGATTGGCCGCATCGCCTATCTTGAAAACGAAGTCGTCGCCTTTGCGCCCGAACATCAGGACACCTTTCTTAGGCTTTTCCACCTTTCTTGCCGTTCGGGCACGATGGGGCATCTCCAATGCGGCATCGTAATCTTCAGTACCCTTCAGGCCGTTGAGCAGCTTGCGGTAGGGCGTGTCCCACGAAGCCTCTTCGCTGCGGGCAAACTCCTTGCGATAGCGTTCCTTAAAGAATGCCTTCACCTCTTCTTCTTTGGTCAGCGCCTTTGTGTCTTCGCCCATGATGGCGTGAATCATGGCCATTTTGAGCGTGGAGATTTCTTTGGTTCTTGTTTCGGCTTCGCCTACATCGGTAGGGAAATAGTTGTATATATACAGGTGCTCGAATACTTTCTTGTTGACACGATTGATACGCCCGATGCGCTGGATGACGCGGGTCGGGTTATAGGGTATGTCGTAATTGAAGATGGCGCCCGCACGATGCAGGTTGTAGCCTTCGGATATGGCATCGGTGGCTATCAGGACCTGATAATCGTTCCTCTGCAAGGCAGGTTTCATACCTGCGTCGAAATTGGCTCGGATAAGCTCCTTGTTGGCAGGGGTGGCATCGGCCGAGGTATATTTCATCACAGGCAACCCCGCTTTGGCAAGCGCGTCGCCCAGATAGTTAACCGTGTCGGCAAATTCGGAGAACACAATGAGTTTACGCTCTGGCTCGTTCTTCATTTTCTCTTGGACGATGCGGATGAAGGAGTCCAGCTTGGGGTCGTTCTTGATTGTGTTGTCCTTGCCAAACCATTGTTCGCGCAGACCTTTGAGCAATTGGATGTCTGACTCAACATCTGCCACAAAATTGTCTTTCACATATTTCATGTCTATCTCAAAGAATCCACGGGCTTCGTACTTTTCGAAGAGTTCCTCGATTTCTTCCATGCCGTCGTCGCTTGTGTCATAGAAAGCAGACACATCCGGCAGATTCCCTTTCTTGAATACAGGTATCTTATGTCGTTTCTCAATCCATCGGAGCATGTGCTCGGAGGACTGAATCATGTATCCCAACGAAGCCTGGAATGCCGCTACCGAACTCTCGAAACGGGCTACCAGCAGGTGGCGCATAAACTTGGAGATATTGGCTTGTCGTCCAATCAAAAGATTGAAATTGACACCTGTTTTGTCTTCGAGTTCTTTGGCCAGCTTTTCTTGCAAGTCTTCGTGAATATAGAGGGTTGGCGAATAGCGGGCTGCCTTGAAATGGTAAACGTTACTGCCTTCTTCAGATGGGCTGATCCGTTCCAACGTAGAAAGATACAAGGCTTTCAATCCGCTCAAATCATATTCAAGTTCCTCGGGGTCGTCGGGCAAAACCAGCTGAATGTGCTGCTGCTTCAAATCTTCGGCGTATTCTGGTATATCCAGCAGGTCCAGACGTGAGCGGCGAACAACCAGCGGGCTGATGATGGAGCGGATTTTCTTGGCCATGTCGCTGACCTGCGTTTTGATTTCTTCGTCAGTCGTTTTACCTTCTCTTTGCTCTTCACGCAATTTTTTGTACTTGCTTATCAGGTCCTTGAATGAAGCGCCCAAGTTCTCGACGGTCTTCAATGTGGAGTTTGAAGGAATTTGGAAGAGTTTTATCAACGCATAAATGTCGGCAGGCTGGTTGTTGAAGGGAGTTGCCGTCAGCAACAAGACTTTGTTGTTGCAACACAGATTATGCAACAGGGCATAATCCTGCGTATACTCATTGCGGAAACGATGTGCCTCGTCAATGATAATCAAAAATTGCTCGCCAGGTTTCACCAACTCCTGATAATGCAAAAGAGCCTCTTCTATTTTTCCTGAACTGAACACAGTAGCCGTAAAGCCGAACTCATCGCGATAGCCTTCCCACTGCTTGTACAGATGCGGAGGACACACAATGATGGTCCGCAACTTCAGATTGCGGGCGATGGTAGAGGCTATCACACTTTTGCCCAGACCTACCACATCGGCCACAATAGCGCCGTTATGGTTGTGCAAAGCGTTCAAAGCCATCTGGACAGCATCCGTCTGGTATCTTAAATTCGAATACTTTCCTTCCGTAATATCATGTGGGGTCAGGATATTGTTGGAGGTTGGGATATTGAAGTATTCTTTCAGAACTCGGATGTACATGAGGTATGGCGAATAGAGCTGTTCGTACCAGATGCGTTTCATTACCTTGTTGTTCCATTCGTCCAGATTGTCTTTGCTTGCAATGGTCACAGAGTCGTCCCACAATTCATCAAACAGCTTTTTCCCCTCTTCGTATTCCAGCTTGTCATTGAAACGGGCGTTCAGTTCCAAACGTCCTTTCAGTCCTTGATAAGACAGATTGCTTGAACCTGTTATCAATACTCCAGGCAGTTCTCCGCCTTCGTTCATCAGGTCATTGTAGGCAAACAAATACATCTTCGAATGACAGGGTTCGAGAGTCTTGCGTATCTCCAAAGTGCCATCGAGTATTTTGCCATAGAACATTTTGAATTGTTCCAATTTGTCAGCAGAGTCAAGGAGGTCTGAATCATTAAATAGTTTAATAAACTGTGTATAGTATTCTTCTTTCACCAAATTGCGTGACACAAAACCTTTCCGAAAGTTTTCTACCTCGCTGATACGCTTGGATATATGCAGGTCAATATCCAGTCCTACAAGTATTCTGATCTGTTTGTCTTTCAGTTTTTCGGATAGTTGGATATAACCCGAATAGTAGAAATAGCCGACCAGTATATCGACTGCATTTGTTTTGGGCAGAATGCCGTTTATAATATCGGATAAGAATTTTTCCTTATTTGTTATAAAACTGTTGCTCATTCCTCTTTGATTATCGAACAGGGTTCTTTTAAACTAAGCGCACTTGGCATTTTCTTTATCGTTTCGCAAATATAAGGAAATATTTATTCGAAGAAGAGCTGTAGAAAGAATAAATTACATTCTACTCGACCTAAAGCTACAAGTAAAAATGTCGTAAGCTATTCCCCACCTCCTCCATCCACTCCCGATAAAGGAATACCGGCCCAAAATGCCAACACTTGGTAGATTCGTCGGCCAGACGTTTGTAGGTTTCCGAACGATAGAACAGGAGCAGGGCGTCGACAAGGGGTACTTGGTGCTCTTGCGCATAGAAACAGGATACCCGACTGACCTTGCCGGGCAGTATCAGATACAGATTGTCTTGAGTTATTTCTAAATTCATAGTGACAGTCAGTAAAAGGGCTCTCCGCAATTACAAATTACAATTACAGTTAGTGAAAATGAAAGGGCAAAAGCAACAGTACTCTTTCGCTCAAAACAGCTCTCTTTTTATGAAAGATTGCATTTTTAACAGCCCCCACCCTGCTTCTATCGTTTTGCCTCCTCGTTTTCCTTAGCCACGTTGTGGATAAAGGTAAGTACATCGTCGCAGTTCAGGCGCTGGCAATTTCTGAATTTCGCCTCAAAGGCATTGATGATGTTTTCTTCCATGAGTTTGACCTTCTTCAGCTCCTCGAAGACTGCGGTGAAGGTGAGTTTCCTCTGATGGGTTAGCAGGTAGCGGTAGAACATCATCAAGCTGACGACTTGGTTGGTGAAATGCACCTTGTTCTTGCTGAGCTCCTCATCGCGGGCGATGAATGTCTTCATCAGTTCCATGCATTTCAGGTCTTCCGAGATCATGAAGCCGTCGTCTGAGATGGAATAGATCGTTTTGTCGTCTTCGTCCGTGTACAGGACACGGTTGATGGTTCTCGATTCGAAATAGGCCAGGGCCTCTATCCCGCTTCGGTTGATGCCCTGCGGTTGCAAGAACCGCTCTGAGTAGCGTTTCATGAAATGGGGCGTATATTCGCGGACAATGGGGGCGGCAGGGTTCGAGAGATAGGTCAGCAGATGGAGCTGCGGCCCGTTCAGGGGGATGATGTTGTTGGAGACGCAATAGCCGTGCTTGATGCGATAGTAGATATGCCACTCGTTTCCGTTGCGTGTCTTGCAGATCTTATGTTTTTCCAGGGAACCGATCATCCATTGGATGTTCTTTATTTTCTTCACCTCTTTGCTGAAAGCCACTGCCCACGCGTTGATGGAGGGCATCAATTCCATGTAGTCGTGTTTCAATTCCTGGACTTTCTCTTCGGGTGTCATCGAACATACCAGCATAAATGTGCATTTTTAATTTGCGGCTCAAGATAAGTCTATTTTCTCAGAAAACCAAACGTTTTCAGAACTTCAGGTAGAACTCGCCCGTCAGGCGGCGGTAGTCGTCGGAGTAATCGCCACCCGCCTGGTGGATGTAGAGCGTGTCTTCGGCCACAGGGCCCAGCCGCCGGCCGTAGGTGACCAGCACGCGGCGGGCGGGCTTGCCTGCCTTGGTGTAGACGCGCGTGCGACGCTGGGGATACAGGCCCTGCATCCAGGCGGCGTCTTCGGCCGCACGCTCCACCTCGCTGGGGATGACGATGCTCACCACTCCGCCCTCGCTCAGCAGACGGGCCGAACGGCGGAAGAGCAGGTCGTAGTTCAGGCCACCGGCATGGCGGGCAGTGTTGCGCTGACGGTCGGGGCACGGCAGGGCATCGACGAAGTAAGGAGGATTGGAAACGATCAGATCGAACCGGCCATCGGACTGAAAATTCCTGAAATCGGCACAGATGACCTTGATCCGATCGGGCCAGGGCGAACAGGCGACGTTCTCGGCCGCTTGCGTGGCGGCATCGGAATCGACCTCGACTGCCGTGACGTGGAGGGAGGGGTTGCGCTGGGCCAGCTGGAGGGCGACAAGGCCCGTGCCTGTACCTACGTCGAGCGCCGTATGTGCCTGGTCTACAGGCGCCCACGCGCCCAACAACACGCCGTCGGTGCCCACCTTCATGGCGCAGCGGTCGTGGTGTACAATAAATTGTTTAAACAAAAAAGACGAGTCGGACATATCGGTTGCGGTTATTGTGCGGCCAAAATTAGTGAAAGACGAAGGAATAATGCATGCGAAAGCGGCTGTTTTTTGTCTTTTTAAAGAATTAGGGGCCGATTAATAGAAAGAAATAGCGTAAATTTGCAACTGCTTTGTGAACTCCCACAAGAGAGTACTAACTTAACATGACAGAAATGAAGAAAAGATTTTATATGGGTGACGACGAATCGCAGGGCGGAAAGGGCTTTTCCGTCATTGCCGACTTTGAAGGAAACGAAGAGCAGATTATGGATGTCGATATCGACAACGTATTGCCCGTGCTGCCGCTACGCAACATGGTGCTGTTTCCAGGGGTGCTCATGCCCGTGTCGGTGGGCCGCAAGTCGTCGCTCCGACTGATACGTGACGCTGAAAAGAAGGGACTGTACATCGGCGTGGTGTGCCAGAAGGTGGCCGACACGGAAAACCCGCTGATGGACGACCTGCACGACATAGGTACGGTGGCCAAGGTGATCCGCGTACTGGAGATGCCCGACCAGAGCACCACCGTCATCCTGCAGGGAACGAAGCGGATGCAGCTGAAGGAAATCGTAGAGACCACGCCCTATCTGCAGGGACACGTGACCACCATCAACGAGGAGCTGCCCGAAAAGAACGACAAGGAATTCCAGGCACTGGTCGAGGCTTGCAAGGACCTCATCGTGCGCTACATGCGTACGTCGGAGATGTTCTCGCAAGACCCCTCGTTCGCCATCAAGAACATCAGCAACCCCATCTTCCTCATCAACTTCATCTGTACCAACCTGCAGCTGAAGAAGGACGAGAAGATCGAACTGCTGCGGATGAACTCCCTGCGCGAACGGGCCTACCACTTGCTGGAGATACTGAACCGCGAAGTGCAGCTGGCCGAAATCAAGGCATCTATCCAGATGCGTGCCCGCGAGGACATCGACCAGCAGCAGCGCGAATACTTCCTGCAACAGCAGATCAAGACCATTCAGGACGAGCTGGGCGGAAGCACGCAGGAACAGGAGATAGCCGAAATGCGCAAGAAGGCAGAGACGGTGAAATGGAGCGACGAGGTGAAGGCCACCTTCCTGAAGGAGGTGGACAAGCTGGAGCGCACACACCCGCAATCGCCCGACTACAGCGTGCAGCTGAACTACCTGCAGACGATGCTGAGCCTGCCCTGGGGCATCTATACGACGGACAACCTCAACCTGAAGAACGCCGAAAAGACGCTGAACAAAGACCACTACGGGCTGGAGAAGGTGAAGGAACGTATCCTGGAGCACCTGGCCGTGCTGAAGCTGAAGGGAGACATGAAGTCGCCCATCATCTGCCTCTATGGCCCTCCGGGCGTGGGAAAGACGTCGCTGGGACGCTCGATAGCCGCCGCGCTGAAGCGCAAGTATGTGCGCATGTCGCTGGGAGGCGTGCACGACGAGGCCGAGATACGCGGACACCGTCGCACGTACATCGGCGCTATGCCAGGACGCATCATCAAGAACCTGATCAAGGCGGGGTCGTCGAACCCTGTCTTCATCCTCGACGAGATAGACAAGGTGAGCGCCGACCGTCAGGGCGACCCGTCGTCGGCCTTGCTCGAAGTGCTCGACCCTGAGCAGAACTCGGCCTTCCACGACAACTTCCTCGACGTGGACTACGACCTGTCGAAGGTGATGTTCATCGCCACGGCCAACAACCTGAACACCATCCCCGGCCCCTTGCTGGACCGCATGGAGCTGATCGAGGTGAGCGGATACATCACGGAGGAGAAGATCGAGATTGCCCGACGCCACCTGGTGCCCAAGGAGCTGGAAAACAACGGCCTGAAGAAGACCGACGTGAAGCTGCCCAAACAGACGCTGGAATCCATCATCGAATCATATACACGCGAGAGCGGCGTGCGCGAGCTGGAGAAGAAGATAGGCAAGATACTGCGCAAGGTGGCCCGACAGTATGCCACCGAGGGGACGCTGCCAAAGGCGGAGATCAAGCCCGAGGATCTGTACGACTACCTGGGCGTGGCTGAATATACGCGCGACAAGTATCAGGGCAACGACTATGCGGGCGTGGTGACGGGCCTGGCATGGACGGCCGTGGGCGGCGAAATCCTCTTCGTGGAGACGAGCCTGAGCCGTGGCAAGGGCGGACGCCTGACGCTGACGGGTAACCTGGGCGACGTGATGAAAGAGTCGGCCATGCTGGCGCTGGAGTATATCAAGGCGCATGCGTCGCTGCTGGGGCTGGACGAGGAAATTTTCGACAACTGGAACATACACATCCACGTGCCCGAAGGCGCCATACCCAAGGACGGACCGTCGGCAGGCATCACGATGGCCACTTCGCTGGCTTCGGCCCTGACGCAGCGCAAGGTAAAGGCCAACCTGGCCATGACGGGCGAAATAACGCTGCGCGGCAGGGTACTGCCCGTGGGAGGCATCAAGGAGAAGATCCTAGCCGCCAAGCGCGCAGGCATCAAGGAGATCATCCTGAGCGAGGAGAACCGCAAGAACATCGACGAGATTCAGGACATCTACCTCAAGGGACTCACCTTCCACTACGTGAAGGATGTGAAAGAGGTGTTCGCCATCGCGCTGACCGATGAAAAAGTGGCCGACCCCCTCGACCTGACTGTCAAGAAAGATAAGGAACAAAAAGAAGAAGCATGAAATTCGAATTACAATATACCGACAGCAAGACCAATGCCCGCGCAGGCCTGATAACGACCGACCACGGGCAGATCGAAACTCCCATCTTCATGCCTGTAGGCACTGTGGGCACCGTCAAAGGTGTGCACCTGACGGAACTGAAAGAGGACATCAAGGCGCAGATCATTCTGGGCAACACCTACCACCTGTACCTCCGTCCGGGCCTCGACGTACTGGAGAAGGCGGGCGGCCTGCACAAGTTCAACGGCTTCGACCGCCCGATGCTGACCGACAGCGGTGGCTTCCAGGTGTTCTCCCTTTCGAGCATCCGCAAGCTGCGCGAAGAGGGAGCCGAGTTTCGCTCGCACATCGACGGCAGCAAGCACATCTTCACGCCCGAACGCGTGATGGACATCGAGCGTACCATCGGAGCGGACATCATGATGGCCTTCGACGAGTGTACGCCTGGCGATGCCGACTACAACTATGCCAAGAAGTCGATGGAGCTGACCCATCGCTGGCTGGACCGCTGCATCGCGCGCTTCAACGAGACGGAGCCGAAGTATGGCTACCACCAGGCGCTGTTCCCCATCGTGCAGGGCTGTGTGTATCGCGACCTGCGCACGCGCTCGGCCGAGTACATCGCCTCGAAGGGAGCGGAAGGCAACGCCATCGGCGGACTGGCCGTGGGCGAGCCTGTGGAGAAGATGTACGAGATGATCGAGCTGGTGAACGACATCCTGCCCAAGGACAAGCCCCGCTACCTGATGGGCGTAGGTACGCCCGTCAACATATTGGAGGGCATCGAGCGCGGCGTGGACATGTTCGACTGCGTGATGCCCACCCGCAACGGCCGCAACGGCATGCTCTTCACAAAGGACGGCATCATCAACATGCGCAACAAGAAGTGGGAGACCGACTTCTCGCCCATCGAGGCCGACGGCGCTTCGTACGTGGACACGCTCTACACGAAGGCCTACCTGCGCCACCTCTTCCACGCGCAGGAGCTGCTGGCCATGCAGATAGCCTCCATCCACAACCTGGCCTTCTACCTGTGGCTGGTGGGCGAGGCACGCAAGCACATCATTGCAGGCGACTTCGCGACTTGGAAACCCATGATGGTCAAACGAGTATCTACTAGATTATGAAAAAACTGAAAGGCATACGGATGCCGAAACTGAATGTCAGCATATCCAGGCTGACAGGCGGATTTCTGCGGCGGCTGGACATGTACATCATCAAGAAATTCTTGGGAACGTATATTTTCGCCATCGCACTGATCATCTCTATTGCGGTCGTTTTCGACTTCAACGAGAAGCAGGACAAGTTCATGTCGCACGAAGCTCCCTGGAATGCCATCATCTTCGACTATTACCTGAACTTCATCCCCTATTTTGCCAACCTGTTCAGCCCGCTGTTCGTGTTCATTGCCGTCATTTTCTTCACCTCCAAGCTGACAGAAAATTCGGAAATCATTGCCATGTTTTCCTCGGGCATGAGCTTCAAGCGCATCTTGCGCCCCTACATGGTTTCGGCCGGCATCATTGCTGTTGCCACCTTCTGGCTGGGAGGATACGTCATCCCCAAGGGCAGCGTGACGCGTATCAACTTCGAGGACAAGTATTACAAGCCACGAAAGGCAAACTCGGCACGAAACATCCAGCTGGAGGTGGACACGGGCGTCATTGCATACATCGACCGCTTCGAGAACTATCGTCAGACGGGCTATCGCTTCTCGTTGGACAAGTTCAAGGACAAGCAGCTGGTTTCCCACCTGACGGCCCGCAGCATCACCTACGACACGACTGCTTATCATCGCTGGACCATCAAGGACTATATGATACGCGAAATGGACGGAATGAAAGAAAAAATCACGCATGGGGACAGGATAGACACGACGCTCTTCATGGAGCCTGCCGACTTCCTCATCATGAAGAACCAGCAGGAGATGCTGACCAATCCGCAGCTGAGCGAATACATCGACCGACAGAAGCAGCGAGGATTTGCCAATATCAAGGAGTTCGAAATCGAGTATCACAAACGCATCGCCATGTCGTTTGCCTCCTTCATCCTGACATTGATTGGAGTCTCCCTGTCGTCCAAGAAGACCAAAGGGGGTATGGGACTTTATCTGGGTATCGGATTGGGACTGAGCTTCTCGTACATCCTGTTCCAGACCATTGCGTCTACATTTGCTGTCAATGGCAATGTGCCGCCCATGATCGCGGTATGGATCCCCAACATCCTGTATGCCTTCATCGCATTCTATCTGTATAAGAAAGCACCTAAATAAGAAGAGGGATAGAAACATTGAAGCCCCTCCAGTCCTTGTGTCGCCACAAGCGCTGGAGGGGCTTTTTTGTTGTATTCATTTCCTCTTATCAACCACTCTCCTCCTGTCAGACCGATTGGAACAATCAGTTCAGATAGGACGAAAGCTCAGCAGCAGAGATGTTTTTGGCAATAATCACACCATTATCATCCAGTAAATAGTTTGTAAAACCACGACCTAAACGGTATTGTTTAAAGAGGTCGGAGTTTTCACCATCCGTTTCTACAAAACAGACGGGAGTAACTATTTGGTCCTTACGAATGGTTTCTTCGAATACGGAACGATATTCATCGAACGAAACGGAAACCATTTCCACATTTTGATTGGAGGCCGCACGAAGCACATTGCTCAAACTTGCGTTTTGCATACGGGACTGCGCATCATAACTGGCCCAAAAGCTCAATAACACGTATTTGCCTTTCAGATTTGAAAGTTCGTGTTGTTCATCAGACATAGATTGGATTTTAAAATCAGGGGCTATGTCACCCACATTCAAACCTCCCGTAGGTTTGTCTTTTGATACAAAAGAAGTCAAGGAACTAACTAGTAATACAACAAAAATCCATTTTACATATCTCATGCAATACGGTTTTGGTTAATACTATCCGGGACTGTCGTTCGTGACAGTGATTTCTTCCCGGAACATTGTCTCTCAGGCCTCTCCTACCAAAGAACTCTGATAGTCAAAGCCTTTAATCTGAAATCGGCTGCAAAGGTACGTATTTCTCAAAGTATAATCCAAACAAACAAGTAATTTTCTTACTTTTTAAGGGTCGTTTTTTATGTTATTTAGCATATTTTGCCCTACAAACAGGCTTGGGCAAAAGGAAACGGATGCGTCTCGACAAAAAATCAAGTAAGCTTGTTTTTCCTCTTTTCTACATTTATATTATCTTTGCGTCCAAATTGAGATGAAGCATGAAGTTTTCTGAATTACCCCTGAACGACAGCGTTCTTGATGCGCTCGACGCCATGCGCTTCGAAGAATGTACTCCTATACAAGAAAAATCGATTCCAGTAATACTCGAAGGAAGAGACCTGATAGCCGTGGCACAGACGGGAACAGGCAAAACTGCTGCCTATCTGCTGCCCGTACTGAATCGTCTTTCAGAAGAAGAACATCCCGAAGATGCCATCAACTGCATCGTGATGGCGCCTACACGCGAACTGGCCCAACAGATAGACCAGCAGATGGAAGGCTTTTCTTATTTCATGCCTGTGAGCAGCGTGGCTGTATATGGAGGAAACGATGGCATCTTGTTCGAACAGCAGAAGAAAGGGCTTACGCTGGGAGCCGATGTGGTGATAGCAACCCCAGGCCGCCTGATAGCCCACCTGAACTTGGGTTACGTAGACCTTTCGAAGGTATCCTATTTCATTCTGGACGAAGCCGACCGCATGCTCGACATGGGTTTCTACGACGACATCATGCAGATTGTGAAATACCTCCCAAAGGAACGTCAGACGATCATGTTCTCAGCTACCATGCCTGCCAAGATACAGCAGCTGGCGAAAAACATCCTGAACAACCCCGCAGAGGTAAAACTGGCCGTATCCAAACCTGCCGACAAAATCATACAGGCCGCCTACGTCTGCTATGAGAACCAAAAGCTGGGCATCATACGCAGCCTGTTCGCAGAGGAGGTCCCCGAGCGAGTTATCATCTTCGCTTCCTCGAAAATCAAGGTGAAAGAAGTGACAAAAGCCCTGAAGCAGATGAAACTGAACGTAGGCGAAATGCACTCCGACCTGGAGCAGGCGCAACGCGAAGCCGTCATGCATGAGTTTAAGGCAGGACGCATCAACATCCTGGTGGCGACCGACATCGTGGCGCGTGGCATCGACATCGATGACATCCGCCTGGTCATCAACTTCGACGTACCCCACGACTGCGAAGACTATGTGCATCGCATCGGACGTACTGCCCGTGCCAACAATGACGGTGTGGCCATCACCTTCGTCAGCGAAAAGGAGCAGACTAACTTCCACACCATCGAGAAATTCCTTGAGAGGGATATCTATAAGATTCCTGTTCCGGCCGAACTGGGTGAAGCGCCCGAATATCAGCCGCGCAACAACGAAAAAGGTGGACGAAAACGAGGAGGAGGCAAATCGCGCAGAGGCGGACGAAAAGGCGCAGGCAACAAAGGAAAAAAAACGAATAAAGAATAATCTTTGCTTTTTATCTTATCCCATAAATAAAGAAATAGCCCAAGGCATCTTGTCTCGGGCTATTTTTATTTTCAGAAGGCTTTGCGTATCCTCATTTGGAAACCTAGATTGTCGCCATAAATCTCTCCTGTATCCAGACCTAGGGAAGCATGAATCAGCCATGTCTTTTGCTTGTCGGGCATGTATTGGAAAGCGACATAAGCTGAGAAGTTTTCCAAGATATCGAGCGTAGGCGTCCCATGTGTACCCCACGTGCGATTAAAGGACATCTTGGCTATATAGTTCCATTTGTCGGAAAATTCGCCGCTCCAACCCACATGCAGGGCTTTTACGCGATTGTACTTGAACGACATGCTCCCATCTTCATTGTAAATGGGCGAACGAAGCAAGGGATTGCCGTTGGCCATTCCCCAATGGGCCCATCCATGGTACAAACCGTTGTTGTAATAGTTGTCACTACCTCCCGTCTTATGTACAGGTCCGTCCTCAGGTTCGTGAAGTCCATGGAGCGGACCACTTTGGTTGGTGGTCTGCAGAAACTCCAATACAACATTGTTGATCGGACGGAAGTTGTTGAACTTCAACTCTATACCCCAGAGGCCGTCCCATCCGTTCTGCTTACCCATGGCGGAGAAGTCTTCAAAGTAATTGTCCAGATAGGCGCTGATCGAGAAGTCTTTTCCACGATAGGTTCCACGAATCTGTTCGGTCCCTACAAAATTGCCCTGATAAAACAAGGCATCGTTAGCAGGTTTGTCTTCGTCAGCCGATCCTGGGATAAATATGCGAAAGTAGTCCTTCAAAGTGTTTCCCAAATCGACTTCTCCGCTGCTGGTCACCCTCTGACCTCCAAACTCAGTGTCCAAAGTCATGCCAAAATCCAATTGCCATTTACCGTCAGGCACTCCGATACGTACAAATCCTTCTTTATGATGGTATTTGATATTTTTGGTATACCAGGCTCCTCCAGCCACGTTGGCATGGTCTTTCAGCCAATTGCTGTCCGTAAACCAGCCGTATGAGATTTCTCCCTTGATGGCCAGACGCGGCAACAGATAGAGGTATTCAGGGATACCTATCATGATTTGTGGGATAGGTCTGGAATTGCCCGACCAGGTAAGTTCTCCACTACTCAGGCGGCTGTTGATCAACGGCGCTGTCATCTCTTTGCTTCCAGCAAAAATGCCGAACCATTTGTATCTGAAATCAGCGTAAGCCTGCTGGATACCAGAACTGAAACCTGCGGCTGCAATCACATCTAATCCGGCCTTTACATCCCACTTGCCCCATCGGTCGTTATAGAAGACACCACCACGGATATAGGTACTATTGTCAAGAGAAGCCAATCCCTGCAGGTTGCTCACTTGCCACAAAGGAGTATTGTCACCTGTGCGAACAGTAGCTCCATATTCTACAAAAGAGTTGAGCTTGTTTTGTTTTTGTGCCGTCGCACTTCCAACGCTAGCAAGCAGAAGTGCTAAAAGGCCAACTTTCATATACATAAATAAGCACGCTTTAATGTAAGACGGTGCAAAAGTAGGAAAAATCCAGCAGCCAGATGCTCTTTCGTTGATATTTTGTTGATAAGAAAAACGGAACTTTTGACTCATTTATCCAATAATTCTGCTATTTTTGCACCATGATTGAATTGTCCCGACACATAGAAACACTGCTACTGGAGAATGATTGCGTCATTGTTCCCGATTTTGGAGGCTTTGTCGCTCATTACAATCCGGCTACTTATATAGAGGAAGAAAACATTTTCCTTCCCCCTACCCGTACCATTGGTTTCAACTCGCAATTGAAAATGAACGACGGGCTTTTGGTACAATCGTATATGGCTGTCTATGGCACCAACTTCCCTGACGCCACCCGTATGGTAAACAAGGATGTGCAAAACCTGGTAGCCTGCCTGCACGAGAATGGCAAAGTTGAAATGCCCAACATTGGCGAGATAAGCTATACAGTCCATGGCACTTATAATTTTACGCCTTATGACAATCGAATGACTACTCCCGGCCTGTATGGACTGGACAGCTTCGAAATAAAACCGCTGGCCGCGCTGCATAAGGCAGAGGTGCGCAACCATCTGCATGCTCCTTCTATAGAAGCAAGACCGTCGAGACGTATCAGAAGAAGCAGTTACCATTGGAAGTTAAAACGTTCCTACCTGTCCAACGCCGTTGCCTTTATCGCTGCCATAGCCTTATTTTTCATGTTCTCTACTCCGATAGAAAACACCGAAACCATTCAAGGCAACTATGCCCGCTTGCTTCCCACAGAAATATTCGAGCAGCTGGAAAAGCAATCGCTGGCTGTCACACCCGTCGTTACACCCCAATCATCAAAGGTGCAACAGAAAGCCAAACAGCAGGCCAAACAAACTGCAGCAGCCAAAGCTCAAACATCTAAAGAGGTGAAGCCGATAGCCGTTCGCGAAGTGAAAGTTAAAACGGTAGAAACTAAAAAAGCTCCTGTAGTTGCCCAACCGACCAAACCAGTTGAAAGCAAACCGGCAGTCGCCGAGGCTTCTCCTGCAGCTAAGGCAGCTAAGAATGTCAAGAAGCCGTATCACATCATTGTAGCCAGTGTAGGTACAGAGAAAGATGCGCGCGCAACAGCCGAGCAGCTGAAAAAAGAAGGATATGAAGGTGCTTCAGCCATCATCGGCAATGGAAAAATGAGAGTTAGCATCGAGTCTTTCTCCACTCAGGCAGAAGCTTATCGTAGCTTGCAAGTTATCCGTGAGCAGAAAGCTTATCAGAACGCATGGGTACTGAAGTATTGAAAAACATCATTTCGAAGAACTCATAACAACCACCAAGCATGAAACGTGTACGTTGTCCCAAATGCGAGAATTTTCTAACCTTCGATGAGACCAAATATACCGAAGGCCAGTCTTTGGTTTTCATTTGCGACCATTGCAAAAAGCAGTTCAGCATCCGACTGGGCAAAAGCAAAGTACAGGCGCCGCGAAAAGAAGAAAAACTGGACGAGAAAGAATTTCAAAACGCCTTTGGCAGCATCACTGTAATTGAGAATGTCTTCGGCTTCAAACAGGTACTCCCGCTACAGGAAGGCGACAACGTCATAGGACGCCGATGCATTGGTACAGAAATCAATGTACCTATTGAAACTTCTGACATGAGCATGGACCGTCGCCATTGCATCATCAACGTGAAGCGCAACAAACAGGGGGAAATAGTCTATACTCTGCGTGATGCTCCCAGCCTGACAGGAACATTCCTGAACAACGAGATATTGGGCGATCGCGACCGCGTTCGTATCGAAGACGGAGCCATAGTCACCATTGGCGCCACTACGTTCATATTACGGGCAGGAGAGTAAATCCCTAAGATTCCCATAAAATAAAAAACGCCTGAGGCTTTCTGTTCAAGTCCTCAGGCGTTTTCTTTTTATTGATTGTTATAGTTATTATTCAGCTTCCGAAGAAAGTCTTCTTCTTCTGGCAGGCTTTTCCTTAGTAGCATCTACTTTGGGCTCTATAGTTACTCCAGCCAGCTCTGGGTCGATCATGATACGTCCGCAGTATTCGCAAACGATTACTTTCTTGCGAGAGCGAATATCCAATTGTCTCTGAGGCGGAATCTTATTGAAGCAACCACCACAAGCATCGCGCTGTACGTAAACGATACCCAAACCGTTACGAGAATTCTTACGAATGCGCTTGAATGACTGAAGCAGACGGGGCTCGATTTTTGTTTCCAAGTCTTTTGCCTTGTCTCTCAGCTTTTCTTCCTCTTGTTTGGTTTCTGAGATAATTTCGTCCAGCTCGTTTTTCTTTACTTCCAGATCCTGTTTTCTTTCCTCCAACTGAGCTGCACTGTCTTCCATCTCTTTCGACTTCGCAGCTTCTTGTTCTGTAAACTCGCGAATACGTTTTTCGCACAACTCGATCTCCAAAGTCTGGAACTCAATTTCCTTGCTCAAGAAGTCATATTCGCGGTTGTTGCGTACATTCTCCTGCTGTTCCTTATACTTTGCTACAGAAGCCTTAGCTGTTTCGATTTCCACCTTCTTGGTTGCGATGGATGTTTTCAGTTCAGTTACTTCCGTCTTAATTCTTTCGATACGAGTGCTCAAACCTGCAATTTCGTCTTCCAAGTCTTGTACTTCCAAGGGGAGTTCTCCTCTCAAAGTCTTGATTTCATCAATCTTGGAAAGAGTTGTTTGCAACTGGAACAAGGTCTTCAACTTCTGCTCAACAGTTAGTTCCTGCTGATCTTTTTTTGCTTCTTTAGCCATTTCTGTTACATGTATTTTATGGGATTGGTGTTCACCTTGGTCTGTTGTACTTCCAGACTGGGGAACAATTCCCTGATTATTGTATAAAATATCTCTTTTGTATATTGCTCACTTTCATAATGCCCGATCTCGGCCAACAGAATGTCGCCCTCATGTCCGAAATATTCATGATACTTTATTTCACCCGTAATGAACACGTCTGCTCCTTGTCGGATGGCAAGCGGCATCAGGAAAGCACCTGCACCTCCACATAAAGCAACCTTCTGTATTTCCCTACCCATCAGTTTGTTATGACGCAAACATTCTACTTCAAAAGTCTTCTTCACCTTTTTCAGGAAGTCAAGCTCTGTCTCTGGCTCCGACAGTTCGCCTATCACGCCGGCACCTGCCTGCTGCCAAGTATTCTGCAATGGATAGAAGTCGAATGCCGGCTCTTCATATGGATGTACAGCCAACAGCGCCTGAAGCACTTCTGCTTTCCTATAAGCTGGCAGGATTGTCTCAAGACGCACTTCTGATTCGGTATGCAACTCACCTATCGTACCACAGTAAGGATGCGTTCCCTCCTGCGCACGAAATGTTCCTTTTCCCTCTACATTGTAACTGCATGAATCATAATTCCCAATGCAGCCACATCCTGCGGAAAACAGAGCGTTTCTTACTTCTGAAGCTTGCGCTACAGGAACGAAAGTAACCAATTTGAGCAACGCATTCTCTTTAGGTTCCAATACACGCAGATTCTTCAAGCCAAGTTTCTCAGCCATCTTGAAGTTCACTCCCCCCCAGGCATTATCCAGATTGGTATGGGCGGCATAGACAACGATGTCGTTTTTGATAGCTTTCAAAATACAACGTTCCACGTAGTCACGCCCCGTTATCGATTTATAACCTTTGAACAGGAGTGGATGATGGGCTATCACCAGATTGTACCCAAGTGCAATCGCCTCGTCCAGCACTGCTTCAGTAACGTCAAGACACAACAAAGCCCCTGTTGCTTCCGCATCTGTCAATCCTATTTGCAAGCCGGCATTATCAAATCCGTCTTGCAATGGCAGAGGCGCGAACCGTTCAAGGGCGCTTACGATCTCCTTTATTTTCATAATAAAACAGAGAATTTGGATGCAAAGATAGTAAAAAGTAAGGATGTGATAAATAAAATCCGATATTTTCGGCAAAAAAATGACAGGCATAGGTAGAAAAGCATGTTTTTTTGCAGGCAGAAAGGTCATTTGTCGGATGAAGCCAAATATTTATCGTATCTTTGTCTCACTGATTCATTCAAAAAATACATTCAACTATGATAGCAAACGAAAGAGACGTCCGTCACGAACACATACTGAGTGTGGCCCGACAAATGATGACAGCTGCACGCACTGCCCCTAAAGGCAAAGGTATCGATGCCATCGAAGTTGCCATGGCGACCGATGAAGATTTGCAAAAGCTCTCTGCTGAAATGCGGCAAATTTCAGAAGAAACCGGTATGAAATTCTTTCTGCGCGATGCCGACAATATATTGCAAGCCGAATGCGTGGTTATAATAGGTACACGTGAACAACCTCAGGGGCTGAACTGTGGACATTGCGGATATGCCACCTGTGCTGCACGTCCGAAAGGCGTTCCTTGTGCTTTGAACACTGTCGACGTAGGTATTGCTATCGGTTCAGCCTGTGCTACAGCTGCCGACATGCGTGTCGATACCCGCGTTATGTTCTCTGCAGGCCTGGCTGCCCAACGCTTGCAATGGTTGCCCGAATGCCATAGCGTATTTGCCATCCCTGTCAGCGCTTCTTCCAAAAATCCATTTTTCGACCGCAAACCTAAAGATGCCAATAAACAATGATGGAAACAACCGCAACCATACTTCCTGCAGAATGGACACGCCAAAGTGGCGTACAGCTGACTTGGCCACATGCAGCTACCGACTGGGCCTACATGCTCGATGAAGTTCAGACGTGTTTTCTCCACATCGCCCGCGAAATAGCTGCTCGCGAACTGCTTCTCATTGTCACTCCTGAGCCCGAAGAAGTGAAACGTCAGATATCCGATACGATCAATATGGAAAACGTACGCCTCATACAATGCGCAACCAACGATACGTGGGCACGCGACCATGGCGCCATTACCCTGCTCAATGCTGACGAACCTGTTCTGCTCGATTTCAAATTCAACGGCTGGGGGTTGAAATTTGCTTCAGATAAGGACAATCTTATTACCCGCCGATTGATAGATGCCAATGCACTGCATGGCAGATATGTCAATTGCCTGGGCTTTGTTCTCGAAGGAGGTTCCATCGAAAGCGATGGTAAAGGTACTTTACTCACCACATCAGAATGTCTGCTTTCCCCCAATCGCAACGGACAAATGACTCAGAAAGAGATAGAGACATACCTTCGCAATACTTTTCATGTACAACAAGTTCTCTGGTTGGATCACGGTTACCTGGCGGGTGACGACACAGACAGCCATATCGATACCTTGGCACGCCTTTGTCCTAACGACACCATCGTATACGTGCAATGTACCGACACAACTGACGAACATTACGAAGCCCTTCGCCTCATGGAAGAACAACTGAAAACGTTCCGAACCTTGAAAGGCGAGCCCTATCGTCTGCTCCCCTTGCCCATGGCCAATGCCATCATCGAAGATGGCGAACGCCTGCCGGCTACCTATGCCAACTTTCTCATCCTGAACGAAGCCGTGCTCTACCCCACTTACAACCAGCCCGACAACGATCGCCGTGCCGCCGAAGTGCTTCAGCAGGCCTTTCCTGATTACGAGATTGTGGGTATCGACTGCCGTGCCCTTATCTGCCAACACGGGTCGCTGCATTGTGTAACGATGCAGTATCCTATAGGAGTCTTACGATAAAATTAAAAAATAACAAAATACAGATTAGTACAATATCTGTCTCTTATACACATCTCCGAGCCC
>ENA-OZWA01000083-OZWA01000083.1-human-gut-metagenome-genome-assembly--contig:-NODE-83-length-25924-cov-6.249024_pt1 | contig 25924 bp, 19 predicted proteins | sample MGYA00243448_ERZ654051 | MGnify/ENA primary metagenome ERZ654051 (study PRJEB26926, sample SAMN06164908) | human gut metagenome | biome: ENVO:00009003; feature: ENVO:2100002; material: ENVO:00002003... | reverse complement strand
CGTCCTGTTTATATATATTTGAAAACCGAAAATAAAAGTGCCGCCGAAGTACAAGACCACAGCTCCGTCCTCAACGCCCTAACAATCAGATTGACAAAGGCCGCCTTTGTCGTTAATATGTGCGTGTTTACAATAATTTGAGGTAATATTTAAAAATATTATGAGTCCCATATACATGTATGTTTTCAACCTGGTGTTGGTTTTTCTTCTGGTATTCGCCAATGCCTTTTTCGTTGTTTCTGAATTTTCCATTGTCAAAATCCGCCGTACCAAATTGGAAGAGCTTGCCCATAACGGCAGCAAGCGCGCCAAAATCGGATTAAAAATCAATGACCATCTCAACACCTACCTAAGCGCCATTCAGCTGGGAATCACATTGGCTTCTCTGGGGCTCGGATGGATCGGCGAACCGGCCGTTTCCAAATTGCTTGAAGCCTGCTTTGACACTTGGTTTGCCGACAACCCCGTCTTGCTCCACTCTTTGAGCTTCGGTATCGCTTTCGGTTTCATTACCCTCCTGCACGTTGTCCTCGGCGAATTGGTTCCCAAATCTCTTGCCATCCAGGAAACCGAACGCTGCGCCCTGATTATTGCGCCGGCTCTGTACACTTTTAACCGCATTTTTGCACCCTTCATCTGGGTTTTTGACCATGTAACCATCGGCATTTTAAAACTGATGGGCATCAAACCCGGTGACGAAAACGACGACGCCCATTCGGAAGAAGAAATCAAACTGATTATCGATGCTTCGCAAAAAGGCGGTATCATTGACGATACCGAAGGCGAAATCATCCAAAACGCAATTTGCTTTTCCGAAACCAGTGCTCATGAGATTATGATACCGCGTCAGGACATCAAATGTATTTATAAAAATTACAGTTATAATGAAACAATGGACTTTATCCGCCAACACAACCACACGCGGTTTCCGCTCTGCGACAAAGATAAAGACCATATCATCGGTATGGTTCACATCCGTGACATTTTGGAACACCCCGAGGATAAAAACGCCAAAGACTTCCTCAATATGGTTTCCAGAGAAATCCTTTTCGTTCCTGAAAACAAATCCATTTCCGACATTCTGCATCAAATGATGCATAAGCACATCCACCTAGCCATCGTTGTTGACGAATACGGCGGAACCGCCGGTATGATTTCTATGGAAGACATCCTGGAAGAACTTGTCGGAGACATTCTCGACGAACATGATGACATTTCTGACGAACCGATAAAGAAAATCGACGATACCAGCTGTGAATTTGACGGTCTCTATCTGGTAGAAGACGCTTTCGACTGCATGGGTCTTCCTGAATTTGAAACCGAGGAAAGCACCATCGGCGGTTATGTGTTCGGACTTATCGGACGCGAACCCAAAATCGGAGATTTAGCCGAAGACGACTATTGCCGCTATGAAGTATTAGCGGTTGACAATATGCGTATTACCCGCGTCAAAATCCGCATCAAAGAAAAGAGCACAGCCGAAGAATAATGTGTTTTTTCAACTATTCCGGCCAAAAGCATTAAACAAATATTAAAACTGTTGATTTTTTGTCAAAATTTTATATAATATGATAAGACAAGTAATGTGGAGGCCGGTATGGAAAATAATCAGGAAAGAATTAACAGGCTCAGAAAAAGAATTAAACAAATAGCCGACATCGCCGTTGACTATATTCCTGAAATCTCTGGTGCTGCGGCGGGTGCCGCATTTGGCAGCCCGGTTGTCGGCGCCGTTATCGGAACCGCGGCCAAAAGACTGTTAAAACGTTTTATGATAGCTCGAACCAAAAAGTTAAACTTTGAGGAGGCCATTCAATATAACATAGAACGTTTCGGCAATGCCACCATTGCGGCATCCGGGAACCTGAAAAAACAGAAAGAATCCGATGACTTCCGCGCCAATACAACAATTACATATTCCTCCAACACTATGTGTACCGATTTACCGAAATACTTTTCTGCAGCCAAAGTCACTTACAACCGATAAGTTTCGGCAGCTCAACTCAATCAACCGGTACGGTTTCTATTGAAACCGCCGCCGAACGTCCCATTTCATCCACCGCCTTAATCTTAGCCTTCCCAACCGGCGTTGTAATTTCCAAAACCTGCCCGGCTTTCGACTGTCCGACCAAATGGTCGTTAACATACCAATAAACCAATTCCGCATCGGCATCCAATGCAGCCTTCAAAGCAAGCTTTTCTTCTGGCAGTTTGTGTGAGCGAACTAAAAAACGGCTGTTGTCGGCAGGAAGAACAATTTGCGGTGCCCTCCCCTGGTTAAACGTCTCTATTTGAGAACAGCTTTCCTTAAAGGCCGGAGGACGCCGGATATTTATTCCGGCCTCGGCATAAGCCTGCAAAACGTCAGAAGGCCAAAAATTATAATTTCGCATTTCCGTCTGCGGCGGCTTATGACGGCAAGCACGCAAACCGGTTTTGACGTCAATGGGAATCAAACGCGAAACATTTGACATCCGAATTCCCGAAACGCCCGGAATAAAATACGACATAACGCTCCGCGGACAATAGGCATTGGCGAGATCGCCCGTATCTTTGCAAATTTTTACTTTCGCCAAATTCAGCTGCGGCGACGGCTCCAGTTTTGTCGCAATCTCCTGCTGCCCGGCAATCTTTCTGACCAACCGAAAAAATAAAGGCGCTGCCATATCCCGTCCCACAAAAGCATTATTCGGCGTACCGTCAAAATTTCCGATCCAAACCACAACCACATAGGGGCCGACGACGCCTGCGCTCCAGGCATCCTTAAATCCGTATGAAGTTCCGGTTTTCCAAGAAACCGGATAAGCTGTCTTTCGCTTGGAAAATCTGGTCGCAGTATCATCCGCCGCGGCGTTTTGGGACAACATATTCAATGTCAAAAACGCCGCCTCCGGTGACAACAACTGTTTAAGCGGCCTCTCTTCACCCTGCAAAACCCGCAGCGTGCCGAAACGCCCCTCATTATAAAGCATCGCATACATTGCCGCCAGGTTGTGCATCGACACCTCAGTTCCGCCCAGAGCCATTGCCAAACCGTAAAAACCAACCGGACGCAGCTTTTGTACGCCGCATGCCTTCAGCAAATTATAAAAATTTTCTTCTCCGACCTGCAACAGCAAATCAACCGCAGGAATATTCCGGCTGTAGACCAAAGCTTGCGTCGCGTTAAGCAGCCCGTAAAATGAACGGTCAAAATTTTCCGGAGTATAAACACCGTAATTTTTCGGAACGTCTTTCAACATCGTCATCGGATGAATTATTCCCCGCTCAAGAGCCTGGGCATAAATAAAGGGTTTCAGCACCGACCCCGGAGAACGCAAAGCCCGCGTTCCGTCCACCTGCCCTTCTATCGAATTGTCAAAAAAATCCTGAGAGCCGACATATGCCAGAATATCCGTCGTCCTGGCGTCAACGACCATGGCTGCCGCATTATAAACGCCCTGATGCCGATGCTCGCGCACATAATCGTGCAAAATATTCTCCGCCGCCTCCTGATAGTTCAAATCCAAAACCGTCTTCACCTCACCGGAAGCCTTTTCCAAAGCCAGCCGGACAAAATGGGGAGCCCGATTCGGCAAAAAAACGCCGGCATCCAAAGGCAACTCAAGATATGAATTCTCCTTATGCCGATATACCTCAAGCCAGGCCTGTTTCAGCCTTTTGGATGCTTCCCCTGCATTATGGCGGCCGTGAGCCGACATCAGCGTTCTTTTTGCCGGGTTTTGGGGAATAACCGTCAGAGCCATAATTTGCGGCAGACTCAGCTGTTCCGCATTTTTGTTAAAATAAATCAGAGACGCCGCACCTATACCTTCAACATTTCCACCGTATGGCGCAAGATTAAAATAAGCCTCGAGTATTTCCCTCTTGTCATAAAACATCTCAATCTGCAACGCCCTGAGAATTTGAAGCGCTTTGCCGCCTATTTTGGAGGAATCGATGTTATAAACGATACGGGCCAGCTGCATCGTAATTGTTGAGGCTCCTCTTTTGCGTCCGCCTCCCGCCATATCCCACAATGCCCGTCCGATACTCAGGGGATTCACTCCCGGATGATAGTAAAAACCGCGGTCTTCATAAAGCAACAGCGCTTGCTTTGCCGTTTCCGGAATCTTTTCAAAGGGAACAAACAGCCGATATTTGTCATCCATACTCAGCGAAAGTTTTAGAAGCTTTCCGTTACGGTCATACACCGCCGACGAAAAACTGTATTTCTGATAAAGATCCGGCCTCGGCACTGTCGCAAAAAACAGGACACAGAGCACAACTATCCCCGCAGCATACGCAATCAACCGCCGCGGCCGCAAAAACCTCACTATGTAACCCGGGCTACTCACTGACTTTTATCATACCGGAGGCAGAGTTTGCGCGAACCAGAGGCAAATACAGCGCCGAACCATAAACCGGAGGAACGATGAAATCACCCTCGGCAATAACCCTGACCTTATAAGTAAATTCGTGAGCCTCGCGGTCGGCCGTCACATAAGCGACGACCCTGTCTTCCCGAATTTCAGATGCGGCAACATTCCAATCTGTCTGCAGCGAATTGCTCACTGCCTCAAAACACCCCGGCAGCATATCGACAATCGCCACGTCGCCGAACGGCTCCTTGCGCAAACCGCGGTAAATTACTTTTACCGTTAGTTCATCGCCCAACTTAGCCGTAGAAACCTGTTTTCCGTCCCGGTCGTAAAAAGCCTTGGAAACCTCCAGCCCTTCTGCCGCAGCAGTCTTTTTGTCTCCAACCGCAAACCCTTGTTGCGCCGCAACGTAATAAAACGGCCGCTTGGAACTTACCGTCAAATTCTTGGTTCGCGGAACAAAGTCAACTGTCGGAAAAGGCGTATAGACAGGCTTCATTCCGGAAAAGCTGATATCCTTATCGCTTTCTTCGCTGCTCAAAGCATTCAAAGCCAACGTGGCAAAAGCGGCAGAATCAGTTGTAAAATCTCCGCTGCTCAACGGCTTTAACAAAACCTCGACCGTCTTTTTGCCGAGATTTTCCGACATATCCGGAAAATACGTCGCCATCAGATAAACATTTGCCGCATCTGCCGCCAGATTACCACTCGGCTGATACTGCCCGGCCAATCCCCGCGCCTTGTTTTCATCCTGAAGCAGCTTATAGCTTGCCGCCATAAAACTTGCTCCCAGACTTTTCCTCCAGCTTTTTTCATAATTGGCCTTATAATATTCCTCAAGATTCAACAAATAATTGGTCGTCACCTTGCCGCCGAGTGTCAAAACATATGCCGCATAGGCAGGAACCATATCCTCCGGCCCCTCGGGAGAACGCCCCGCCTGTTCCTCACAATACGACAAGGCTTTTTTCAGCATATTTTCGGGAACGTTAAAGTCATGTTCGCGGGCTTTAACCAAAAAATGCGCCGCATATACGGAATCATAAGCATCCGGCTTTGCCCCCGGAACACTCCAGGTCGTAAATCCGCCGTCCAGCGTCTGCCGCTCACGCAATTTGACCATCACGTCGTCAAACAAAGCGTAAACGTCCATATTGACCGCCAAAGCCGGAGACTTGAACAAAACCTCCATCGCGGGAAAAACCTTGCTGACCAGCTGCTCGGTACAACCATGCGGAAACTTGTCCAGATATTTCAGCAAACCTGACGCCAGAACCAAGGGAGAACCCGACGCGGACAGCTGCTGAACCCGAAATTCCGGATACAAGTCTTCCACCCCTTGCAGCCTGTATTGCGAAGTCTCGTACCCCATGGCAAATTTACTGCCATAAGGGGTAGACGGCCGCAAACTCATCGTATACGGCATCCGTGCTTTTCGAGAGGAATCTCTGACGCTTTCCGCCGTAAACATCAGCTCCTGTGCTCCCAATTTTGGCAAAGCCTTCAGTCGGAACTTTACCATAGCCTCGCCTTTTTCCGGCAATTTCACGCTTTGTACCCGCTCGCCGATAACCTCAAATCCGCTTCCCGCATTCAGAGCGACCCGAACCTCATAATCATCGCCCGAATTGTCAACCAAATTTCCCACGCTGAGTCCGACGACAAATTCGTCTCCCGGAGACACATTAAGGGGACCGGAAGGTATCAGGGCAAAATCGCCGCGCGACAACACGGATGCCGCAGCATGTCCGAAACGGCTTTCCGAAACGGCAACCGCCATAACCTTAATCTCGCCGTTAAAGGTTTCCGGCACCTGATACGTATAGGTTCCGCCGGCTTCGCTGCTGTCCGCGATACCGCTCCAGAAAGCAACCGGTTTGTCGGTTCTGCGCGCAAACGGATTAAGGTTCTTGTCAAGCGCCGCTTCGGCATAACTGCCGTCACCGCCGCTTGCTGTCAGCATTCTCAGTATTTTGATATCCGGCATAATCAAATCCATAATCTGGGAAGTCACTACCCGCAACGCTTTCTTCTTCAGAAATTCGTTCAACGGATCCGGCGTCTTATAACCGGCAACCTGCAATATGCCCTCATCAACGCCATAGACGATTATCTTAGAAGCGGCAGAGGTGTTATAGCCCACCTTCAACTCATCGCCGGGCTTCACCGTCTCCGGAACCTCCAGCCGAACATCCAGCCTGCGTTTCTGCTTGTTGATTGAAAACGGAGCCACAGCATAACTCAATGCCGGCATATAAATTTCTTTTGACATCTCATCGCGGAAAAAGGCAACATTGACGTACGCATTGCCTTCCACGGTATTCGGAAGCTCAATTTCCTCGACCACCGAATTGGTACCGGCCTTAAACCACTTAAAAGCATAAACGCTGTCCCGTTCAATCGTAATCAGCCCATACCCCTCATAAGGCGCCGTAATCTGCATTTCTATTTTTTCACCCTGATTATACTCGCTCCGGTTCAATTTTAATCCCAAACTGGCGTCCCGGTCTATGGCATGACTCAGATTGGCCGCACCGGCAACACTGTACTCGGCTTTGGCCAAAAGACGCCCGTCTTCGCCTTCAACCGTCAATATATATTCACCGGGCTCGTCCGTTTTCAAAAGCTCGCTGGCACCGTTGTCCGAAACCGTCCACGCCCGTTTGGAAATCACCTGCTCTTTGGGAACCATCTGGTAACGGTAAGTCCCGTTGGGCATCTCAACCAAACTGGAAATGTATCTGCGCCGGGCCAACGTAAGATATAACCCGTCTTTTGCAATCTGCTGAAGCTTGTTGTCAACGGCAATGAACTGAATATGACGAACCGCGTTCTTGTCAATGTAGGCCAAATTGCCGTCCGCTTTCCAACCGATTAAATATTTATTGGGAGAAACCAAAGCTCCCAGCGATATGCTGACACCGCGGCCGCTTCCCTGCTCCAATCCGTCAATCGACAAACGCAGGTTATACGTCCCTTGTTCAAATTCAGACAGTTTCAAAACAAACGCCCCGGCGCCTGCATTGTCCGTTTTCTGTTCCGGTAACGCATCACTGTATGAGCGCAGCGCCTTGTCTTCATTGCGCAAAGGATCACGGAACAAATACCCCTTGTATTTCTTAAATACAAAGTCTGCCGGCGTTATCTTGTAAGAAGCCTTAAGCTCATGCCCCGAAGCGGGATTTCCGTAAAGATTATACAACGAAACCTCTGCTTTCATCATCGGTTCCGTAGACCACCCTTCACCGTCGTACCCCTCCCAGTCAGCCTTAATCCGCAAATTGTCAGGTTGAAATTCCTCAACTTTAAAGTCGCTTCCGGCAACGTAACGGCGAATATCACGGTTATCCAGCACATACAGGGAAATATTGTAACGCCCGGTAGGCGCTGCCCGGTCCGGCGTAAACGAATAGGCCATAAAACCTACGCTGTCCGCCCAAAGGTTCTGGGAAGAAACAACGTCGCCGCGGGAATTTCGTATCTCTGCCACAAACGGCATTTTTTTAGGTACGTTCAAATCCTTTTGTCTGACGATAAAACCAAAATGCGCCTCTTCTCCCGGTCTGTAAATGCCTCGGTCGCTAAAAACGTATCCTTTTAAGGCATAAACGTCTTCCTCCTCATAAACATATTCTCCGCCCACGTCAAAACGCGACATATTCAAACGACGGTCATTTCTGTTAATCGGCAGAAAAGAAACGTCGCTTCCGTCTGTAACTTTATAGACAACCGCCGTCCGGTCTTTTTTAAAACCGGAAAAATCGGGAACAACGGCTTCTCCCTCCCGATTGGTCTTGACCGTCAACACCGGCAGGCCGTTTTTGCCCAACACCTCGACAACCGCACCGGAAACCGGCCTTCCTTCTGAAATGTTTGAAACGAAAACATTGTGGGTCTTGTCCAGATTGTCTTTCACCACAATGCCGAGGTCGGTAATCATAACCAGTCGGCTGTCCTCCCGGCTGTATCTGTTTTCTCCGTCATAACCGCGAACTTTTACCAGAAATACGCCTTTCTTGTCCCTGAAATATTCGTTCAGATCCAAAGCGGAATAATTCGGCTTTCCGGGATGTTCCATATTGATTTTCAACGATTTTTCAAAAATCTCCGAAATATTGTCTTCGTTAAAATTATAATTGATAAAATACGGATGGGAAAAATCGCCGGAAGTCTGCGTCGTCAAATGATTCAAGTCAGAAGCGTCTATTCTGGCAACCGAGGCTCTGAGTTCGCTGACACCCCGTGACAGAAAAGCCACTTCCCGGCTTCCCCGCAAAGACAAAATTGAACCGTCGAAAGCGATTTTAACCTCCTGAGGATAAGGAGAAATCGAAACCGGCTCGACCACGTCTTTGCCCAGATTAAAACCTTCCGCGGAATTTAACGTCTTGTCGATTCTCATCAGCAGACACCCGTCCGCCTCTCTCAGGTCGTACTTGAGCATATGCTTTTTCAAATTCTCTTCGCCAACCGAAACCTCAACCGTTTCAAGCTTCTTCAAACCTTTTGCCGCCGTCTCTTTATATCCTTTTTCGGCCAGCTTGTTTTTAATCTGATAACATCCTTCTTCTGAGTAATACAAAGCAAAATGCTTTTTCAAATCAAACGGCTTTACCGCAGTGGTAAAATCAACCGACAAAATTTGTTCGGGATTGTCGTCATCCTGCTCATTGCGGACGATTGAAGATTTTACGGATTTAACCTTGAAAAAGCTCGAACTGCTGGGAATTTTGACCGTTGCGGTCAATTCCTTTTTCAGCGGCTTTTTGTTATAGGCGTTCTCCGCTCCGGCAACGCTAATTTTGACGAAATCCTCTGCCGAACTTATCTTCACGGGCGACGAAACGACATGCAGTATCTTGTCAAAATCGCTCACCTTGTACGTAAAATCGTATTTCTCGCCGCTGACAGCTTTGACCGAAATCTTATCTTTAAGGTTTTGCACATTCAACGGATAGTTAAAGCTGAAACTTGCCGTTGCCGCTTTGTCCTTAATGTTTTTCGGATTTTCATAAAAAGCTTCGCTTGTCACCTTTCCTTCAAATGCCGGAGACGAGAAGCTAAACTCCCGGTCCCGCACCTTAATCTGGGGGTTAAATATTTCATTGCCAAGCCTGACTTCATAAGTCGTCCCCGGAATCCAGTCCTCCTCCGGCATAAAACACAACACTCTGTCGCTGTTCCAACTCCAGCTGCCGCGCACCGCCGGATGCATAGTGATGCCGCTTTCCAATTTCACGTAAAGCTTGTCAAGCCGCGCTGCCGGCTGACTGAAAGAAACGCAGGCCGGGCTTATCACAAGCTTATCCCCAGCCGTGTAGGAATTTGCCGGCTCTTCGATTCGTTCCGGTCGGGAAGCCAGCGTTTCGCTGCCGCTCAGCTGAAAACCGCTAAAGAAAAAATACCAGACTAAGCCTGCACACGCCAAAAGAGCTCCCCCGGCCAAACCTGCAATTACAGCGGTTTTCTTCGAAAAAAATTTTACGGACATCATCCCCTCCACCTCAGATTTTGATAAAAAAATAATAACAGTCAGAAGTTAAATGGCAAGACAATTACGGTTTATGCAACGCTGGCAATCAACATATATTATATTGTAAATCAAAGTACTGATTGAAATACCCGGCACCGTGATTATTTTTTTTGCGTTAGGCTCATTAAGGAGAATGTTTATGAACACAATATTAAAATACGTATTCTACGCCGTTATCATCGTCATCATCTACCTGGTCGGCAGAGGAATTTACGAAAGTAACGTCAGCAAACAAAATTCTGACGCCCAAACCATCGACAGAATAAACCCCAATGTTCAAAGCCGTGCTTCTGACAATCAGAAAACAGGGCAAAATGACCAACAAGGAGAATTAAAAATGTCACAAAATGATTTAAACAATGACGTTTGGGAAAAGACCAAAGAAACGTCAAACGATGCTTGGGAGGCCACTAAAGAGGGATCTGCCAAAGCTTGGGACAAAACCAAAGAAGTCAGCAGCGATGCCTGGGAAGCCACCAAAGAAGGTGCATCCAAAGCCGGAAATGCGGTTTCCGACACCACAAACAATGCCTGGGAGGCCACTAAAGAGGGATCTGCCAAAGCCTGGGACAAAACCAAAGAAGTCAGCAGCGATGCCTGGGAAGCTACCAAAGAAGGAGCCGCTAAAGTCGGCGATGCTGTTTCCGATACCGCAGACAAAGCCGTTGCACCGACAGACGCCCCGGCCTACAATCCCCAAACCGGAAACCGTCCCGCCCAACCGGAAAACCGCACATACTAAACGCGGCGGCGGATTTTCACTCACGCTCAAAATTAAAAAGGCTGTTGAAGAATCTCAACAGCCTTTTAATAGTATTAGTTTAAGAAACGAAACTAAACAATGATATGCGGAACAAAATTGCTGGCATCAACCGTAATTCGCCCCGATTGTTCGCGAATACCCAGACCACAGGCTTCTCCGCCGATAACCCAGCCGCCCAAAATCGGATACTTTCCGCCATAATCTTGCAAATCCGCCAGTTCCTGATAAACATACCCTTCTTCGCCGTATTCGCCGGATGTACGTTCCAGACAAAAACCGTTTCGGATAAGTTCCACATTGCATCCTTCCCGAGAAAAAATCGGCTTTTTGCAATAGGATTTCAGCTTGTCAGCCTCAAAATAAGCCGGCAAAACATAAGGACTGTCAGGATACATCTCATACAAAAACGGCAACAGTGCCTTGTTGGACATCAGGCATTTCCACAACGGCTCAATCCAACACATATCGGTAACGCAGCCGCCCATGTTTTCCTTAAACATCGTTTCCCATGGATAAAGCTTGAACAGACAGTTAATCGGTTCACCGTCGGGCGTCATCAGACATTCTCCGATGGCAATATCTCTCAAATCCAGCTCGGCTGTCCTAAGCCCGGCATCATAAGCCGTCGACATAATATATGCCATCGTGCTGTAGTCCTCCGGACAATCCGTCAGAGATGCAAAGTGATAAATGTCGCACTTGTAAACGTCATGAATGTCTTTCCATGACTGTATCAGCGCCTCGTGAAGGGAGTTAAACTGATCTGCTTCGGGAAAAACCGCTTCTTTCCACTGCCATTGCACCAACGCAGACTCAATCAGCGTTGTCGGCGTATCAGCGTTAAATTCCAACAACTTGGGCACACCGTCAACATAAGCGAAGTCAAACCGTCCGTATAAGGACAAATCATCATCTTCCCAGCTTTGTCTGATAAAAGGGCGCATTTCTTTGGGAATACACAGCTTATCCAGCTTTTCTTCATCATAAAGGCAGGCCTCAGCCACGTTGCAATACATTTGATAACAGTTGTTTATGGCCTGTTCGAGCTCTTCAACTTCTTTGGCGGAAAATCGATAATATGCGTTTTCCAACCAATATTCTTTGTGAAACACAAATCCGATTTTCTCAAGTTCTCCCATATATCCGGGACGCGGAGCTATTTTAATTCTTTCCATATTCTGTTGATTTTATGCACCAAATGACGAACCTTTTGAACTGCTGCCAAACGACTTTCCGGTAGAAGCCGGTTTGCTGGAACTCTTATAGCCGCTTCCGGCACTTGGCTTAACTGATGACGACCGCTGATATACGTTTGGACTGGCCGTTGCAGGAGGATTTACCCTGATACCCGAAGAGTTTGTCCAGTTTCCCGTCCCCGGATAATAATAATGAGACTGACCGCCGCCCGAGGGCATAAACAGCCAGCGCATCAACATCGCGTCATAAATCCACGAATTTCCGTGAGAGTCTTTATGCTCCTGTTTATCCTTCGGATTTTCCGGCAGCTGATCTTTATGAACGCAGGATACAAACAACGACAACGATAATCCCGCAGCCATTGCCAAAAAACTTTTTCTTTTCATACGACATAAAATTTTAATAGTTAATAAATTAATTGACAAAATAAGTCTTATTATCGGGCAACATACTATGGTGTCAGCGCTAAAAGTCAAGCACAAAAAAACGCCCGGCACCATTCGGTACAGGGCGTTTAAGACTGTAAAACCGTCATTTTGAGCCGAACAGGCGTTTCCTCTCCGCGGCAAAGACCGCATTGTCGGACACCGCGTCCAGCTTTCCCTTCCGCACGGCTTCCGTATAGAGGGAAATCTTGTAGTCAATTTTTTCCATATGCTGCTTGAGCTGAGCCATTTGTTCTTCCAAACGAACCTTTTGCCGCTTAAACATTTCCAAACGCTTTTCTAAAGTAGCATCACCTTCAATATACCAATCAATGTATTGTTTTATGCCTTTCAGCGGCATTCCGGTTCCCTTCAGACATTCAATCATCTGCAGCCAGCCGATGTCTTCATCTGAAAAAATTCTCAGTCCCGAACCGGTCTTCTTCACAAAAGGAAGCAGCCCTTCCTTTTCATAATAACGCAGAGTGTGAGCGGTTAACCCCATCTTTTCTGCAACTTGTCCGATTGAATATCCCATTATTGTTTCCTCCTTGTCTTCAGGTAATGAAATTTTACAACAAAAGTCAACACAATACTTGACTTAGAGTAACCTCCAAGCCCTTTTTTTGCCACAAAATTAAGCTGTTTTGAGGCTTAATTAAAAAAAAATACATCTTTAGAATAAAAACTATTGACTTAGAGTTAACTCTAAAATGTATGCTTAGCCTATGTCGATTCGCAAATATTTTTAAGAGGAGACCTTGTATGATATCCTGTGCTGTGACAACGTCGTTCTTAGGCTGTCTGGTAACTATGTTTCTGTTTATCCGCTACGTCTGGTTTTTGGGACTGAGTCCTTTGGCCAACGCCGCAGCGCTTGTTGCCCTTCTGTTAATAGGCTGTTTCCCGCTGCTTGTCAGCTACCGGTTTGAAAACGCTCTGGGCAGCCTTTATCCCTGCTACAGATACGGACTATACTATGTCTTTATCAGTGCCATTATCTTGTTGACGCTCACTTTGGTTACTGATGCCGTCTGGTTCGCCGGATACAAATTCGGCTGGTTCGACTGCCTGCCCTACTCCCGTGAATTTTGCATAAAATATAACCTGTGGCTTGTCGGCGCGGCAGCTTTGTTCGGAGCATATGCTCTCTATGCCGGCACTAAAATTCCCGATTTCAAGGAAATCACGCTTTCTTCTCCGCAAATAAACCGCAAAAGAACCATCGTCGTTCTCAGCGATCTCCACATTCACCGGGTCATCAATCCTGAAAAAATAAAAGGCATCGTCGCTAAGACCAATGCTCAAAATCCGGATATAATTCTGCTGGCCGGAGACGTCATTGACGACAATGTCAAGTCCGTATCCTCAACGATTTCTCTGTTGAAAGGGCTAAAAGCCAAAGAAGGCATTTACTTCGTAACGGGAAACCACGAATTTTATGCCGGTTACAAACCGACTGTCGAAACGCTGAAAAAGCTTGGCTTTACCTTTTTGGAAAACGGCGGCGTATCTCTTGAAGACATTTATATTGCCGGCATTCCCGATACTTTCAGCGGTCATTTCTACGGCAAAAATGCCGATTTGGAAAAAACCTTTGCCGAAAGCGGTGACAACCGGTATCGGATACTGCTTTCGCACACGCCGACCGACTTTGGCAGACAAAACAACTTTAACCTGAAAATCTCCGGCCATACCCACGGCGGACAGATATTCCCGTTCCATATTCTCACTTTGCTGCACAACAAATATCTGGCCGGCCTGTACAAAATGGAAAACAACGCCCATATTTACGTAACCCGCGGCGCCGGACAATGGGGACCGCAAATGCGGTTTCTGGCCCCATCCGAAATCACCGTTATCAAACTCACCCCGTCGAAAGGAAACAACTGATGAAAACACCTTTGCTGCTTGCCTGCGCAAGTGTTGCCGTCTTAACTTTCTCAACTTTATGTAAGGCTCAGGAAATGAAAAAAGCACCTATAGATACCATCTTTGAACAAGGAGAAATCAATCCCTACGGAAAATTCTTCACCGGTCAGACCTACCTCACCATGCTCAACACTAACGATGAGCTCTTCAACGCCCCGATAGGCAACGTTACGTTTGAACCCGGAGCCCGAACCAATTGGCATAAGCACAGCGGCGGACAGATTCTGCTGGTTCTTGCCGGAGAAGGACGATATCAGGAACGCGGCCAAAACATTCACACTCTGAAAAAAGGCGATGTCGTCCGTATAGCCCCTGATATTGAGCATTGGCACGGCGCGGCCCCCGACAGCTGGTTCACCCACATATCCCTGGAAACCAACCTGCCTGACAACAAGGCAACCTGGCTTGAACCGGTGACCGACGAGGAATACAAATAATGAATAAAATGCTGTTGCCGGCGCTTGCCGTAATAGCCCTCATATGCGGCTCAACCTGGCTTTTTATAAACAAGGACAAACCCATGAATGATTTAACCCAAACCGACCCCGAACTTGCGGAATTATGGAACAACTTTATCAGCAAAGAAGTTCAACCGCACAGCAACCTCAATGCCAAAACACGATATTTGCTCCTCTTGGCGGCTCATGTCGCAACACAGTCACCCGAAGAATTCCGGCTGATATTAAACCGGGCATTGGATGACGGCGTTTCTCCGATTGAAATAAAAGAAGCCGTCTACCAGACCATTCCCTATGCCGGAATGGCCAAAGCCTATGACTTTCTGCTCCTGACCAACCGTATTCTTTCCGAACGCGGCGTTAAACTGCCATTGGCCGCCCAATCGACGACCACCACAAACACTCGTCTTGAACAAGGAATCCGTACACAACAGGAAATTTTCGGAACCGAACATATTGATACTATGCGCGCAAATGCCCCGGAAGAATTAAAACACATTCAGGATTACCTGTCAGCCAACTGTTTCGGTGACTACTACACACGCACCGGACTTGATATAAAAACCCGCGAGCTGCTGACCTTTGCAACTTTGGCTTCCCTTGGTGGAACCGAAGCGCAAATGCGGGCACATGTCCAAGGCAATCTGAACGTCGGCAACAATCGGCAGCTGCTTCTTGATGCCGTCACCCAACTGCTTCCGTTCATCGGCTATCCGCGTTCGCTCAACGCCATTGCCGCAATTAATGATATAACCTCAAAACAATAAGGGTGATCAAATGAAAACAAAATTAGCATTCTTGACTTTTTTATCTTTCCTGATGGGAACTGCCGTAACACAGGCGCAAACCATCACTCCTGATAATAAGGTCTTGGTCGCCTACTATTCCCGCAGCGGAAACACGGCCGCCATAGCCGGATACATTCATCAAGCTGCCGGCGGCGACATATTTGAGATCACTCCGGTAACCCCTTACCCGAACGATTACAGACAAACAACCGAACAGGCAAAAAAAGAAATCGCCGCAGGTATCCGTCCTGCCTTGAAAAATAAAATTTCCAACCTCAAGGATTATGACGTTATTTTCATAGGTTCGCCCTGTTGGTGGGGAACCATAGCCTCGCCGGTTGCGACTTTCCTTGCCGAAAACGATTTTTCCGGCAAAAAAATCATTCCGTTTATGACCCATGGCGGCAGCGGTTTCGGACACAGTCTTGCCGACATCAGAACGTTGGCTCCCCAAGCTGAAATAATCGAAGGCGAAACTTTTTACGGAAGCCGCGCTTCAAATTCCCAAAACGATGTAAACAAATGGATTAAAGGACTCCAAAATGACTAAAAAAGTACTTATTCTCTCTTCCAGCTACCGCAAAGGCGGCAATTCCGACACGCTCTGCGACCAGTTTGCCAAAGGAGCCGCCGAAGTGGGAAACGAAGTTGAAAAAATATTCGTTAATGATAAAAACATAGCCTATTGCAAAGGCTGCGGCGTTTGCAACACCACCCACAAATGCGTCATCAAAGACGACATGGCCGAAATTCTCGACAAGATGGTAAGTGCCGACGTCATTGTCATGGCAACGCCTGTCTATTTTTACAGTATGAACGGACAAATGAAAACCCTAATTGACCGCACGGTACCCCGTTACGAAGAAATCAGCGGCAAAGACTTTTATTTCATTGTTGCCGCCGCCGACACTAGCCACGCCAATATGGAAAAAACGCTGGACGGTTTTCGCGGATTCACGGAGGACTGTCTCCCCGATGCCAGGGAAAAAGGCGTCATCTACGGTACCGGTGCCTGGCAGATTGGCGACATCAAACGCTCTCCGGCCATGCAACAAGCTTATGAAATGGGCAAAAACGTTTGAACAAAGAAGCCTGCGAAAAGCAGGCTTCTTATTTTCTCTCATTGCAATATTCGCCAAAAGCTGCGCTTGCGGCAAATTCTGACCTTATTCAATGACAAAATCTTCTTCATATTCAACAAAATGGCGAATGCCCCGATAATGGTTCAAGCCCATAATCCTGGAGGTATAGTCAATCTTTTCCAATTGTGAAACATACATATTTATTGCCTGACGCTTGACCTCAACCGCTTCGGAAATGTCCAGATAATGCGTCGGTTCCGGCAACGGCGCCCAAACTTCATAATAAACGGCTTTGGCTCTGATGTTCTTTTTCTCTTTTCTCAGCCGCCTGAAAAACGCCTGCGGAACCACATGGTCCTTATGGGCATCATGCCCGTGCGGCATCACCACATAATCATAATCGCTGAAATCGATTTTTTCAAACGACTTGTAAGCGTCAATCAACATACCGTCCTGTGCCCGCATAAATTCATAATGCCGTACATTAAAAAATTTCATCACCGCGGCAAATTCCGCTTCGCGGATTTTAACTGTTTCTTCCGGAGTGTTTCCGTTGCCGTTCAACCGCCCGTCCGTCAGCAAAATCACGTCGCATTGGGAACCATACTTGGCAAGCAGGCCGCCGCAGCCGATAGATTCATCATCGGCATGCGGTGCCAGAATGCATATCTTGTCGCTCGGCATAATTGACCACGGCTTCGATTTTTTCAACTGCGGCAAATCATAACCGTGAATCAGACTTTTAAACCAGCGGTTGATTTTTTTCATTCCCATTTTAGGCCACCTGCTTTTTTATCAGCATAAACTGCGACTGCTTTGACGTTCTGAAAGAAAAAACAATTTTCTCTCCGTCTTTCAACGGCATCGGCTCGTCGGCGCCGTGTTTAACCTTAAATTTATACTTGCGAAAAGAAAACAGGTTGTTTCCCAAGCGGAATGAAAACTTTTCACGAACGCGCCAAGCCGGACGCCAGCATCCGGAGTAATGATGAATGGCATACGCGTCTTTATTGCTGGTGCAAAAATACGTGTAGGGATAGATAAAAGCATTTTCGCAAATCTGAACCCTGCCTTTTTTGACATAGGTATTTTTTATGCCGTATTTCTCCAGCAGCACCTTGCGAAAATATTTCGGGTTCGGCGTCATGTTATAACTGCCGTCCGGATTGACAAATTCGGTATAATCATAAACTTCCAGCATATTTTTGATGATTTCGCTGTGCGGCACCGCACCGATTAATGCCGGAGAAATCTCCTTGGCCGTTCCGCACCGTTGGGAACCGATAAAAAAGTCGTGTTCCATAAACTCGTCCAGCCGGCGGACGACTTCTTCATCCGTGTCAAAGTAAAGACCGCCTTCTTCCAACAAAGCATACAAGCGTACATAATCGGAAACAAAAGCCCACTTTTTAGCCTCAACCGCCTGCCGCAGATATTTGTTGTCAAATCGGTCCAAACAATCGTTTCCCCAAAATCTGAGTTCATAATCGGGAAGAATTTTTTTCCATGATTCAATGCATTTCTGCTCCAGCTCTCCGGGTTCTTTTTCGCCAAACCAGCAATAGTGAATTTTCTTGGGTATCATTTCTAATCCTGATGTTACTAAAAGTTGATATAATATTTAAGATTAATACACCCTCGCAGAAAAGCCAGCAAAAAATTGCCTATACACATAATAAAAACTTGATTTTTACAAAACCGCTTCCATATCAAAGGAAATTGATAAGGAAAAACAAATGAAAAAAATACTTTTTCTCCTCTTGGCTCTGATGCTTTCCGCTTTCTCTGCCGCGGCCCAGCCGACCGCCAACGGTACCGACCTCAAGCTCCCAGACATCAGTTACGCAGCTCTTAACAAAGAATTGGACAAAACCGTTGCCGCCTTGAACGACGGAAAAACATCCGTTGAACAAAGCGGTGCCATTCTTGACCGGTTGGAGGAGATTCAGGGACAAATCAACCAAACTCTCCCCGCTTTTCTAACGGCTCAAGACAATCTTCAGAAAAAAATAGCCGCTCTCGGAGACGTTCCCGCCGATGGCAAAGAGCCCGCGGCCATCGCCGCCCAACGCCGCAGCTTTGCCTCTCTGGCCGATACTTACAAAACCCAAATCGCTCAGGCAAACCTCGCCAAAACTAAGATTGACGATATCAACGGCCTCATCCTTAAACTGCGCAATCGCAGCCTTTTTAACAACATTTTTGCCAAGCAAAGCTCCATTTTTCATCCCCAGGAGTTTTGGGAGTCGCTGGTCAGCTTTGCAAAATTCTCTTACAACCTGCTCCGTTCTCCGCTTGACTGGTACCGCCAGCTCCCTGACAACACTCGCAAAGCCGCCGACGACAACATCACTTTTGCGGTCTTTTACCTCGTTGTCGCGTTTATCGCAGCTGTTTATGCCCGCCGTTATATCAAAACCTGGTTTGGCTATCGCGCCTCCATACCTCACCCCGATTACAGCCAGAAAGTCCGCGCCGCCTTATGGATGCTTTTGGCCCGCGGATTAATTCCCGCCGCCATTATCGGAACCTTTATGTTTTGGTTCCACAACAACGAAATCATCAACAAAACCTCTTTCGGCTCGCTTCTCAACACCGCCGCCTTATACCTGCTTTACTTCTTCCTTTCGCAGGCTTTGGTTAAAATCGCTTTCACCCCGCTCAACAGCAAATGGCGCATCATTGAGGTCAATGACGCCCGGGCTCAGTCGATTAGTTCGGCGCTGATATTCTCCGCTGCCGCGGTTTACATCGTCAGTTTTTTCCAAAGCCTTTCGGGGCAAATGAACAACACCGAAACCGTATACGCGTTAAAAATTTTTGCAAATGCAGTCAAGGCTTTTTGCGTCATTCTGGTGGCCAACAAATTCCTCTATGACAACGACCTCCAAAACAAAAATGCCGATGCCGCACTTGAAGAAATCCCCGCCTCTGCTCAAAATAACGCCGACGAAGATCCCGGCGAGCTTTCCGTCGGCGCCAAAATCAGCCTGGCCATTACCTTCTTCATGAGCATTGCCTTTGCCGCATCCTTGTTCGGCTACATCCGGTTGTCCGAATTTGCCATCAACCGTTTCATCGTCTCTGCGCTCATCATCGCCCTGTTTTACATACTCTACAAGTTGTTCCGGGTGTTTTTCCGCAAATTGCTGAGTTTCCGCTTCTGGGTCAAAACCTTCAGAATAAATCCGCGCACCCTGGTCAAAGCCAACTTCTGGTTCGCGCTTATCCTAAAACCGGTTCTGTCCCTGATAGCCCTGTTCTTCTTGCTGGCTGCCTGGGGCGTTTCGGTCGATATCCTGCTGAACAAAATCAAAAACTTCCTTATCGGCTTCAATATCGGCAGCGTCCACATTTCAATCACCTCTATCCTGCTCGGACTGCTCACCTTCTTCGTCTCGCTGTTTTTGTTCCGCTCGCTTAAAAACAGCTTTATCAACGGCAGCCTCAGCCAGATAGACATGGAAGACGGCGTCAAAAGTTCGCTTATCTCGGCAATCGGCTTTTTCGGGTTTATATTTTCGCTCATCTTCGGTATTGCCGTAATGGGCGGAAGCTTCAGCAGCATCGCCATTATGGCCGGAGCTTTGTCCTTTGGTGCCGGTCTCGGTCTCCAAAACATCGTCAGCAACCTGGTCGCCGGTATGACCATCCTGTTCGAACGCCCGATAAAAATCGGCGACTGGGTCATCATCAACGGGCAGGAAGGCATTGTCAAACGTATCAATATGCGCGCCACCGAGCTGGAAACCTGGAACAAGGCCAACGTTATCATTCCCAATTCCGATATCCTTTCCAAAAGCGTCGTCAACAAAACTTACGCCAATCGTATGGGCCGCGTTGAAATAAAAATCGGTGTTGACTACGACAGCGATTTAAACCTGGTAAAAAAACTGCTGCTGGAAATAGCCAACAACGATGCCGAGGTTCTCAAAGACCCGGCGCCTTCGCTGCTGTTTACCGATTTCGGAGACAACAGTCTGAACTTTCAGCTTAATTGCTATACCTCCAACGTGTATAACAGCTCCGGAATTGCCAACCGCATCCGCGAAAAAATTGTCGAACAGTTCAGGAGCAACCAAATAAACATCCCTTTTCAGCAAAGAGTCGTGCATCTGATTGAAACCTCCGTCCAATAAAAAAAGCCGCTTTCAAAAAGCGGCCTTTTCTTTTGCTGTTCCCTTCGGATTATTTTAATCTGATTTGGGTAGAAGTACACCCTTCGTTAGAAACCGTTCCCATAAAAGCATTCATATGAACCTGACATTTCTCGATTACCAGGCCGTTGTTGCCGTCAGAAGAAATATTGGTTACAAAGGGGCCGGCATTGGTGCAGGCGGTAACGGCAAACAAAGCCAAAATCAACAGTTTTTTCATTATAGTCTCCATTGCTCATAGTCCTCTTCCGTTCCCGGAATTGGCATTAGACTAATATGTAAAAGCCGCCCCTGTCAACAAAAAAGCCTTCCCGAAGGAAGGCTTTGCCGATTTTCTAACGTTTTATGCAGATAATGCGATATTTTCCGTCTTCTGCCTCTACGCCGTGAATGTCATGGGTAAAGCCGGGAAATTCGCGGTCAAAAGCCTCCAATGCCTTTAAATATCCGAGCAGAGGCCCGTCTGCCGGCCCGGCGTTTTCACCGGGCATCAACAACGGAATTCCCGGCGGATAAGGAACCACGCCGGTCGCCAATGTTCTGCCGGCCATTTCGTCAAGTGTCAGCGTCTCTACCATATCCTTAACCAGATGTTCATAGGCCTCTACCGGACTCATATCCGGGTGCGGCAAAACCGCAAACGCTTCTGACAAGGCCTTGGTCGTTCCCAGTTTGGACATTGCCCGGAACATTTCGTCAGACAGGTCCCGCAGCCCCATTCCCTGATAACGCTGCGGATTATCGGCCAACACTTTCGGCAAAACTCTTTCCAACGGAGCATTGTTGTCGTAGTCTTCCTTAAAGGCAAACAACGCATTCAGCAAAGTTCCCCACTTGCCTTTCGTTACGCCGATAGAAAACAAAAACAAAATTGTAAAATCCGTCGTTTTCTCCACCACAATTCCGCGGTTGTCCAAATAAGAGGTAAGAACCGCGGCCGGAATACCCCAGTTTTCGAGGCTGCCGTCATCTTTCACGCCCGGAGTTACCACCGAAACCTTAATCGGATCAAGCATGCAAAAACCGTCTTCAATATCGCCGAAACCGTGCCAGGCATCGTTCGGATGCAAAACCCAGCTTTCCGGATCGGTTGCCAGCTGCTCTTCCGACGCTGCGCAAAACGGTACTTTTTCCTTACTGTCTTTATCAATAACATAATCCGGCTGCCAAACATTAAAAAACCACTCGTTTTTACATTCAAATTCGGCGTGCAGGCGTGCGACCGTCTTACGGAAGGAAACCGCCTCGCGAATGGAATCTTCCGTAAGGGCTTTGCCTTCCGGCCCGTCCATCATCGCCGCGCTGACATCGTTGGCCGCAATGATGGGATAAAACGGCGATGTCGAAGCATGCATCATAAAAGCTTCGTTAAAACGCCGCGGATCAATCGGCTTACGGCCTTCCCGGATATGAATCATAGACGCCTGAGAAAACGCCGCCAGCAGCTTATGAGTAGACTGCGTCGCAAAAACGGTGGGATTGCTTTTGCTGTAGTCTTTGGGATTTCCATACATTGCAAACCGATTTTCATATATCGGATTAAACCGGGCATAACCATACCAGGCTTCATCAAAATGCAGACGGTCGACGCTTTCTCCCAGCAAATCTTTCACCCGGGCCACATTATAACACAAACCGTCGTATGTGGAGTTGGTGATAATCGCATGCACCGGCTGCGCGTCAATACCGTCTTTAATCAGCGGATTTTCACTAACGGCTTTCGCAACTGCGGCCTTAGTCAGACGATCCGGATGTATCGGGCCGATAATGCCGTATTGGTTGCGCGAAGGAACCAAATATGTAGGAATGGCGCCCGACATCGTAATTGCGTGTTCTACCGACTTATGACAGTTGCGGTCGCACAAGGCAACCTGATTGCGGGTTACGCTGGCCATCAAAATCACCCTGTTGGAAGTCGAAGAACCGTTGGTAACCGTATAACTGCGGTCTGCTCCGAAAACCCGCGCAATATATTTTTCGCTTTCCCCTATCGGTCCCGAATGGTCCAGCAGCGAACCAAGTTCGCCCACTGAAATGGAAATGTCGGAACGAAAAACCTCTTCACCGAAAAAATTAAAAAACGCGCGGCCGACCGGAGACTTTAAAAAAGCCGTTCCGCCGGTATGGCCGGGTGTATGCCACGAATACTCGTGCACCGCGGCAAACTGGGCCAGAGCCTTAAACATCGGCGGCAGGATAAACTCGCGGTAACGTTTGGTTGCGGCCAAAATTCTGCCGGTGATAAAATCAGCGGTGTCTTCCAAAATCCAGATAAAATCGTTAACCTTGTCAAGAATGTCTGCCGGGACCTCCGATGCCATCGTGCGGCTAGAAAGCAAAAACACCGGCATATCCTTATTCCGCTGCCGCAGAACCTCCAAAACCTCTCCGGCATGCTGACAGCAGGTCTGGCTTTTCTCGTCCAGCTTAAGCAACAGGCACTGAATTGTCGGATCTGCGCTGATAAGCGCCTCCGCATCTGCCAGACTTTCCGAAACGACGACTTTGACGTCTTGGTTTTCCAGCTCTTCCTTGAGCGTTCTGACCGCCCGGGACGTCGCGTTGTTCCCGTTTATTCCCTCATATACCATCAACACTTTTATCTTGAAAGGATGTTCCTTATCTATCATTTTTTATCTCCCTCTACTCATTGTGAATAATATTTTCCAGGCTTTGCAGATTAAGACGCGGATGTACCGTTTTGCCGTCATAACGACCGACGGAAACCCAGAACATCGCTGCCAGAGCCGCCACCGTCATAACCAGCGTAAAATATCGAACCCAGGCCGGCACGCAGCAGCCGCCCGGTTTTATTTTTTGTTCTTTTATCTCCAGCTGGCGGTTAACCGACAATTCGTAAAAGATTATGGTCGAAATGACGAACATCAGCGCCCAGCGCGTCTGCTCGGCATTGGAACCTATCATCGCCGTCATGCAGTAAATTGCTGCAATCAAACCGACAATCGTATAAAACACGTTTTGATTTTTGGTCATTTTGGTTCGGCCCAAAATTTTGATGGCAACCGAAGAATAGATATACGGCAGCAGCGTCATAATAACGGCAATCGACGCAATTTTTCCAAACTGCTGTGCCGCCGTCGGCGACATTGTTGCCAGCACTTGCAATGTCATAATTCCCGCTACGATGGCCAAACCGGCAGACGGTACGCCGCGGCGGTTGACCCTGGCAAAAACGTTTCCGAACAATCCGTCGTCGGCAGCGGCTTTGGCTGTTTGTCCCACCAACAGCGTCCAACCGCCCAAAGACCCCAAACAACCTGCAGCAGCACACAAGGCCACAACATTGCCTGCCGTACTGCCCAGCGCAATTCTTACCGCTTCGGAAAAAGGAGCGGAAGAAGCAATAAGCTCCTGGTTCGGAATAATTCCCATAATCGCCGATGAGCTCAAAATATAACAGACCGCCGCCAGCAACACGCCGGCCACCGTCGCAATCGGCACGTTACGCGTCGGATCTTTGACCACAGCGGTCGAAACCGAAGCGCTCTCGACGCCGATAAACGCCCACAGGGTAAAATTCAATGTCATTCCCAAAGCCGTCATATTGCTTTGCCCGGAAACATTCCATCCGTCCATAAAGGTTGCCGGATGAAACCAGAACCATCCCAGCAAAGCCACACCGATAATCGGAAACAAGGCCAGCGTCGTCGTAAAACTTTGGATTCTGGCCACAACGTTAGGCCCCAGAATATTGGCATAAGTCAGCATCCAGATGATGCCTATCTGCCCCAGCGCCATTACCAGCGGATCCTTCAGCGAGGGAAAAAACGGCGTCAGATATCCGAGACCGGCCACAACCAAACCAACGTTGCCGACCACGTTTGCCAGCCAGTAAACCAAATTGGTCTGATACCCCATATAGTTTCCAAAGGCCTTTTTGGTGTAGGCATACGGACCGCCGGCGGCAGGATCTATCTGCGTTAGTTTGGAAAAAACCAAAGCCAGCGCAATTGCCCCCACAATCGTTATCAGCCAGCCGATAACCGCAATGCTTCCGATTGCGGCCAGATTCGCCGGCAACATAAATACGCCCGACCCCATCATATTTCCGGCAACCATCAACGTCGCCGGAACCAACCCGATTTTATTGTCTTCACTGGCCATTTCCCTTCTCCCGCTGCTTAACGATACTCAGGCAGTAACCGCTGATTGGTCGAATACTCGACGATTTCAATAATCCCGTACATCAGGATATAAGCGCCCATCAAAGCCGTCAGGGTAATTGTACCGATGGCCGGATACGCCAGAATCAAAAAGGCAAATAGCACGCCCAGAATTCCTGCCGTAAGCGTCCACCCCCAGGAAACGCCGCTGTTGCGCAGCTGAAAGGCCGAAACAATTTGCACCGCCCCGACGGCCAGACACCACAGGGCAAAAATAATCGGCAGCGATGCAGCCGTCACCCCGAGATTCGCCACAAAAATAACGCCGACCAGCATATCCAGAAAGCCCACCAGCAGATACCAGCCCGAACGATAGGCAAACGAAGCCATAAAATACCCGGCGCCCACGACAATAAAGACAATTCCCAAATACAAAGCCATTGCAACCAGGCTCGCCATCGGATTAAACCACACAAAAATTCCCAGCGCGGCCATAATAATGCCGGCAATCAGATGCCATACGCTGAGCTTTTGGACTTTTTCGGTTGTAACCATAATTTTTCTCCTTAATTTTCTTAATAAAAATTCGTTTGTTCTTTTATGTAATCACTGTCCGGCATATTTCAAACGCCGCTAACACATTAATTTTCTTTAATAAAATAAATTTCTAATATTTTTTTTGCTCCTTAAGCGTTCCTTAAGTTCGCAATGGTGTAGTCATAATGTAACCAGCCGTTAACGGCTTAACTCAAAACCGACAATTAAAATTTAAGGAGAACTCATATGAAAAAAATTATCGCTGTATCTGCTCTGGCTTTGACCCTGGGATTTTCTGCCTCTGCTTTCGCTAACGGCGGCTTCGCCCCGCAGGGAGGCTTCAACGGTCCCGGTCTGAGCCCCGTAACCGCTGCCCAGGCTGCCAAACAAAGTGACGACACGGCGGTTGTCCTGGTCGGCAAAATAGAAAAGAACCTCGGCAACGAAAAATACCTTTTCCGCGATGCCAGCGGCACCATTATATTAGATATTGACAACGACGATTGGAGAGGTGTTAATATCTGTCTCTTATACACATCTCCGAGCCCACGAGACTCCTGAGCATCT
>ENA-OZWA01000082-OZWA01000082.1-human-gut-metagenome-genome-assembly--contig:-NODE-82-length-25962-cov-22.093836_pt1 | contig 25962 bp, 23 predicted proteins | sample MGYA00243448_ERZ654051 | MGnify/ENA primary metagenome ERZ654051 (study PRJEB26926, sample SAMN06164908) | human gut metagenome | biome: ENVO:00009003; feature: ENVO:2100002; material: ENVO:00002003... | reverse complement strand
AGATGCTCAGGAGTCTCGTGGGCTCGGAGATGTGTATAAGAGACAGATTATATTTATTGCATCCATTCAATCACCTCCTATTCTTTATACGTTACCTTCATTGTTACGCTACCTGAGCATACTGCATAACTACTGGAATTATAAGCAGACTGAATACCAAATCCTTTTATAGTACCGTTTTCTAAAGCATTTAATATAGTGCTATTAGTTATAGTCAACTTGCCGCTGCTACCAACTGCGATATTAACGCTACCACAACTTGAACCATATGAAGGTTTTCCACTTGGTCTACTTGTGTAATTATGAGTTTTTACTACTACTGGCACGGCTGAATGAACCCCACCAGATATTCTCTTAATAGTAAGTTCTATCTTTGTTATATTTTTGCCCTTAAATTGATTGAATTGGCTACCAAAGAACCAGCAACCATTACAATCGCCGTAACCATAATCACCCTGTCTTGCAGTATTATCTTTCTTCCAGTTGTTATATACTGAACTTCTATAAGTATCACCACTGTTAGATTTTATAGTAATTACTTTTGTAGTTGATGTAGTAGGGGCTTTGTCTGGGTCTGTAGTTTGATTACCTCCAGCAAATGTTGCTTTTGCGTGTTGTATAATTTGTCCTGGTAATGTTTGAGCGGTATTTGCAGTTAAACCACCGCAGTGAGCTGCATTGGCTATTGTTATAAATGCACCACTAGTAGTTTGAAATCCGTATTCACTACATACACCGGCGGAACTCGCATCGTGTATTCTTGCACAGGCACTACCTCTGTACCCTATTTCACAGTTAACTAATGTAGTATTTTTAATATACATTGAGGCAAAGGCATCCCCGATATAACCTACAATATTACTTTGCCCATCACTGTGTTTATTATCACTACCATAAACTTTAACGCTGTATGTATTGAGTGAACTACTTTCCTGCGATATAATACTACCAGTTCTACCAGCTACTGCACAACCTGTGTCGGGGTGGACAACACCGATTTGTCCTTCTTCGGTACCTGGCCAGCCACCATATACCCATAATTTGGCACTACTCATATAGTTTCTAATGTATCCGTATAATGTGTGCCCATCTAAATAAAGTCTTATTTGTCCACTAGTATAATTTTGGAAGTCAGCATTTTCGGTTATATCCCCACGCATCCATATATTTATTCGTTTACCATTAAGAAATTTAGGTAAGGCATCTATTACTCCTCCCATTGTTTTATATACTGCACCTTCTGTTAATTCAACATCATCACTACCTGATGAAGGGTCTATTTCAATTTGTATATCGTCATCCAGTGTGCTTGGATATTGTGCATTATTTATTTTATTGGCGGTGATTGTATCAGCAGTTAATTCACCTTCAACTGAGAAACTATCTCCTACAACTTCACTACCTTTTATTTGTGCTCCAACAATATTTCCTTCACTATCTACACTAAAAGTATTACCTTGATTCCTAAAAGTACTACCTATAATAGTTGCTCCTGTAATAGTTTTACCATCAATAGCCCCATCAACTATCATATCACCATCTACTTTTACTTGTTTTGTTATTATATTTAATGCATCTTGTGTTAGTTGCATTGAACTTGTACTATTACCTCTAACCCACCAAGAAAATCTATCAGATAATTGTTGATATTGTGTTTCATTATGTTTAATAACAGAACTTTTAGTAATAGCTGCTACAGGTATAGTTTTGTTTACAGTTGTTTTTCCTTCAATATTAATAGTTACGTGTATTTCTCCCGCATTACCTGTTACTGTAAGGAGAGTGATTGTTTTATAATCACTCTCTAATTTTGCAGTACAGTTAGTAGTGTCGGTTATAGTTACTTTATATTGACCAGTAGTTGGTGTACTATCAACTGCGACTAATTGAGTAGTTCCATTATAGATGTTAATTTGAGTATTATTACTAGTTTCTCCTACAACTGTTTTATTAATTGTTGTAGTAAATTGGTTACTATATATCGTAGTACTCGTAGCTGGTCTATCGACTTTTGTTGTGAATAAATTACTGTATATTTCACTCATAAAAAATCACCACCTATCTCAACGTACCATTGCTTACTGTTAATGTTACACTTCTTGATACTCCATCTTGTGTTGTGGCAGTTATTACAACACTACCATTAGCCCCTGCATAAGTAGTACATAATCCACTATGAACCCACACTAATTTACTATCACTAGATGACCATGTTAATGATTTATTAATACAATTATCATTAAAAGTAGGTCTTACCATACAGTTGTGAGAATTATCATCCCAATCCATAGCAGTTAAAGAGAAGTCGTTAGAATTTAATACTAGATTATCAGTACTCAATGGATAATATTTAACCCAATCAACATATTGTGTTATTTCAGTTGTATCACTATCTGGAGTACCGCCACTAGCACCAATCGCTTGGTTAAGTAAAATAAAGTGTGGTATATGGAATGCTCTGTTATCAGTAGCACTTGTTCTTGATAATTCATTTCCATCAATAGAGAAAATCAAACTACCATCTGTATTCCATTGCATTGCAAATTCATGCCAATCGCCAGTAGGATAATTATTGTACCATACACGTCCACTTTCCTCTTTTTCATTGAAGAACGTACCACAAGTTAATTTTCCATTATAGAATTCCATGACGTCAAACTCACCACAATAAGCCCACCATTCACCTAATGTATCAGGACTACCATTTTCCTTATATCCAAATTCAAAACTATCACCTAAAGTCCAAAACGCACCGAATGCTCCATTATAATTACATGCTCTAACTCTAGCAACTATCTTACCATACATGAAAGCAAAATGTTTTTTTGAAATAATAGAAGCAGATGTCCAAGAACCATCACTTGCTTTTTTACCTCTTAAAGCTAATATTCCGTCGTTAACTTCAGCATTTGTATTTGTATATTTTTGAGTTTCACCATTTCTTACATATCCTAATTCATATGACCACTTACGTGAATCTATTGTGCCACTTGAGAAGTCATCAACAACGTATGCTCCATCACTATCTAATAATTCACTTGGTGTAGTTGTACCACCACTACTTGATTTAGTTAGTGTTCCAGTTACTTGCGTATTATCACTTGTACCACATATTCTAATATATGAAGCACTTGCTGGAACATTAATTGTTGTTGATAATGAACCAACTGACCAGTCTGGAGTATTGTTTTCTATAAATCCTCCTGAATCATTACCTAAATAAGTATCACTACTATTATAGAAACATACACAAACATAACTTACAGGATTTAAATCAAGTGTATATTTTCCAGATGGAGTTACTGCTATTTTATCCACTGTACTATAATATTTTGTATCTGTAGTATCAGTAACTACGCCGTTATCCAATTTTTTATATTGAGTAAAAGTTAATCCACTGTTATCCACTAATGTAACTGTGAATACATTACTTGTCTTAGTTGTACCCTTAGCAGTTGTAACTCTTATAGCCATCTTGTATGTTCCAGCATTCGCTTTATCATCATGTAAAAACTTATGGTTATTCCCACTAGAGGTAACTTCACTAGTTTTATCGTAGAATGTATGTCCACCATCCCATGATACTTCATGTTTTGTTACTGGTATATTTGTGGAATATTCTATATAGAATGGTGTTTTAGTATTTTGTGTTATATTTGATATATTACTTATAGTTAGTGTTTCAGTAGTATCACCACCTCCAGTGCCTCCACCACCAGTAGATTCCGTATATACACATTTTAATTTACAGTTACTATATGTCCCATTACTCCAACTACTAACATTGAAAACAGCTGTAGTGTTAGTAAATGAAGTAGCACTTTCATAAGTACTCCCCCCATCTTTACTCAGTAAAATGTCTGTAATATTAGTAGCATCGGTTGTAAAATTTACTGTCAATGTATCCCCTGTCGTACTGGGGTTACTTGACACAGTTATTGTTGCCATATAAACACCTCCATTAATCACAAGTAGTTACAAGACACTCTTTACTAAGTATTATAGTATAGCCATCCAAATTCTGAATTGACTCTTTTATTTGATTTAATCCCTCTTTTGTTGCATATGTATCACTAACTGTCATCTTGAACCCATCTAAAGACTGCTCTAATTTTGACTGTTTACTAGTTACATCATTTACATTGGTTTCTAATTTTCCTATTGTAGTTGTATGTTTATCCACAGTGTCTTTTGTACTATTATATTCATCCTTTAATTGTGTTACAGTTCCGTCCGTCTTAGTTATAGTTGTATTACTAATAAGACTGGATATTTGACCTTGAGCAACACTGATATTAGTTGTATTAGTAGTTACTTGTTCAATAACACTGCTTAAGTCTCCATCTACAGTAATATTCTTAATTGTATCAACTGTCTTTTTAAGCTGATTGAATGATACATCTAATGTCTGTTCAGTATCATCAAATTTTATATGACTCGCTTTTATGGTATTAGTATTATTATTTATACTACTAATAACACTACTTATATCCAATTTACTACCAGCGATATTAGCATTATCATTAACCATGGCATCTACTATTAATCCATTAGCTACTGCACCGGATTTAATACCTTTTTCATCTATTAATACACCTGTGCCAGTAGCATCAAATAAGCTGAATGTAAAATTACCTGTGGCATCTTTTCCTATTTGAATACGTACATTGCCTTTGTCATCTTTAAATTGTTGAAGATTGCCTTGCAATAACATACTTCCATCTTTTGATTGTATTTGCACATTATTTGTATTAAGAATACCAGTATTAATCTTATTAGCACTAACAGTATCAATCATAGCATCTTTTATTAATGCATTAGCTATAGTTACTTTATCACTTGTTAATACTAAAGAGTGGATATTATCCATAGTTAAGTTTCCACCTATTAACGTTTGTATCTGTGCCACTGTAGCTTTAAGGTTGGTAATAGTTGCATTAATAGCATCTAAATTACCAACATCTAAATTATCTATTTTAGCATTAACTGCCGTAAAATTTTTAGTAGTAAGGTCTTTGAACTCACCATAGTCAGCTTTTATCTTTTGTGCTTCCAACTCTACTACTTTTAGTTTGGGTACGCTTTCTCCATCTAATAATAAATTACCTTCATCATCTATATATAGCCATGGAGCCTTTCCATCTTTTGTAAGTGTCTCTAACAGTTCTTGTAGATTTTGTGGAATTTTAGTATCAGGGTCAGTTTGTAATGCTTTTGTTTCAGGGTCACCACATAAATCAGTTATAGTTTGTTTAGCAGTTTCCATGTTGTTAGTTGCGTCTTGTAGTTCTGCACTCATCTCCTCTGTCATTTCTTCTGTACTTAATGCTTGCATTAATACACCAACAATTCTATCCATAGCCTCATTATAATCTTCTCCGGCTTGTTGAATATCACCTATTTTGGGATCCTCACATTCTTCGTCTTCTATACCTTCAACTTGCACATCAATTCTATCCTGGTCATCTTCTACAGTGTCAGGTACTTCATAGTATGTGTCATCTTCTGTAGTATCATCGGAAGTAGCTACTGTGGCTACTTCCGCTTCCTCTGCAAATTCCTCCATTTCCTCGTCCTCTGTTGGCCATATAATTATCTCACCGTCATCATCATATACGGGTCTGTCTACACGCTCTTGTCCATCACCTATCATATATTCACCTCCTATCCTATCATAAATCTGCCTACAAATAATATATTTTTACTCGCAAGGTTTTTTACTTTCACTTTCCTAAATACGCCACTTGATAATCCATTAGTACATTCAAGTGCTACATAGTCCCCGTCTTTGTCTTTTTCTACTACTATAGCAGTATGTGATATTGCCATAAATTCACCATTATTTTTACTGTCAGCGTCCATGAATATAATATCTCCAACAGCTAAATTCTTAAAAGTTTGTAAGTCAGCTACATCTACAACCCAATTCTTTTGTACAAAGTATTTACCTATATTAGCTTCATTTCTAGTGGATGGTATTGCCCAACTAACACTATTATTTCTATTATTATCAGTTTTCTTTTCATTGCCATATGGTGATTTATCATAAGTCCAACCTGTTAATACATAATTAAGGAAACAACTATCATCTATTTGGTACTTACCATTTACTTTCCATTTATTGATATTTTCGCTTGGATTCTTGAAGTCACAAGGAGTTGTACTATTATAACTGAACTTACTATTATTAGTGTAGTAACTATTGGCGATTTTAACCAGATCTGAGGCGTATTTGAATAGTGGTTGTGCATAATTACTGCCTTTTTTCTTAGCTCCAACACTTCCAAGGTATGCTTTATCACTAATTGTAGTATCAGGATTATAGTATACGGATACAATGTAAGTAGTATTTACTTTTGGTATTAATACACCATTCTTACAGTCAACACCTTCTAGGTATACTGTGCCAGGTTGTATTAGCTTGAATCCTTTTGCAGTAGTGAATACAATACGTGCATAGTAACTATCATTGTAATTTGTTGATGAAGTTGCCGGCACTCTAAATTGTAATTTTGTTAGTGGTTTATTATAAGAGTATACACGTTGACTGTCTAACATTTTATTACTTGTAACACTGTCGCTCTCCCATTCTGCTCCCTCACCAAAGTATAATATCTTTTTCTTATACTCTTTATAATAAGTCTGAGTAGATGTTTTATCCTTCATTCTATACCCGTCGGTAGTTAAGCTGCTAAGCCAGTAATATTTATCAGTGGTATCACACATATCCTTTGGTTTTCTTAAGAATATTACGTATTTTGTTTTATTGCAGTAGTCTAACATCATATTATTAAGTGAGTCTATTGCCTCGTTCATTTGTTGGTAATTACCTGATTGTGAACTTCTTAAACGAGCTTCTTCACATACAAATATAGGCTTTTTAGGGTATTTCTTTAGTAGAGCTTTTATTAGTGATTGATAGTCCTCCACAACATTATCCACATTGTCACCTAGTGCAGGAACCCCAAACGCCAACATAACATGGCTTACAGTTTTAGGATATGGTGTTTTGTCGGTAACTCCATTGACAGTAATATTAGTAATAAGTTTTCCACCCTCTACAAAATCTTTAGGAGCTGCACTATTAAGTCCTTTATAAGTAACTTCATATGTTGTTCCGTCATCATCATCTACTATGTCTTTTGGAGGAGTTGGTTTTGTAGCTGATTGGTTTTTTACTTTCGCCTCTTTGTCTGCTCTCGCTAAATCCCAAGGTCTAAGTATTATTCCATGTGTATACCAGTGTGTCATACTACCTCTTGAACTATATGTTATACTCATGTCCTCGTATCTTATAGCTCTCGGCCACTTATGTCCACCACTTGCGTGTGCTATCATACGTTTACCATTTACTTTTCCACAATACACAACTACGTGGTGAGTACCGGCAGTGGCATATTTACTATTTCCACCTGATTTTGATGCCCATGCAACTGTTACATTTGAAGGTACAGTCGCATTACTTAGCATAATTAAGTCTCCAGGTAATAATTCATTAATTGTTTTACTTGTTAGTTTCTTTAACGTATATCCACTATATTTTGTAGCACTTTTTACTAAAGTACCGTAGGCACAATTGGCTCCACCATATTTAGCAGTTACACTTCTAAGTCCGGCATATAGGTATGCACATGAACTAAGAGAAGAACACACATAACAGTATGGATTTTTAATACCGTGTATAGTTCCACTAACTCTATATCTTTTACTATCATCATATATACAAGCTCCTGCATAGTAAGTAGCTTTTTTATATTTCTGGTGTAATTCACAAATTTCTCTAGCCTTATTGACTATTTTCTTTCTAACATTTTCAGCAACACCCTTTTTATTAGTAGTGTTACCGTCTATCTTCCATGTAGGAGCATTCTTAACACTTGCTGCTCTAGTCATTGAAGATTCAGTTGAGACGGCAGTAGCTTCTGCACTCTTATTTGATGTACCTGGTTTTATTGCTCCATAACCTCTTTTTTTACCTTTATTATCAATACAGTATGGTAATTGACCATCTACTACCTTGTACCATCTAAGATACCACTCTATATTAGTAGGTGTACCCCATCCGGTTACTTGTTTATATTTTTGTCTATAATTTTTCCAAGGTGCTTGCATTGTGTCTATTACTTCCCAGTATTTCTTTTTAACTGCTGCGGATTGTTTGTATAGTAAGGCACTTTTTCCATTATTAGTTACAACTATATTAAGTTTGTATCTATCCTTTATGTAGTGCATAACCACCCATTGGAATCCACCTATACCAAAGTTATAACCACACAAAGCAGCAAATATATTAAAATGGTAGTCTTCAAGTCTAGCTCTCATTTCGTTACAACCAACCATTATTTGATTACATATAGCTTTATCCACGGTTACACCGTTTATTCTTTTAGTGCCACAAGATTTAGGTTTCATATTAGAATAACTTGGTGTAAAGTATTCAACTTTGCCATCTAAATATTTAATTTTCATTTTCTTATTAAAATAAGTACCTCTCTCACATTGCATAAGTCCGTACGCACCCGCTGGGTCTTTTGTAGCATCGTATGGGTCGGCACTAGATTCTGCATATATCATTGCGTAAACTAGTTGTGGGTCAAGTCCAAATTTCTTACTATAATACTCAACTGGGGCATATATTTTCCAGTGGTTGGATTTGCTACGCATATTTCTAACATCACTATATTTATCACTCCACTTACCAAGTCCAAAGCCGGCATAATAATCTACGGCTGCTTTGTATTGTTTTGCAGTTTTACTACTATCTTCTTTTTTATCAGGTTGTGGTTGAGTAGTAGGTGTTTTACCTTTTATTTCTCCACATTTGTATTTTATACAGTCATGAATTCTACTATCTCCTATCCATAATCCATTGTCTATTTTCTTTATATTTATTGCTCTATAATCTTCTGTGTCATCACTTATGTTGGTTGTATCATCACCAGGTTTGACTGGGTCAGGTACTACTTTATCTGTATATTGCTTAATAAGTTTGTCTATTAATTTTTTATCTACGTCTAGTTGGTTAAGGTAATTTCTAATAGCAAGTAAATCACTAGCTGTTAATTTACCATGTTTCTTAATTATATCCACAACATCCTTAACTATATCGTCTTTATTAAGAGACTTCATTTTACTACGTATTTGTTTGTAATTTCCTAAAGTTACACTGTTCTTAGTTCTATCTGTAAAACTAATTTCAAATTTTGTAATACGTGCCTCTAATTGAATTGGTGGGTTGAATTTTCTACTCACAACATAGTTAGTATCACCGACATCAATCTCCTCATAATCTCTTTCATTCATATATATAGGAATTTCATAACTAAATTTAGTCTTGTTTAATTCCTTTAATTTGACATACCCTTCGTGTATTAATGTGTATATATCATCAGCATCACTTTTGTATTTCATTAATACGTATTTGCCACCATTATTAAGCATTTCATGTGCTTTCTCATCGAAAATGTAGTTCTGACCAAGGGGTTTATCCGTTGGATCTCCTTGTTCTTTTTCCCATTTTACATCACTAATAGTTATACCATTTTTTCCTACTGGAATAATACCGCTACAAAAGTTTGTAATATCACCAGTACGTTTCATGGCATAACTATTTCTATCACTCTCAAATCTTTTATATCTCTTTGAGCCACGCTCGCCGTTGGCAAAACAGTCTACATAAAATTCAAATTTACCACGTTTTATATCCACTGGAACTGTTCTAAATTGCCACTCACACTCGTATAAAATTGAAGTAGCATTCTGTATTACTGAATATACACTAGTAACCTCTGTAGCTTCTACCCTAAAGGCTTCCTGGTCTAATGAAGGGCTTACATAACCTACCTTGTAATTAGTATCCATTAATATAGTTTCCAATAGTTTTGTTGCATTCCCGTCTGCCACAAATTTATCTACATAACTATTGTATAATTCAATTCCTATAAACTCCGCATAAACTGTAATAGTTACGTCGTCTATATGTTCAATACTAGTTGTTTTCTTAATTTGCATCAATTTGAAATTATCTTGCCAATAAAATCCAATGTAATTACCTTCTAAAAATATTGGTTGATCTTGATAACTTACTTTAAAGGAGACCGTATAAGTTTCAGCCCCCGTTAAAAGTTCACTGGTATATGTATCATCGTATACTTTTATACTAATTGTATTTATGGTATTTATAATTTTTATCAGTTTTTTCGTGTTGTCTAAAATATATAAGTTTTTATTCATACATATACCTCCTTACTCACTAGTTAAATTTAAATTCTCTGGAGGAGTACTTCTATCCTCATCTACTACTCCTAACCATTTTTCTCTTATTAATACGCCTAGACTTGCAGATGTATCATCACTGACTACCTGTAATGTTGTTTCACCTTCATTGACCCTAAAGTATGAACTACCAATATCTACTAAATCATTTCTTAATTCATTATTAACATAACAATCACCATTTTCAAAATCTAAATCCACTTTATCGCCTGCTTTAAAGTATTTTATATTAGAAATTTCTTCGCTCTCAGGATTAAGTTCATATACTTTTATATCACTAATACCAACTCCGCAAGCATTTTCTAATTTATCGGCCATTGTTCCTATATATATTGCTAAGTAACTTAATGGTTCGGTAGAGTATTCGCTACTACGTTTGTTATTAGCTGATACAGATTGTGTAAATGTCCCATCATCATTCTTTTGTACTTGAGCACTATATACATAATATTGTCCTGTCTTTTTTCGTGTTAATGTAAAATATGCATTGGCATCATTCCAACTACCATACTGACCACTCATATAATGATTAGTAACAGTTTTACCGTCTGCATCAACTGTTTTGTCTGTCTTTTCCTTTGGATTATCATTACTTGTGATTAATATGGATTTTTTACTTACACTTACCTCAGCTTGGTTATATTCAAAATATGGGTTAATGTCACCTAAATATAATCTAAATATTTGAGTACCATTTATATCGAAGCCATATACCTCAGCTATTCCTGTCTTATGGTCTGCGTATGCAGGGTCATTTGTGTAATCTACACTCGTATCCATACCTGCTGCTCCTTTAAGGTTATCTACATTTATATATCCATAATGATTTTTACCATTTTTATCTTTCCAAGGTTTATAAATTCTATAAAATTTTACTGTTTGTTTACTGTTATTAGAATCTGTATATGTGTATGTATACGTTCTTTGTATTATTCTAAGTACAGTACCATAAGGTATAGTACATTCCACTTTACTACCTAGGTCAGGCTTTGTATATACAACACAACTAGCTCCTGTTAGTGTTTTACTTGGTGTAAGCCACATATTAGCTACTGTAAATTCTTGCACAGTACTCTTTGAATTATCTTTTATTTTCTGAGTTAGGTATTTAGCGTATACATAATATGTCTTTGTTTTGTATTTTATCTTTGCCCATCCATTTTGTATAGTAACCTCTGTTAATTTTGTTCCCTTTGGGATAATCCCCTTAGATGTGTAATTAGTTCCCGGTCCGGTTCTGTAATTAAGTCCATTGGCATTTACTTCGTAATATTTAGTCTTAGTACCAGAAACTACAGTTTCTTTTACTTTTTCTTGTTCACTAAGAAAGTTATTTGGATCACCATTTTTACCACTTGACCTACACTGCATTCTCACCATTACTTTAAAGTCATCTATGTTCTTACTTAATGCGATACGGGCACAGGCACCCTTTATTTTTTCTGAGCTATTACCTAATTCACTAAGTATAAAACTATTACCGCTAGATGATATAGTAAAAGAACCATCTGTGCCACGACCTGCATTAATATTAGCTCCGCTCTGAATTAAAGTTCCTACACTTGTACATGGGTCATGTAGTATTAATGTTTGTTCACTCTTTGTTGTGCTTAATTGTAGTTGTGGATAATCACCTACTAATATTTTTTCTCCAGTTTTATTATTTTGTACCTGTGCAAAATGTGCATCTGCTCCAAAGCCTATACTTACATATGGTAGAGTTGCTAATTCACCATTGTTCTCAACTACTACAGTCTGTTGTCCATCCTCAGCATTGTAGGCATGTACATTATCACTATAACTATATGGTGTATGACATATTAGTTCAATGTCAGCATACCCACTCATACTATTCTTTTTCTTTACTTTTAGTGCACCTTTCAGCATTCCATATATAGTGATATTCTCACAGAATTTTATTGGTACTTCTTGTTTAGTATTTAGTATATCATGTAAACATTGTACACGAGTTTTATAATCATCCTCAGTAGATCCTATTACTGCAAGTGATATAGGAATAGAGATGGAGTCATATTTTGCTCCATCAAATATTTCTCCATCTCTACTAGATACATTTATAGTATCAATAGACTTCTCTGGTATATATGGTTTTTCTATACTAGTTACTATTGCTAAATCATTTATCTGATTGCCATTAAAATTAAAATAATTATACATAATCTCTCTCGCCTCTAAATCTTTCTTTTTGGTCATTGTAGTAGTCATTGGTTTCTTGTACTGACTTAGCCACCTTTTGTCCCACCACTACTTTGTCCATAAGTATTGGAGTATTAGTATCTTGTAACGCCTTTTTATATTCTTTTCCCATTTCTTTATAGTCGAATTCTTGTTTACTATCTTGCATTGCTTGTGCCATACCTTTTATAGCATAAAGTAAATTACTATCAACTGTGTTTTCACTATTTATATTAATACCAGCTGTACTCATATTAACTTTACCCAAGAATTTATTTGTGTCTATAGTAGTTACTAAGTCTTTGGCATAATCCTTAATAGCTTGTATAGTTTTACCTGCATTCGCCTCAATACCGACAGTTACACCGGCAGGAATCATTTTCCCTACCATGTCTCTAAATACTGTTGATGGGGAATGTATACCCAAAGCATCTTTTGCAGCATTTAAGGCTCTACTTGCTATATTTTGCATTGTGCTAAATAAATTACCAGCCGCATTAGTAATACCAGTAATAATACCGTGTATGATATTACTTCCTATACTCACCATTCTTCCAGGTAAACTACTAATACCGTTTATAATATTATCTTTGAATCTTTGTGCAGCTTCTCTACCCTTTTGAGCAAAATTTGCGGCAAAAGATATTACTCTTGAAATTGTTGATACTAGGAATGACCATACGCGACCTGGTAATTGTTGAATGAATGTACTTACACCATTTAAGAATCTACTACCAGCTTGTTGAGCTCTACTTGCCATTTGAACTACCCAACTTCCAACCCTACTAATAGTAGTTGTTAACCATGTCCATATACGACCCGGTAATTGTTGGATGAATGTAATTACATTTTGTACAAATTTAGAACCTGCTTCATATGCCTTTTGTCCCATTTGTGCTACCCAAAGTACCGCATATGATACCGCAAAACATAACCAATACCATATAGTTTCTGGTAATTGGCTGAACCATGTGCCTATATTACTTATCCATTGTGGTACTGTTGTTGTAAAGAAAGTACCTATTGCATTCCAAGCATTAACTGCAGCTGTCTTAATAGTTTCCCATAAATTAATCCAGAACTGTCTGAAGCTTTCACTCGTGTTCCAGAAGTAAATAAATGCAGCTACTAAAGCCGCAATACCTGCTATAATTAATACAATAGGATTGCCCGTTAATACTGTCCATAGTCCTTTTAAAGCTGGTCCAACATTGTCTACAATAGCTGGTACTAGTGTATCTATGAGTAAAGATTTGAATACTAAAAATAAAGTCCTTAAGGCTGCAAAACCTGATTTTAATATTCCAATAGTTTCCTTCAATTTAATAAATGCTTGTATACCTTTACCTATTACAAGTAGAAGAGGACCAACTGCTGTTATAAGTAATGTAATAGCAACTAATACTTGTTTAACTGGTGCAGGTAAATTTTTAATTGCTAATAATAATTTAGTTAATAGACCTACTAATAACGAAAGTGGTCCAGTAGAGTCTCCTAAGCTAAGTTGCAATGCTTCCCAAGCACTGCTCAAAGTCTTTAATGCACCTGATAAATTTTGATTCATCATATTAGACATCTTTTCAGCTGTGCCATTGCTATTTTCTAATTTCTTTGTGAATTCTTCTATACTGTCTGCGCCGGTATTACATAAAATTCCCATACCTTTTATAGAGTCTGCCGTAAATGTTGTCATTAATGCGGCAGTCTTTTGGGCATCTCCCATACCTTCTGTTGCTTTATCTACATCTGCTATAATATCAGTCATTTCTCTAAAGTTTCCATTAGCATCTTGTACTTGTACTTTTGTATTGCCTATTTGTATTGCACCATTTTTCATCTTTTGAGTCATATCTCTAATGATGGCATTCAAAGCAGTACCACCTTCACTACCTTTCAATCCAGCATCTGCAAATTTACTAAGTATTGCAGTAGTTTCTTCCAAGCTCATACCAGCATTATGTGCATTAACTGCACAATTCTTAAATGCTTCTCCTAGCATTTCAGTAGTTGTATTTGAGTTAGCTTGTGCGTATGATAATACGTCAGCCATACGACCTGCTTGGTCAGCCTCTAATCCAAAAGCTGTTAAGTAATCCATTTGTTATTAACGTGGAGCTTTTTATCTATTAATAGTAGGTCAATTCCTACATCCACCTCTGGGAGTTTCCTCCATTTTCATCAACTAGTCAATTCTAGTTCAGTTTGGCATATATTTTCATCTTCATCCTAAATGTTAAGATGTTCGGCACTCTTGAAGGGATTATATTTATTCACCCTTTATGCTCTACAGTGCTTTATAGCCTTTCGTAATCTACAAAGTTACCTCGGTATTAGCATATTCATAAGAACTTAGCCTTCACCGATTTTGCCGAATTCTTTATGCTATGAATTTCTCCATAACCGACCAATTACTCTTAGTCACTAAATCTGATGCTTGTGCTAAATCCATGCCTGAAGCTGCTGCTAAATTTAATACTCCAGGAAGTCCTGCTGCAGATTGTTGAGCATCCCAACCAGCTAATGCCATATATCCTAAAGCATCTGCTGCTTCACTTGCACTATAAACGGTGCTCTCACCTAACTGCTTAGCAGTATCTTCTAATAATTGTAAATCACTACCAGTAGCACCAGATAATGCTTGAACTTTTGACATAGCTTGTTCGAATTGCATTTGTGTTTTTACTACACTAGCGCCTAATGCCATTACTGGTGCTGTTATACTAGCAGTAAGTCCTATCCCTACAGAAGATAATGACTGCCCAAAAGATTTCAATCCTTCGAATTGTGTCTGTGTATCCTTAACTCTTGCAACTGCTTCATTTAGTTTGCTATTGAAATCATTCATTTCTAATCTTAAATGTGCAACTATACTACCTAAATCTACTCCTGCCATAGCCTCACCTCCTTTTATGTAATAAAAAACTGTAAGACTTTTATAATCTTACAGTTACTAATTCATTAATAAATCTAATCCTGGATTATGATGCTTGCTTTCTTGTATATCTTCTATAAACGTAGGCTTTTCACTCTTTCCATCCTTATTTGGTTGCATTCTATTATAAAGATATGTACATGCTTCATCTATACAGTATCGTGCATATATGTCATCGTCTTCTATGCCTAGTATATCACTAGGGCGACATCCGAAAGTTTTAGCAGTACTAATAACATTTATTATTTTCCTACTTTTGAATAAAGGGTATAACTGCATTAACAGTTCCCGTTGATTCACTCATTATTTGCATCTTTTGAGTATCAGTCATAAACATTTTTATATCATCAAATAATGGTTCTACCATGCAATCTCTACAGATAGTATCTATCATTTCCATTACCATTTTAAGTTCATCTGGATTCATATCAGATGTATCAACTTTTCCTTTTGATTTTTTATTACCTTTACTAATAAATAAATCATCTACTGTTTGTAATAGATTATTAGGAAGTTTTCCCGCTGCTATCATTCCTAACATACTCGCAGGTTTTATTCTTACTTCGATTTTTTCGTTTGGTTCAAATCCATCTATTTTTATAATTCTTGTGGCTTTATTTTTAAAAGCTTCAGCACTTATAACACTCATTTATATTCCTCCTAACAGTTTTTCTAAGATGCTTCTGGGTCAGCTGGCACTTCATCAACGAAAGTTATTTCTTTTATTGGAAGACTAGCTTTTGTATTTTCTCTTGCTTTTATCTTAAATTCAGGTGCGTAATATCCGTCGCCAACTTCCATATCTGGGAATTTTCCATAGCATTTATTAAGAGTAATTTTTACATAATTTACTATGGAGTCTCCTGAATAGTTTGCAACATATATATCGCATTTAAATGGTTTCCCTGTAAATCCTTCTGTCATCATTGGAGTAGACCATTTTTCTTCATTACCAGAACCAGTAACTTTATAACCTGCAACTAATTCAGCTGCTTTGGCGTCAAAAGTATTATCAGTTAAAGTCATATCATATCCGTAGATTAAATCATTAGTTCTTACAACTGCGAGTATTTGTTCTGGACTTCTTAATATATCTTCATCGCCTTCGCTTAACACAGCTTCTAGTTCTGCCTTTTGTGCAGTTTTAATGTGAGTTACTATTCCACTACTTTTAGCAGCTCCAGTTGACTCATCAAGTTCAGTCAGTACAACTTTCTTGATATTGTATAATATCGCCATGCGTTTCAATCCTCCTTTAATAAATATAAGTACTCGGCGTTTTGCATGATACCGTTGATATGTAGCAATGCAAATTTTCATCCCAGTACTCTTGCTTTAATTCATGTATTACTTCAATGTCATTTTCAGTTAACATTCTTATAACTTTTTTTCTTAATTCGTCTAGCTTAATTGGACTATTAGGACAATAAATATATATAATCCATATGTCCCATCCGGCCAAATCGTTATTCATGCTAGTTAATACACTATTTTGTTTTAATACCAAAGTATCTTCTGATATTTTGCTTTTAACTTGTTGCGTTATATCGACTTTACATATTTCACTTAGCATTTCATATATTTTAATACGGTTCACATACATTCACCGCCTATAATCTCAGCGCTAATAACATACTTTTAAATGTTTCAATTTGGCTATCTCTAGCTTCTTCTAATATTTTATATTTACCTTCAAAATCTCTTCTAGTCTCAAGCCATATACCATAGTCAACACCATGAGTAATAGATATATCAAGTGTTGTTCCTTCCCATTTAGCATCTGCAGTAATTCCAGCTGTTGCACTGCCAGTTCTATCAATCCATTTATGATTAGATTGAGCATATTCTTTCATTTGAGAAGCTACGGTATTACCTATGGTAGTTATTCCTGCCTTAGTTCTTTGGTCCATATTTCTTAGGTTGTTTATTACTTCACTAGCATCTATAGTAATATCACTCATTTAACTCAATCCTTTCAATCGGTATTTCATATAATAAATTGTAGTGTACTATGTCTAAGAAAATCCCAACTCTATAATAAACCCCATCAATTTCAAGATAATCATCTTCTTGTATAAGAATATCTTTCTCATAAGGTATGTATAAAGTTGCCGAGGCATCTAACTCTATAATTCCTTGTCTCTCATTAGTTTTAGTTGGTAAACGTGAACTACTAGCATTGTCTATAATTCCTTTTATTGTACCTATATATGTCATATTCTCATCTAAATTTTTACATCCGTATTCATCCTCACTATAAATATCCCTGTATACTTTTATCTCTGTGCCATATTGATTGATAACTGCATCAACTTTTGATTTTATAGCATTAATATTCATCTGCTCTACCTACGCACTTCCCAGTTAAAGATTTAGATATAGTTGAAGTACCACTGGGATTTGCCATCCATTTTTTATAAAACATTTGAGCTAAATTTTGCCACATTTGAGAATTGTTTTTTATACTGATTGGTCCAATTGTAATATCTTGAGCATCTGCTTTCATCATGCAAGCAACATAACATAATTCATTCATGTCATCATATAAATTGCACATAGCTTCTAATTGATCATCTGAGAAATACGGATAATTTTCTTCTTGTAAAAATATTTTCGCTTGTTCTACATTTAACATTAAAATTCCTCCTTACATTAAAATACCCCTAGGAATAGAAGTCTCTAAACCTAGAGGTTATATAAAAGGAATATAAATGAGCTAAATTATATTATATCTCCTGCGCTACCATCTGTTTTAGCTGCACTTATATCTGCAACTGCACAATAATCAATTGCTTCAAATGAAGGTATCATTACAGAAGATACAATTGTAACAATATTAACAGGATGTTTTTCTTTGTAAGTAGTTATTGCAGTTCCTGTGTTCACTATTGATACTTGAGCATCTGAGCCTGTCATAAGGTCTGACTCTTCAGGAGTTGTTCCATACCAAGTTTGTCCTAAATTACCAGATGGCATTATTGCAACCTTATTATCTTCTATCAACGCTACTGGAGTTGTAGATGCTAATCCTGTTGAGTTATCTAAATTTGCAACTTTTTTAGCATATACAAATATAGAACAACCAGTAACATTTTCGACAAATGCTTTTAATTGAGCTTCAGATACAAAATAATTAGTATTGTTATCATTAGGGTACATCATTAAATGTATTTTTTTGCTTTCATATAATTTTAAGAAAGTATTTCTATTCATAACAAGTCTTGTTGGTCTAGTTCCTGTTTTAGTTTCCATATAATCACACCAAGCTATTATATCTCTAACTGGATCAGATGTATCATTTCCCCATCCTGCAGTACCTTGTCTCGGTTTGAAATTATTAGTTTGCCCATAATCATATATATATTTTGCTCTTCCGTCTGCACTTACTACACTTATTTTACCTTTTATTAATAGTTGCATTCTCATTATTTCAGCTTGAACCCTAACGCCTTCTACTAGTCTAGCAGACTCGTTGAATATGTTTCGTATAAGAGGCAAAGCTAGTTCTTGTTGAGGATTATTAAGTAAAAGATTTATTTGTTGTCTATCTTTTTCGCCTATACGCATTGCTTCTCTGAAGAACGCCATTTCAGTAGCAACAGCTTCAAATCCTTCCTTTTCTCTTAATCTTGCTTTAGCATCATAGTTAGAAGGTTGTATTGCCACTGGTAATCCATTGGACCCTTTTAACCAACTTATATCTGTTCCCAATTGTTTTTGTGCTGGGAATAAAGTTTCGCCAAAGTATGGTATTTTATTTTCTGGCTTATCCATTACAAAAGCAGCTATTGCTTCAGATGTTATATAATCATACAAATTAATATTCATATTATTTACCTCCTTTGAATTATTGTGCTATTACGTGAATTAATGGTGCATCTAGGTTATCTGCATCTTTTAGTCTATCTTTTCTAACGAATCCATGAACAAGTACTGTTACATTTACATAGTCATCAGTATTTTCAGTATAATCATCTAATCTTACTGTATTGAATACTATTGCGTTTCCTGTAGCTTTAGTTGAGCTTGCTGCAGCAGCAGATTTAGTAACAGTTCCGTTATCTGCAAGTGCTACTACTTGTCCAGCTAATAATGCTTTATTTCCTGCTGGGTCAGTAGTAGTAAATGTTTTTAATACTGAATATTCTATTTTAGCAGTTACATTAACATAATGGTCAGGAAATGCTAAAAAAGTTTTTTCAGGTGCTAATATTTTTGTAGTATTTAATTTTGGCATGTTATTTTCCTCCTATTTTTTAAAGTAATAATCACTATCTATTTGTTCTTCTGAGTTTGATTTGTTTTGTTGTGCCAATGATTTTCCAAAATCTGATGCACTAACTGTTTTAGAATCGAATAGATTTAAATTACTTGGTTTTCCTGGTGATCCAGTTCCAAAAAAATTAAATCCACCTTTATTTTGTTGTTCTTCAATTTCAAATAAATAAGATTTTTCTTTTTTAAGGCTTTCTACTTGCTCTTTAATTCCAGTAACTTCACCGTTGGTACCTACAGTTATTTTACTTTTATCTAAAAAAGCTAGTATATCTTTGCCTGTATTATCCTTAGCTTTAAATTCTAAGGCCATATCTTTTACGGCATTATTTAATTGCATTTCCTTAACAGTCTTATCATAATTTGCTATTGAATCTTCTAAGACTTTTATCTTTTCGGAAGCTCCTTCTGTGCCTTTTAATTTATCTTTAAGTGTACCTATTTGTGTATTTAGTTCTTTTATTTTATCATTGGAGTTTTTAAGCTCCGATATCTTAGAATCTAATCTAGTTTTAGGTACATATATATTTTCTTTACCATCATCAACGAAAATTTTACATCCAGCTTCTTTTAAAGCATCATTTATTTTATTCTCTATTTCAGCAGCATTATCTAGTCCTGCTAAGAAATCTTTTAATTGTTTTGCCATATTAAATCCTCCTTTTACATCCTGGTGGATGATATATCAATGTTTTTGCTAAAACATAGAAAAAGTATTTTTATCATACAAGGTTATGAAGTAACCAAGAGCTTAAGCCTTTTTACGCCATGCCTAGGGCATAAAAAAAGATAACCCGAAGGCTATCCTGTTATTTATTTCAAAATATAAATTTAAGCTTCCATTAAAGCTTTTGTATTAGTTTGTTGAATGAATGTTTTTATTTGATTATAATCCCAACCACAATCCACTAATCCACTTACTAAGCATTCCATTGATTGAACTGCTTTTAATTCTTCTGAACTAAAATAATCTCTCGGATTAGCTTTTTTATCTATTCCATATTCTTCTCTTAGTTGTTTAGCATTTTTATTAAATATTACTTTGTAAATACAGTTTGTATAAGTTGAATATGCATGTCCATGCATTCTTTCATTTTCATTTGATTGTTGGATTGATTTTGTTAATGCTTGTCGTACCGCTATGCCCTTTTGTCTTTCAACTAATTTTTCTTTTAGTTGTTTTTCCATAGCATTGAATTGTTTTATGTAAGCTAACTTAAATTGCATTGCTTTTTCTGTTGTATATCCCATAGCTAATAATGTAAAACCATCTCTATTCATATAATACATAGGTAACTTTTTACCATTTTTAGCTTTATAATTACTTTCAAAGAACAAACCCGAAAATTCGGGGCTACTAATTTTGTCTTCTATTGTTCTTATGTCTTCAAGAACATGGTAGTGTTCTTTTTCAAAAGTTTCTGCTACATCTAAGCTGCTTACAACAGTTACTTCTTCTTTATTTAATTTTTGTACTTCTACTAACATTAACATCAATCCTTTCCGTTGATTTATTATTTTTAGAAGGCGGGTAATTATCCCGCAAGTTCTCTATATTCATATTATTTCCAATTTATGGATTTTAAATTAATGAAAGATAATAAAAAAAGAAGCTAAATAGCTTCATATCTTTTTCATTCATATTAATATCCTCCTTATAAATCTCCATATAATATATCCATAGTGCCACTGTTTTCTTCCCCTCTAATCCATTTGCCTATGTCTTCTGCCATTTGAATATTAGATACTTCTTTTCCATTGATGCAGAATACATTTTCAAGATGGCATAATCCATTAGGATGGTCAAAAGGGCAATCTTCTACATCAAATATTTTCCCATCTCTATCCTCACATTGTTGACAGGTTCTTCCCGCTTGATGGACACTATGCCATTTTAACTTTTGAGCATATGGATTTACTTTGTTTGCATTCTTTTGAGTTAATTGCGCTTGATGATTAAGCGTAGTTCTTGCAAGCCTTAATGCTTCATAATCTATGCCACCAGCTCCATACCTATTAGCATAAGCACTACCTAGCTTTTCTTTTATCTTAGCTTTATCCCAAGTCTTATGGCCTTGTTTAGCAAATTGAGTTAAATTTTTAGCTATTTCTGTTGCTCCTTTTCCCTCAGCTATCATACTTGTAATAGCTTCTTCTATCTTATCACCACTTCTGCTAACACTTTTCCATAGTCTTTCGCTAAGTCCTTGGCCATCTTTATATATTTGCCCTTTAATCATTTGCTCTATTACTTGCCTATTAACTATATTGGCATTTTTCTTGATTTCTTTGTATAGGTCTGTGTCCTTATAATAGTCTACATCTTTCATTAAAATATCAACATGTGCATTAAGAATATTATCAGTAACTTTCATATTGTATTCTTTAATAATTTTTAGAATTTCATTATGTAATTGTTTGCAGTATGCTGTTCTTGCTATTTGAGTTGCATTTTTCTTATGTGAATTAGCTTTATATTGCTTCAACATACTATCAAAAGCTTTATTATATGCTTTAAGTATTGCTTGTTGCTCTTGCTTATTAAGTTTTAATTTGTTTCTTTTTAGGTAATTATTTAAATCGTTTAAATATCTATTCATATTAACCACCCAAATATTTTTCTTTAAGTTTTTTACCTCTTATGCAATTCTTAGTTTTTATAATATGATAATCTCTTATAGCTTCTTTATCGTTTACATCACTAATCATCTTATTTCTTAGCTCTATAGCTTTAAGCATATCTTCTCTAAGCTTTTCATCTGTTACATTCACAATGTACTCTTTATAACATTCAGGACATTTAAAATAAGTTATTTGCATATTATCTTTTTCTTTTGTGTGAAGTTTTATTGTGAATTTTCTATTGCATTTATCGCAAATTGCTTTATCCATTGCTTTCACCACCAGCATTAAAATCATCTAATCCACTAGAACTATTAAGTGTCATATTAAGTTTATCTTGTTCATCTAAGATTTCTTCAAATTCTTTATCTGCTTCTTGTGCTTCTCCAAAGTCTCTAATATATGATTGATGAGAACGTACATTAGCTTCAACTTCTTTCATAGCTAATTCTTTTGTCTCTGTTTCATCATCTGGTATTGGATAATTATGATAAAATTCTAATGATGTATTTAAATTTAAATCCTCAATGTTTTCTACATCTCTATAAAGATTTCCTTTGTTGACAGTTTCAATTATTATATCTATTAACCATCTAAATGCATCGTCCCATTCTTGCCATTTTTCTTCACATCTTCCTATTAAATCATCATTTAACATTCTAAGTGCTTTGCCGCTTGCTACATTAACTAATGACTCTGGCAAAGGTTGGTCCATCAACTCGTACATATCCTTTTTTAGCCCAGTCAAATAACTATCGGCTGCAGTTTGAAAGTTAAATGCAGAAGTTAATTTACCATATGTAGGAGTAGGAATATTCCCATCTATTGTTAAGCTTTGGTCTCCTTTTAAATCAATTATTGAACCAGGAGCTATTTTAATACCAGCAATAGAATTAGGATCTGCATTTACAAATACATCTTGTTCAAACATTTTAAATTTTAATGCATCTCTATAATCGGAAATAGTTCTATTATAATCCATGGCCATATCCATTAAATCCTTTATATCACTATGTCCTCTTACATCTCCTGTTAGTCCATCGTTGAATATTATTTTACATGGCAATTGATTTAATCCTGTATTCCAATCCTGCTTAATCTCTTCTTTTTCTTTTTCACCATTTTCATTTACTGTTTCTATATATGCCTGAGTATTTATACCATCAACAACCTGGTAAGTTGCCCAACATTCATTGCCTCTCATTTCATATATCCATTTATGCCATCTTTGTTCAGTCTGTAGTTTACCTATAGTTGTTTCATCTTGGTATGCTATTTGTACTTTTATCAATTTATCGCAATCATTTGGGTCATATTCATATGTGAACTCTGGCATTGTATAAAATCTAAACCTAATAGGTTTTTCTGATAAAACATTTCCTTTGTCGTCTATATCAGTAATTAAGCAAAGCATTACTCTTTTACCAATTGTACAATCTAAAAAAGCTTTAGAAAATTTATTCCAAAACTTACCTTCATTTAATATTTTATTTATTATAGCTTTTTTATTGTCAACTCTTTCAACATCTGCTCCATCGATTGATTTAATAATAAAATCTGGTTTTACCGCGGTCATAAATCTTTTCTGCTTTTTCATTAATTTCTTAGTTATATTTCTGATTTCTCTAGTAGGTTTATAATCGTCAGTTTTCACTTTCCATAGTTGCCCTCTTTCATCTTCTGTATCATCTTCAATTGTTTCTGGTCTACCTTCATAGAATTCATAATATTTTTTTACTTCCTGGAGTTCTTTGGCGAACTTGGTATCAGTACTATTTAATCCTAGTAATGACTTTTCTATTTTGCTATATATATCCACTTTATCACCTCCTATTCTCTTGCTCCTTTACCGCTAAATAGTTTAAGCTCTCTATCAAATGTTCTATGTATAGTTGTATCTGTCATTAGTGCATATCTTATCTTATCCATGGCATGGTCATTTATTTTTACAACCTCTTCTTTTCCTTTATCTAATTTGTCACTATCCCATACATACGAACCAAATTCTTCTATATCATGAATGCAGCTTGGATCTAAAGTGAATTTATTTATATTAAGTAAATAAGATACCATTTGTATTCCTATTTCTACATTATTTTTAGCTGCTATAATTCTTATATTATGTCTACTAAAATATTCATCTTTTAGTAGTTCTACTCTTAGTGGTGCTGCACTTGGGTCAATAGCAATATATTCTGGCATAACCATGTTTTCTCGTATAAAATTCTTTAAATCTGACACATACTCTTTTACTGTCTTTTGTCCTTCTTCTCTACCATTATGATAATAAGATGCTATTTGATGATATCTCTTTTCAGGTGCATAATATCCAAATATACCAAAAGTAGTGGCATTTTGTATCCCAAAGTCTCCAGCTATAAATATCCTTGTCCAGTTTCTTTTCATTTGAACTGCGTGTATTTCCGGATTAAACATAGGATATATAGCTCCATCTGCCACTGCCCATTGCATTTGTTATCGTAAAGGCTCTTTATCCTTCACTTCTATACATTTCTATATAGTTCAGACTATCTCATAACCTTCAACTTTACTTGGTAAGGTTTTGGATTTCGTGGATATTTCTGCATATAAAAAGATACTCAAAAGAGTATCTTCTACTTAGCTTACTTTATCTAGTCGTTAAACCTTCCTAAGATTTCTCATTAGGATTGGTAATTGATTAGCATATACATTTGTACTTAGCTTTCCAATTTTAACCCAATTTGCAACATATCATTTCTGATATGTGGGGCCAATATGTTAACCCAAAATATATCTGTTATAAAACACTCCAGTATACATTGCTTTATATCTAGCTTTTATCTTTTCTGATAGAGACAAGTTATCATCCATTGTAAAATGTAAATACAATAAATTTTTCTTTTCAGCTTCATCTATCCATTTTTTCTTGAACCAATGGAAAGGTGCCCCTGGGTTGCAATTGAAGAAAAACTTACTTCCTTCTACTGAACATCTACCAGTTGCTTGGTTGACAAAAGACTCAGGCATTAATGCTACTTCATCAAAGAAACATGAACATAATGTAATCAATTTGTTATCGTAAAGGCTTTTTATCCTCTACTTCTTATAGTTTCCTATAAGTTCGGCATATATTTTCACCCTCGTTTAACGTTAGGTTCTCAGATTATCCTATATATAATCGTGTCGGACACTCGTGGGCAATCAAAATAAATTGATTGACATTATAAAATGTGATATTATATTCTATTCTATTATTTTATTTTATATCTTTTTAACGCTCTACTTATTGTCTTAGTACTAACATTTAATATTTTTGATATTTCTATTATACTAAGGTTATCTTCCAAAAATAACTTCCTTAATTCATCTTCTTTTATTTTTGAACTCCTATCTGGCAAATTAAAATTTTTATTCCTTAATTTAACATTATTATCTTTCAATAATTTAGATATAGACCAACTTGACACATTAAATAAATCTCCTATTTTTCTGGTCGAATAACCATTATTATATAAATCTATTATTTCATTAATTTCATCGGCATCAAATTTAATGCTTGTTCTTCTATATTTTTGACCTCCAGGACACATATTGTAACCATTAGGAGTTAAAGAATTATATTTTAAAATACATTCTTCTTCTAATTTATTTCTGTCTCTTATACACATCTCCGAGCCCAC